>Ga0209542_10000357_pt1 | contig 111985 bp, 147 predicted proteins | sample RifCSPhighO2_01_FD_184028 | JGI IMG/M metagenome (GOLD analysis project Ga0209542, IMG submission 184028) | Soil microbial communities from Rifle, Colorado - Rifle CSP2_plank highO2_0.1 (SPAdes) (version 2) | ecosystem: Environmental > Terrestrial > Deep subsurface > Rock core/Sediment ...
ACTATCGTGGCTTTCTTGCGCCAAAACAGCAACAATACTCAACAAAAATATTGCCAAAATCAATATTGTCTTTTTCATGGTTTCACCTTAGAGCATCCTACTCCTCAATCTTTCGCTTAAAATCTCTTTTATTATATCAAAAGCTTTGATGATTTTTGGATTTGTAAGCCTGTAATAGATGTTTTTTCCTTTTCTATCCGAAATAACAATCCCTTTGGATTTCATAATAGATAAATGCTGGGAAATATTAGCCTGACTCAATTTTGTTTTCTTGATAAGCTCTGTTACTGACAGTTCCTTATCTCTCAAAAGATTCAATATTTCTAATCTTGTAGGGTTTGAAAATACCTTACACATTTCAGCATGGATTTCATACAATTCTTTCATAGTATTATATTAGAATATTCTAATATTTAAATATCTTTGGGTTCGTTTGGCTCTGTTGAAAATCTCAATTTAGTCCTGGTGTTTGAACTACGATGTCCTTCACTTTACTCATAAATAACTATTTATACGAATCTTCTATTGTAGATAGATATAACTTTTCCAGACATTTTCAACAACGCCGGTTCGTTTATTCCATTTTTCCTAAATCTCTCATCAACCTTAATTTAGGTGACGTTTACTTTACAGCTCACTATTACAAAACCTTAAAAAGGGCTATTTTTTAATTAGCTTATGGAATTCAAAGAACTGGGATTAAGCGAAGAAATAATGAGGCAACTTGTAATTAATAAGATTACTAGCCCTACAAAGATACAAGAACAAGTGATCAAAGAACTTTTAGACGGGCATGACATAATTGCAGAGTCTGAAACAGGATCTGGAAAGACCTTGGGATTTGCATTGCCATTGATTGACAGGATGCAGCATAAAGGGATTATCCAGTGCATTGTTTTGGCACCTACAAGAGAACTAGCCAAGCAGATTGCTGTAGAATTTGGGAAATTTGGGAAGTTTAAAGGATTGAAAACAATAACAGTATATGGCGGAACTTCAATTGATAATCAAATAAAAAATTTAAGAGACACTGACATAGTAATTGGAACACCTGGAAGAGTTTTAGACTTGATATGGAGAGGGAATTTGAATTTAAACAACATCAAATTTGCAGTTTTAGACGAGGCTGACAGAATGCTTGATATGGGATTCATTGATGACATGAAGAAAATACTAAGCAAGATACCAAGGGAAAGGCAGACAATGCTTTTTTCTGCTACAATAACTAACAATGTAGAATTTTTGGCAAGAAATTATTTAAAAAATCCTAAAAAATTCAGGGTTGAGATGATTCATAGAAAATTAAACATCACACATTCTGCTTATTTTGTTGAATTTGGAAAAAAATTTTCTTTATTAGTTCATTTACTGAAAGAAAAAGAAAGAAAATTGTCAATTGTATTCTGCAAGACAAAGCATTCAACTAAAACAATAGCACAGGGACTTGAAAAAGAAGGAATTGAAGCTAGAAGCTTGTCTGGAAACATGACACAAAACCAGAGAGAAAAAACTTTGGAGATGTTCAAGGCTGGAAAAATTGATGTATTAGTTGCTACAGATGTTGCAGCTAGAGGACTGCATGTAGAAGATATTTCTCATGTTTATAATTTTGATTTGCCTGATGATGTAGACACTTATCAGCATAGGGTTGGAAGAACTGGAAGAGTTGGAAAACCTGGAGATGCAATTTCCTTTGTTACAGACAAGGACAGACATTTCTACTATGGATTAAAGAATTTTTTTAAAAATAAAATAACTGAGATTGAACCAAGAAACTTCCCAATTTTGAAAACTCCTTTTAGAGGACACAAGACAAGATTCAGGAGCAATCCAAACTGGCACTCAAGAAGACAACAGCACTTTAACAGAAGAGATGACAGAGGCCAGCAGAGAACTGGATTCAAGCCTAGAAAAAACTACAATTTGGACATTGATTAAATTTTTCCTCTTCTGATTTCTAAGTGAGGATATGCTATCTCAATGTTTTTTTCATTCTTTATTGCATCCAGAAAAGCCAAATAAATTTCAGTCTTTGTTTTTCTTATCCTGTAGAATGGAGTCACGAAGAAAGCTACAAGGTCAATGCTTGACTGGCTTAGATCTATCCTTACGCGAGGTACAAATTCGTCTGGAAGATCTTCTGCAGATGTTGTAAGCTCTTTCTTTTCCTGCTTCAACTGCTCTATCTTCTTTTCCAATTCTTTTTCATTGCCTTTCTTCATTGATATAAATCTCTTTGTCAATTCTTTTATTGCTTCATCCAATTCTATTTCCTTTTTTGTGATTCTTTTCTTCAGCAAATCAATAATTTTTTTAGTATTTTCCTTTATTATCCCCTTTAGAAGCTCCATTGCTTTTTTGTAGTCGCTTTCGTATGTGATGCCTATTTTTAGGTCCTCTATAAGGTAATTTGAAGACTTTGTGTAGTTGTAAACTGGGGAAGTCAATATTAGTTCATTAGGGAATGTTGCTATTTTACCGGATTTTGTGTCTGAAATTTCCAATAAAGCTTCAACTACAGTATTCATTATGTTTATGTCTATTACATCTCCCCTAACCTCACCTATCTTTATCCTGTCGCCCACTGAATAGGGCTTGTTCACTATTAAGTTTAGCCAGCCTACGAAATTCAATATTGGCTTCTGCAAGGCAAATGTGATTCCGAAACCTATCAAACCTAAAGAAGTTATTATTGCTCCAATGTTTTTGAACAATATTGTTATGGAAATTATCGTGAATATTGAATATGATATTAACTTTGTGACCTTTGATGCTATTATATAGCCTGAATTAGTTTCATAATTGAAAACCCTTTTTTTTAGATAGATTTTCACGAAGAAATGGATGAAGATCTTTGTTGCTATGAACCAGACTAAGATCAAAAATATTTTAGGAAGATAAGCAGATATCTGTGAGAATATGGAAGCTGATTCATCTTCAAAGGTTATGCATGAATAACTGTCGCAGATGAATAGAGCCAAGATTACGAAGGCTGCTGGTATCACTAAAGTTAGAATGCCGTAAAGATAAGTTATTATTTTATTATTCAATTTTGAGCCTCATTTCAATAAAATAAGAAAGTTTTATTTAAATACTTTTTGAAAAAAAATTAAAATAGGTAAGTGAACCCGGCTGGATTTGAACCAGCGACCACCAGTGCTCTTAGACCGGTTTATTGTAACCTGGTTAGTCATATAAGACTTACGCATCAGCTTACCTCTGATTTGGCGCTCCACCAGGCTGAGCTACGGGTTCGTCAAGAATTAAAGGCAAAGCCTGTTTTTTAAACCTTTTTATTTGGAAATGACTGGTTTTTCAGGCAATTCAACTTCTATTATCTTGGCATTGCAGCAGTGGCTTAAATCTTGATATGTAGAAGAAGGCCAGAATTTGCCGCATTTTTCGCATTTAGTTGCTTTTGCCATTATTTAGAAAGCTAGTTCAGTATATTTAAAGTTAATGGATTATCTGGAAAAGCTTATAAGTTTCAATATTTTAAAAATCTGTAATGGATGGGCGCAAAGTTTCATGGATAATAAGCGTTATATTAATAATTGTTTCAGCTTACATGTATTCTAAAAGAAGCTTTTATTGGTATTATGTTGGGGTTATTGGGGTCTGGCTTTTATTTGACAATTTATCTAAGTATATGAAAAGAAAAACAACTTTAGATTTACTATTGCAAGGAAAATATTCTAAATTTATCGAACTTTATATTTTTTTAGCCATCCTTGGAATTTTAATTGAAGCAATAGGAAACTGGTTATTTGGATTTTGGAGCTATACTTATTTAACTAAAACAGTAGAATATATTTCTATACCTCTTTTTTATCCTTTTATCTTAATGAGTTTTGCTGAAAGCTATAATTGGATTTATTCTTTTAATAGAAATAAAATCTATTCAACAATTCTTGCCATGATAATTGGTATAATAATCTGGGAAATACCAAATGTTTATTCAAAAGATTGGATTTATGTTATACCATACTTTAAAACTGAGATATTTGGGATACCAATATTAATAATCTTTGCATGGTGGTTTTTGATTTCTGTACCATTATACGTCTACAGAAAATTTGCGTCTTACGACTTATCCAAATAATAAGGTTTATAATCAGTTCTTTTTAATTTATTCATATGAAAACAGACTTTATTGGCAGAAAAAATAACGTAGTTTATAGCTATAGGAGGCGATGACGATGAAAATCGGTTTACTTCGGCAAGCCTAGTTGCGGAAAATCAACGTTTTTTAAAGCCAGCACTCTAATGGACATAGCTATAGCTTCATATCCCTTCACTACGATACAGCCTAATCGTGGGATCGCTTTTGTAAGAGTTGAGTGCGTTGAAAACTATTTCAAGACAAAGTGCATGCCTAGATTTGGCTACTGCAAGAATGGAATAAGGTTTGTTCCTGTAGATTTGGTTGATGTAGCTGGATTAATTGAAGGAAGCCATGAAGGACTTGGGCTAGGAAACCAATTTTTAAGCGATATAGCGCAAGCTGATGTGATAATTCATATTGTAGACATTTCTGGAAGCACAAATGCCAAAGGAGAAAGCTGTGAGCCACTAAGCCATGATCCTGGATACGACATTAAATTCATAGAAAACGAATTAGACTTATGGTTTTATGGAATATTATCTAAAAACTGGGCAAGATTTTCAAGACAGGTAATGCAGGAAAAGACAAACATTGCTGTTGAGATTACAAAACAGTTTTCTGGACTAAAAATAACTGAAAATTATGTTGAAGATACAATAAAAAAATTAAAATTAGTAAGGGAAAAGCCAGAAACATGGACTGAAAATGATTTGAAGAAGTTCTGCACTGAATTAAGGAAGAAAAGCAAGCCAATGATAATTGCTGCAAATAAAATTGATGTGAATGGAGCTGAAAAAAACTTAGAAAGACTGAAAAAAGAGTTTCCTGACTACATGATAATCCCTTGTAGCGCAGAATCTGAGCTTGCTTTGAAAGAAGCTAACAAAAAAGGGCTTATAGATTACATGCCTGGAGAAAAAGACTTCAAGGTGATTGATAAAGTAAGTGAACAGCAGAAAAAAGGCTTGGAATTTATCAAGAAAAATATTCTGGAAAAATTTGGAAGCACCGGAGTTCAAGAGATAATGGATAAAGCAGTGTTTGATTTGTTGAAATACATTGCAATATTCCCTGGAGGACTTGGGAAATTGATAGACTCTGAAGGAAGAGTATTGCCAGACTGCTTTTTATTGAAACCTGGTTCAACTGCTTTTGACTTTGCAGCCACAATACATACTGATTTGGCTAAAAATTTTGTAAAAGCTATTGATGTAAAGAAAAAACTACCTTTAGGAAAAGATCATAAATTAAACAATCTAGATGTAGTTGAAATTAAGACTTCAAAGTGAAACCTGTTTCAAACAATGTGTTGATAGTCATAGTCAGTACATCTCTTGCAGAAGTTTTATTGCTACCTTCTGTTGTATATGCCTTCAAACTTTCAATCAATAGCTTTCTGATATGGTTATCAATATTAACTTTCCTAAATTCTTTAACATTTTCATCCTCTATTTTTACTAGTTTTATACTGGTTTTTCTTCCTATTTTGTTTATGGCAAAGTAATTTTTTGTCGTTGCATCATTGTTGTCTATTGAAAGATACATAGTCATTTCTTTTCTTGACTTATAACTTCCATTTTCCCAAATATATTGTGTTTTTATTTCAAGAAGATCATTCATATTACATTCCCTGAGGCATTGGGTAAGATTTATTTACTGTAGACTTTCTAGGCGCACATAAAATGCAGGCTTTTAAAAGAACATTATATTCAAACTCGCATACTGCCTTTGAGCATTTATCACAAACGTGGCTGCTGAAGTTTCTCCTGCAAATGTCGCATATCCTGCCCATCTCTGCCATAACAAAGAAGAAGACTCTTTAAGTTTATAAACTTTTTTGATAGCAAAACTTTTAAACTAAAAATAGTCATAAAATAGCATGAACAGGAAAGTTGTTTATGAAGTCAAAGGGGTTTCTGTTGCAAATTTTGAACCTAAAAACAGCTCAATAGTTTTTAAAATAAAGTACACTAAAAATAATACAAATGGTGAGTTGATTAAGACTTTCAACTTTTCAGACGCAGCAAGCTTGGTTTCTGAAGTAATGAGAGAAATAAAAAGGAAGGATAATGTAGTGGATTTAGACGAGGAAGATTTTCTAGCTGATTATCAGGTTGTTGACTTTGTAGATCAGGAAGAAGTTGAAGAAAAATTGCTTAATTTTTTTAACAGAATAAAGGAAAAAGTCAGGATTTTAAAGAAATCTACAAATGCTTCTAATTATATGAAGCTTTTTGACGAGATTAAGATAGCAAGAATGGAATTGTAATATGAAAAAACATATTACTTGCTTGGGAATTGAGACTACTTCTCATACTTTTGGCGTTGGAATCATAGATGGCAAGGGGAATATATTTGCAGATATAAGAGACATGTACAAAGGCAAACCTGGTTGGGGGATAATTCCTAGCGAGGCTGCACAGCATCATAAGAAATATGGAAGAGAAATGATTAAGAAAGCTTTGGAAGAAGCTAGAACTAAAGGAATAACTAAAATAGATCTTGTAGCATATTCTGCTGCACCTGGACTAGCTCCTTGTTTACATGCAGGAATAAATGCTGCGAAAGAAATTGCTGAAGAATTGAATGCTGACTTGATTGGTGTAAATCATTGCCTTGGACATTTTTCTATTGGAAATTTATTTGTAAAGATGAAAGATCCTGTCTACATATTTGTTTCTGGCGCAAATACTCAGATTGTTGCATTGGAAGCTGGGAGATATAGAATTTTTGGAGAAACTTTGGACACTGGAATGGGAAATGTTTTGGATAAATTTGGAAGGGAATTAGGAATTGGTTTTCCTGCTGGACCTAAGATTGAAGAGATGGCTAAAAAAGGAAGCTATATTGAGATGCCTTATGTTGTTAAAGGAATGGACCTAAGTTTTTCTGGGATATTGACAAAGTCTATTGATTTGCTTAAAAAAGGAGTAAAAAAAGAAGACATCTGCTATTCAATGCAGGAAACTTTGTTTGCAATGTTAACTGAAGTTACTGAAAGAGCCATGGCACACTGCAACAAAAAAGAAGCCTTATTGATTGGAGGAGTTGCTGCAAACAAAAGACTTTGTGAAATGTTAGATAAGATGTGCAAAGCTAGAAATGCTAAGTTTGGAGCTTGTCCTTTGAAATATTCTGGAGATAATGGATTACAAATTGCATGGCAGGCAATAATTGAATATAATTCTGGTAAAAGAGAGAAAAAATCTGAGATAAGGCCTTATGAAAGGGTAGATGAAGTTGAAGTTACTTGGGCTTAGTTTAGATCATGAAATCAGACTGTACTATCATTTGTTTGCGTTTCTTGTTTTCTGCGTCTTGATATATCCATTAACTTCGCTCTTAATCTTAGGAATCTTGCAACTCTTTCATTTTCTTTAGTATCTGCCATTATACTCCATTCGTCGAGGTCTATAAGGTATATTTTTTTATTTTCAGGATTCCAAACTGCATTTACTGGTCTATTATCTGAAACATAAAATCCTAATTCTTGTGCTTTCTTCACCTCTAATTTTTCTAATTCATAGGCCTTTGATAGTATTAATTCGTTAACTTCTCCTCTCTTATGAGCTTCTTCTAATTGATATAAGTCTTGCCCTGGAATGAAATTTACAACTAATGCAGGAATCTCCAACTCCTCTGTTTGTGTTAAGAATAGTCCTTTAGGTCTAGGAACTGATAATCCTTTAGTATAAGCCCTTTGCCAAACCTCATATCTTCTTTCTAGTTCTCTAAGAGCCTCCCGCATTACTATTTTCCTTTCAGATATCTGTTTATATTCTTGTGGATGGAAGATAGCCTTTGCAACATAGTTCTTAGAAACTCTTATAGCTCTTGGATGCCCATCAAAAGAATGCTCTGATTCTTGTTCATTAAATTTAGTTAATTCTTCAAGGGTTATCATTTTTAATCATCCTCAGAAAATGTGCTTACTTTGAAAACATCACTTTGTTTATATAATGGTGATTGGTAAAGATCTGTAAAAGCTTGTCCTAAATGATCTTCGGCTTGAGAGTTTGTTGCTCCTTTGTATAAGGCAGTCAAAACATAATTTTTTCCATCTGCTTTTTGCTCTTGCTTTATAGTTTCTAATCCACTAAGAGCTGTAAATTCATCAATAGTATCTAGCATGATTTCCAATCCTGAAGGAGCTTTAGTTGCTATCAAACTGGCTTGAACTTCTTCATTAAGCTCTTTCTTTGGGACATCCCATTGAAGGAAGCCGTATGCTTTTCCTGTTTTTTCCATTTTGTTTTGTTCTCCTCTGAAAATAAAAAGGCTTGCTTTTTGGGGTAGAATTTCTACAAGCCTATCATAATAGTAGTAATAGTAGTATATAAAGCTTGTGAATCGTTGTTACTATATAGTTATTACAGATAGAAAGATTTATAAACTAAAAGAGGGTATAATATGAGGTGATAAAATGACATTCCACAATCTTGAAAAAAGAGTAACTGAATTAGGTTTAGAGGAAGAATATCTTGAGTTATTTGATAAATTAAAACTTCCTACTAAGCATGCCTTGGCATATCTATTGGATATAGGGGCATTGTTAGAGGAAAATGGTTTAAAGAATAGTTATGCTGTTTTTGGTGGCTACGCTGTTCTTACACAACTTATGAGGGTTTTAGGACCTAAAATTGCATTGACTTGGAGAGGGTCTGAAGATATTGATCTTTATGGAACTGAAAGAATTGTCGGTGCTTTGAATGGAGAATATAAGGTTGTTAGCGACAATGCCAGCCCAAATATTGCCAAAAAGAGGACTATAAGATTATTAACAAGAGAAGCAAATCCAGAACCTGAGTTGAAGGTAGATTTCTCAACAAGAGTTCATGATTACGCTATAAATGAAATAGATATTATGGGGGTTCCTTTAAGCGTTGTTTCGCCTTTGTCTTTAGTAAAAGGCAAGACACATTTGGCAGTAAAAGATGAGAAGCATTTAACTGATGTATTAAATTTGCTGTGGATATTAGAGCATGACAATGTTTCTCCTGAGACGACTTACTTTGGATTTAATCAAAAGCAGAGGAAGGAATTGAAAGAAGTTGTAATAAAAGGAAGAGAGATGTGCCAGCCGCAGAGGATTGGGTTTACTCCATCAATGCAATATCTATCAGATATTAAAAAAAATTTAGATCATTATGGGGGACAAGAATAAAATGCCTTCTTTAGCAAAAATAGTTTTGGATTCAAAAAGAATAAAAAGTCCAGGATTTGCAACTACCTTAAAAAGAAATATTGAAAGTATTGTTGTTCATAGAAATGGACAACCAACCATAGTTAAGGTTATATCAAGAAGCGGATCTTTAGAATTAGGTTATGATCCTCTTGTTGTTTCTAAGAAAGATGTTCAATTAGCCATTACAAGAGTTGGATATAGTGGGAGTTTTTCTTTTGAGTAAAATGAAATCAATTGGAAGTCTTGGATTGTCAGTTATTAAAGCTGTAGCTGGATTGTCAAGAGGATTAAAATCATTTAGCTGCTCTAGATTTGCAAGGCTTGAAGCTGAAAAAAGATTTGGAATCAAATACCAGCCTGCTCATGCTTGGGATAGAAAATATACAGATAATGTCATAAATTTAGAAGGAAAAACTTTAGATGAGAGATTTGATGAAGGTGTTTTAAAACCTGGAATGATAGTAGGACTTTTCAATCCTAATAGTTTATTTTTGAATGGCACTGATAAAAAAGGAAATCTTAGGGCATACACACATGTTGCTTTATGCTTGGCAAGAAGCCAATATACACATCAGTATGGAAGCGAAATCAGAATTGACAATGAAGATGAATTAAAAAATTTAGGATTAAGTCCTGTTGAAATATTAGCTAGTAATTAGTTTTCTTTTATTATGGTAAAGTTAGGTCTTGCTGAAGAAGTTCCTAAAGTGCCCATAACTCTTAGATTATCTAATTTGAAATCAACCAAAGGCTCCTTTTCGCTTAATTTAAATTTAGCTTTCTCAGCCAACTTGATAATGAAGTCGTGAACTTCCTTGTCGTCTGAAAGTTTTATGTTTGTTAAGAGCTTTTTTCCCTTATAGTCTACTGAAATGAACTTGTCTGAAGAATCGCAAATGATTTTTTCAACACCCTTATCGTGCAAAAATGGATCTATCTTTCCATAATTAATCAAATCCCTTGTCATGTAGTATTTTATCCTGCTGAAGACTTCCTTATTGTAGGAAACGTTTTCTTTCTTGCAGTATTTTTCAATATAATCTGCCAATATCTTATCATCCTGGATCAAGTTCAATCTGTTTCCAAGCTTTTCCTTGACTCTTTCAACGACTTTCTTGTCTGACTCATACAAAGATGGTTCGTTAACTTGATATTCTTCGTTAACTAATGCTGTCACTATTGGTTTGCCTTCCTCAATTATCAAAGGATAGCTTGCATTATCTTTTTTCTCTTCAATTTCAAGGTGAGCTGAAGGCTTTGCAACATTAGGAAGAACATCTTTTTTTGGAGCCTGAATCAATGGCTTATAGTCAACCACCACGTTTGGAAAAGGCTGAATAATTTTCATAGGATTTACAGGAGTTAATTGCTGAGCTTGATTTGTTTTTTTGTATTTTGAGAAATCAATTGGAGCTTCATAGACAACTGTGTTTTTCTTTTGCCTTGTGTAGCTTTTCAAGATTGCACGAGAGAACATCTGCAACGCATATGCATTTTTTTCCATCATAGGATGCCTAATTAAATTAAAAATTTGAGTTAATTCTCTTTTATTCTGCTCTAGAAGTTCGTCGTAAATAAATTCTATCTCTTCCATTTTAGATTTCAGTCTTTGGCAATGCTTTTGGAGGGAATGAAGGAGTGAATCCTAGAGATTTGTCCTTGACATATCTTTCAAGAAGCATAAGACCGCGAGCAATGTTCTTGTTTTGATCCAGGAGCACTTCTAATTTTTTAGCCAACGGCTCTTCAACCTCGCCTTTTTCTATGGCTTTTGCTGCTGACTCAAAAACATCAAGCAATTTGTCTATTCTTTTGTTAAGCTTTAATATAGTTTCTAATAATTCTGCAGTTTTTTTCTGCAATGCTATGCTGCTTTGGATCAAAGAATCTGTAAGTTCCTCTTTCATGATATCAACCTCTTTTATCTAATTTTATTATAAAATGAAGTATAAAAAGCTTTTCATAATGGCAGTTTTTTTAATTGCTCAGATACTTTCCCTTTGATTTCCAGCTCTTCAAGCTTGGCTTTCAAGTCTACCTGCGTTTCTTTCTTTACAAAGCTCTTTGTAAAAGCTGTTAGGTTTTCCTTCTTCAAATTACCTTCCAGACTTCTTAGATTTTTTAGTATTGTAAGCTTTGAGATAGAATTTGCCTTGCAGTAGTTCAAGATAAAATTTACAATGAAGTCTTCATGCTCTATTTTACCTTCCTTAAGCAAGATATTATGTACAAAGGCTTCTGAATTCTTTGTTATAATTGAGAAATAAGCCAATACTTTTTTATTATCTTTCAATAAGAAATCTTCTTTCCTTTCTTTAAAGTTGGAAGATAACCTAGTGCTATCTAATTTAGTGATTTTCATCTAGTAAAGATGATTTAAAGCTATAAATATTTTATTGTATTAGAATAGTTCTTTTATCTATCCTAATTACTTCTTCATTTAAGACTGTAACCCTGCCTTTGTCTGAATACTGAACTAAAAAATTACCTTCTTTCATTGGCCTTATTCTTTCTGTGTTTAAAGGAATTCTAAGAAATGGATGACCGTTTGATTCTGCCTGAGTTTTTAAAATGCTTTCAAGAGAGGCTTTACCAAGCTGAACGTTTTCGTCCAAAGCTACTGAAGCTATTATTTGGCTTTTATCTATACTGCCCAAAATTTTGGATACCTCTAAAGGAAGTTTTGTCTTTGTTATTTTACTGGGGAATACCTTAAAATATCTTGAAGCTGAACCTTCATCTACAGTACCTAAAGTATAGGTGTTCCTTTTATTAGTGAAGTATAATGTTATTTCTTTCTCTCTTGGTTTTGGTTCCATATAAGAATACCTAAAAAAGCAGTTTATAAGCCTTACTTATTGCTAGTCCATGCCACCCATGCCTTGCATTCCTGGAGGCATGCCTTGAGGACCTGATTGAGAAGCTGTGTTTCCTGCTATAACATCATCAATTCTTAATATCAATTCTGCAACTTCAGAAGCTGACTGCACTGCCTGAGTCTTTATTTTTAGTGGCTCAATAACCCCTGCTTTCCATGCATCAACAACTTTTCCTTCGAAAACATCTAAACCTGCCCACTTCATTCCTTTGTCATGCTTGTTTTTTAAGTCTACAAGCAAATCAATTGGATCAATGCCTGCATTTTCTGCCAAAGTTCTTGGAATTATCTCCATAGAATCTGCAAATGCTGTTACTGCCAATTGCTCTCTTCCAGACAACTTAGTTGCATATTTTCTCAATAAGTTGGCTAGCTCAATTTCTGTTGCTCCTGCTCCAGCGACTACTTTCTTATTTTTTAAGGCTGCTGCGATGTCGCCTATTGCATCATTTAAAGCACGCTCAACTTCATCTATTACATGCTCTGTTGAACCTCTAATCAAGATTGTGACTGCCTTTGGATTCTTGCATTCTCTTACATAAGTCATGTCTTCATCTTTGACTTTTATCTCTTCTACTAACCCCGCAAATCCTAGATCCTTATCTGATAAATCGTCTAGGCTTGAAACTATTACAGCTCCTGTTGCCCTTGCCAATTTTTCCATGTCTGATTTCTTGATTCTTCTAGCTGCATAGATTCCAGCCTTTGCCAAGAAATGTTGTGCTAGGTCATCAATGCCCTTTTGACAAAATACTACATTTGTCTTTGAATTGATTATCTTGTCAACCATCTTCCTGATTATCTTTTCTTCCTGCTGGACAAAAGCATCAAGCTGTGTTGGATCTGTTATTTGAATCTTAGCGTCAACTTCGCCAGATTTTATTTCAATTGCTGAGTCTATCAATGCTATTTTTGCGTTTTTAATTGAGCGAGGCATGCCAGAATGAACTTTTTCCTTGTCTAGAACAATTCCAGCTATCAATTCTGTTGACTCTACACTATCGCCTGTTTTTTTCTCTAGTTTTATATTGTCAGTGTCTATGTAATCTTTTTCTGCTATCTGCTTTACAGCTTTTACTGCAAGTTGTGCCAATAATTCTTTGTGAGATTCTGCGCCTTTGCCAGTCATTGCTGTCATTGCAATTTTCTTCAAAATTTCTTCATCTTTTTCTGTTATATTCTCTGCCATCTCATTAAGAATTTCATGAGCTTTTTCAGCTGCCAACCTGTAACCTTTTGAAATTACAGTTGGATGCACATTCAATTCGATTAATTTTTCTGCGTTTTTCAATAATTCGCCTGCCAAGACAACTGCAGTTGTTGTGCCATCTCCAACTTCGCTTTCCTGGGTTTTTGCAACTTCTACCAACATTTTAGCTGCTGGATGCTCTATCTGCATCTGCTCTAGAATTGTTACCCCATCATTTGTAATTGTAACATCGCCCATGCTATCAACTATCATCTTGTCCATGCCTTTAGGACCTAATGTAGTTCTTACAGTTTCAGCCACTAATTTAGCTGCCATGATGTTGTTTCTTTGCGCGTCTCTGCCCAAAGTTCTTGTATATCCTTCTGGTAAAATGAAAATTGGTTGTGTCTGGTTGTTTGCCATTTTAGATTCCCCCTTGAAATGTAAAAATTGTTTGTAATTGGTTATATATAAAGGTTATGTTTTTTGAAAAAATTAAGCGTTTTTTTCATTTTTTTAGTAAAAAAAGGTATCAAAAGCTTTATATATGAAAAATCTCTTTCAGTATATAGTCGAAAAATAAAAGAGGTGTAATAGTTGACAAAGTCTAGTGTTGCAAAGCAGTTTCTTTTGTGTTTACTAATAACAACAACATTTGCAGCTACTGTTTCAGCGCTTAACCTTGGCACAATCACTATTGACATAACAAAAGTTGCATCGGGCTTTAACATCTCAGACTCTAACGGCACTTCTGATTCATTGGTAATAAGAGTTAACGTAACCTCAACTGCAAATTTAGCCCAGATAAACGTTACTAATGTCAGCATAAGATTATTGCATCAAAATGCAACAGGCGGCAATACCACTACCCAAGCATTCTTGATTGGAGAAAACATCAACACTTCAGGTTACAACTTAAGCACTAGAAGCGAGTTCAACTTCACTTTTACTTCCACCAATGCTCCTGACGGATTTAGGAACTATACAATATATGTGAATGTCACATTGCAGAACTCTACATCAGCAGGAGATGGAGCTAACTCATCCAATGGAGGAACTGTCTTCAATTTAACCATAGACAACACAGTTCCAACAGTCACATTGTCTACTCCAGCAAACCTTACAAACCAGACAGGTGCATCAGCAACATTCTCATTTAGTGTGACAGACGCGATAGGAAATCTATTCCAGCAAACAGCTACAAACTTCAGCTGCCAGCTTCAATTATATGGAAATGCAACAAACAACTTTACATCAACAAATGTAACAAACCAGTCAACAAACAACTTTCCAATTGCAAGAAATCTTGCGCAAGGAATCTACAGCTGGTTTGCAAACTGCACAGACACAGCTGGAAACGTAAACTCAGCAAACATAAGGAACATGATTGTCATAGATTCTACAAGGCCAAGAAATACAAACATTTCATTCAGCTTGGCAAGCGTACCTTATGGAGACTCGGTCTCAATAACATGTTCTGGTTCAGATAACCTGAATGGAGCATCTGCATTGATACCGGGATTGAATGTATCTTTATATATAAGATCACCAGGATTTGATTCTTCTCCACTTGAATTTGAAGTATTTACCAATAATAAAACCTTGGCATATTCAAAGACAAGTTCATTGGGTATATATAATGTAAACTGTACAGTTATGGATGGTGCAGGAAACCAGAACAGCACTTCTGGCACATTTGAAGTAATTCCTAAGTTAGGGAAAGATGGTATTGTAGGAAAAGAGACTACAGTTGCAAAAGTTGTAATTGGATCTGGAAAGATTGCAGAATATGGGGCTTTAGGAGATGAAGCTGTTAGCAGATTGATGGCAACTGACGCTACCTTAAGATTTACAATTGGAATTGAATCACATGAAATTAAATTGAAAAGCTTGACCGAGACAACTGCAATATTTACAATAAGCTCTGATCCCTTTGACTTGAGCATGAATGTCAAGGACAAGAAAGAAGTTGACTTGAACAATGACGGAACAAATGATGTTTCAATTGAATTGCACAGCATAATAAGAGGAAAAGCTGATTTGACAATAACAAAGTTAAAATCTGGAGCAGCTGGAGCCGGTGGAGAAGCAAACATCCCTGCAGGAGAGGGCAGTCAGCAATCTTCAAGACCTGAAGTACAAGGCGAGGGAACATCAATTCTTACAATATTGATAATATTGGCTGTATTGCTTGTATTAATCTACATATACTTAAAATTCAGAGGCGGAAAGGGAAATGTCAGCTTCAGCCCTAAGGATTTAGGAAATAAAAGAGATGACACTTATAGCTATCCTGCTAAGCAACAGCAAACTTACCCTGTTTTAGGGCAGCAGCAAACTCAATCAAGACCGCAGACACCAATAAGAAATGGGATGAACCTAAGGCAAAATTCACTCAATGACGAGGAGCAAATTAGAAGAGCTGCATTCTACAAAGACAGATTTGGAAATCAATAAGCTTTTAAGCAATTTTAGTTCTTTATATTTATGCCAATAAATGCAGGTTATGAATATGGAGTTGCTGAGCAAGAATTCTTGAAAGCGCAAACCAAAGAGCAGAAGCTGAAAGCTCTTCAGAAAATGCTTTCTACTGCACCAAAGCACAAATCGTCGCAAAACCTTATAGCCCATCTAAAACAGAAGATAGCTAAATTAAAAATCGTTATAGAAAAAACTACTTCTAAGAAATCTGGAGCTCAAGTTTCTGTAAAAAGAGAAGGTGCTGCACAAATTGCAATTGTTGGAACTACAAATACTGGAAAATCTACTTTATTAAAAAAATTAACAAATGCACAGGTTGAAATTGCAGATTATCCTTTTACAACTAAAAGACCGGAGATGGGAATTTTGGATTATAAAGGTGTAAAATTGCAGATTGTTGAAATTCCTGCAATTACCAAGGATTTTGAGAAGACTCCTTTAGGACCAACTTGTTTAAGCATAATAAAACAAGCTGATTTGATAATATTGATGTTTAATACTGCTGAAGAAAAGAAACTTTTAGACAATGAATTGAAAGATGTTGAAGTTCCAATAATGATTTATAATGAACAAGCTAACTTGCCTGATTTAATTTGGGAAAGACTTGGCATAATTAAGGTTTATACTAAACAACCTGGCAAGAAAAAAGATTTTCCACCTGTTGCTTTAAAAAAAGGCTCTACTGTAGAGGTTTTAGCTAATAAAGTTCATAAAGATTTTATTAAAAAGTTTAAGTTTGCAAGGATTTATGGGAAGAGTGCCAAATTTGATGGTCAAGTAGTTGGATTGAATCACAAATTAGCTGATGATGATGTTCTTGAAGTTCATGTTAAGTAGTTCTGAATCATAAGCTTTTTAAGATGAAGATATAAGAGAATATTGGCTAGGTTGGGTGGTTAGTCGTCACCTGTTGCTGTACACCGACTTTAGACAGAACCGAAGCTAGAGGGGCGGTAGATAAGTAGGATTTAAGTCTTGTCTCGTACAGAGATGCTTTGTCCTGTCTGGCTATTGTCCTATGAAACGTGTCAGGCCAGGAATGGAGCAGCACTAAGTAAGACATTTAGCGCTTTCAGGGTAACGAAGCGGAGGAAAAGATAAGGTCAAACTTAGGTCTTATTTGTTTATCCACCTTCTGGCGTGCCATTTTCTATATTCATAAAACTTATAAAGTGGATATTTGAGCAGATAGGTTGATTAAAATGTCAAGAGTTTGTCATGAATGTGGGAGTTGTGTTGAAAATCCTTTTTATTCAATGAGTGCTGTCTTGATAGATAGAAAAAATAATAGAATTGCTTTTTCTAATCTAGAAGTTAGTTTGTGCCATTTAGAGTTTGATAAGATAAGGAAGGGTTTGCATAAAACTTTTGACTATATAAAAAATGATTTAGGATGTGCGGTTGATGGGGTTACTGGAGCTTGTGGCGGATTAAGTGGAAGTGTTCAGATCTCTTCTGCCGTATATGACCGCCATGAAAATTATAGATTTTTTAATAGAGAAGAGGGGATACAAAAGTTGCCAAAATCATTAAAAGATTTATTTAAAAATCCTAAATGGTGCGAACTTATAAAAAATGGAGATTGGAAAGAAGTTGAGTGGGCTGATAAATTGTATAAAGAATTGCTAATTAAATAATTGTTTTTTAATTTTTATACTTCATTCAATACACCTTGAGCTTTCTGCAATACTCCAGATAATTCTTTTACAACTAGTGTGTACATTCTTTGGATAATCAATTCATACAAGCCTTCTTTTAATGGACCATTGCAGTAATTTATGAAACTGTTGAAGTCATCAACCTTGAAAGTGTATAGTTTATCGCGAGGAACTTTGCACTGCATCTCTTTTCCTTCTAGTAATCTTTCAAATTCTGGATCTGCTCCTAGAGCAATACGCTCCATTTTTACATAGATATTACAGATTGTAGTGTAAGAAGCTCCAATTGTGTAAGAATAAACATTGTCGTTTTTCAACAAATAAACTTTAGCTGTCTTGCAGTCTTTTAATTTGTCTACAAAGCAATCTCTGTCCTTGCCGCAGTCTTTTTTTATTATTCCAGAAGAATAAATTATTAATCCTGCTACTATTATTAATCCTACAACCATCAACGAGTCTGCACTGTAGCCAAAGCGTCTAAACATGAATAAAAAATAGAAAAAGAGTTTTTATATAGGTTTTTGCCTACTTAAAAGTCGTTGTTAGTTACTATTTCAACTCTTGTCTCGTTAGGCTTCACCTTTGAAGACATAGCAACTAAATATTTCACTCTTGCAGATTCTGCAACCTGTGCTATTTCTGATGTTACTTCACCGTCAAAGATGACTGCATTTATGCCAGAGCCTAAGCTCTTGATTGTTATTGGCAATTCTGTTGTTGGAACTTTGCCTAATATATTTGAACTTTCATCTAAGATATAAGCTCCTTTTGTTCCAATTAAATCTTCAAGCATTCTTTTGAAGTTATCAGAGTCTGTCTTTGTTATTGTAGACTTCTTAACAAACGGCTTTCTGAAGTCTTCTCTTTGCTGGAAGCTTCTATTGTCACGCTGGAAAGGCCTTTGATCTGGCTTTGATTCTGTCCTGAATGGAGGTCTTGAATCCTGCCTTGCTTGCTGTGCTTCCCTGTTTTGCGTCATCATTGGACCTCTAATTCTTTCAGAAGTATCTTTCATTTCCATCTTAGCTTGCTCCAAAGTAATCTTACTTCTAATAGCTTTATGGATTTCTTTTTTTGTAATTTCTTCGACTTCTTTTCCATCTGGAGCTTTTGCAACATAATCAATTTCAGCAATTCCTGATAATTCCTTTATGATTAAGTCTCCGCCTCTGTCTCCATCAACAAACAAAGTTACTGTCTTTTCCTTACATAAATCTGCGATTGAAGGCGGAATATCTGTTCCATTCATTCCAACAACGTTTTTAAAACCGTGCTTTAGCAAGTTTAGAACGTCTGCCCTTCCTTCTGTCAATATAATTTCTTCAGCTTCTTCTATGCCTGGACCAGCTGGCAATCTATCGCGACCCCATTCTGTTATTTCCATTACCCTTACTGATTGAGCAACTTCTTCTGTCAATTCAGCAGAGTCTGGCAATATGTCTTCTGTTAAAGTTCTTAACAATTCTTTTGCCCTTTCAATCACGAAAGTTCTCTTTGAAATCCTTACATCTTCTATGTTTTCTACTTTAACTTTAGCGTTGCAAGGACCTATTCTCTGAATAGTTTCCAAAGCTGCTGCAATAATTGCTGTTTCAGCCTTGTCTAAAGAAGATGGTATAAGGATAGAACCCTGAGTTTTTCCGCTTTTGGCTTCTAATTTTACTTCAATTCTTCCAATTCTTCCTGATCTTTGAAGCTCTCTTAACTCCAATTCTGTGCCTAATAACCCTTCAGTCTGGCCAAAAATAGCTCCTATGACATCAGGCCTGTCTACGATTCCTTCTATTTGAATTTGAGTATTGACTATATATTTGGCTGCTACAGGACTTATCTTTCCCATTTTTAATTCCCCCATTGCTGTTCATTTTAATCACTTTAATGTTTTAGAGAACAAGACAAACTTAGGGCTATTGCCCTTTTTATTTAATATAACTATTCCTTTACTTATTTTATCTTTCGATTTTTATTTTTTTGATGAATATGATATCAAATTTGTTTTGTCTTATTCAGTAAACATGAAGTTAATATCGCCCGCGACTAACCCCCAATCTCATAGACTGGCAATTTGCCGTACTCCATTGAGTATTCTCATGGCGGGCTTATAAAAAACACATATATTGCAATATATAAATGTTGTGTATCTCGCTGTTGTTACTGAATTTAAGAAAAATCAGGCTTTTCTCAAGTTTAAGTAAGCCTTAATCTCGTTTGTAAGCCTTTTTACACTGTCTTTTAGATCTGTCCTGCACCTATCCATAATGTCTTTTTTTACGTATTTTGTGTAAGTTTCCTTAATAATCTTAGTTATAGGGCCCTTGTTCCATCTTTCATCATAATCCTTGGCCAACAAAGCGTTAAAGGAAAGTTCTATAGAGCAGGAAACCATATTTTTCTTTGAATCTTCAATTTCTTCAATATTTTTTGCAGTAAAATCTATTTCAATTACGTATTTAATATAGTCATTGTACTCCTTTTCTGCATTCCATACTATCTGTATTTTTCTGCCGTCTTTCAATTCATTGAATTCTTTCTCTTCCAAGTCAAATTTATACTGGGAGAACCATTTTTTCATGTACTTGTAGAACTCTTCCAGAGAAAGCGTGCCTTCAAAGTTAATCTTTATGTCGCTGACAACGTAATCTTTGTCCATGGCAATTTAGCTGGATTGAAACTTAATAAAGTTTTCTGTATGGATAAATTTATATTCTGCTTTTTTCTATGAATTAAGCATGAACAAGAAGCTTGACAAGCTAGACAAGGAAATTACCTGCTGGATGAAAGAGCACGGCACTAATTTTCTTAGATATTCTTTAGCAGCAGTTTTTATATGGTTTGGAATATTGAAGCCATTGAACTTGAGCCCTGCTTCTCAATTGGTAACTAAAACTGTCTACTGGTTTGATCCAAGCTGGTTTGTTCCATTATTGGGATGGTGGGAAGTTGCAATTGGTTTATGCTTATTGTACAAGCCTTTAATTAGAACTGGATTATTTCTGATGGCTGTGCAGATGATAGGAACTTTCTTGCCATTGATAATATTGCCCGATGTAGTTTACGGAGCAAATTTCTTTGACTTGACATTGGAAGGCCAATATGTTGTAAAGAATTTAGTATTGATTGGTGCTGGGATGGTAATTGCAAGCCATGTAAGAGACAGATGCTAGACAAACTGCTCAAGAATTTTTTTTATTTCATTTGTTATCTGTACTGATTCTGCACTTAGTGAATCCTCAAAGTACTTTAATTCCTTGTCTTTGATAAATCTTTCATAGGCTCTTCTTAAAAAGTTCTGGAAAGATGTCTTGTTGAAGTCCTGCTTATAATTTTTAACTAAAAAAGATGAAATCTGAATTAAAGTCTCGCACTTATACCTTTTTTGCTTCTTGATTTTTCTTTCAACTAAAACTTCCACGCATTTAGTTGTTTTTAATTCAATATTGATGTTGGCTTTCGTATACAAGTCATATTTTTTCTCTAGATTCCAAACCAAGATTATTTCACCTGCATCTACTTTTCTAGTCTGCTCTTTTTCTGTAAGGTTGTAGCCATAGTTAGATGCAAGCTTTTTCATTGAAGAATATAAAGAATCAAGATCTATTATTCCAACTTTTTTTATTATAGTTTCAAAAACCTGATTTTTGACATCTTTTGTATTGTCTCCCATTGAATAAAAATGTAGAAGACAAACTTATAAACATTTCTATAATCCACAAGGTTTTTTAAGGTTTGATATAGCTTAATATCATGAAAAACAAGATTATAGATGAAGCTTCAGTATTCTTGCTTAGAAAGGGCTTTCTAGTAAAAGCCTTGAACTACTGCTTTGACATACTTGCAAGGAAAGGGAGCGAGATACTTCTGATTAAGGTTTTGGAAGATGCAAATGCACTTAACAAAGAATATATCAACGAGATGGAGAATATTTCCGGATTCATAAATGCCAAGCCAATTATAATTGCGGAGAAATCTGGAGAAAAACTGGAGGACAATGTCGTCTATTCAAGATTCAATGTTAATACTTTGAATTTTTTCACTTTCAAGAATGCCATGAACGATAAGGCGTTGTTTGTAAGGAGCAAGAGAGCAGGATTGACTGTTGAAATTGATACTAGCCAGCTTAAAAATATTTTAAATGAAGAAGAAATTTCTATGAACTCGCTTGCAAAGAGGATTGGAGTGAGCGTTCAAATGATAAAAAGGTATGAAACTGGGAAAGCTGAAGTTTCAATTGATAAAGCTGCAAAATTTTATGATGTATTTGGGTCAAAAGTCTTCAAAAGAGTTGAAATTTTTGCAAATGCTAAAATAGAAAACAATACAAAGTCTGAATTTTCCATGAAATATAAAAATTTAGGATTCAATGCAGCAGAAACAATGAAAGTTCCTTTTGACATAATCGCAAGAAAAGAGAATGAAGTAATATTGACAAAGATAGGTGATAAAGTTGACAAGAATCTTGATGCTGTTTCAAAACTGATTGAGGCTGACGACTTAGTGATATTTAACAAGAAGAAACCTAAAGATATACCAAGCTTGAAAAAAGATGAATTTTTAGAATTGAAAAAAGCCAAAGAACTTTTAAAAATAATTAAAGGAAAATAAAATAATAACATATTTTAATCGACATATTTAAATATAGGCTCTACTAAAAAAATATTATGAATAAAAACCAGTCATTAAAGTTGGCAAGTGTTATTTTTGCAGTAATCGCTTTATTGCATTTAATTAGAGCTATTTTAGGTTTTGAAGTTGTATTTGGTAGTTTCAAGGTCCCTTTACCTGCCAGCTACATTGCTTTTGTTGTGATTGGTTATTTAGCATTTATTATGCATAACGCTAGTAAGTCTTAATTAATTATAAGAGCAGCCGGTAGTTCTTTCCAGATTTTTTACTTGATCTTCAGAAGTGTAGCATACTTTGTTTTCTGGAAGAATTCTTAAAGCGTATTTGCAGGTTTGTGGATAGTATTTGTTTGAGTTTTTGCTGCCAACGTACAAGCAAGATTCAGGTTCATCGCAACTCCATCGTCCTAGATTATTTTGTTGCGCTGTTAGCTCATCTTTCTTTAAATCCTGATAGAATTTAGTTGTATCCTTGAATGCATCATAGACTTTTGCATAACCGTTTTGAACCAAATAAGAGTTTGCCATTAAATCATCAATGTAAACGTATCTTAATAATCTATTATATTTGTCCTTGTTTGTCATATCTCTTTCAATAAAGACTTCTTTGTCTAGAACTAATTCTGTCAAGGCTTGCTTTGCTTCATTATAGTAACATTCACCTTTTTCTGGAGTGTTGATCCCAGAGAACCTTACTGTTTCTCCATTTGATAAGTCTATTGTGTCACCGTCAGTAACTTTTACAACTAGAAATGGGCCTTCTTTTAAATCTTTTACCACATTTGCTGTGCAGGCTGATAGAAATAAAAGCAAGATTAAAAATTGCAGTTTCATAGAGTTTTTAAATGATGAACTATTTATTAATCTTATGGGAATAAATACTGAATATATAAAGGCTAAAGAGAAAGTTGCTAAATTGTTTAAAAATAAACATGGTAAACCTAATGAGAATGCTAGACTGCCTCTTGGACAAACTTTAACTTCTAGATTTCCTGTGTTGGACTTAGGGATACAGCCTGATTTTAATCCTAGAACTTATAAACTTAGAGTTTATGGACTGGCTGAAGAAAAAACTTTTACTTACAACGATATTTTGAAGATGAAAGCCACTGAATTTACTGAAGACCTACATTGTGTCACACACTGGAGCAAATTTGACGTCAAATGGAAAGGAATTTTATGGAAAGATTTTGTTAAAATTGTCAAACCTAAAGAAAACTGGAAATTTATTATACAATATGGATTGGACGGATATACTACAAATGTTTCTAGAGAAGATTTGGAAAAAGGAAATGTGTTAATTGCATATGAACTAGAAGGAAAACAAATACCTAAGGAACATGGCTGGCCTTTAAGATTGATAATACCCCATTTATATGCTTGGAAAGGAAGCAAATTTTTAACAGCTATAAAATTTATTGAAAAAGACGAGCCTGGATTCTGGGAAGTTAGAGGTTATCATAACAGAGGAAATGCTTTTTTGGAAGAGAGATATGGATAAGGAGACCCAAACCAGATTAGAATGGCTTATTGCAGATTGCCATTATGTTGCTGTGCATTATTCTGGAGGCAAAATTGAGATGTGCGAGGCTTTTACTCAGAAATATGAATGTATAATTGGGCAATTGCACATTATTGGTAAGGTAAGTTCTAGACTAACTTCTCAAAGTTCTGCTAAGGTTATGTTCCAAGGCAAATTAGTTTTTGATTGTGAAGCAACCACCGATGCTGATTACCCAGATTTTCATACTGAAACTTCTTTAGAAGCTAGAACATACCTTCCTGGAGAATGGGAAACCCAAATAAGAAGATTAAGAGCTCAAATACCTGCTAGAGAAGGAAAACAATTTATTTTTGAATTTGATGATTAATCTATTTTTGTAGAACCTTTCTTATTTCTTGGGATATAAGGACAATTTTTGCAGCAATTACCGCAGCAAGAACCTTGCCTAATTAATTCTTCCCTAGAAATTGGCTCGTAATCCATGTTATTTTTTAATCCAGTTGTAAACTGCGATTATCAAGAAAATAACTGCTAAAATCCACAGCAAATGCATTATTGGTCCTATCAAAAATGTCAATAAAATGAAGATTATGGCTAGTCCAATCCAGACTTTTGGCTTTCTGAAGTTCAATGACATGTCAAAAATTACTATTTTTGCCTTTATATTATTTACTTTTTAGTCTTAAAACTATAAAAATAGATAGATTTATATACTTTTATACACTTATAAACATAATGGCTGAGATTAGGGTAAATATTGCGTTTAGGAATATTAAATACCATAAAGATGCAATAAAAAGATCAGATCATATATTTGATAGAATGATGGTAAGAGGCATTACAAAGGATAATATCAAGGAAGCTGTACAGAAGGGAGCTAAAAGAATAAGAGAGGATAAGTCGATTGTAGCAGAATTTAGATGGTTTAAAGTGATATATAGAGAATTTAGAGTAAATGACACAAGAAAAGTGTACCCTATAACTGTAATTGATTGAGGAGGAATGTAGCAATGAAAAAGATTAATTATCCCTGCCCCTGTGGCGGAAAAGTGGAGTGGAAGAAAGATAGCATAATTGTTGAAGGTGTAGAGTGTGGTGTGTTAGATGTAGAGTATTGTTCAAAGTGCGGTGAAGAGTATTTTCCAGAAGAGACTATGGAGATTGTTGAACAAAAGTTAAAAGAAAATGGGCTTTGGGGGGTACAAAGAAAAGAAGCAACTTTATGGAGATCTGGCAGTTCAGTTCTTTTAAGAATACCGAAAGATATAACCCAACAGCTAAATTTGAAACCTGATGAAAAAGTAAGTATTTATAGAGAAGGTAAGAGAAGACTTGTTATTGACTTGTAAGCTGAATATTTATTTACTTTTTAGTATTAAAACTTGAAAATCATAAGCTTTATAAATAAAAGTTCACCATAGTGAATTATGTCAAATCAGATGTTACAGCCTCAGGAAGTTGAGGTTTTCTATATCATACCTGCTATAAGGTCTTATATAGCTAGATTTATGAAAAAACAGGGAAGAAGCCAAAAGGAAATAGCAAGACTATTGGGCGTAAGAGAATCTACAGTAAGCCAGTACATGACTGAAAAAAGAGCAACTTTACATTTCAATGAAGAAATAAAGGAAAGAATAAAAGAAGTTTCTGGAAGAATAACTAATAATCTAGAAGCTATAACTGCTATACAAATTCTATTGAAGGAGATTGAAAGATCTAAAGCAATTTGTGAAATTCATATGAAACTTTCTAAGGATGTTCCAGAAGGATGCTCAGCATGCTTTGGAAGCAAGATAAAGGTGTAAAATGCAAGAGATGAAATATGTTGAAGGATTAAGCAAGGAAATGTTTGAAGAGAAAACTGAAACTAAATACAAATATATTGCTGAACCTGGATTGGCTGAAGAAACTGTAAGAAAGATTTCTAAGGAAAAAAATGAGCCTGAGTGGATGCTGCAAAAAAGATTGAAAGCTTTTGAGATATTCAAACAATTACAGATGCCTGAATGGGGCCCTAGCTTGAAAGAACTTGATTTGAATAAAATTGTTTACTATACCTTGCCAGATGCCAAGAAAAATGCAAAAAATTGGGATGAAGTCCCTGCTGAGATAAAGAAAACTTTTGAGAAGCTTGGAATTCCAGAAGCTGAACAGAAGTATTTAGCTGGAGCTGGGGCTCAGTTTGAATGTTTGTCTGAAGACTCTTTAGTTTACATAAATCCTAGAGGACCTGTAGAAATAAAAAATATTAAAGATGGAGACTATGTATTTGCTTTTGATGAAAAATCTAATGAAATAAAAAGAGCAAGAGTTATTGAAATTAAAGAGAAAGGTTTAAATGAAGTTTATGAGGTAGTTGTTGATAATAAAAAGATTAAAACTACTTTAAATCACCCATTTTTGACTTTATCATATTATAAAAAGGAGGGAAAAATAAGAGGGCGTTATAAAAGAGAGTGGAAATGTCTTAAGGACTTAAAGGAAGGGGATTTAGTTGCTGTTGCTAAAAAACTGCCATATGAAGGAAAATCCTATAAACTTAATCAACCGGTAATCAAAGATAAAATTCTTAGTAGAAATCAATTTGATATTTACTATGAAATCGACATAACTAATAGTTACAATAAAGTTGAATTGCCTTGGGAAACTAATAATGATTTAATGTGGTTCTTTGGAGCATATGTTGGTGATGGTTATATAAAAAGAGAAAAAGGTAAAGATAAAAAAAGAGTTTATTTTGCTATCCCAGATTCACAGCCACAATTTAGAAGGGAACTAAAAAAAGTAGTCAAAAAATTATTCGATTATAAAATAAAAAGTAATGATAAATATTGGGTTTCGATAAATTCTACTATAATTGCTGATTTTATAGAAGCCAATGGATTTAAAGGTAATGCTCTCCAAAAAAGAGTTCCTTCATGGATATTTGGATTGCCCATTGAACAAAGATTAGCTTTTTTAGGCGGTTATGTGGATTCCGATGGATATCCAACTGATGAGAGAAAAAGTAATGAGCTTATTTTTAAAACCCCAAACAGAGAATTGATTAATGATTTAAGGAATTTGCTTATTTATTGTGAATTTCATCCGTCAAATATCCATCTTATTAAAGACAAAAATCCTTTGAATAAGGAAGAGATTATTTTTTCAAATCAGATTACAATTACTGGGGATTTAAAAACTATTGATAGTAGATATCCTCCAAAGACGAAAAGATTGAGAGCTAAAAAAATATGGAGAAGTTTTAGTACCGCCCATGGAACTGATTTCAGAAAGCATACTAATAAATATTTAGGTTTTGCAAAAGTAGATTCAATTAAATCTATTGGAATTGAAAAAGTTTATGACATTGAAGTTGAAGGTTATCATAATTTTATATCTGAAGGTTTAATTGTTCATAATTCTAATGTCATTTATCATAAGTTAAGAGAAGATTTGGAAAAACAAGGAGTTATATTTTTAGATTTTGATGAAGCTGTGAAGAAACATCCTGAAATGGTTAAGGAATATTTCATGACTAAATGCGTTCCAGCTACATTGCATAAGTTTGCTGCACTACATGGTGCAGTTTTTAGCGGTGGAACTTTTATTTATGTGCCTGAGAATGTTAAAGTTGATCTGCCATTGCAGGCTTATTTCAGAATGAATGCTGAAAAAGGTGGGCAGTTTGAGCATACATTGATAATTGTTGACAAGAATGCTGAAGTTTCTTACATTGAAGGCTGCAGCTCTCCTAGATATACGACTGAAGCTTTGCATGCTGGATGCGTTGAGATATTTGTAAAGGAAAATGCTGTTGCAAAATACCATAGCGTAGAAAATTGGAGCAAGAATACTTATAATTTGAACACTAAAAGAGCAATTGTAGAAAAAAATGGGACTATTGAATGGATAAACGGCAATATGGGTTGCCTTATAGGTGAGTCAAAAGTGTTTACAAATCCTAAAGGACATATAAGTATAAAAGATATTGAACAAGGAGATAAAGTTTATGTTTGGGATGAAAATATAAATAGTATTAAAAAAAGTTTAGTTAAATCTAAAATCTTTAGTGGTGTTAAAAAAGTTTACAAACTTGAAGCTGGTGGAAGAGAGATTGAAGCTTCAGCAAATCATCCTTTCTTAACTTTGGCAAGAAAAAAGAACAAACCTTATCATAAAAAGAGTTTTTTTAATTTTGAGTGGAAGCCTTTAGAACAGCTAAAAAAAGGAGATGTTGTTGGTATAATAAAAAAATTACCTATAGAAGGAAAGCCTTATAGCCTGCCTAAATTTTCTTACCCTACTGTTAAAAGTAATAATCAATATTCTTCTTTTAAAATGAATGCTAAGCATCTTTATAATCAAAATATTATAATCCCTAATGAAACAAATGAAGATTTTATGTGGTTAATGGGTATTTTGCTTGGCGATGGACATATTGATTCAGAAAGTAATAAAATTAATATTGCTACCCATATAAGGGAAGATATAAGACCTGTTTTAATTGATATTGTAAAAAAGTTATTTAATTTTGAAATAAAAGATAAACAAGAGAGATATGTAGAAATTTATTCAAATATTTTATGTAAATTATTTATTGATATTGGATTTGGAGGAAATGCTGATACTAAGAATGTTCCTGATTGGGTATTTACTCTACCAAAAAACCAAATAATGGCTTTTTTAGCAGGTTATTTTGACTCTGATGGGCATCCTGATGATCATGCTATTGCTTTTACAAGTATAAATAAAGAAATTTTGAAAAAAATTCAATTGTTAGGTATTGTTTGTGGTTTTGGAGTTTCAAGAATATTTAAACATGGTGATAAAGGACAATATATTATTCTAGGAAATATGTGTAATTGTCAAGACTCTTGGAGAATACTCTTTAATGGTAAAGAAATTTATGAGATGCCTACAAAAAGCAAGAAAGATAAAGAACTTATTGATAAAATTAAAACTAGAAGAAACTTTAGCACTTCAAAAGGATTAAACTTTAAAAGCAAAACTAATGAAGAAATTGGATTTGCTAGAATAGACAAAATAGAATTCTCTGGTGAAAAACCAACTTATGATATAGAAGTTGAAGGTTATCATAATTTTATTTCTAATGGGTTAATAGTGCACAATTCTAAAGTAACAATGTTGTATCCAACTTCTGTCCTGATTGGAGAGAATGCCAAGTCAGATTTTTTAGGCATAGCATTTGCCGGAGAAAAACAAAATCAGGATACTGGCTCTAAAGTGTATCATTTGGCTCCAAATACAAGCTCTACGATAAAAAGCAAGAGCATCAGTAAGGATGGAGGAATAACAACCTACAGAGGATTGGTAAACGTCAAGAAAGGCGCTGTAAATTCTAAGTCTTTTGTGCAGTGCGATGCTTTAATTCTAGATGAGAGAAGCGTAAGCAATACTGTTCCTTACATGGAGATAAAGGAATCTAAAGTTGATGTAGGGCATGAAGCTACTGTAGGAAAAATAAGCAAGGAGAAATTGTTTTATTTGATGTCTAGAGGTTTATCAGAAGAACAGGTTATGAAGATGATTGTTGCAGGATTCATTGAACCTATCGTGAAAGCATTGCCAATGGAATATGCTGTTGAATTGAACAGGCTAATTGAGATGGAGATGGAGAATGCAATTGGATAATATAAAGCAGGAATCTAGAAAAATATTTGATAAACTTGAGATGCCTAGCATGAGATATGGACTTACAATTAGACTAAATTTAGATAATTTTGATTTCAATAAATTAAAACCTAAGGATTTTGAAGTTGATTTTGTAAAAAGTGATGAAATTATCATTGAAGACTTGAAAACTGCTTTAGTAAAACATGAAAAACTAGTAAAAGAGCATCTTGGAAAAGCAGTAAAAATAAATGAAAGCAAGTTTATAGCTTTTCACTATGCTAATTTAAGCAATGGTTTGTTTATTTACGTGCCTAAGAACAAAAATATTGAATTGCCAATTGAGTTTTATAATAAAATAAAGGAAGACTGCAGGATTGAGCATACACTGATTATTGTTGATGAGAATTCTAGTTTTAAATTTACAGAATATAACACTTCTAATGACATAAAAGGATATAGAAGCAGCGTTGTTGAGATATTCTTGAAGCAAAATGCAAACTTGTTTTATGGAAATGTGCAGAATATTGGAAAAAAAGTATTGAATTTCAATGTTGTAAGAGCTATTCAGGAAAAAAATTCAAGTTTAGACTGTTTTTCAGCATCTTTTGGAAGCTTGTTAAATAAAAATGATGTTTATTCTGTCTTAAAAGAGAATGCCCATGTAAATAACCTTGGAGTATTTTTTTCTGATGAAAATCAGCAAGTTGATATGAGGACTGCTTCAATACATGAAAATAAGGGAAGTGTTAGCAACATGTTTTTCAGAGGGATTGTAAAAGACAAGGCTAAAGCTATCTACAGAGGACTTGTAAAAATAAATAAAGATGCAAAAGACTCTGGAGGATATCAAAGAGGAGATATTTTAATTTTAAGTGATGAAGCTGAAGCTGATTCTATACCTGAACTGGAAATAGACAACAATGATGTCAAATGCAGCCATGCCAGCTCAGTCGGCCAGATAGATAGAAACAAGTTATTCTATTTGCAATCAAGAGGATTGAGCAGGGAAGAAGCTACTAAGCATATTGTAATTGGATTTTTAGATCCTTTGATGAGAAGAATCAACAATGAAAAAATTAAAAAAGAACTAATGGAGAATCTTGTGAAGAGACTATGAATGTTGAAAATATAAGGAAAGATTTTCCAATATTAAAGAGAAAGGTCAATGGAAAGCAACTAGTTTATCTAGATTCAGCTGCAACTTCACAGAAACCTAAGCAGGTTTTAAATGCAATTCAAGAATATTATGAGAAATACAATTCAAACATACATAGGTCAATAAGCACTTTGGCTGAGGAAGCTACAGAAGCTTATGAAAAAGCACATGAGAAAGTTGCTAAATTTATAAATGCTGAACCAGAAGAAATTATTTTCACAAGAAATGCGACTGAGGCTATTAATTTAGCAGCTTATGGACTGTTTAGAAGCGCTTTAATCAAACCTGGAGATGAAATTATATTGACTGAGATGGAACATCATGCTAATTTAGTTCCTTGGCAGCAAATTGCTAAAGAAGTTGGAGTAAAAGTAAGTTTTATTAAAATAAATAAAGATGGTTTGCTAGATTTAAATGATTTTAAAAGCAAATTGAATAAAAAAGTGAAGTTAGTAGCTTTTGTTCATGTTTCTAATGTACTTGGAACTATAAATCCTGTTGAAGAAATAATAAAATTGGCCAAGAAGAATGGAAGCTATGTTTTAGTCGATTCTGCTCAAGGTATTCCTCATATTAAAATAGATGTAAAAAAATTGAATGCTGATTTTGTTGCTTTTTCAGGACATAAAATGCTAGCTCCAACAGGAATTGGAGTTTTATATGGGAAAAAAGAACTTCTTGAGAAAATGGTTCCTTTCCAATATGGTGGGGGAATGATTAGTGAAGTTTCTTACAAGGATTCTAAGTGGAATGAATTGCCACATAAGTTTGAGGCTGGAACTCCTAACATTGAAGGAGGAATAGCTTTAGGATATGCAATAGATTATTTGGAAAACATTGGAATGAATAAATTGAAAGAGCATTGCGATGAATTAGTTGATTATGCTTTATGCCAACTAAGAAAAATGAAAAATGTAACAATTTATGGTCCTAATTCAGATAAAAGAGCTGGACTAATTGCATTTAATGTTAAAGGAGTGCATGCACATGACTTGTCTACTTTACTAGATAAAGATGGAATCGCTATAAGAGCAGGACATCATTGCGTAATGCCTCTGCATAATCTACTCGGAATAACTAGCACTGCAAGAATAAGCTTTTACATTTACAATACTAAAAAAGAAGTGGATAAATTTATTGAAAGCCTGAAGAAAACAATGAAGTTTTTTGGAGTTGAATACTAATGGAAGACATTTACAGAGAAAATATTATGGATCACTACAAAAATCCAAGAAATTTTGGTAAATTGGAAAATGCTAACATTGAATTTCATGACTACAATCCACTATGTGGGGATGAGATTACAGTACAGCTTAAGACAAATGGAGACGAAATAAAAGGAATTAAATTTAGCGGAAGAGGTTGCGCATTAAGCATGGCAACGGCTTCTATTTTAACTGAAGAGATTAAAGGGAAGGCAATAAAAGATGTTGAAAAATTAACAAATGAAGATATTTTTAAGATGATTGGAATTAATGTTTCTCCATCAAGAATAAAATGCGTATTATTATCGTTGTCTGCAATCAAGAAAGGAGTGAAGTTGAATGACATTAAAAATTGAAAACTTGAAAGTTGAAATTGATGGTAAAGAAATACTTAAAGGAATAAATTTGGAAGTCAAGAAAGGCGAGATTGTTGCCTTGATGGGTCCAAATGGAAGTGGAAAGACAAGCTTAGCATTTGCTTCAATGGGACATCCCGATTATAATATCAAATCTGGAAAAATTACTGTTAATGGAGAAGATATTACAAAATTAAGCCCGGATAAAAGAGCTAAAGCAGGATTATTTTTAAGTTTCCAGCATCCTGCAGAGATTCAAGGCGTTTCTGTTGCAAGTTTTTTGAGAGCTGCATTGAAGTCTAACAAAGGAAAGGATGTAAATGTACTTGAATTTTACAGATATTTAAAAGAAAAAATGAAAACTTTAAATATTGATGAAGAATTTGCTAAAAGAAGCTTGAATGAAGGTTTTTCCGGAGGAGAAAAGAAGAAAATGGAAATGCTTCAACTTTCTGTTTTAGAACCTGATTTTGCTATATGCGATGAACTCGATACAGGAGGCGATGTGGAAAATCTTAGAATAGTTTCTGAATCCTTAAAAAAAATAGTCAAAGAAAATAAGACAGGAATCTTATTGATTACTCATTCACTGAAGTTTTTTAAGTATCTATCGCCAGACAGAGTCGTGGTAATTAAAAATGGGAAGGTTGTAGATCAAGGCGGGCATGAATTGGCTGAAGAAATTGAGAAGCACGGATATAAGAAGTATAGTTAGAACTTTTGCCTCCAATAATCCATCATGAGCTCTACTTCACGAGATAAATCTTCCACTGGAAAGTACTCTGACGGTTCAACATTTGTAAGCCTTACAAAACCAATTTCAATCACTTTTTTCCTAAATTGCCGTTCAAAGAGTTCTTTGTAAAAGTTGAGCTGAAGAGCATATTTAACATAATTGCAATCATCGAGATGATCTATGGGTGCTTTGGCTTTTCTATATGAGTTTTCTGTTCTTAGGTTTTTGGTTGTTTTCCAATCAAGAAGTATAACTCCCTGTGGCGTTTCAATTACTAAATCAATTGTTCCAGCTACCATCCATTCCTTTGAATAGACCATCATCTCGGGTGTGAGTTTTTCATTAGAGAATTGTTTAAGAAATTCTATAGCCATTAAAACTTCATTGGGATATTTTTTCCTTTGTTTGCCTTTGATGTACTCTTCAATGAGCTGGTGTACTTTATCACCACTACTTCTTTTATCTTCCCATTCGCGTAAGACCTTCTCTGTTGATTTACCATCCCTATCAGCAACATAATTTGCCCAATAATCCCTATTAAATGGTTCAAAGAAAGTTTTAATGCAGTCAGTTACGCTTGTTAGTTGAATCTTTCCTAAGTTATATTTGTGCTTCGCAGGATCAAATTTTAATTTTTTTACTCCTAGTTTTATTTTTTTAATCTCTTTATCCAATTCAAAACTTAAATTGTCAGAAGGTGTTTCTTTTTTTTTGAACGGCCACATAGTTTTGAACTATGTTATGGAGTATATAATTATTACGATATACTTTATAAAATTGCGATATTGTAAATCTTCCGTATTTTCCGTAAATTTTTGATTCACGACAAACTGCCTGTGAAAGTATATAAATTGTTTTTACTCTTTTTAATTCTGATGCCAATTTGTAAAATATGTAGGAGAAGACTTGGAATGATAACTCATTCGCATATGTCAACTTTTCATAAAATTAGCTGTAAAGAATATGCAAAAAAATTTAATCTTAAAAAGGGACAGCTGAATCCGCATCATTCTAAAAGGATGACTGGCAAAGGAAATCCAATCTATGGAAAACCTAGACCTCTCAGTACTCGAATTAAGATAAGTCAGATACATAAAGATAATGGGACCTTTATAGGCAAAAAGAATTCTATGTATGGTAAAACTCATAGTCGAGCTGTTAAAAGACGATTAAGTAAATTTTGGAAAGGAAAGTGGAAAGGAAGTAAAAATCCATTCTATGGCAAGAAGCATTCTGTTTCTACAAAAAAGCGTATAAGTAATATTAGAATAGAAAAAGGAATAGCCCTTGGTGTCAATAACCCTATGTATGGTAGAACTCATACAAAAAAAGTTAGATTGAAAATGTCTAGATATCTTAAGAATCTTTATTATAAACATCCTGAAAAACATATTAACGCTATTATGGCTAGAAATTATAAGAAACAAAAGAATAAGAAAGGCGGGTATATTTCTAAAGGTCAAGTTCAAGTTTATAAAATCATCAAGAAATATTTTTATAAAAGTGCTAAGTTGAATTATCCTGTAAGAGCTAATGGCACGGTTTACTTTGTTGATGTTGGCGTTCCTTCAATAAGATTGGCCATCGAGTACGATGGTGAATATTGGCATAGAGATAAGCCGAATGAAACCATAAGAGAATATCGCATTAAAAAGAAGGGATGGAAAGTGATTAGGATAACGGAAAGAGATTTTCTTAAGTTGAAAGATAATAAAGAATGCATAAGTTATATAAAAGCCAGATTATGCCCCTTATAGAGGCAAAGGCTTTGATGCTGTGAGGTAAATAAGATGATAAAATTCATTTCAGTAGATCTTCAGAAAGACTTTAGTGCAGAGGGAGGAAAGCATTACAAGAAAAGAGATAGTGTCAAATTCCTCAAAGAGATATTGATACCTTATCTCAGGCAAAGAAACATTAAAGTTGCTGAGATAATTTCAGACTATAGGTTACCAAGGCCTGCAGATAGAGACGATAGTTGTAGGGCTGGTGAATGGGGCTATGAATCTGAAATTCCGGAGGATATTAAATTAAAACCAATTTGGATTAAATGTATGAATTCTCCTATTTGGACTAGAAACAATATTGGAAATCCCGATAAAGAAGCAGGATTACCATACCAGGATCCAGAAGCTTTCACAAAATGGTTGAATAAAATTGTTGGAAAACCAAGTGACTCTGATGAGATTATATTATTTGGCTTAACTGCCGATTGTTGTGTATTCTGTACGACTCAAGAACTTAGTTGGAGGGGATATAATGTTAGAGTATTAGCGGAGGGAGTATCTACTTATTCCGCCAACGAGAAAGAAAAAGAAATGATACTCTATAATCCTCCATTTACTAACTGGGCTAAAGCTATTAAGTGGAAAGAATTAAGGAGTAAACTTGACGCTGTAAAATGAAAGTCTATTTAGATAATGCGGCAACAACCCCTGTATTGAAAGAAGTAGTGGAAACTGTGAAAGATGCAATGCTTAATTTCTATGGAAATCCTGAAAGTCTTAATGAAGAAGGAACAAAAGCAAATGAAGCCTTGGAAAATGCAAGAAAATTAATTGCTAATTCAATAAATGCAAGTTCAAATGAACTAATCTTCACATCTGGAGCAACAGAATCAAATAATTTAGCAATTTTAGGATTAGCTTACCAGAATAAAGACAAAAATCACGTTATAACAACTAAAATAGAGCATCCTTCTGTGCTAAATTGTTTTGAAAAATTAAAAAAACAGGGGTATGAAGTCACTTACTTAGATGTTGACAAAGAAGGATATGCTGACTTAGAACAATTGAATGATTCTATAACAGATAAAACTGCTTTGGTTTCAGTAATACATGGCAATCATGAGATTGGAACAATACAGAGTTTAAATTTAATAGGAAAAATATGCAAGGAAAAAGATGTTTTATTCCATGTTGATGCTTCTCAATCATTTTTAAAAGTACCAATTGATGTAAAGAAAGACAATATTTCTTTATTGACTTTGAATTCTCATAAAATACATGGACCTAAAGGTGTTGGAGCACTTTACATAAAGCAAGGAGTCAAATTATTCAAGATGGAGTTTGGAGGTCCACAGGAATTTGATATAAGGCCTGGCACTCAGAATGTTCCTGCGATATTAGGATTTGCTAAAGCTGTTGAATTAAATAATATTGAGAAGGACTCTGCTTATATTAGAAAACTAAGAGACAAGCTAATAAGAGAGTTTTCAGCTATGCCAAAAGTAAGCTTAAACGGACCAATAGCAAACAGATTATGTAATAATGTAAATGTAACTATTCATGGCATAGAAAATGAGAGAATGTTGATGCATTTGAATGAAAAAGAAATTTATATTGGAACTGGAAGTGCTTGTACTGCTAAAACTATGAAAGCTAGCCATGTATTGAAAGCAATTGGATTGAAAGACGAGGATGCAAGATGCTCCATAAGGATAAGCTTGTCAAAATTAAACACAGAAAAAGAAATTGATTATGCTTTAACTGAAATAAAAAAAGCCATAAAGGAAATAAGAGGATAATATGTTCCCGCATACCCATACTTATGCAGCAAGAGAAATCGCAGGAAGAAGCAGTAATTTGCTAGTTTTAGGGAGTATTTTGCCCGATCTTGCCGTTACTGGCATAGTTGATGATTGGAATATAGGAGAAAGTGCTTTAGAGTTCAGAAATTGGCTTTCGGATAGAGACAAAAATTTCACTGACTTGGGTTTAGGTATGATGCTGCATGAGTTCCCTTGCGGAATAGATAGATTCACCCATACAAATTACAATGGAGGGGATGGATATGCCTATGCAAATGGCAGACAAATATTATCCAATGTTTCGGATTGCTTTAGAGTTATGGGTTTTTTAAAACTATCTGAAGATAAAGTTAGACGTCTTTCACATAATTTCATTGAAACTGGAGTAGAATTTTTGATTTTAAAGGACAACCCCGAACTAGTTAATATTCTTAGGAGGGCAGTAGACAATGTTAACATAGAAAAATGTGTTAAATATTTCTCAGAATTTTATGGAATAAAAGATACAAAAGTTGCTCAGGCTTTTTCAGCTTTTGATACTTTTATTAAAGAACCTGATTATACTAGTGTTGACGGTCTTGTTGAGATGTGGAAGTTGATAGCTAAACAAAAAACTGGGTTGGGAATTAATGTTGAAAATGTTAGAAGAACTATCCAAAAGAGCATAGAAATTGTAAAACCAACTTACAGCAGATTTATTTCGGATGCTATTAGTTCTTGCAAAAAAGATGCTAAAAAATTTGAGGTTACAAATGGATAAACTAAGATTTGGAACTGCAGGAATACCAATAACAACTGAAGACAGAAATACGTTGAATGGTGTAAAGCAGGTTAGGAATCTAGGATTGGATGCAATGGAACTTGAATTTGTCCATTCTGTAAATGTTTCTGATGCCATGGCGCCTAATGTCAAGAAAATAGCTGAAGATAATGATGTTGTTTTAACTTGTCATGGTCAATATTTTGTTAATTTAAACGCTTTAGAGAAAGAAAAGAAAGAAGCTAGCATACAAAGAATATTGAAAGCTGCTCGAGTTTTACAGAAATGTGGCGCTTATAGCTTAACTTACCACATGGCTTATTATATGAAGCAAGATCCTAAAATTGTTTATGAAACTGTGAAGAAAAATATGAAGAGAATTCTTGAAGTTTTCAAGCAAGAAGGAATAAAGCTATGGTTGAGACCAGAATATACTGGAAAGCAATCGCAGTTTGGAGATCTAAAAGAGGTAATAAAGATAAGCCAGGAATTAGATCAAGTATTGCCGTGCATTGATTATGGACATTACCATGCAAGATATGGCGGAGGAAACAATGATATCAAAGCTTTCAGAACTTTACTTGAAGAAATGGAGAAAGGATTAGGAAAAGAAGCTTTGAAAAACATGCATATCCAGATTGCAGGCATTAATTATACTGAAAAAGGTGAAAGAAACCACTTAAATTTGAAAGAATCTGATTTAAATTATAAAGACATATTAAAAACTTGGAAGGAATTTAATATCAAGGGCGTTGTAATAGCTGAAACGCCAAACATTGAAGGTGATGCTTTATTGCTTCAGAAGATGTACAAGTCATTGTAAAAGGTGATAGTGTAGAGTATAAGTGCAAGAGATGCGGGGCTATGATGAATAAGGAGCACTGCAAGATAAAATGCACTAAATGCGGCTATATGCTAGATTGTTCAGACTACTGATGCAAAAAGCTTTTAAATCAAGATTGCGGAGGAAATAAAATGAAAAAACAAAATAAAAAAGTTGAAACCAAGACAAAAGAAGATAAATGTGACTGCGGAGACAAATGCACAGGAGCATGCGCAAGCAATCAAGGCGGATGCGGCTGCGGTAATGGCGGATGCTGCTAAATGAAAACAAGCTATACTGGGAAACTTAAGGAAGCATATGAAGTTTGTGAAGATGAGATAGAAATTTCTTTAGAAATTGACAATGATAAGATAGCAAAATTAGACTTTAAATCTACTTCCTGCAGCAAGGTAAAACAGGCAGCAGAGTTACTAGCTAAATTAATAAAAGGCAAGACAGTCAAGGAAGTTGTAAAAATAACCTCTAATGAAGTTGCTAGCCAATTAAAATTTGATAAAAAAGACAAACATGCTGCAGTTTTTGCTGTAAGCGCATTGCATTTAGCTTTAGATGACTATAAAAATAAAGTTCATGGAGATCCTTTTGATGAAATATTAAATGTTTTGGATAAATATGACAAGGGATATCCTAAAAGAGACTTAACAGACTATGAAGTCTGCGAATGTGGAAAACAACATAGCGACAAACCTGAGATAATAAAACTATAAGGGACGACATGGCAAAATACAAAGTTGTTTATGACAGGGAAAATTGCATTGGAGCTTTTGCTTGCGTAGCTGTATTTCCTGAGAAATGGCTTGCAAGCGATGACGGCAAAGCAGACTTCAAAGATGCTATCAAAAACGGAAAGGGCGAGTTTGAATTGGAGATTGATGAAAAAGACTTAGCTAAAATGAAGGAAAGTGCTGAAGTATGTCCTGTTATGGTTATTCACATCTATGATATGAAGGGTAATAAAATAATATGATTGGAAAAAAAGAGAAATACGTTGTAATAAAAAAGCCAGAAGTCAAAATTATTGAAGTTATAAAAAAAGAAGATCCTAAATTGTTCAAAGCCTTTGAGAAACATGCACAAGATTGCGAGACTGCTTCTGGACTGATAAGGCAGGCTGAAGACAATAAAGAAGATATTTCTGACAAGATTGGAAATCCAAAATCTTTTAGCGGAAGCGAATACAAGCCTTCTAGCCCTGATGTCAAAACTGGCGCTTATTTTTCTGGCCAAAAAACTTCATTTCAACCTGCTGAGAAGTCTAGCTTTGAATATCATAAGCCTGGGATAATGACCTGTGGCTGTGGACAAGAAGTTGGAAAAAATACTCCTGCTGTAAGTTCCAAAAAAGAAGAAAAAAATGTTTATGGCGTTTCTACAAGCTCTTCAAATGAAAGCTATGGAAACACTACAAACAAAAAAACTAATTCTTATAAATAAAAAAAGAAAAATAGGTTTTACCCTATAAGAATACTTCTTTCTTCATCTACTCTTGCTTTAGAAATCTTTCTGCTAGCATCCATCAATGTTGTGTATAATGATTCTGCCATTCCTTCAGAGAAACCTAGATCAGTCATTACGCTTTTGTAGTCGTCTGAAGTCAATCTTCTGCCTTCGTTTAAGCCGAAGTATAAGTGAGTTTCTTTCTCAATCCTTTTTTCAGCTATCAATCCACGTAGGACTGCCCCATATCTTGGAAATTGCCTTTCAAATTCATCGATGCCTTCTGCAATACCACGAGCTTTCATTTTGTCCTCTGTTTCAACATTGGCATAGGCTCTTTCTCCACTGAAGTTTCCTTTGTATGCAGACAAGTCTATTCCTTTTGCTACAGATGGTTTTCTTCTTTTTAGTTTTCCAGACATGCTAGATATTGGGATATCCAATCTATCGACTGCAACCAATTCTATAATCTGCCTTTCAACTGTTTGTTCTAATTCATTTGCCATTTTATTCCTCCTAAAATGTTTTTCATACAATTCAAGAAGGCAAAGAAGTTAATAATAAAATGTGGTGATGATAGTTACCGCAAAATATATAAATAAGAAACAATTAAAAATTGAAGTGGAAATAGAGTTTGTACTGCAAAGATATGGACTTAACAAGAATGAGATTAAGGTTTATCTATGCTTAATAGATTTAGGTGAAGCGCAGGCAGGAAGAATATCAAGACAAACAGGCATACATAGAAGAAATGTATACGATGCAACTGAAAGGCTTATTGCAAAAGGATTAGTAAATTACTTACTAAAAAACAACAAGAGGTTATTTTCTCCAGTAAACCCCCAAAAATTATTGGAAGAAATTGAAGAAAGGCAGCAGCAATTGAAGACAGTATTGCCGGAGCTTGAAAAAAGATACAACAGGCAGAAGAAAAAAGAGGAAACTAGCTTTTACAAAGGAAGAGATGCAGTCAAGGCAATATTGGAAGACCAGATAAAGGAAGGAAAAGAAATTCTAGTTTTAGGAGCAACTGGAACTGCTTCAAAAAAGCTGCCTTTTTACTTCAAGTGGTATCATGAAAAAAGACAGGCTAAAAAAATACCAATAAAATACATTGTTGCAAAGGAAACAAGGTTCAATCCAATACCTTTGTCCAAAATAAAGAAAATTGACGAGAAATTTGTTGGTGATATCGCTTTCAATGTCTATGGGGATAAAGTTGCATTAGTTTTCTGGAATGAGGAAGTTCCTTCTTCTTTAATAATAAAAGGGGAGAAAAGAGCTGAAGCTTTCAGGAAAATATTTAACTTCTACTGGAAACATAGCAATTAGAGTTGAGAAAAACTTATAAATTTGAAGCTAGATAAAATCCTTATGAGGGTGGTTTCTTTAGCTCCAAGTTGCACTGAAATACTGTTTGCTTTGGGATTAGGCGACAAAATTGTAGGCGTTACAAGATTCTGCGACTATCCTAACGAAGCTAAGAAAATACATAAAGTTGGAGGATGGCTTGACAATGATTTTGAAGATATAATAAAATTGAGACCTGACTTGGTTTTTACAAGCACTTTCTTGCAGGATAAAACTGTTAGCAAACTTAAAAAACTTGGAATAAAAGTTGTTCATTCTGATCCTAAGACACTTGAAGATGTGTTTGACAGCATAAGAAAAATAGGAGAAGCTGTAAATAAGATGAAAGAAGCAGAGCATATTGTAAGTGTTATGAAAATTAAAATAAAAAAAGTTGCTGAGCCTTATTATCTTGACAAAAAACCTAAAATTTACATTGAAGAATGGCACAAGCCACCTACAGCATCTGGAAACTGGGTTCCTGATATGGTTAAATTAGCTGGAGGAAAAAGCTTCGCAAGGGCTGGGAAGATTAGTGCTAAAGTAGACCTAAAGAAATTGAAAAAATTTAATCCTGATGTGGTAATAATATCATGGTGCGCATTTGGATTGAGAGCAAGGAAAGAAGACTTGACAAAAAGGGAAGGATGGAACAGCTTGAAAGCTGTTAAAGAAGGAAAAATTTACGTTGTTGACGATAATCTATTGAACAGGCCTGGACCAAGGCTTGCTGAAGGCGTTAAAGTACTGGCTGAGATAATGCACAAGTAGTTCAGAAAGCTTATAAACTAAATTATTTTTATATTGTTTATGGCTAAACTTAGTTTAAATGAACTAATTAATAATTATGATGGAAAAGATTTGAAAAGACTTTCTAGAGACGAAGAAATAATATTAGCTGAGAGAGCTAAAGATGGGGATATTGCAGCCAGAAACAGATTAGTAATGGAAGGCAGAAAAGAAGTATCAAAGGCATCATGGAAATATAAAGGTCGTGACATAAATAGAGATCCTGAAGACATAGCTCAGGATTCATTTTTGAAGCTTTTAACAGGTGTTTATAGTTATGATGGAATATCTTCTGTCAGAACATTTGCCTATTCTACTGCAAGAAACATGGCTTTTGATTTGTACAGAAAAGAAAAAATTAGAAGACATGCTTATTTAGACGATAGTATCGCGCAAAACGATGAAAGAATTTATGATTTGCCTGATTTTGAAGACTTAATTAGCAAAATAAAAGATCCTATGCAAAGAATGATATTGACATTGCGCTTTAAGGAAAATAAAACTTATAAAGAAATAAGCGATTTTTTAAACATACACTTTGCTAATAGAGTTTTTTATCCTATGAAAGTTAGCAGAACATTAAATAGATCTTTAAATAAATTAAGATTTGATTTGAAGACATTGGTCAGCGTTTAAGAATCTGGCAGGCTCTGCAAACTTGTTTTACTGATGGCTCACCACATATTTTGCACGAGTTTATTTTTTCCCTTTGAAAACGTTTTTGCAATGTTTCTTGGATGTCTAAAAATCCATTTACTATTGAATGCTTTGTTCCAGGATACTTTGCTTCCAACTCATTTAATTGGCTTCTAACATCGTCTCTAAAAGCATCATGCGAATTTGGACACTCTATGAAGGTTACTGGAAGCTTCTTTATCTTAGAGTAGATTAACACTTCCTTTTCTGTCAAAAAATACAATGGCTTTATTCTGGGTATAAACTTGTCATGCATCAAAATCTCTGTCTTTGGCCCTAATTTTGCAGAAAACTCGAAATTTCCTTTAAGCATGTTCATTAATAAAGTTTGTGCTTCATCATCTAAATTGTGGCCTGTTGCCAATTTTGTAGCTCCTAAATCTCTTGCTATCTTATTCAGAGAGTATCTTCTTAAAATACCGCAGGCTGTGCATGGCTTGTATTTTTTCTTCAGTTCATCTAAAGTAGTTCCGAATTCTTCCTTGTAGGAAACTATCTTTAATGGAACTTTTAACTGCTTGCATAATTTTTTAGCGTCTTTTATTGTAATGTTGCGATAGCCGTGGATTCCTTCATTTATCAATAAAGCAAAGAACTTCTGCCTGCGCTTTTTTAGTAATTTGTTTAGAATATAAAGCAAGGTTGAAGAGTCTTTTCCGCCTGATAAGGCTACTGCTATAACGTCTTTGCCTTCAATTAATTTGTACTGGCCAATTGTCTTCAAAACTTTCTTCTCAAAGTACTTTACAAAGTTTGAACTGCAAAGACCTTCTCCGCTTAAAGTCTTAAATACAGGACTTGACTTGCATTTTTTGCATGGCATTTAAATAAGCTAGAAAATAGTGTTTTTAAAGGTTATTAAAAGGAGAGAAATGTGCCTATGAAAATATGGCTATTATTTTACATTAGATCTAAGTCTTCTGCTTCTTTTTTGTAACCATTGCCTTTCAAGTCGAAGTTGAAGAACTTGATGAACTCAGACACCAACCCTGGATTTTCCTTCTTTAGCCAGTCATAGATGTACTCTGTGAAGCAGTATGCACAGCCCCTCATCCCGCGGTTGCAGGTAATGCAGTTGTCTTCTGTCTCCAAAGGCATCATGGTATTGAATTCCTTCACTTTCTTGCTTATAGGCTTAACTAGATCTGGTTTCTTCATATCTAGCCAATAACTCATCTCCCTGCCAAGGCAGTTTGGGCATATAGGGTTTGTTATTGGTTCATCGCACGCCAGACATATTGTCATAAAACACCTCCTTTAGTTTTAATTTTCGCCAGTTTACCGGCGAGACAGAAATTTATGAGTGCGTTCAGCACTTAATAATCAATTTAGAATTAATCTTATTAAAATAACTAACTGAAAGTTCAAAAAATTCGCTTAATACATCTAATATCATAGACTTAATTCATGTCTGTTTTATTTATATACTTTTTGTATATACAAAATATATGTTTATCCGCCTGAAACTACGGACAGAATTTCGACTTTATCCCTGTCTTTTAGAACATGCTCTTCAGTTACAACTTCGTCATTTACCGTTGAAATATAGGAAACTGGATTAATCTTCAATTTTTTCATCAGAGAAGAAATAGTGTCGCCTTTCTTGATTTCCATACGTTGCTTCTTATTTTCCCTTTCCAAAAAAACAGAGATTTTCATTTCATCATTTATTAAAAAAGCTTTTTTGATACCTTTGAAAAATTACATCGAAATATTTTTTTGAGTGCTCTTTGAACACTGGCATAAAATTAGCGAAGTAAATCTCCTGTGTCGATCTTTTTCCATTATCGCTAAAAAGAGACCTTATATCTTGGGTATTTTCAGTCTTTATTATAATATTGAATATATCATCATCACTGCCTTCAAGCAAAAGTTTAACCTCATCAGGGGTCATGTGCCTTTTGTATCCATTATCTAATATTTTAACATTGAATATATCGAATAAAATGCTCTCTAAAAGCTCACATTTTAGCTCTTCTATTTTTGTATCTTCGCTCTTATGCCCATGGAATACTGATTTTTTAGATTTTGAAGCACCATAATCCCTAGTCCTTAAACTTAATGGTTGTCCATTCATCCTTTGCAATGATATTCTTCCATAATTCATAAAAATAAGACTTAAGAAACCTATTTAAAGTTTACTTTATTTGATTTTTTGATGGACTATTCAAGACAGGAATTATCCCTAGGTAAGAAAGACAGCGAAAAACTAAGGAAAAAAGTAGCTGTGATTGTAGGCATTGGGGCTTTAGGCTCTGTTGCTGCAAACTTGCTTGCAAGAGCCGGAGTCAATTTATGGCTGATTGACAGGGATTTGGTCGAGGAAAGCAACCTGCAAAGGCAGACTTTGTTTGATTTAGCCGATGTTGGAAAATTAAAAGCCCAAGTTGCAAAGGAAAAATTAGAAAAAGTGAACAAAGACATAATAATTGAAGCATATGCAGTTGATTTGGACAAAGACAATGTCAATTTACTTAATTCTGACTTGGTATTGGACTGCACTGACAACTTTGAAACAAGATTCTTGATAAATGACTACTGCAAGAAAAATAGGATTAACTGGATTTACTCTGCTGCAATTGAAAACAAGGGGTATTTAATGAATATAACAGAAAAAACTGCTTGCTTTAACTGTATTTTTAACAATCTAAAGGGATATGGAACATGCGACACTGTTGGAGTTTTAAACTCTGCAACTAGCATGATAGCAAGTTTACAAGTGAGCGAAGCAATAAAGCTTCTTTTAGGCAAGAATTATGAAAAGAATCTACTGTATATTAATCTGGACAGCAATGAGCTGAAGAAAATAAAAGCTAACAAAAGCAAGAACTGCAGAACCTGCAAAGGAACGTATGAAAATTTGAGTAAAAAAACTAAAGTCATAAAGTTCTGTGGCTCTGGTATTTATCAATTCAAAATTAAGCATGACTTTAATGAGATTAAAACAAGATTAAATGGAAAATCAGAACCTTTTTTCTACAAAAACCTGATAATTTTTAACGACAGAGTTCTGGTAAAAGCTAGTTCTGAAGACAAAGCCAAGGCTGATTACTCAAAATACATAGGAAATTAAATGTCAAGAGAATAGCCTGGGAAAAGAGGTATTGATTAAAACCAAGCTACTGCCCTATGACTAGAATAATGGTATGATACCCCCAATACTGCATAAGCATCCAATGTTTATAACTTTTATGAATTGAAAATTTTATTCTTTTGAAATAGAAAAATATTTAAGCCTTGAAAATAAAGGTTAACTATGGGCATAATTAATTCAGTTCTAGATGGGACTTATAGAGTTGCCTTATTTCCTAAACCAAATGAGAAACTTCTTACAAAGAAAGGCAGAGATTTAAGGGACGCAATCCTAAACGGCACAAAATCTTATTCGGACTATGAAAGTATATGCCTTGGCAAACTAGAAGAATTTTTGAATCTTGGAGAAATTTATGGAAAAAGCAGTTTTTTTACCATGAATTCTTTAAAAGAAGACACAAAAGCTGTTGAGCATGAAGGCAAGGATGACTTCTACTTTATCTATACTGGCAAAAAAGCTTAAATAAGTAAATTCTTTTAAATTATCAATGAAAACCGTGTTTTTTGGAGACTTTAATCAGGCTTATATAAAAAAAGCACTTATAACCGTAAGAGGCTTAGTTAAATTCCAAAAGGACATTGAATTTTACTTCTCAGAACATATGCATTATTGCAATTTAATATTAAAAAAGCTTCCTAAAGAAGCTCATGAAAGCTTTACAAATGCAGTGAGACATAAAGTTTCTTTTTCTTACAAATATGGGAGAAGAAAGATTATTGTGATATATATGCCTAAAAGCAAGAAGTATTTATTGAAGAATGAGAAGGCTTTGATTGGCATATTGTTGCATGAAGTTATTCATATAACCCAAATGTACAGTCTTTATATCAAAATAAAGAGAAATTATAGAAAATATTATCTTGCAAAAGTAAATCATCTTAAGATAAGCGACAAAAAGAGAAAAGTTTTGTATAAAATTGGGATAAATACAATATTATTATTAAAGGATTTGTATGTAAATACAGTATTAGAGAAAGAAGAAATAAGCAAGTATCTGGTGGAATATTTTTATTATGATTTGTCTTTTAAAAAGACCTGTCCAAGGCCTGTTTTTTATGACAAGCTTAAAAAAGCTGTTAAAAAGAATCCCGAAATACTTTCTATTGTATTAGAATTTGAATTTGCACTTCTTTCAGTATTATTACCGTTCTATAAATTTAAGGGGGATAAAGCTAAAGTGATAGTTAATCATATAAAAAACTGCTATTCTGTTAATTTGCAGGATTTATTGAGAAAATTATCCGATGTCATAAGCATTTATGAAATGGAGTTTGATGAAAGCTCAGAATTTCAGAAAAAATTCTTTGAAACTGTGCTGAATAAAAGCTTAAAGATACTTAATTAATCTTGTCTTCAACATCTTTGAAGAAATTAACAACTTCCTGAGGCTGCTGCTTGAATCCTGTTTTGTAGACAGAATATTCCTCTGAAAAGCCTTCTATCTCGTTTGTATATGAATATTGAGTTGACAACAAGTTTGCTTCTTTCAACTGGTTGTAAAAATCTTTCCATATCTCGAGGTTGCTTTTGACTTCTATAAATAAATTCTTGTAGATAATATGGCCTATTTCATGGTAAATTGTTCTGCTATCATTGTTGTCCTTGTAGATGTAGATGTAATCATATAAACTTGAATAAGTTCCTAGAATAATTCCGTCTTCTGTCTTTTTGCTTTCATCTCTGAAGTAGATAAATGGTATCCCTAACTTGCTGTAGTCCATGCCGTCATTCTTGATATATTCCATGTATTTGTACTGTGCTGAATAAATTTTAGGATCATCATATAAAATTAAAGTGTTTTTGTACATGTCCACTATAATCTTGCCTTCTTCCTTCAAGGCTGCCTGCGCTTCCTTCAAATCTTGGATTTGCCTCTCTTTTGAGGCTTTTATCTGCTCTAATTCTGATATTTTTTCTGTTGATTTTATTATTTCAGATTCTTTTTGTGACACTGTACTGCTTAATTCTGATATTTTATTATCACGCTCTTTTAAGGTAGTATTTAGAAATTCTATGTTGCTGTTTGCAGTCGCCAATAAGTCTGCCTTTTCTGATATTTCTGCTGACTGCTTCAAAATTATCTCAGATTTTTGAAAATGGTCATAAGTCAAGTAGCTTATTATGATTAAAGAAATTACTATGATTGAAATGAACCATTTCTTGCTAATGCCTTCACTATCATCCTCTTCATAACCCATGAAAAAGTAAAAGATTGGACAGTTTTTAAACCTTTTTATAGCAAAGTATAAAAACAAACAAAATTTTATAACTCTTGAAAAAAGATGGTGCATATTTCTGAAAGAGAGAGGCAGTTGCCAGACCTAGTAATAGGTAAATTACTGCAGATTGCTAATGAAGACAAAAGCGTTATATCTTTGGGTCCTGGCGAGCCAGATTTTAAGCTTCCAGCGCCATTAGTAAAGGAAGTTAAGTATTATGCAAATAAAAGCAATCATTACTCGCCACCAGGCGGAAGACATGAGCTAAAAGAAGCTATTGTAAAAAAATTAAAAAAAGACAATCGGATAAAGGTTGATCCTGAAAACATTATTGTAACTAGCGGAAGCCAGGAAGCGTTGATGCTTGCTTCAGTATGTACTCTAGATGTTGGGGAAGAAGCAATAGTTCCTGACCCAAGCTACATGTGCTATTTGCCAACAATCGAATTGATGGACGGCATTCCAATAAGAATGGAATTAAAAGAAGAGGAAGGATTTGACATAAATCCTGATAGATTAAGGAGATTGATAGACAAAAAGAGGACAAAATTTGTCATAATAAATTCTCCATCTAATCCAACTGGAAATGTTCTAAGCAAAAAGATATTGGAAGAAATAGCTGACATAGCAAGAGAAAATAATATTTTTATTTTTAGCGACGAGGCTTATGAAAAAATTATTTACGACAAAAAACATGTATCAATTGGAAGCTTGAATGGAATGAAAGACTATGTTGCGACTTTCCAGACATTTTCTAAAAGCTATGCTATGTGCGGATTTAGAGTTGGATATTGCGCAGGACCTAAAAAATTGATAAAGGCTATGACAGATACCCATATCTACACGACTACTGCTGCAAGCACTTTGTCACAACTTGTTGCAATGAAAGCGTTGGAGATGAAGAAGAGCTATGTTGATGTCATGGTAAAAGAATATAAAAGAAGAAGGGATTTAATTGTGAAAAGGCTTAATGAGATTGGATTAAGAACTGTGAAGCCTGAAGGCGCTTTCTATGCATTTTCAAACATCTCTGATTTTTCTAAAAATAGCTTCATGTTTGCAAAGAATTTGCTGGAGAAAGGGAAAGTGGCAACCGTTCCTGGAAGCGAATTTGGAAGATATGGAGAAGGATTCATAAGGTTCAGCTATGCAACAGATTATAAGCTGATAGAAAAAGCAATGAAAAGAATAGAGAAATTTTTAAAAAAATAACAATATTAAACCTGTTAATATTACCATATTAGCCAAGTCTGCAAAAGACGTTGTGATTGGAATCAAAAAATTATTTGGATCTTCTTTCTTTTTAAAATAATGGATGCCTGAAAGCACTGAAATTAAGAACAATAAAGCTACCAAGAATATTGTGTCAATAAGAGCTATAAACATTATCTTCCAGACAACTTCAGACGTTACTAAGTAGTTTAATTGTGATATTAATATTGCCAACAATGAAGACATTATTGTAGTTATAAGCGCAATTATTATCATATGCCCAAATAATTCTTTTAATTCTGGTGTGTCCCACCATTTTTCCCTTACTTTTCCTTCATAAAGCATATTTGAAAATCTTGAAGAAACTATAATGCCGTAGTCTCCTATAAGATTATTCAGTGCTGGTAGCAAGATAACCAAGGGGATTATTGAAAAAAACTTATCCTTTATGCTTTCTATTGCCAATCCTCCAAAAGAGCTTATTATTGATGCTAAAAGAAGTATTTTTATGCTTTCTTTGATAATTGTATGCGGAACATTTGAATGGATGCCATATTCTTTGATGTAGAACAATGTTCTTTTTGAAATTTTATGAGCCTTATGTATCTTATGTATTAATGGATGCAGACTTTTCCTGCTAACTTTTCTTAAAAGCTCCAAATGATGTTTTATTGCCTTCATATTATCACCAAAGCAATCAGCAAAGCCAGTATGCTAATTATGTCCCCTGTTGTTGTTAATAATGGACCCATAATATTTGTAGGGTCGTGACCTTTTTTGAATAAATAAAACGTAAAAAATAAAGCTAAAGGTATCTGAATAAGGCTTCCTAGAATTCCTGCTACCAATGCAATCATTATTATTTCTGGAGTGCTGACTTTGAATATTAAATAGTTGAACAAGTAGGCTATCAATCCTAAAATAAGCGAGACTATTGCTGCCAAGATGAATGATGCTATTATGTTTCCTGAAACTACATTCTTTTTTTCCTTGCTTGATTTGAATACACCTAAAAACAAACCAGAGCTTAATCTTGCAGATAAGGTTCCTGAAATGTTCCCCCTCATTTCAAGAAAACCTGGGATTAAAATAACCATGCCTGGAATCAATAATATCTTGTCAGTGTAAAGTGCTAATAAAGTTCCTGCTATTATCCCGCCTATTACTGCCATTGACTGAGAAAATAATATTTCCTTGAAATCTTTGTCAAACAAACCCATTTTTTTACCTCAAGTAATAGTCGCATAGAGTTTTTATAGATTTCACTGCCTGGTGCGGGAAAGTAAAGCAAGGAACCCCTGCTAGTTCCATGTCTCTTTTATGGATTTCTGTGAATTCTCCGCCTGTTGAGATGACTACAATTGGTTTTTCCTTCCTGTTATTAAATTCTGTAATCATGTCTACAATGTCTGAAGTGATTAGAGGTGTTTGATATAAAAGGACAACTAGAATAATGTCAATGTTTGCATCTTGCAAGCAGTATTCAATTGCTGTTTCGTATCTTTTCGTATCTGTGTCTCCTATCAAATCCATTGGGTTGCTTACTAAAACTAGAGGAGGGAATATTTTTTTCAATGCATTTACTGTAGACTCTGATAATCTTGCTGGAATCAAGTTGTTTTGCTCAATGTTGTCAGCGCATAAAATTCCGTAACCGCCACCATTTGTAATTACTTGAACTCTATTTCCTTTAGGTTTGATGCATTTTTCCAAAACTTTTGCATAATTGAATAAATCTTCCAAGGATTCGGCTAAAATAATGCCTGATTGCTTGAATGCTCCCTTGTATATTTCAAAGCTTCCAGCTAAAGCTGAAGTGTGTGACAAGGCTGCCTTGCTTCCTGCTTCTGTTGTTCCGCCTTTAATAACTATAACTGGCTTTTTTTTAGTGACATTGCTTGCAACTTTAATAAACTTTTTTCCGTCTTTTATGCCTTCAATATACATGCAAATTACTTTAGTTTCCTTGTCATTGCCAAGATATTCTAGCAAATCTGATTCGTCTATGCTCAATGCATTTCCATAACTTATAAATTTAGCAAAACCATAACCTTCTCTTGAAATCAAATCCAAAGAAGCTGAGCCTACTGCTCCAGACTGGCATATAAAAGATATTGTTCCTGGTTGCGGACGATTAAGTCTTAATCTTGGTAAAAATAAAGTGTCAACGCCTGAATGAGCGTCGTAAATTCCTAATACATTTGGCCCGATTAGATTTATCTTGTATTTTTTAACTAAGGATAATAATTTGTTATCTAATTCATGGTTGCCAACTTCAGAGAAACCTGCTGAAATTATTACTATATTTTTTATTCCTTTTTTACCGCAGTCTTCAACTGCCTTTAAAGTTAAGGAAGCAGGCACTGAAACTACTGCCAAATCTACTTGGTTTTTAATTTGCAAAACAGAAGGATAACATTTTAGATTTATTAATTGTGACGTGTTTGGATTTACAGGATATAGTTTGCCGTGATAATGGCTTTCCAAGAGATTTTTTAAAATAACATGTCCGACTTTATTTGGGTTTCTAGAAGCTCCTATAATGGCTATAGATTTAGCTTTGAAAAACTTGTCCAAATTGTCACCTCTTTTAATAATAGTGAATAATTAAGCTATTTAAAACTTATTGTTAGGCTATTTTAGAGCAATATTTAAATACTCAGTTTTTTTATAAATAACATGCTTAAAACTAGGTTATATTCTTTTGAAGGTCCCAAAGTTAAGAAATTCTTATCTGATGATAAAGTCCAGATTTTGGCAATAAAAGCTAAAGTTGACGATGAATGTAGAAATTTTTTAATTGAAAATTATACCCCCCTTATATCAAATATAGCTTTTGGTTATGTTAAATTTTTTCAGAGAAACGAAATTGAGCATATTTCTTTGGACGAAGCAGTACAAGCAGGTCGTTTAGGCGTCGATTCTGCAATAGATTCTTATGACCCAAAGACCAATGTACCTTTTGTCAAGTATGTCCCTTCAAAAATAAAATTTAAAATAAAAGATGAAAATAGAGCTTTTTTAAGAGTAAGAAGCGCTTTTAGTAGAGACAAATCCTCAATAACCTATAAAATTGGAGAATTATTCAAAGAGTTTTATAACAATGAAGGAAGACCGCCAACAGTATATGATATTGAAACACGTCTTGGCAAAGTTGCTATCCCTGCATTCAAAGCCTTATCTTTGATTCATATGTTAAAAAGACCTAAATCGCTAAGCGAGATTATTTTAGAGGAACAGTCAAATTATGATGGATCAGAGCACCCGAAATCTTTTGATTATATAAATAAAGAAGAAGAACTAATAATAAAAAGAGAGTTGATTGAAAATCTACTAAAACGTTTAACTCCTCTAAAAAGAGGAATGATAATTGATAAATTTTTGAATGGAATGACTCTTAAAGAAATTTCCCAATATACTTTGATTGAAGGGCATAAAGTCGGCGAAACCAGGGTATGCAAGATTTTGAAGGAAGCATTGCATGAATTAAGAGAATTTGCAGCTTAAAATAAAAAAGATTTTACAATCCGAATGATTCTGTGAACTGCTTGATCTTATCGAATTCTGCTATGAACTGGTTGCCCTTCTGGGTTATAATATAAAATTTATTTCCGTCTTTTTCATCTATCTCTTCAATCATTTTTTTATCCAATAATTCAGAAAGATATTTCTTCATCCTTTGATGAGATAAGTTTGCTTTGTAAAGTAGATGTGTAGGCTTTATCTTTCCGCCTTTCTTCTGAATAGCTGTCAAGATGTCAAAAATGATTTGAATCTTGTCTCTTTTTTCATTCATTTTCTAAGCACCAACACCAATCCTGTAAGCAAAACTATGTAGCCTACAAGCTCTGCTATGTCTCCAATAAAGTAAAACTGCTTGAAGAATAGTGCCAATATGAAAAGGACTTGAGCCAAAGTAATTATCTTGAAAGATGCAAAGACCAATAATGTCTTGGCTGATTTTTTCTTTAGATAATTTTCGTAGTAATAGTAAACAATGTAAGATAGCAACACAAATGAAGTTATGTAGTAGGCTATGGACCATTTATAGCCTAGGATTGTCGAGATGACTGTAAAGAACAAAAATAAAGGCAATGGTCTCTTGTCTTCAAGCTTGAATGTAAGTATTGTCAAGAACATGTAGCCAGAAAGCATCAAAAATAATTGAGTAATGTAAGCTGCTTTGTATAATGTCAGCACTGAAGTTGTTAATGGAATGTCTAAAATTGAAACACTGCCAACCCTGCTGAAAAATACTTCTGCGTTTATGAATGAATTAATAAGAAATGCTGCGGATATTGATGCAAAAGCCATTGCAAAATATAAATATCTTTTTTCTGAGCTATACTTGTAAATTTTGTAAGCATAAAGCGCTATTCCAGCTGTAACAAGAAGTGAGATAAACTCTATTATTGCTTCATAGCCGAATAGAACTGTTGCGTCTGCGACAAACATCTTAAAGAAATTTTCATTTTTCCATGTTTATATAACTTATGGTTTTTTGATACGGATTAAGCCTTCACAGGCTATTTATAAGCATTTTACTTGAGAGTTTTTTGAAAAGAGAAGATTGTAAAACAGGAGGTGGTTGAAATAACGTCTTTAAGAAAAGTATTGAGAAATAAAAAGACTGCTGCTTTTTTAGGCTTGGGGAATTGGGGCATTGACTTTAGGAATTCTGTTGAATTTGCTGACAGAATTTATTCTGAAATGTTTGTCAAGGAGGTGAAAAATGGAAGTTGAGGAATATGATATCAATGAGGAGGAGTTTTTCAGCGAAGACAACATAAATGACATGCTTGATAATGATGAGATTTCAGCAGAAGAAGCAGGATTCTTGACAGGATATGCAGACGATGACTAGGCTGGCTTCTTGAATCTTTCATGCCCGCCTTTTTTGTAGACCCTATATTTTCTTTTAAGCTTTTTTTCTTTCTTTGTCTTCCTGAATGAAGGAGTTGAATAATCGTCCATTTTATTTTCTGCACTGCTCTACAGTATTTCTCAATTGAGTATTTCTTTTCTCAAGCTGCAATTTTAAATCGTTAATTTTGTATTCAATTTCTTCCAATTGCTTTTTTGCAGCATCAAGGTCTGGCTCTAATTCGTTTACCTGTGAATTAATATCATTAATATCATCTCTGTATCTTCCGTAATCCTGCTTGCAGACTGACGAGAAAGATGAAGTGTCCCAGTTTAGAACTTCGTATTCGCTCAAGCCTTCTCTTTCTTGTTGAATTACTTCTGTTTTATTTTGTTCAAGTTGGATTTGAACTGGTTGCGAAGTAATCTGCTTGGTCTCGTTTATCCTTTGCTGTATGATGCCTTCAATGTCGTCTTTGCTGTCCTTGAAAAAGTAGTAAAGTATCAATGAAAGGACTATCAGGAATATTATGAAAAGAATGACATGCTCTAATTTAAGCTCAATGTCTCTCCAACCGAAGATTTCCAGGTTGCGCTTATTCATAGCTATTACTATTATCAGCTGTTTTATATACTTTTTTAAAACTTCAAATTAACAAGCTTTAAAAAGACCCATTTTGGGTTAAAGTAAGGTTTAAAAGGTTAGAAAGCATAATGCAATTGGGGGTTAATAAATGGATAATAGTTTAATTGATTCATTAGTTCAAGAAAATAAAAGTACCAACCATGTTTTTGGGAGCTTTGTACCTAGTAGTATTAATTTGGACAGCCTTGAAAAACTTTCTGAAGCTTCAAAGAAGATGGATAATCTTTTGATGTTCTATATTAATCATCACCCTCATTTTAAAAGAAAATTCCCTGGACCTAAAATGTGGAGAGAATTGAAAAAGAGATATGGAACTCAAGAAAAATATTTTAAATCTCCAGAATATCAGAACTCTAAGCATGGAAAACTTGAATATGCTTTTGCTGGAGGAAAGAGAGTAAGGCCATTAATAATGGATCTTGTCTGCAACTGGCTTGGCAAACCATTCGACCCGTTGTTTCCTGCAGCAATTTCAATTGAAATGATACATAAAGCTTCTTTGATAATGGATGACATAAGAGATGAAGCAGACAAAAAAGAGCCAAAGTTAAGGGATGGAAGAGAGCCTTTTGTTAATAAGTATGGAACTGCGGCCGCTTCAGAGTTTTGTTTAAACATGCTAACTAAAGCTAAGAGATTTTTGGATAAATCTTACATAAAAAATCGTAATGGATTGTTTTTAAGGGATTTTGATAGAACTGTTGATAAGATGATTGATGGACAGATGGATGAAACTGATGAACCTGTAAATACTATTGAACAATGCATAGGATTGTTTGATCTTAAAACAGTTAGCTTGCCACTTTATGCAGTTATAATGCCAATCGTATTTTATGAAGATGAATTGCCTCCAGATTCAGTGCAACCAATAAAGATTGCAGCTAAGAAATGGGCAAGGGACTATGGAAGACTTTTCCAGATTGCTGATGACATTGGTGATTACCTTGATGACAATAAAAAAGAGAAAGCTAATCTTAATATTGTAGATGTAATAGCCTTAGAGAATAAGCTTGAAGATAAGATAGAAGCTTTAGAAATAGCAAAAACAAAAGCAAGAGAAGTAAAAAATGAACTTGTTTCAAATCCTTTTAAAATTATTAATGTAGATTTTCTTCCTTTGAATTATCAAATCTAAAAGAATTTTTCGTCCAAAGACCATTTTCTTGCGCCATCTGCTACAAGCATCAATGATGCAAACACTAGAACAATGTCTTTGATTAATCCAGCCTGCTGGAATAAACCTAATATTAATCCAGAGATTACAAATACAACAAGCAAACCTGTTGCACCCAATGCTGCGTATCTTGTGAATAATCCAATTACTAACAACAAGCCAATTATTATTTCAACAGCGCCTAAAATTATTGAGCCGTAATCTGGTCCTAAGAAAGGAAGTATTTTTTCAACTGGAACTCTTACATAGAAAAAAACCTTCATCATTCCAGAAAATAAAAAAATCAAGCCAAATGAAACTCTTAGCAATAAATTTGCCCATCTTCTATCTATCATCTTCAAATCACTAAAATTAAAATCACAAAATTATATATAAAACTTGCGGAAAAAATTTCGTACTCAATTGAGGACAATTACAAAGCTTTTTTGATTGCCTTGAAGATATTTTTGTGGAACCTTTCCCTTATTCTTGTTGAATTTTCATAGAACATTGTTCCTGGCTTTGAATTTAATTCAACTAATTTTGCTTCCTTGTCCTGATTCATCATGAAGTCTGCAGAATAAATCCTTGGAGAGTAATATGAAACCTTGCTTTCAACTAATTTCAGATTTTTAACTACTGAAGAAGGCAAGTCTTCTGGATCAATGTAGAATTTTGACGCTCCCTGCGACATGTTTGCTAGATATGATCCTGGTGCTGGGATCCTTGCATAGCAATGATCTATCTTTCCATCAACCATTACAACTCTGATGTCATGGCATCCCTTTATGCCTAGCTTTCTGAAGCCTAATGAGGAATCTATAAATTCTTGTATTATTGTGTCCTTTACAATACCGTTTCTTAATTTAGACTTGTCAATTATAATAACGTCTCTTCCATAGCTGCCGAACCTAGGCTTCAATACAACTTTTCTAGTTTTTATGAAATACAATACTTTCTGCATATCATAATGATTGTTTATCAAGAATGTTTTTGGCATTAAGTCTGGAAATAAAGTCTGCGTGAATAACTTGTCATCGCATATATTCTCAAGCTCAGGATGATTTATCATGGTTATCTCAGACTTTTTTAACCTTGAACCTACTGCTGCGCTCATGGCGTTTTTTCCTCGATAAAAAACCAAGTCTACTTTCTTGTTCTTTATTTTTTTCCAGCCGTTGTCTACTACCCAGGCTTGGCTAACTCTTTTATTTTTGAACCTGAACAAATTAAACCTTGAAAGAAAAACATTCAAGCCTGAATCTGCTCCTGCTTCCAACAAGCTCTTGAACGAAACATTTCTCCTTTTGTTCTTGAAAGGAATATCTCTATTGAACTTTGGTTCCATCACTACAAAAATTGAGTCCACTATTGTTCACCCTCTTTAGAACACATTGAGAAAAATGCAAAGAAGTTTGTTTATAAAGTTTTTCTTTTTTATAATTTCAAAGCCTTTTTCATTGCAGGCTCGTCAAACCCTACAATTATTTTACCGCCAATATCTAAGACTGGGACGCCCCTCTGGCCTGACTTTTCTATCATTTCTTCTGCTGCTTTATCATCATGATCTACTTTTTTCTCTGTGAACTTGATTTTATGCGCTTTTAACCATTCCATTGCCTTATGACACCATATACATGAATCTGTGCGGTAGAGTAAAACTTGAATTTGTTCTTTTACCATTTTAATTCCTCATTGACTTTGTTTAAGTAAGCTTCTTCATAAGAGTTTATTACTCTTTCTAATTTTTTTATTTTTCTCTTCGTATTAAAGCCTATAAACTTGTAATATTTAAATATATCTCTTAAGTTATAAATGTTAATTTGATACTGCATTTTCTTACTACCGAACCCAGATTTTATTCTACCTTTCATACTATAGTCTATTTTTAGTCTATTAAATATGGTTTTTGTTAAAGCTAATAATTGGTGGTTATTATTTGATAAGTGCACCCATCTTTTTGCTATTTTTCTATTATCTAGGTTTTCTCCTATTACCCCTCCATCAGAATCAAATAGGCCTCTTAAAAACATAAACCCGAATTCTTTTTTTAATTTTGGTATTCTTTTCAAATCTATTTTTTCAATAATTCTACAAGCGTCAACGGAATAAAGAATTATTTGGTACAGTCCCTCTTCATTTATTTTATATTTTGCTTTTAAACCTGACCATTTTTCTAAATATTTTTTGAATGTTAGAGCGAAATCTTGATCTGTTACTGCTAATGATATCCTACCTGATGAACCATGTTCATTTTCAGTTAAATTTTCGTAACCATCACCATAAATTACCCCCAAAATATACATGAACTCTTTTGAAATTTTATGTGCTGACTTTTTAATTGGGTTATATTTCATCTTTTCTATCTTTAAACCAGCTGCTTTCTTTGCTTTATTAAATGAACCAAAATAGTTATAGCAAGCGCCATATAAATAAGAAGGAATTTGATTTACTCCTGGTGAAATACCTTTATCTCTGGTAATTTTTCTTAACTCTTTTATTATTTTTTGCCTATTCCATTTTCTCATCTCTATATGTTGAGGATTGTTATTTATAAAGAATCTTAGCGAGGTTGTCACGTGTCTATATTCTGCAGTATATAGTCAAAATTTTTCGGTTTTAGATTTGAGAAGTGTCTCTTTTTGCAAACAAGTTTATTGTCCACTCAAATGCAATCCTGAATTTGTTTGCTGTTCCTAGCATCTTGAATAAGTAGATGGTTCTCCATAGCCACCATGCGAAGAATCCCTTGAACTTGAAAGGCCCTATCTCTGCAACTGCAAATTTCTGACCAACTGAAACTAAGAAACCAGATAAGTTAATCTTGACTAGCTTTTGCTGCTTTCCATTTATTAATCTATAGATATTTTTTGCAACAGCTTTTGCTTCTTTTGTAGTCACTTGGGCTAATGCAGGCAATGGCTTTTTTGAATTTGGATTGAAAAATAAAGTGCAATCGCCCAAGGCATAGACATTTTTTAGATTTTTAACCTGCAAAAATTGGTCAACTGAATAATGGCCAGATGGCAGAGTAATCTTTGGATTTGATTTTATTGGAACTGGTTTAATGCCTGAAGTGAATATTATTGTTGATGACATTATCTTTTGCTTATTATTAATTTCGAAATTATCTTCAGATACTTTAGTTACCTCTGAATTCAATAATATTTTTATGCCTTTTCTTTCCAACTCTTTTTTTGCTTCTTCTATACATTTTTCATGAGCCATTGGTATAATCTTAGGCCCTTTCTGGACCAAATAAATAAAAGCGCTCTTTCCTAGGTTTTTGTAATTGTCATGAAGCATCTGGCAGATGTATTCTGCCATTTCTGCTGATAGTTCAACTCCTGTCGGACCTGCACCTATCACTGCAAAAGTCATTAATTTTTTTCTTTCTTCTAAATTATTTGCCTTTGAGGCTAATTCCAATGCGTCTATTATCTTGTCACGGATTAAAGCTGCATCTTTTAGGCTTTTTAATGTCAAACAATATTTTTCTGCTCCTGGAATATTGTGAAAATTTGTTGTTGAACCAGTTGTTATAATTAAAATATCATAATTCATATCAAATTTTTTGGTGATTATTTTTCTCTTACTAAAGTCTATTAAATCAACTTCGCATTTTTGGAATTCAAAGTTGTTGCCTTTTAGAACTGACCTTATAGGGATTACAACATTGTGCCTGTTTAAACCACCAGTTGCAACTTCATGAAGCATTGGTGTGAATGTGAAGAAATTATCTTTACTTATCAAAGTTATTTTGACTCTTGAATCGTTTTTAAAATAATCTAACAAATATTTTGCCGTGTAAGTGCCGCCAAAACCGCCTCCGATTATTACAATGTTTTTCATTCTAAGAATGGTGATGTTCGCCTGCGCCAAATGCCAAGGCAAGACCTGCACCTAAAAGTCCTATGTCCTTTATTATGAAAGGCCCCCATGGGCCAAGCATAGTATCTGGCAAAACCCAATTAAGAACAAATAAACTGCCTAGCATCAAAAAGGTGACAATCCAGCCAGCTGTTTTTGTGTAGATGCCAATTAATAGCAAAGCTCCTGTAACTATCTCAGCAATCCAGACTAAAGTTATAAAAGCAACTCCAAAGCCTGCTGGAACCAAAAATGTTTGCTCTGACAATGAAGCTAATGAAGATCTCATGTCTGCATCTAATAATTTTGAAATACCCATCCATAAAAATAAGATGCCTATCCCCCATCTTAAAAATATTGAAGCTAACTTTTGATTCATTTTTTCACCCTTGCTTTTTATTTTTTATTGCTTATAAACTTTGCTTAGTAGATTGTGAAGTTGATAATCCTTGTTGCGAATAATATCAATAAAATTCCTAATATTACCATCACAACCCCTGTCCAGAAGCGCATCCATTTTCTTTCTTTGTTTTTCCATTTCTTTATGGTTTTTGTAGATAAACCGAAGTAGACTAAACCTAGTATTACTATCAAAGGCAGGACAAATATAAGGTTATAAAATAATAGATAGCTTAAGATTGTAAGATTTAATCCTATTTTAGCCATCAATGTAGTGATAGCAAGATAAGGACCGCCAGTGCATGGTAATTCTACTGCCGCTACAAAAATTCCTAAAAAAATTGCTGAATGCATGCTTAATTTACTAATATACTTTTTAATCTGTTCCAGTCTTTTTGGTGCTATCTGCAGTGAAATGCCCTGTCCATACCACCATAGTTCCTTTATCTCTATTAGACCAAGAATAATTACTAGAATTCCTACTGCAATGCCTAAAGGTTCTGCAATATTTAACTTTTGAATGAAAAACAACAATCCCATTCCAGCTAAAAAATAAGTAATGTAGACCGCTGTGATATATATTATCCCTATCTTTAGCATTCTTTTTTTATCATGATGCAATTTTAGCAATGTTGCCAGCATTAAAATTAAAACTCCAATAGCGCATGGATTAATTGAATCAACCAAAGCTGTTGATAATATTATTGGTATTGCTGGGAGTGCTATTTCTGAAACCAACTAAAAATCACATCCTGCCTTTGCTGCCAATTCTTGAAGCTGCATAATTCCTATTATAACTTCTCCATTTTTAAATTCCCATGTGGGATATTTTTCTATTTTCTTTCCTATGCATAATTCTGCCTGCTCGTTTTCTCCACGCGGATCGCATTCAACATAAACACCAGTGTTCATTATTATTGAATAACTTTCTCCAAACAATTTCTTTTGGTTAGCGCAGTTTGGACACCAGAAAGCACCGTACTCTTTTACACCTTTTTCTGAAAGGCAAGTAGCTAAAGCATCAGTCTTTTCCTTTGGGTATTGTGACGAAGAGCATGCTGATAACAAAAGCAAAACTGAAACTAATATTATTAAAGACTTCATTTTATTCCTCCTTTATTGCAAATATTATGTAAGTTATTATCAAAATAATCAAATCTAAAAGTAAACAGAAGATGCACCAGCTTTGCAACACTTCTGCTTCAATGTAGATAAGGAAAGCTGCGTAAATTATGCTTAAAATCATGAGATACTGAATTATTTTTATAACTGTTGAAGATTTCATAAACAAATATTTATTGCTGTAAAGAAGCTTTATTGAAGCACCAAATATAAATAAAAACATTAGTATGCTGATTATTGCATTTGGAATTGGAAGATACCAGTAAAAATCCCTGTCAAATATTATTTTTAAGAACAAATTGAAAACGCCATCTACAGTTGAAAATTCAGACTTGTTTACTATATCACATGAAAATGAAGCTCCTATGTTGCACCACTTGCTTGGCTCTGTTGAAAAATGCTGGTAAGCCAGATAAACAGAGACTAAAATAGCTAATGCAGAAAAAATAGCAATTAACTTTAGGCCTCTTCTTTTTTCCATGTTAAATCACTAACAAACTTCACAAACTTTCTTTTTCTTTCTCTTTGGAGCAGCCATTAAAACACCTCTTTTACTTAAAATTAGATAGTAATTGTATATAAAAGTTTCTGTGAGGCAAAATAATAGTAAGCTTTATAAACAGACTTTTTTGTATTCAAATTAACCAATGACATATTAGGAGGTTAAAATGGCTGAGGTTTCAAAAGATATCACAGATAAGGCTTATGAAGCTATTGAGATTGCTAAAAAATCAGGCAAAATCAAGAAAGGTACAAATGAAGTTACTAAGATAGTCGAAAGAGGACTTGCAAAATTAGTTCTTTATGCAAAGGATGTCAATCCTGCAGAAGTTGTCATGCATCTAAGTCCATTATGCAAGGAGAAAAATGTTCCTTGCGTTGAAGTGCCAAGCAAAGAAGAGCTTGGTGCTGCGGCTGGATTGAGCGTTGCAACAAGCGCAGTCGCAATAATAAAAGAAGGCGATGCAAAGGACTTGATTGTTGAAATTTCTAAGAAGCTAAAGTAAAATGGGCGATCCAAAAATCAAGAAACCACTGATTGAAAATAAGGTTGAAGAGGTTAAGATAAGTGGCGCAGTAAGATTTACTTATGCTACTCCAGCTGTTGTCGAGGAAGTTGTAGGAAGAACAGACACAAGAGGTGGAATTACTCAGGTAAGATGCAGGATTTTAGATGGACCTGACAAGGGAAAAATTCTAAGAAGAAATGTCAAAGGTCCAATAAGAGAGAAAGATGTTTTAATGCTTAGAGAAACTGAAATTGAAGCCAGGAAATTGACACAGACAAGAAGAGGTTCTGTCTAATGGCTAAATGTTCTTTTTGCAATTCTAATATTGAAAGAGGAACAGGCTTCATATATGTTTTAAATGAAGGCAAAGTACTTGATTTCTGCTCAAGAAAGTGTGAAAAATACATGCTTAAACTAAAAAGAAAAAATATACACACAAAATGGACAGAGGTTTATAGCAACAAATGATAGAAAAAACTTTAGTTCTAGTCAAGCATGATGGAGTAAACAGGGGCTTGGTTGGAGAGATTATTTCTAGGTTTGAAAAAATTGGCTTGAAGATATTGGCGATGAAGATGATTCATGCTGACGATAAATTGGCTGAAAATCATTATCAAGTCACGAAAGAATGGGCAGAAGGAGTCTTTAACAAGACTAAAAAAACTTATGAAGACAAAGGAAAGCCATTCAAATTTAAAAATCCAATGGAATATGGGACAATGATTAAAAACTGGAACAAGGGCTTCTTGATGGAAGGACCTGTTGTTGCAGTTGTGCTTGAAGGACCTCATGCTATTGAGATTGTAAGGAAATTAGTAGGAAATACTGAACCAAGGCAGGCATTGCCCGGAACTATAAGGGGGGATTATATATTTGATTCTTATTCTGTAGCTGATGTAAAGGCAAGACCAATAAGGAACTTGATACATGCATCTGGCTCTGTTGACGAAGCAAACAGGGAAATTTCTCTTTGGTTTACAAAAGATGAAATAGTAAGCTATAAAAGGGACTTTGACAAACACTTCTACTGAAAAGATGGTTGATTTCAATTCAATAAAAGAGGACTTTGACAAATTAGTTCTGAAACCTTTGGAAAGAAAATGGAATTTAATAAATAACGACTACAAAAGGCCAATGACAGAGATCACGCAAAGCTCAAAGGAAATTATAATTGATGCTAAACTTCCCGACATGCTAAAGAAAAATGTCAAATTAAATTACAACTACAATACATTGGAAATCCTTGCTGAAAAAAGGAAAGGAAAGGGTCTTTATGTTGCGATTGCTCTGCCTAAAGGCATAAATCTAGACAATTCTAAGATGTCATTCAAAAGAAACAAGCTTAGTATTGTTATCCCTAAAACTTTGAAAAGCGCTCGTCGTAATAGATAGGCTCTATATTTTGCGCTTCAAATTCATGCTGGCAGTTTCTGCATAGATAAGGATTTAGCTTAGCTGTTTTTATAATAATGTCTTTGCATGAGATGCACTTTCTTCTCATTTTCAGTAGTAAGCTACAGCTTTTCCCTTTTCATATGCTTCATCAATTGCTGTCTCTTCATCTAGAATCTTTTTTGCTAGCCTTTCAATCTCCAAGTCAGATTCTGATGCTATCTCAATCTGCCAAGATGTTTTCTTATTCATTCTCAGCACCTCTCTTGAAGTATGCTCTTTTTTCTCCAAGCATAAAGCCTTCTTCCAGCCCAGAAATTCCATCGCTTTCAAGCTGTTCTTCTATTTCTTCTACCTCCTCTTCAAATAATTCATCTTCGTAAAAATCTTTCATATATCCCCCTACCGGAAATCTTCCGATACTAATTATATAGTAAAACACTTATATATACTTACCCTATATAATTTTAATAGAGTATATACATAATATAAATTTAGAAATCTTTTTATACTTGTTGTATACTATATACTGTATAAGGAAATAGGGGGGGTTATTATGGAATATAGAAAGCTTAATAAAGTTTGGAGAATCTAGTCATATAGTTTCTCTGCCTAATGAATGGATTAAAAAAAACAATCTAAAAAAAGGCGACTTGATTTATTTCGAAAGCAATGGCAGTAATGAAATAACATTAACACCAAATAAGAAAGATAAGGTAAAGATTGATAAAGAATCTGTTATAAATGTTGACGGAAAAGAGCTTAAGTATTTGCAGAGAGAGATTACCGCTGCTTATTTAAACAATTACACTACTTTCAAATTTGAAGGTAATGAAGTTGCTAGAAAAAGTGAACAATTGAGAGATTTAGTACAATCTTTAGTTGCTTTGGAAATTGTAGAACAGACAAATAAAAATATAACAGTTAAAGATTTTTTAGACATAGAGACGGTTTCTATTGATAGCTTGCTGAGAAGAATAGATATTTTGGTTAGGGCAGTATTCTTGGATATGCTTGATATAATAAACGGCGAAGAAAGGATAAGTTTTGCTCAGAAAGAACAAGACATAAATAAACTTTCCTTCTTGGCAATCAAAACTATCAGATATCAATTTGAAAATTTTAAAAAATCTAATAATTATTTGGATCTGGTTTCTAGTATGCAAGTTGTTAATAGCATAGAGGTTCTAGCTGATGAAATAAAAAGATTTTGCAGAATTATTAATTCAAAAAAGTTAGAGCTTAAAACTCTTACTAAGGTTAGGCAGATAATGGAAAAGGTGAATGCAAATTATGCAGAGACAATGAAAGCCTACTACAATAAGGACAAACATTTAGCATATGGACTTGCGGCTTATAGAAAGGATGAGTTAATAAACGAATGCGAAGAATTGCTGAAAAGACAGAAAAATGATCATGGAATTTCAACTTTAATTGATAAAATGAAAGCAATAATTGTTGGAACTCATGAGATTGGGAGAGCTATATATGTCTAAAACTGCAAGTACTGAAGTTAAACTTACCAGCAGGTTAGAAGATATGAACGAAGTAGTAAGAAGAGTTAGCAGGGGGGTCCATAACCCTATAGTAAGTATAAATTTATTAAATAAATCATTTCCTAGCACTGGAGATACTAAGAAACACGCTCTTGCATTAATTGATTCTGCTGGTGGTAAAATCTTAGTATTCCTAAAGTCGTACAATCCTGATGCGCGAATGATGAGAGGACATGTAACCTCTAGGTTCCCTTCTTTGGAAGATAAAGCAAAGTATGAATATGAAATGCATAGAAATTTTTATTCTTTAGGAGCAGCTGTTCCAATACCTATGGATTTAAGAAAATTGAAGTTTAGAAGGGATGCTGGCAAGGTAAGGGAAGAGATTGGATTAATGATGCAGTATAGTGGCGCTCCTAGTTGTGAAGAGGTTTTTTTAGCTATAAGACAGGAATTAACAAAAAATCCAAAAAAAGAAATTGCTGCTATCTTAAATGAGTATAGAGACATGTTGGTCTTGGAAACTGTTAAATCTCATATGGAATTATATACCCTTGCGCATAGAGCTAGAAAATTTGGCAACAAGAAAGTTAAAGAAGAAGTGATAGCTTCCTTAAGAAATAATATTTTTGAGCCTGCTAGAGATATGAATGTTGGTGCTAGCTTTAATACAGAAGATGATTTTGACGAAAAAGCTGCTGATTATTATGTAGATACTGAATTTAAAGATCATTTTAGGCACATTTTGTTATTTAGGAAAGCTTTGGAAGGAGTTAGATATGCTGATTTGAGACTTATGGCTGCGGATTCTAGGGTTAATCAAGAACTTGAGAGCTCATTAGAAGAACTTTGTGATAGCTATAGACCTATTTTCATTAAGGATGTTTGCAAAAATTCTCCAATGGCTGTGCTGCATGGAGATGAAAACTTTATGAACGCTAGTTATACTTATTTCACAACTAGCCCTTCGATTTATGAGTCTAGGCAATTTGATCAGTCGGGGAAATTTGAACAGAAGGTAGTAATCTATGATTTTGCAAGTGTTTTCTTTGGGCCTATTTACTTAGGTCTTGCTAATTTATTTGCAGATCCTGTTGCTGGCCTAAACGATGCTAGAATAAAAAGTTTACTTAGAAGAGCATGGATTGAGGCTGATGATGTTGAGGATAAAAGCAGAGAAGAATTGCCAGAAGCTGGAGATAAATATAGACTATTTGGGACATCTGAAGAAAGTATTAACAAAGCGTTGAGGGGGGAATTTGCAGCTAGAATTAATGCTAAAATAAGATTTGCAGGAGTAAGCTTTGAATATCAATTGTATTCCACAAAAGACTATAATAATTTTATTAATGCACCAAGACCTTATAAGGAGCCTTATAAAGAGTATTCTTTAATTGAAGTGCCCGGGAGCAATCATGATTACATTTCAAATGATTTTTATAAAACACTGAGATATATTCCAAGAGTGTTAAGGAGCTTATGCTCTGATTTGGAGGGGATTATTAAGGACCATAAAATTAGCCAAGAAGAGAAAAGTCGTTATGAAAGATTGTATTCTGCAATAGTAAAGAGTGTTGGAGAGAGAATACTGGGAAAAAGAAATTAACAACCTTTAAAAACTAATTTCTTCTTTTTTGATGCATGATAAGGAGCCCAATTTGCACTGTAGTTGGCCATATAGACCATGGTAAAACAACACTTTTAGATAGAATCAGGAATACAAAAGTAGCAAAAGGAGAAGCTGGAGGAATTACCCAATCTATTTCTTCTACTAAAATTTCTTTGGAAGCAATAAAAAAAACCTGCGGTAATCTCCTTAATGCAATGAATATAAACTTCACGATACCAGGCATATTGTTAATTGACACCCCAGGACATGCCGCATTCAACAATCTAAGAAAAAGAGGCGGAAACTTAGCTGATATAGCCATATTAGTCATAGATATTACAAAAGGCATTGAAGAACAAACAATTGAGTGCATAAATATCTTGAAGAACTATAAAACTCCTTTCATAATAGCTGCAAATAAGATTGATTTGATTTCTGGCTGGAGAGTAAACAGCGCCCCACTATTGCAGAATATACAAAATCAGAGCTCTTATGTGGTTGAAGAACTGGACAAAAGGCTTTATACTTTAGTTGGAAAATTAAGTGAATATGGATTGAACTCTGAAAGATTTGACAGGGTTGATGATTTTACAAAGCAGATTGCCATAGTACCTTGTTCTGCTATTTCTGGCGAAGGAGTTCCTGAATTGCTGATGGTAATTGCTGGATTAGCTCAAAAATACTTGGAAAACAGCTTGAAAATAAATGTTGAGGGAGAAGGCAAAGGAGTAATTCTGGAAGTAAAAGATGAGAAAGGCTTTGGAACTACTACAGATGTTATTTTATATGACGGAACTTTAAAGACTGGTGATACAATTGTTCTTGGAACTTTGGAAGAACCTTTAGTAACTAAAGTTCGTGGCTTATTTGAGTTTGAAGGTGCTAAGTTAAAGACAACAAAAGAAGTTGTTGCTTCAACTGGCGTTAGGATATTGGCTCCTGATTTGAAAGAAGCAGTTGGCGGAATGCCATTGAGAGTTGCAAACAAAGAATTAGAAAAAATAAAAGAAGAAGTCAAGAAAGAAGTCAAGGAAGTTGCTTTTGAGACTGAAAAAGAAGGGTTTGTAATAAAAGCAGACACTTTGGGAAGCTTAGAAGCACTTATATTTTTGTTGAAACAAAAAGAACTTAAAATCAAGTCAGCTTCAATTGGAGAAATAACTAAAAAAGATGTTTCTGAAGCCATTGCCGAGAAAGAGCCTTTGAATAAAGCTATCTTAGGATTCAATGTCAAAAAAATTGACAATAAAGATGTAAAAATAATATGCTATGATGTAATTTACAAGATAATTGAGGATGTTGATGAGTGGAGGAAGCAGGAAGCGAAGAAGCTGGAAGCAAAAGAACTAGAAAAATTAATAAGACCTTTCAAGATTCAGGTTGTTAATGGATGCATCTTCAGGCAATCTAATCCTGCAGTTGTTGGTGTAAGAGTCTTAGGCGGCATAGTAAAGCCAAATGTAAACTTAATCAAACAAGATGGAAGCAAGGCAAGCTACATAAAAAGCATTCAGGTAAACAGCGAGAACGTAGAGCAGGTTGAAAAAGACAAGGAAGCTGCAGTTTCAATCCCTAACATTGTTTGCGGAAGGCAATTGTTTGAGGAAGATGTTTTGTATTCTGAAATACTTGAGAATCAGTTTATTGAACTTAAAAACTTGAAAAAATACTTGAAAGCTGATGAGATTGAAGTTTTAAAAGAGATTGCTGCAATAAAGAGAAAGGAAAATCCAGTCTGGGGGGTTTAAAGTAAGTCTGTCAAGACATAAAGCCTGTTAATTCTTCTTGCTATCTTTGCAGGGCATTCTTCTTCAGAAACTTTTTCATTTATGAAATTTGAATATGCCTGCTTTTCTTCTTCTCCTATAAAAAGAAGCATGCCTGCAGAAGCACTTTTAACAATATTTCTTGAGATGCTTATCCTTGTTGAAGGCAACTTGGGCGAGTTCTGGACAAGGATGTAATTTTCACCATTGTCTAAAACTGATGAATGGTTTGGGAATATAGATGCAATATGACCGTCTTCTCCAGCGCTTAAAACTAAAAAATCAAATAAATTGCCAATATCTGAAAGCTGGTTTCTGTAATCTTCAATGCTATTCCTATACAAGTGAAGGTTTTTATGTGATAATGAACCGAAGTGCTTCTCAATTAACTTTGAATTTGTCTTTTCAAATACTCTTTCATCTGTAAGAAAGGTATGGATTTTGTCCCACCTTAATCTTTTTGAAGAAAGCATAGAATAAATATCTTCTACATTTCTTCCGCCGCATAGTCCTAAGGCAGCAAATTCTTTTGACTTCAAAGATTCTCTAAGGCTTTTTGATATTATGCATGCTGCTTTTTCATACAATGCATTCTTATTTTTTGAACAATAGGTTTCAATCATTTTTTCTTTGCCAATAAATAACTGCCTAACAAGCATATATTGTCTCCTAATTGTGTTGGCTGTATTACTGGAACTGGATTTACAGTGAATCTTTCTATTTCTCCTTTTTCTGGGATTACTTTATCGAATTGCTTCAATCCTAGTGAGCCCATGACCGCTATTCTTTCAACATCAAATGTGTTTATCATCATGCCAAGCCCTTGCGCATTGTAGCTTCTTACTATTTTAACGATATACTTGCCTCTAGGATCTCCAGATTCTGCTAGCGCAAATACATCTTTTGCAGATTTTTCTTTACCTAAAAGAATTCTAGAAAGATTTTTTATGCCGTTTCCACTTGTCAATGAAGCCCAGCATCCCTGATTTCCGCATCCACAATTAAATCTAAAATACTCATCACGCTCAAGAATATTATGCCCAAATTCACATGAAGCTTCTTTTATTTGCTTTCCATTGATTACGATTCCTGCACCTATTCCAGTGCTTAATGTTAATAAATAAAAGTTTTTACAGTGTTTTCCTATACCATACTTTAATTCTGCTTCTGTTGCGGCTTTTAAGTCATTATGAACATAAATTTTCCCCAAATCTTTAAGAAGATTCCTTAGATTCATTTTATTTTCAATGTTTAATGGAGGAGCACTAAGCAAAATGTTGTTTTTTACTGGTCCTGGGACTGCGATAGAAATTCTCTCTGATTTTACAGCTAATTTTTTGTGAAGTTCCCTTACTACAGCTTCTATGTCTTTGTTTGAAGATTGTTTTTTTCTTGCTATTATAGTTCCTTCTTCATCAAAAACAGCTGCTCTTGTCCAAGTTCCGCCTATATCATAGCATTCAATCATATAAATTTTGCATTCATAAGATTTAAATAACTTATGAATTGCTTTGGTGCATGCAAATAGGATATGTCGGCTTGGGAAAAATGGGATTGAACATGACCAAGAGGCTATTTAAAAAAGGTTACGATGTTGTTTCTTATGATAAAAATAAAAGTGCATTAGTTGAAGCTATGCGTGAAGGCTCTCTAGTTGCTAAATCTCCTGAGAACTTGGTTTCAAGACTTAATGAACCTAGGTGCGTCTGGCTGATGGTTCCATCTCAGAATGTTGATGATGCTTTGGAGCATTTGTACAAAAGTCTTTCACCAGATGATACAATAATTGACGGCAGCAATTCTTTTTATTTGGATTCAATAAAGAGAGCAAAAGCATTTTCTGAAAAAGGCATAAATTTTTTAGATGTTGGCGTAAGCGGTGGACCTAATGGAGCTTTAAATGGTTCAGCTTTGTTTGTTGGCGGAGATTTAGAAGCTTTTTTAAAATACGAAAAACTGTTCAAAGATCTTGCAAAAGATGACTGCTATTTTCATGCTGGGAAATCCGGAGCAGGGCATTTTTACAAAATGGTGCACAATGGAATTGAATATGGAATGATGCAGGCAATTGCTGATGGATTTTCAGTCATACATGCTTCTGATTTTGGAAATAATATGGAACAGGTTACAAGAGCCTTCAACGGTGGGGTTATAGAATCAAAACTTATCAGAGATCTTGGAAAGGTTTACCAAAAGTTTGGACCTTATTTAAACGGAGTTTCAGACAAAGTTGATTCAAAAGGAACTGCGGAATGGGCAGTAAAAACAGCAAAGGAGCTTGGTGTTGATGTTCCTGTAATTGAGGCTGCTGTTAAATTTAGAAAAAAATCACCTACACAACCTTCTTATTCTGGAAAAGTCCTGACTGCATTAAGATACATTTTTGGCGGGCATCTTTACAAATAATTAACCAAAATCTTTATAAATAGACTTTTTAGCTTTCTAAAGTATGGAAGTCAAATGCGTTATAAGCGATGCAAAAACAGGAAAAAGCTATCAGAGAAGCTTGACTGATGATTCTTTGCAAGGCAGAAAAATAGGAGAAACAGTTCCTGGAAGCCTTTTTGGATTGGCAGGCTATGAATTACAGATTACTGGCGGTTCAGATACTGCTGGATTTCCAATGAGAAAAAGCATAGAAGGTGGAGGAAGAAAAAAGGCATTGATTCATTCTAAAGAGATAAGAGGAAACATGATAAGAAAGACTGTAAGAGGAAACACAATAAACGCTTTTACTGCACAAGTGAATTTGAAAGTTTCCAAGGCTGGAAGCAAGTCAATGGAAGAAATTTGGGGAATTGCTCCTAAGGAAGAAAAACCTGTTGAAGTTCCAGATGCAAAGTAAAGTTTTATAAAGCTACTTTCTAGTTAATTTTTCATGGTTAAAAAAGCTTCATTAGGTCAGCCAGAAGTTAATATTGGACTTGCGGGTCATGTTGATAATGGAAAAACAACTTTAACTGCAGCTTTATCTGGAAAATGGACAGACACTCATTCTGAAGAAATAAAAAGAGGAATCACAATAAAATTAGGCTATGCTGATGCTGTGTTTTACAAGTGCAAGAAAGGTCATTATGGAACTTCAGTAAAATGTTTAGAGTGTAAGGGAGAAGCAACTGCGTTAAGAAAAGTAAGCTTTGTTGATGCTCCGGGACATGAAAGTTTGATGGCAACTATGTTGTCTGGTGCTGCAATAATGGATGGGGCTTTGTTGTTAGTTGCTGCAAATGAAGAATGTCCTCAGCCGCAGACTAAAGAACATCTTATTGCCTTGAAAATAATTGGAATAAAGAACATTGTCATTGTGCAGAACAAGATTGATTTGGTGACTGAAGAGCAGGCTTTGAAAAATTACAAGCAGATAAAAGATTTTGTGAAAGGAACTATAGCTGAAAACGCTCCAATAATACCAATATCAGCGCAGCATAAAATAAATGTTGATGCCTTGATTAAGGCAATTGAAAATGTTATTAAGACACCTAAAAGAGATTCATCTAAAGAACCTTTGATGTTTGTTGCAAGAAGCTTTGACATAAACAGGCCTGGAGCTGAAATTGAGAAACTTAATGGAGGAGTCCTAGGTGGAAGCTTGAAGCAGGGAATTTTAAAAATCAAAGACAAGATTGAGATAAAGCCTGGAAGAGGAATAGAGAAAGAAGGGAAGAAGATTTGGGAGCCGATAAAAACTGAAATTTTAAGCATTAAGACTGGAGAAGAAAATGTAAAAGAAGCTGGACCTGGAGGCTCAATTGGGGTATTGACAAAATTAGATCCATATTATGTTAAAGCTGATTCCTTAGTAGGGAACATTGCAGGGCATGTAGGTAAATTACCTCCTGTATTTTATGAGTTGAATATGAAACCTGAATTGCTTGAAAGAGTTGTAGGAAGCAAAGAAGATTTGGTTGTTGAACAGATTAAAAAAGGTGAACCATTAATGTTGAATGTAAATTCTGCTGTGACTGTTGGAATTGTTTTTGAACTTAAGAAAGACATAATCTGCACCAAATTGAAAATACCTGTCTGCTGCAACAAAGAAGACAGGGTTGCCATCTCAAGAAGATTTGGCACTAGATGGAGACTAATTGGGATGGGAAATATTGTTTAGTTAAGTTTATATATTAGCTTTAGATAAATATTTATTAAAAGAGGGGTGTGAAATTATACTCTGAGACTTGTTCTTGGAGATTATTGGAGGCATTATAATGACTGAAACAAAAGAAGTTTTAGAGCAGGAAAAAACAGAGAAGAAAAGAAGAATAATTCTTGGTCTTAAAGAATTAGATGATGAAGCCCTAGCTAAATTAGGTGATGCTATTTATGTTAGATTGAGTGGTGCAGGCAGAGATATTTATGCCGAAGCAAAATCTAGCAAGAAATTTGAATTTGGTAATACAAAGGGTTTCACCATAGATTGTATAGATAATTGTCATTCAACTGAATATTCTGTTTATTATGACAATTATAATGAATTTATCGATAGATTGGTTAGAAAAAATAATGGAGAAATAGTTTACAATACTTTAATTGTTCATGGCGCGCAATTTTCAACTAGGATAGCTAGTGCAATAAAAACATTAGAAAGAAGAATCGATTAATATTGTTAAAAAAGTTTTATTAAATTTTTTATTCTTTAGCAATCTTAGCAACAGTCCTTACTTTATCATTATCAACACGCATTATTGTTACACCTTGAGTGTTTCTTCCAATAACTGAGATATCTTTTGCATTAACTCTTATAATAACCCCCTTTTCTGTAATCAACATTATTTCATCGTCATCGAAAACTGTTTTTATGGCTGCAACCTTGCCGTTTTTTTCTGTAACCTTGATATTAATAACACCAGAGCCTCCTCTTCTAATCAATCTATAGTCATCTACTGGAGTTCTTTTTCCAAAGCCCTTCTCTGTAACTGTTAAAACTGTAGTTCCTGCAATAGCAGTTTCCAATCCTATTACACCATCATTCATTTCTAATTTGATTCCTCTAACTCCTGTTGCATTTCTTCCCATGACTGAAACATCATTCTCATTAAATCTTACTGCATTTCCATTCCTTGTTCCCATAATTAGTTCCTTACTGCCATCTGTCAAAGCTACTTGAATTAATTCGTCTGCATCTCTTAAATTAATTGCTATAATCCCACCTTTTCTTGGATTTGAATATTCTGCAAGAGAAGTTTTCTTTACTATTCCTTGCTTGGTTGCAAATATTAAAAATTTATTAGCATCAAATTGTGAAATTGGCAGTAAAGTCTTTACTTTTTCATCTTTTTCCATGTTTAGCAAATTGACAACTGCTTTTCCTTGGGCATATCTTGAAGCTACAGGAACTTCATAAGCCTTCAACCAGTGTATTTTTCCCTTGTTTGTGAAGAACAGCAATGAATTGTGATTAGACGTTACGAATAGATTCTCAACAACATCCGTCTCTTTAGTCTCTGTTCCTATGATTCCTTTTCCTCCACGTCTTTGTTGCTTGTAAGTGTCTAATGGTATTTGTTTAATGTAACCAGAATTTGTTAAAGTAATGACAACATCTTCTTCCTTAATCATGTCTTCTCTTATAAATTCGCCATCTTCTGAGTCTTCTATAGAAGTTCTTCTAGCATCTCCATATTTTTCCTTTAATTCTTCTAGTTCTTTCTTTATAATTTCCATAATTCTCTGGTTAGAATCTAAAATTGCTTTCAATTCTGCAATTAAAACTAATAATTCTGCATGCTCTTTCTTAATTTTATCAGTTTCCAATGAAGTAAGCTTCTGTAATTTCATGTCTAGGATTGCATTTGCCTGAACTTCTGACAATTGATATTTATTTGTTAAAAAAGTTCTTGCTTCTTCCACATTTTGAGATGATTTAATGCCTTGGACTACTTCATCTACATTTGACAAAGCAATAATCAATCCTTCTAGAAGATGGGCTTTATCCAATGCTTCTTTCAATTCAAAATTTAATCTTCTTATTGTAACTTGCCTTCTGTGTTGAATGTAATAACCTATAATTTCTTTTAAGTTCATTACTTTTGGCTGGCCTTCATGCAAAGCCAACATTATTACACCGAAGCTTGATTTTAAAGACGTCAAAGAATATAATTGGTTAAGAACTACATTTGGATCTGCATCTTTTTTTAGCTGGACAACTATTCTCATGCCTTCCTTGTTGCTTTCATCTCTTAAGTCTGAGATGCCTTCAAGCCTTTTTTCGTTTACCAATGAAGCTATATTTTCTAGCAATAATGACTTGTTTAATTGGTAAGGGATTTCTGTAAAAATGATTTTTCTTTCTTCTATTGAAGCTTTGGCTTTTACAATTATTTTACCACGTCCAGTTGTGTAAGCATCTTTGATTCCAGATTTGCCTAAAATTATAGCTCCTGTTGGAAAGTCAGGGCCTTTTATTATTGTGAATAATTCCTCATAAGAAATTTCTGGATTGTCAATTGTCTTTATTATTGCATCCGAGACTTCTGTCAAGTTATGCGGAGGAATATTGGTTGCCATGCCTACTGCAATTCCTGAACTGCCGTTGACTAGTAAATTTGGGAAGTTGCTTGGTAGGATTGTCGGTTCTTTTAAAGAACCATCGAAATTAGGGACAAAGTCTACAGTTTCTTTGTCTAAATCCTTTAGCATTTCTTCTCCTATCTTACTTAGTCTTGCTTCTGTGTAACGCATCTGCGCTGGTTGCGAAAAATCTTGCGTCCCGAAATTACCGTGCCCATTAACTAAAATGTAGCGTAAAGAAAAGTCTTGAGCCATCCTAACTAGTGATTCATATAGTGCAACATCACCGTGCGGGTGGTATTTAAAACAATCACCAACAATTCTCGCAGACTTTACAAATGGTTTGTTATTATTGAGATTCATTCCATGCATTGAGAATAATATCCTCCGGTGGACTGGTTTGAGACCATCTCTTGCATCTGGCAAAGCCCTTGCTGTTATAACCGACATAGCATAATCTAAATAATTAGATTTCATTTCTTCTTCAATTAATCTAGTTTGGATTTGTTCTGGCATTTTAAAGCTGTATTATTTCTCCTTTTTTTATTTCACTATTTAATATCTCAGAAATCTCTTTTACTTTTTTCTCTACAAACTTTTTATCTGCTTTCCCTTCATCTTTTATTCTAATTAAACAACCGCCAATTTGTTTGGTTATAATCTTATTTTTTATTTTGTCTCTATTAATCCGATTGTTAAGGTCTTTTTGACCGTGGATAGGGACGAAATGATGTCTCCCATCCCATTCAATATATAAATCTTCTTCTGGAACAACAATATCAAAATGCCATTGTTCGTTTATAGCGTGATTGTATACCCAATTCATAGTAGGAAATTTATGTTTTAATAATCTAAATGCATATTGCTGATTTTTAGAACCTATTTTTGAAGATTGTAAAGAAGCTTTTTTCCCAGCGATTACCCACGGATGTTTTTTTCTATCTTCCAAGGTTAGGTTACCCCATTCTGCAAATCTTACTTTTTCCATAATTTCATTTCTTTTAGACTGGTCAATTAATTCCCAAAGTATTTTTGCTTTTATGGATTGCATAGCTTTACGTCTATTTGAAACTTTATCTCTTCCATATTCATCTACGCATATTCTGTAGAAATGTCTAGAACTATAATCTTTTAATGAAAAATTATCAATTTTGGTCATGTCATAAAATGAAATCTTTTTGAGAAATAAATCTAATATAATTTTTTTCTGCTTTTTATAAAAAGAGATATGTTTTTTGTCTTTACTTCGAACTAAGTGTACCCCCAGATTTCTGATAAATCGTCTATTACAAATTGAGCATATTTTTTTTGTTTTTTTTAATCTTTCTTCTCTAAGCTTGTTTTTTAAATTTAAATGTTTATTATCATTAACTTGAAAACTAAAGATGTGATTGTTAAGAGCTTTTTTTGTCTCGAACCTTTTATTGCAGCTGCTGCATTGGTAATTGTAACTATTTATTCTAAGCATTTTTAAATTTTTTAATTCATTACGATATCCCTTATGATATGAATCTGTTTTCTTTATTAAATGCACTGCTAAGGATCGATTACTATCAAAGTCCATACTACAAATCTTGCATCTTGACAATATTTTTAAATTTAGTTCTTTGAAGACATTTTTTAATTTCTTAAAATGGTTGTAATAAGTATCACTGTGGGGGGTTATTTTCGACTTGTCAATCTCTTCTTTAGTAGGATACCTACCCAAATCCAAAGTTAGTTCTTTCAACTTTTCTAATAATATTTCTTTTTCCATATTATATATCTAAGTTTTTGACACGATTTGCATGTTTAATTATAAATTCTTTTCTCGGCTCCACTTGATCTCCCATTAGAATCGTAAAAATTTCATCTGCCAAGGCTGCATCCTCTATCGCGACCTTTTTTAATACTCTCTTTTCTGGATCCATCACAGTTTCATTAAGTTCTGAAGCATCCATTTCCCCAAGACCTTTAAATCTTTGTACTATTACATCACTTCCAATTGTCCCTAGTTTTTCTTTTAGAGAATTTTCATCTCTAGCGTAGTAATAAGCTTTTCTTTTAATAATTTTAAATAGTGGTGGTTGTGCAATATAGATGTATCCTGCTTCTATTAATGGTCTGAGATGTCTATAAAAAAAGGTCAATAGCAGACAGGATATATGATTACCATCCGAATCTGCATCTGTAAGAAGTATAATTTTATGATAACGAGCTTTCGCGATGTCGAATTCTTCTCCTATCCCCGTTCCAATTGCTTGAATTAAGGTTGTGATTTCATTGTTTGCGAACATTTTGTCTAAACGAGCTTTTTCTACGTTCAGTATTTTTCCTTTTAAAGGAAGGATAGCTTGAAACAGTCTATCTCTTGCTGAGATCGCGGTTCCTGCTGCTGAATCTCCTTCGACAATGAAAAGCTCTGCATCTTCTGCATTTCTAGTCTGGCAATCTGCTAGCTTTCCTGGCAATGAACCTGAATCCAATGCTGATTTTCTTCTCGTCAATTCTCTTGCTTTTCTAGCAGCTTCTCTAGCTTTTGCTGCCATGATTATTTTACCTATAATAGTTTTAGCTGTTTGAGGATTTTCCTCATAGAAATGCGTCAATTGATCATAAACTATAGAATCTACTAATCCTTTCACTTCAGAATTTCCTAATTTTGTCTTTGTCTGACCTTCGAACTGTGGTTCTGGAATCTTGATTGAGATTATTGCAGTTAGTCCTTCACGAACATCTTCTCCTGCTAATTTAGTGTCAGTTAATCTATTTTTTTTAATGTAATCATTGACTGCCCTTGTTAATGCTGTTGCAAATCCAGAATAATGAGTTCCGCCTTCTACTGTGTTGATGTTATTTACAAAGCTATGGACATTTTCATTATAACTGTCATTGTACTGCATTGCAATTTCTATGGCAATTCTGTCATGCTCTTTAGAAAAATAAACTATTTCTTGATGCAAGGGAGTCTTAGCTTTGTTTAAGTATTGTACAAATTCTTTTATTCCTCCATTATACTGGAATTCTTCCTTCTTGCCATCTCTTTCATCTTGTAGAATAATTTTTATTCCCTTATTTAAAAAAGCTAATTCTCTTAATCTTGATTCTAAAATTTCAAACTGGTAAATTGTTTCTGTAAAAATTGTTGAGTCTGGCAAAAATGAAGTTGTTGTTCCTGTTTTGCCTTCATAAGTGCCTACAATCTTGACTTCTGTTACTGGAATTCCTTTTTCATAACGCTGGAAATAAACTTTGCCTTCTCTTTTTACTAAAACTTCAAGCCAAGTTGATAAAGCATTTACACAAGAAACACCTACACCGTGCAAACCACCTGAAACTTTGTAAGTCTTCTTGTCAAATTTTCCACCTGCATGCAAAATTGTCATTACTAATTCCAAAGCTGACTTTCCTTCTTCTGGATGAATGTCAACTGGAATTCCTCTCCCATCATCTTCAACTGTAATAGAGTTATCCCTGTTAATTTTTACAGAAATAAATGTGCAATTGCCAGTTAATGCTTCATCTATTGAATTATCTACAACTTCATTTACTAAATGATGCAACCCTCTTACGCCTGTGTCGCCGATGTACATTGAAGGTCGCATCCTACAGGCTTGCAGCCCTTTCAATACTGTTATATTTTTTGCAGTATACTCATTATTTTGTTGATTATTGTCTTCCATATGAAACCCCGAAAAAGTTGATATAATAGAACTAAAAGGCTTATACTATATAAAGCTTATTCAGGCTGTAGATGCATTATAATGCATTTCTAGGCGTTTTAGAGGTGTAAAAATGGCATTTTTTGGTAGTTTTAACGCATTTTACAGCGTTTATAGACGTTTTAAATAGATGATTTTCAAAAGGCATATAAGAACAAGAAACATTAATTAAGTAATGATTAAAGCTATTATTTATGATCATGGGGGGGTTATTGTAACTCAGCATGGACTAAGAGCATGTGCTGAAGATTATGCCACTAAAAATGGACTAAACAAGAAAGAATTTGGAGACTTTGTTATAGAAAACTGGCAGCTTGCCAAGGTCAATACTATAAGCTCTGATGAATTTTGGGTTAGAATAGCAAAATATGCTAAAAAGAGCAAGAATAATCTTAGGACTGAATTTATTAAAGACATAAAAGTCAATGAAGAAATGGTAAAAATAATAAAAAAATTGCATGAATCTAACAAAATCAAGCTTCTTCATTTATCCAATCATATTGAAGACTGGCTTGAGAGCGAAATTAGCAGATTTAGGATAAAAGGCTTGTTTCATCATTTTTTGCCTTCATATAGAACCAGACTAGCAAAACCAAACAGGAAAGCTTATCAGCTTGCTTTAGATGCCTTAGGAACAAAGGCTGAAGAAACTATCTTTGTTGATGACATGGAAAGGAATACTGTTGTTGCAATGGAATTAGGAATCAATGTAATTCTTTTTGATGGCAATGTTGAAAATTTTAGAAAAAAGTTAATAAGCTTCGGGATTAGCATCTAAGCCTTTATCTTTAATCCAGATTCTAAGGAAGGCTTTGAAAACAAGCTTGTTAGCAGATTTATAATGCTTGGTTCTTCCTTGTACTCAACAAGTTTGGCTTCAGTAATGTTAGCAAGCTGCTTTGTAACGTTAATTGCCAAGTCTTTTCCACCTAAATAATCTATTAATCCTACGTTTAATGCTTCTTGACCCAAGAAAAACTCTCCTGTAGCAAGCTTTTCAACGTTTTTTATGTCTAATTTTCTGTTTATTGCAACTTCATTGACAAAATAATCGTGAATCTGGTTTAATTTTGACTGCAAAAACTGTCTTTCATCGTCATTTAATTCCTTGAATGGAGAACCTAGCTCCTTGTACTTTCCTGTTGTTAAACTTTCATATGTGACATTGTAATTTTTTAATAAACCTGCAAATTCTAGGTAAGAAGATATCACGCCTATCGAGCCTGTAATGCTTAAAGGGTCTGCAACAATCTTGTCTGATGAAGAAGCAATCCAGTAAGCTCCTGAAGTTCCTATCTCCCTTATCCACGAAACTACCGGCTTGTCAATTGACTTGACTTTGTCTGCTATTTCTTTAGAAGCGACTACTGTTCCGCCAGGTGAATTTATTTCTAAAATAATCCCCTTTACAGTTGAATCTTGTGAAGCTTGGTCTAAATTCTCGATTATTTTTGACGAGGAGAATTGGTTTTCAAATGGAATCTGTTGCCTTCCGATTGAGATTGGCTCGTCTATTGTAATTATTGCTATCTTGTCATTGAAATCTGGAATTGCGAAGAAAAAAGATAATAGATAAACTACCAGCCATAGCAATAAGACTGTAAATATTATTGTTTTTATCTTGCCCATGTTTCAACTACCTCTGTGTTGCTTATCTTTTCAAAAAATCTTTGATTGGTATGATTGATAACTGCGTACATATAATCAATTAATAAAACTAATGTTGATATCTTCGTTATATTTCTTACAATTGCCTGAGAAAAACTTAATTCTCTTGTCAATGGCTTGACTTCTATCTGCATTATTAACTTGCCTAAAGTCTGCTTAAGCTTGAATTCAAGTATTGCGAAATAGAATAATGTTATTATGATAGCTAGGAAAGTTGTTATTATAAAATTGCTTGCAATTCCTGGGTTGTTGACAAGAAACTGATATAGGGACGTTATATTTTCCTCCTTAAATTCAAAACTTCTTAATGGGCTTAATATTATCGAGATTGCCACCAAGTCTATAACATAAGCGAAAGCACGCCTCCATAAAGGAGCTTTTCTTACTGGCAATAGATTTTTGAAAGCCATGAAGTTATAAATAAAGCAAGCTATTTAAAGGTTTTTGTTAAGCTTTTTTCTTACTAAATAAAATCCTGTCAATAACAATAAAGTAATTATCAAGCTTAGGTTGTCGAAGAATGGGAATTCCTGCTGCCTCTGCTGACCAGCTTCGCATTTTTCCATTGTCTTTGGCATGTAAAATGATTCTGTGACGCATTCTGAATTGTAAATTGGATATTTATTGCATTTGCATAAACCATTTTCAATTCCTAGCTTGGAACAATCTCCCAAATCGCGAGTTCTTAATCCTGTTGAAGAGTCGCATGGATACCAAGCAACATTTGAGCAGTCCCATTCTATCTTGCACGTGACTTCTTCTGCTGAACAGCCTTGGTTTGAGCCTGGATCTAAATCTACTATAGAACCTAATGGGGAGTATAAACATTGATCTTGGCCTATGCAATATGGCTCTATAGGCCCATCTGAATCGCAAATTCCATCATTGTCTGCATCTAAATCACAGGCATCGCCTCCGCATATGAAATCTGAACTATCAGAAGTTATGTAGTAAGCATCCTGGGTGAAGAAGCATTTATCTAATGGAGTTGCATCTTGATCAAAGTCTTCTTGATCTTCATTGTAAACTGCAGGACAATTGTCATCTTCTGTAACTTCTGAATCACCATCATCGCAATCTGGGTCTGATTCAAAGCAGCTTAAATCTGATGGGCAGATGTTATCATCTTTTTCATCACAAACACAGATTCCATTATTATTTACCAAACCTGGCGAGCATCCTGGATTAACTATGCTGCCTGTTGCACAGCTTGTTAAGCATGAATAGGTTGAACCTGACAAGCAGCATACAGTTCCTGTTGCGCAGCCTGCATCCTGTATGCAAGTCTGGCAAGTTTCTCCAGATTCTAATTTGTTATTGCCACAGACATTTGTTACTGGTCTTGAGACTGTCAATTGGGATGCTGAGGTTGTCGATAAAGCACCTATTGTAACTTGGTATTGATACTCTGGGTCTCCGACTCCGTCATTTTGATATTCTGCAGTCCATGTCCCTGTTGCCTGCCCGTTTAAAACCTGAACTGACAAAGGATTTGTATTAACATTGTCATTGCTTAATGCGTCAACTTCCTGGACTAGGAACAATGCGTTTTGGCCATTGCAACCTGCTGTTGTGGTCACAACTAAATTTACTTGCTGGCCTTCTGTTGCTTGAGATGATGACCATGCTGCACTTAAAATCTGGCAAGGTTGCTGTGGTGGTGCTGGCGGCTCGCAAATATCTGCAATTCCATTTGAATTTGCATCTGGACCGCATCCTGGTCTACAGTTGTCTGCCATTGCATTTATTGAGCAGCCATCATTAGGGAATAGATCGCAGCCGTACGCGCTTCCTGATTGAGGAGAAAGTGAATTATCCATTGCGTTGCCTGGCTGGAAAGCAAAAGCATTATCTAAATCTAAATCTTGATTGCACACTGAAGTTCCGCACTGGTCATTCAATGCAAACGTTGAACAAGGATCAGCTGGATAAAAGTCTCTTGTTGCACAGCAGGCTTTTGTTGGGTAGGTGTTACATTCTCCTACTAACCCGTTATTTGTGCTTGATAATGAAAATAAGCATGTGTAACCTTGCTGGCACGATGTATCATAATAACAGGCTACATTTGAACTGCAGACTTGCGTGAAGTCCTGATTGCTGTATTGATAGCTCATTGAGCCTGGAACGTATATTTTATTATCTGTTTTATTTATTAAAAATAATTCGTATTCCTGATTTGGATTTTGTGGCAGAGTACAAGATCTTGAGATTGGGCCTACCTCTGGGAAACATAGCTTGAAAGCATAATTTTGATCGTCAAATTGCGATGCATTACCGCCTGTCTGACCAGAAACTCTGAATAAAGTGTCTGTTGGCGAGCATGTGTCTGTTATCCTTGCATTTGAAGATGGAACTATAACAATATTTAATGAAATTGCTCCAGACCGAGGATCTGAATATAAGTAAGCTGGATTCGTCCTGATTAATTTTGTTGTGTAAGTCCCTAAAGGAGTTAATGGTGATGCTGCAACTGTGAATGATGAAGTGAAGTTTGCCTTTCCTAATGCTGGAGAAAAGGAACATGAAGCTGAAGCAGGGCAGCTTGAAAATTCAAGCATAGTATTTGTTGGCAAGCCACCTGTCAATGTTATGGTTGCCAATGCAGACGCTGATTTTCCTTGCTCTACAGTTATTGAGCTTGTGTTTAATGAAGCTGAAAATGAAAAGTCTGTGAATTTGACTGAAGCTGAGACATAATCTAGCCTGCAGGTTGGATTGTTGCCTGTGCCAAATTTGTAGCAACCTAATTCAACTACTAATTTTGTGAGATTTTCAGTGTACCATGGCTTTTCTATTAATTGGTTATTAATAATCTGGTCAAAGTCGTTTGAAACATCAACATTAAAAGTACGTTCTCCAAACTGGATTTCTGGAAATAAAATATGAACCTTGGGTGAGAATGTCTTTCCTCCATCCCTGCTGACTCTCATACTTACTCTTGCTTGGTTATTTGAAGCTGATATTTGGGGTATAATTGATATGTTAAGAATTCTGGAATTTTGTTTTGGTTGGGATCCTGGAGAGAAACTAAAATTATACCTTACATATTTTGTGATGCCTGTACCTACAGTTACTGTTGCTTTATTAATGTCATCCGCAAATGCTTTTTGGCATGCTGTCCAGGAAGTGCTTGAGCATAAAACTGGAACTAAATTTGAAGATCCTGGTGTGATAGATTGAAGTGTAATTAGGTTTCCTGTTGGCGACTCTAAGTTATAGCTGAAAATGAAGATAAAAAAAGCTGCTGTAATGACATATATTGCTGCTACAAATGACTCTTTTTTCAACTTAAAGACCCTCTTTTGATTTTATTTAAAGCTGGTTTTAAAATTTATAAACCTTTACTTTTTACCTTTTTTAAGATATAACGAAAGGTATTTATATTCTGATGTCATTATAATGATGAAGTGAAACTATGATAGAGTTGGGGGGTAACATTAAGCTTTCTGGATTCAATGAACTAGAGCCAGCTATGCTTGTTGTTGTTAAGAAGATGGTTGGGAATTATGTCAAGAAAATGACTGATCATGCAACAGACTTTAAAGAACTGAATCTGCACTTGAAGGAAGTTCACAAGACTGAGAAAAATGCTAAATATGAAATTCAGGCTAGATTAAGTGCTGACAAAATGTATAATTCTGAGGTAATAGACTTCAACTTGTTCTTTGCAATTGACAAAGTGTTAAGCAAGATAATGCATGAGATTAAGAAATAATTTCTACATCAAAACCTTTATAAAGTGAATTTTTAACAAGAAAACTATGGTAAAGAGAATAGGCGGTTTCAGAAGGAAAACAAGGAGCAAACTAAGCAAGACTCCTAGAACTCAAGGAAAAATAAGCTTGAGAAGATACTTTTTTAAGTTCAAGGAAGGGGACAAAGTCCTTTTGACAGCAGAACCTGCAATACAAACTGGGATGTATTTCCCAAGATTCTATGGTAAGATTGGAGTTGTAAAGGGAATGCAGGGAAAATGCTGCAAAGTAGAAGTGAAAGACGGGAACAAAGAAAAACTATTAATAGTCCATCCTGTTCATTTGAGGAAGATGTAAAATGCCTGAAATAGAAATCTTAAATGAGAATCCAATAACACTTACTGAATTAAGAGAGAAGCTTAAAGAAATAAAAAAGAGAGACAAGGAATTAACTTTTAGAGCTAATAAAACATTGGAATATATTGAAGTCTTTTCAAATGTAAAAGTTGAGAAAGCTGCTTCCCTAAGGAAATCAATTCTAGATTTAAGTATTGGAAGATTAAAGGAAAGACATATTGTAAAGGTGGTTGATGTTATGCCTAAGGATATAGATTCTTTGAAAGCTATTTTTACAGGCGAAAACTTGACATTGAAGGCTGATGACCTGGTCAAGATTATGGATATTTTGAAGACTTAATTAACTAAATTTGCTTGTGTTTTTTCTAGCCTCTTTTATAAGTGTTTTACTTGACTTACTAAAATGAACTGCCCCAAATAACTCTTTAAGCACGTTCAATTTTTCTATTTTTTTCTTATGCGATTTTTGCATAGTTTTTAAAGATTAGTTTTATCTATTTAAATCTTTTTTCTAATTCTTGTACTATAATTTATACAAAAGCTTTTTATATATAAACTGTTAACGAAATAGTATAAGCTATGAATAATTCGACAATAATGGCAAGTGGTAAAAATGATGATGCAACAAAAGGAAGACAAAGTCATAGTTCTAGATTTTCTTCCAAATGGATATCCGTTCGACAGAAGGCCGATGCATCAGAAAACTGCAATAGCACAAGCACTTGGTAAAGAGCATTTTGTTCTGTTAGAATTAGTACCTAAGAAAGGAATATTTCTGCAGCCTTATGAAGAAGTCTATATTGGAGAAGGAAAAAGAGATAAGATACATCATATATTGGGAAAGATTCCTTTAGATAGGTTGACTGAAACAGCTAAATTAGCTTTAGAACCTTTGATAAAAGAACTGGTTGAAAAGAATGAAAAAAAGTATGTTGATTTTTACAATAAGGCAATGCCTATCAACACAAGAATTCATCAGATAGAATTATTGCCCGGAATTGGAAAAAAGCACATGTGGCAGATAATTGAAGAGAAGGAAAACAAGCCTTTTGAGAGTTTTGCCGACATTAAGTCTAGAGTAAAACTTATGCCAGACCCTGAGAAAGCTATAATTAAAAGAATTTTATTGGAATTGAAGGGCGAAGAGAAGCATATGCTGTTTGTTGGAAGTTAGTTGTTCCTTATTAGTGATAAGATTCATAAAGTTTATAAAGATTAAATTCAGTTTAAATTACTATGGGATACGGTTCAGTTTATGGAAATAGAATGATTTCATATTTAAGGCCTAGAGAAGTTAAATTTTTAGATAGATTATTCTTGAAGGCTCTTGCTAGAACTAGATTTGGTAGCCAACTTATTAAAAATGAAGTCCTTGTTGGTTCAAAAGTTGTTGCTGAATTAAACGGGGCTCAGAGATTATATCAAGAAGTAGGAGCTTCTATTTTTGGAGATAACGAATTTGCCTTTAGAAGGTTTTCTGATGCTAGGGAATATACTATGCCTATTGAGACTTTAGAACAAGCTTCTTTATTAAATCCTTCAGGAAGAATTTTAAGAAAGCTTAAGGATTCTATTGATAACGCTCTTGTTGAAGTCGAAAGAAGATGTACTCCTTCAGAAGTTAAACCTGATGCAGTTTATGAAGATTCAAACTTTAGAAATGGAGCCTGGCAACTTTATAGGGAAGTTAGTCGATTAGTTGGCGATATTTTACCTATTCCTACTATGAGGGATAGAAGGACTATAAAGCGTAAATTCTTGAATAAAAGAAAGGTAGAAACTAAACAGTTTATTGTATTTAATAAAAGAAAAGTAGCCTAATACTTAAAATAGCAAGCTTTTTAAATAGAAATTTTAGTGTTTTCTTGATATGCCAGAACTAAGAGCAATTGTCAGAATTGTAGATGCAGACATAGCTGGAGAAACGCCAATTTACCATGGTTTAAGGAAGATTACTGGGGTAAGCTACAGCTTTGCAAATGCAGTATGCCATGTTCTTAATCTAGACAGAGAAAAACAAGTTGGAATGCTATCTGAAGACGAAGTAAAGAAGATTGAAGCTGTTGTAAAAAATCCTGAGAAGCTTCCAAAATGGCTTTACAACAGAAGAAAAGACTATGATTCTGGAAATGATTTGCACTTAACAAGTTCAACATTAAGATTAGTAAAAGATTTTGATATAAAGCACATGAAAAAAATAAAATCATACAAAGGCATGAGACACTCAATGGGACTTCCAGTAAGAGGGCAGGCTACAAAGGCACACTTCAGACATGGAAAGACTGTTGGAGTAACAAAAAAAGCAAAAGCAGGAAAGACATCATAAAATGGGAAGCCCAAAGAAGAACAGAAAGAAATACACAACACCTTTACATCCTTGGAGAGCTGTAAGAATTGAAAAGGAAAAGGCTTTAGACAAAGTTTACGGCTTTAAAAACAGAAAAGAAATCTGGAAGATGGATTCTTTGCTAAAAGAGATGAAAAGCCAAGCTAAGAAATTAATTGCAAGAGAAGATGCTCAATGTGTCAAAGAAGAAAAATTGCTCAAAGAAAGAGCTTTTAATTTAGGATTGATAGACAAGGAAGCAAAATTAGAAGACATTTTGGGATTGAACATTGAGAAAGTTCTTGAAAGAAGACTGCAGACTCAAGTTTTTAGATTAGGGTTAGCAAGAAGCGTAAGACAGGCAAGGCAGTTCATAGTTCATGGGCATATTTTAGTAGACGGAAGCAAGGTAAACGTCCCTTCATATATATTAAGAAGAGGAGAGGAAACAAAAATTAAATTTGACCATACTTCTACTTTAAACAGCACAGAACATCCTGAAAGAAAAGTTATCCAAACTTTAGAATTGAAAGGAAAACTTGAACCAGAGGAAAAGAAAGTTTTAAAACAGCTTCCAGCAAAAGAAGCTCCTGCTGAAATTGTTAAGGTTGAAACCAAATAATTTTTTATTATTTTGTAGTCCATAGAAAGTATTCTATATTTAGATATAATAAGGTAATTATGTTAAGTAAGGATAAAAAGGTAATATTATTTAAGTCAAAAGGAGTTTGCAGATAAGTTAGGTATTCCAAAAGATGATCTGTTGAAGTACAGAGTTGAAAAGCTTATAAAAGGTCAAACAGTTTCTATAAGCAAAACATTTATAAACGATGATTTAACACAGCTCATTAATACAATTGGAGGAATAAAGGTGAATGAATAAGGACAATAGAACTAGATGGGGGATAGCACACATCTATTCCAGTTATAATAATACAATCATCCACATATCTTCTTAGTTTAAGGCTAAAAGAGTGGTTAACTGATATGACTGGAAGCGAGACAATCTCTAAAGCATCTGGTGGAATGATGGTTAAAGCAGATAGATTAGAAAGCTCGCCAACAGCTGCAATGTCTGCTGCTAAAGTTGCAGCTGAAGGAGCAAAGGAAAAAGGAGTGAATGCTATTCATGTAAAGATAAGAGCGCCTGGAGGGCATAATGGTCCAACATCACCAGGACCTGGAGCTCAGGCTGCAGTAAGAGCATTGTCAAGATCTGGATTGAGGATTGGAGTTATAGAAGATGTTACACCATTGCCAACCGACAAATGTAGGCCCGCGCATGGAAAAAGGGGTCGTCGTGTGTGAGGAAATAAAATGAACATAAAAATACTAAATCAGTCTGAAAATAAAGTTGAGTTTTCACTTGAAGGAATAAATCATGTAATTGCAAACACCTTAAGAAGATTAGTTATAAATGAAGTTCCTACATTGGCTATTGAAGAAGTTGATATGAAAGAAAACAGCTCTGCCATGTATGATGAGATGCTTGCACACAGATTAGGATTAGTTCCTTTGACAACTGACTTGAAAAGTTACGACATGAAGCAGAACTGCAAGTGCGAAGGCAAAGGATGCGCTTCATGTACCTTAAAATTAAAATTGCAGGCAAAAGGACCTTGCATTGTCTATTCTGGAGATATAAAATCTTCAGATCCAAAAGTAAAGCCTGTTTTTGACAAGATGCCACTTGTAAAATTATTGAAAGATCAGGAAGTTGAATTAGAAGCTACAGCTGTTTTAGGCAATGGAAATATGCATGCGAAATTCCAGCCTGGATTGATTTTTTTCAAGGGATATCCACAATTTACAATCAAAGGCGGAAATGAAGAACTTGCTAGAACTTGCCCTGTAAATATTTTAGAATTTGATGGCAAGAAAGTCAAGGTTACTGATGAAACTAAATGCACATTGTGCATGGCATGCCAAGACCATGACTCTGAAGCAATACAGGTCAGAGGAAGCGATAAAGATTTTATATTTACTTTAGAAAGCTGGGGACAATTAGACTGCAAGGAAATCTTGCTTAAAGCGATGGACATGTTTGACAGCTATCTAAATGAGTTTGAGAAACAATTAAAGAAATTAAATTTTTGAAGCTATAACATATGAATCAAATTTTTCTATTTTATTGAAACCAGCCTGATTTAATCTTGTCATTATTTCCACTTTAAAATCTCTGCCACGTTCTTTGTGAATGTCTGGGATATAATGATACAATTTTCCTCTATTCTTTAAAACTCTGAAAGCTTGCTTGTAATTATCCAAGGAAAAGAAATTTCCAGATGAATGCGGCGTTCCAGAATCGAAAATTATGGAATCAAACTCTTGTTCCTTGAATTTTTTTATTTCTTCTGAAACATCACCCTGAGAAGCTTTTATTTTTTTATTATTGAATAACTCCTGTGAATATGGGTTTAGTTTTTGCATTTCTATAACATTTGCATCTACTTCTATAGTGATAATTGAAGAAGCTGTCTTTGAAGTTGCTATTGCTGTGTAGCCTAAGCCAGTTCCAGCATCCAAAATTTTTCCTTTCAGCCTGTCTTTCTCAATTCTTTCAATAAACTCCTGCTTGTGCATGGAAGTTCCTGATATTTTTAAGATAGGGCGGTAAGAAGTTGGAATTAACTGATAGAGTAAATTATTTTTTCCCATAAATTGTAGCTTTTTTAATTGATAATCTTCTATTATGTAACAGCTTTTGTCAGTGTCCCTTATTTTTGGTATTACAATAAGCTCATCTTCATAATAAAAACCTTCTTCATCTAATTTTACTTTAGTTTTTGTTAAGTTTAAATCTAGAGAAACTTCTAATTCTAAAAGACCTTTTTTCACTGCTGCTTGAATTTTTCTTAATTGTTCTGAGCTTAGTATTGGAAGCATAAAAATTTGCAGTTAGTTAAATTAATAAATACTTGTTTTTGATGTTATTACATGCAGGAGTGCCAGAGCGGTCAAATGGGGTAGATTCTTTTAAAGAAGCCCAACCTAAGGAGCTACTGGCTTAGTGCCTACTAAGGTTCAAATCCTTACTCCTGCATTATACCCCAAATTATTTAAATATGGAAGATTAGAAATTACTAAAAGAGGTTAAGAATGGACAACAAAGTAATAGATCCTTGGAAAGGAACTGAAATTAAGGATTATAAAAGAATAATGGCTGAATTTGGTATTGAAGATATGTCTAAATTAGTTGACCAATTGCCTGTAAAGAATCCTTATTTCTTTAGAGGTGTTATTTTTGGTCATAAAGACTTTAAGGTAATTTTAGATGCTGTAAAAAATAAAAAGCCTTTTGTGATGATGACTGGACTAATGCCTTCTGGAAGATTCCATATTGGTCATAAGATAATTGCTGATTTAATGGTTTACTTTCAAGAATTAGGTGCTGAATGTTATATCTGTGTTGCTGATATTGAGTCCTATTTAACAAGAAATATCTCTTTAGAAGAAGGAAGAAATGTTGCTATTGAAGAATATTTATTGAATTATATTGCTTCTGGATTGAAACCAAGTAAAACAAGATTTTATTTCCAAAGCGAAGGCTCTAAGAACTACATGAACTTAAGCAAATTTATTGCTGGAAGGACAACTTTTAATGAGTTGAAAGCTATCTATGGTGACTTGACACCTCAAAAAATAGTCTCTGCTTTTACACAGGTTGCTGATATATTACATCCTCAGTTGAAAGAAAATGGAGGACCTAAACCGGTTGTTGTGCCTGTTGGCGTGGATCAACTACCACATTTGAATCTGTGCAGAGACATTGCTGGCAGAATGAGAGAATATAAGTTTGTTTCACCTTCAGCTATTTTTACTAAATTAATCCCTGGTTTAAAAGGTATTCATACTAAAATGTCTTCATCTGACCCTGATAGTGCTATTTTTTTGACAGATGATGAAAGGACTGTTGAAAATAAAATAAAGAAGTATGCATTCTCTGGAGGGCAAGCAAGTTTAGAAGAGCATAGGAAGAAAGGCGGAAATCCTGATGTAGATGTAAGTTTCCAGTATCTTAAATTGCTTTTTGAGCCTGACGATAAGAAACTTGATAAAATATACAATGACTACAAGTCTGGAAAATTATTGACTTCTGAATTGAAAGAAATTTTAATAGAGAAGATAAACAAGTTCTTGAAAATACATCGAGCCAACAGAGAAAAAGCAAAGAAGATGCTTGATAAATTCATTATTAAGAATTAATCTCTCTGCTTTGTTATTTTTATTATTAATTTATTCGCTAAGGTTCCTACAATGTAGACTAAGGCAGTCACTAAAATAATGTCTATCCAGTTCCATAAGGACAAAGGCACTGTGTCGAAGATTTTATTGAAGAATGGAAGATAAACTACCATAAACTGCAGCGCTATTGAAGAGAAAACAGCTAAAAGAAGCCACTTGTTTGAGAAAAACTTAACATTATATTCTTTCCTTACCATGAATACACGTGCCATCTCTATCATTACAATAGAAGTGAAGACAACTGTCTGAGCTCTTGCTATATCTGGCAGATTAATCTTGAACAATGTTAATGTTGCTATTGTCATTAAAATGCCAACTGAAAATATTTTGTACCACATGCTCTTTGAAATTATCATGTCTTTGGGATTTCTTGGCTTTTTATACATTATATTTGGATCAATAGGATCAACTCCAAGCCCTAGTGCTGGCAATCCATCTGTGATAAGGTTAATCCAGAGAATTTGCAAGGCTTGTATTGGAAGTATTATTGAGCCTGCTGAATCTCTGAAGCCGATTAGCATTGCTGTAAATAAAATCAATACTTCGCCAAAGTTTGAAGACAACAGATAATTAACAAACTTCTTTATTCCATCATAAATCCCACGCCCTTCTTCGACAGCATTTACAATTGAGGCGAAATTGTCATCCAATAAAATCATGTTTGAGGATTCTTTAGCTACATCAGTTCCAGAGCCTACTGCAATTCCAATATCTGCCTGCTTCAAAGCTGGAGCATCGTTTACACCATCCCCAGTCATTGCTATTATATGGCTGTCTTTCAAAGCTTTTAATATTTTTACCTTATGCAATGGAGAAACTCTTGCGTAAATATCAATGTCTTTTGCGATGTTTCTCAACTCTGCTTCTGACAATGAATCAATTTCATCCCCTGTTAATGCTCTGTCGTTCAATCCGATGTTCCTTGCTATTGCCTGTGCTGTCAATTTATGGTCGCCCGTGATCATGATTACTCTTATTCCTGCAACCTTACATTTTTTTATTGCAGGAATGACTTCCTTTCTTGGTGGATCTATCATGCCTACCAAACCTAAGAAAACTAAACTCTTTTCATCCTTGCCGTAAGCCAAGGCAAGAACTCTCAGCGCTTCATGGGCAAAATTATTGTTGACTGACAAAATATTTTTCTTTTCTTTTTCTGCCAAAATAGCTTTTTTTCCGTTGACTGAGATGAACCTGCATTTTTTCAGTATTACTTCTGGAGCTCCCTTGTAGTGCCACAGCTTTTCTTTTCCTATAACATTCAAGGTTGCCATAAACTTTTCTTCAGAAGAGAATGGAATTTCATCTATCCTTGCAAACGGAGCTACGAAATTAGCCTTGCTGGCTAAAACTATCAATGAAGCTTCAGTTGGATCACCTATTACTTTGTTTTGGTCTATTCTTGAATCGTTGCACAGCAATCCTGCTTCAAAAAGCTTTGACAATCTTTTGGCATCATAATTCTTGTTTTTTATTAGAAATTCACCATCTTTTGAATAGCCAGAGCCTGTGACATCTATAATGTCGTTGTTTGCAAATATCTTCTTTATAGTCATCTCGTTGCATGTTAGAGTTCCAGTCTTGTCTGAGCAGATTATTGTTGTAGAGCCCAAAGTTTCTACAGAAGACAATTTTCTTATCAAAACATTTCTTTTAACCATCCTTTGGACGCCCAATCCTAGAGAAATCGTGACAACTGCCGGCAATCCTTCTGGAATTGCAGCAACTGCCAATGAAATTGCAATTATAAGCATTGTGTAGAAAGGTTCTCCTTCAAAAATTCCTTCTGCGAATATTATGACTGCAATAACAACAGTTAAAATTCCCAAAGAGAAACCAACAGAATCCAGCTTTTTCTGCAATGGGGTTTCTTTTTCTTCCACTTTTTGTATCAAATCTGCTATCTTTCCAACTTCTGTAGACATTCCTGTTGAGACTACAATAGCGATTGCCCTTCCGTAAGTGACTGTTGTTGAAGAGAAAATCATGTTGCACTGCGAGCTTATCTGCACAGTCTTTTTAACAATGCACGGCTCTTTTTTTACAGGGATTGATTCACCTGTTAAGATAGATTCATCTAATTTTAGGCTGAAGGATTCAAGAAGATAGCAGTCTGCTGGAACTTTAGAACCTGCTTCAACAATTATTATGTCTCCTGGAACCAAGTTTATAGAAGGAATCTGAATTTCTTTTCCGTCCCTTATCACAGTGCATATGGGAGTTGCTAATTTTTTCAAAGCATCAATTGATTTTTCTGCTTTGTATTCTTGTATAAAACCTAGAATAGAATTCAAAACTAGAATTGCTCCTATGACTGATGCGTCTATGAACTCATCAAGAAATACTGAAATAAAAAACGCAGACAATAAAATATAAACTACAATGCTTTTGAACTGTCTGACGAATATCTTTAAAGCAGAAATCCTGCGTTTTTCCTTTATTATATTTGAGCCATAAGTTAGCAGCCTTTTTTCAGCCTCTTTCGAAGACAAGCCTGCTTCAGAAGTGGATAAGTTTGACAAGACCTCTTTTTTTGTTAACTTATAAAACTCCATGCTATGAAGGAACTTCTTCTGTCTTTTTAAACTTTTTTAAGATGAATCCTAGAATTGTTATTAGGGCTGCAGCTACGAAGCTGTATATAAGAACCTGCTCGAAGAAATCTACGAAGAACTGCTGAGGAAATATCTTTACGATGGGCGAATCTGCAGGAAAAAGCCACAAATCGTTGGTGAAAACTAACTGGTGGAATTTCACGAAGAAATAGTCAAAGTTCAAGAATATTAGGCCCGCGGTTATGTAGACAATCAGGCTTGTTATTCCTGCTATTCTTAAGGTCCTTGCCCTTTCTTTGTCAAAAATAAGCAACAAAATTACTATTGCTATTAATACATATGTGATTTTTATGAAAATATTGACTAGTCTTTTGACGTCCTGCATATGGATTTTTTCCTGTTCACCGAAGAAGCTAGAATCCAATGCATCTTTTTTCCCTGTCAAATAAGAGATTATATCTGCTATTTCATTTTCTAAAGTTCCTTTGTCTGCTTCAGTTAAGTTAAGATTTTCTGCCACCTTGTTGCTTGCCAGCTCTTTCTTGTAGAAATTAACGTCTTTCAATACAATAGTAAAACTAAACAAAAGAATTACAAATGGAATCAATATTACTGTAAGCTTGTTCATTCTTTTACAATCAATGTTCCTTTCATGTCACTATGGCCGTCACCACAGAAAACATTGCATGAAAATTCAAATGTGCCTGCCTTGTCTGCTGTGAATTCAACCTTTACTGTTTTGCCTGGCTCTAAATCTTCTGAAACACTAAATGCTGGGATTGACATGCCGTGCTTGACATCAATGCTATTTATGTTCAATCTGATTCTGTCACCCTTGTTTACAACTATCTCTGAAGGAGAAAATTCCCACATCTTTGCAACAACGTCAATTTCCTTTAATATTGAATCTATTGTTGTTTTTCCTTGCTCGTTTGTCCTTGTGTTGCTGGTGTCAGAAGTTACATCTCCTGAATCTTGGCTTGCACAAGCAGAAAATATAAATAAAGAAATAATAATCAAACTAAGGTAAGCTTTCATTTTATTCCTCCAATAGCTTTTCTATCACAGTTCTAAACTCTGTCTCTTCAGCTTCCAAATTGTTCTGCGATTCATAGCCATTGCCTATTCTGAAGTACTTGCAGCCGAAAACAAATGTTGGAACTGAGCCTTTAGGGTTGAACTTGTTGTAGACTGCAATTTCTGTCAATGGAACTGTAGATTCTGTGAATGTTGTTAGCTCATTGTTTTGAGTGTCCATGTTCCAATGATATGCTGTTATCTTATCTTTATATTCATTTACAACTCTGTCGAAGACTGGAGATATCCACTTGCAGTGAGGGCACCATGTAGTGCCGAACATCCTTATAATTGGCTTGTTGTTTTCCCTGCAAACTTCGTTGTCCGAAGTTGAAAATGTCCTGATTTCTCCTGGCTTTATGTCAACATTAATAACAATTTTTCCAGAATCTGATGGTGCTTTATAACATGCTGTAGCTAAAAATACTAAAAATAAAAGAAGAAAAAATATCTTCTTCATTGCAGTTCAGCCTCAATTGCTGCCTGGAATGCTGACAATGGCTGCGCTCCAACCAATGCTTTTCCATTGATGAAGAATGTAGGTGTTCCTGAGACTCCATATTTGCTTCCATCTGCAGTGTCTTGAGATATTTCATCTAAAACAGATTTGTCTGTTGTGCAGCTTGCGAACGTGTTTTCATTCAAGCCTAAAGTTTTTGCATAGCCGTTGAATATTGTCAGCACGTTTTGACTGCCTGACCATTGTGCCTGGTTTGAAAAAAGCATGTCATGCATTTCCCAATACTTGCCCTGCTGATTTGCGCAGTTTGCTGATGCTGAAGCTTCATCTGCTTCTGTGTGGAAAGGCAAAGGGTAATCTCTTATAACATAATATACCTTGCCAGTGTCAATGTAGTCCTTTTTTATTATTGGATAAGTCTGTTGGAATGCTCTTCCACAGAATGGACATTGGTAGTCTATAAATTCGACTATTGTAACTGGGGCGTTTTTATCTCCCAATGCAGGCTCTCCAGTTATGTCAATGTCAACTGGTTGTGACGGCAATTGCTGCTGTGTTGGAACCTGTTGGTCCTGTTGCACAACAACTTGTTTTGCAGTTGAGCCAGAAAAACCATTCGTGAATATTGAAACTATAAACAATATCCCTAAAATTAATGTGGCAGTTTTCCACAAAGTTAGCTCTTCTATGACAATTTTTCTAGATTCTTTCTTAATTTCCATAATGAAACCCTCCTTTGGTTTATTTTTTCTTATTTTTTCTATTTATTAATTTTACTTTGCATGTCTTTGAGACAATGCTTTTTGAAGTAATGTAAAGCGAAGCTGAAAGTAAGACTATTGCTAAAATAGTAAACTCTTCTCCCTTCAATGGAAGCACTGCAAAGCTACCCGAAATACCTAAGATAGATATCAAGGGCAAAGTGCATGCTGAGCATCCTGATGACAATGCGCCACCAGCAATCCCTGCAAAGCCAATTATTGAGCCTTTATCTGATGAAGGCATTGACAAATTAAACTTGTAAGTCAATAATGTTAAATTTATGCCTGCTAACAATGAAATCAGCACTATTAAACTGAACAAAATAAATCCCTTTGCAAAATAAATCAAGGTTACTGCTGCAAAGAAGACATCAAAAACTAATTTAGGACTTAACTTTACTGCAGATGTGAACATGTTTATATTATTTACAACTATAAACAAGGAAAAAACTAGGAAAGATATGATTACAGATAAGAAAACATATTTTTTCTTAGCAAATACTTCTATGAATGACTCTTTTATGTAGTTATTTTTCATTTAGCTTGACTCCCTTTAATAATAATGAGTTTGTGACAACAGAAACTGATGAGAATGCCATTGCGCCTCCGGCTATTATTGGAGAAAGAAGCCAGCCTGTGAATGGATACAAGATTCCTGCAGCTATTGGTATGCCTAGAATGTTATAGATTAAGGCCCAGAAGAAATTCTCCTTTATTTTACCCAAAGTTCTTTTGCTAAGCTTGATTGCTTTTACAACATCCAAAATATCATTCTTCATAAGGACTATGTCGCCAGATTCAATTGCAACGTCAGTTCCAGATGCCATGACAATCCCTACATCTGCCTGCGCTATTGCAGGAGCATCATTGATTCCGTCTCCGACCATTGCAACCTTTCCTTTTTGCTGAAGTTGCTTTACATAATTTGCCTTGTCCTGCGGCAATACTTCTGAGAAAACATTTTTAATTCCTACTTGCGATGCTATGGCTTTTGCTGTCCTTTCATTGTCGCCTGTAATCAAGTAAGTGTCTATGCCCATGCCTGTCAATATTTCAACTGCTCTTTTCGAAGTTGGCTTTACTTCATCAGCAACTGCTATCAAACCTGCTAAGTATTTATTTGAAGCTAGAAACATAACTGTTTTTCCATGCCTTTCAAGTCTTTCAACTTCATCTATTGAATTAATTTTAATCTTCGCTTCTTTCATCAATGATAAATTTCCTAACAATGTTTCCTTTGTATTTATTCTGGCTTTGACTCCCTTTCCTGGTATTGCCTTGAAGTTAGATACTTTTTTTAAAATTAAATTTTTCTGCTTTGCTTCGTTTACAATCGCATCTGCCAATGAATGCTCTGAGTTTTTTTCTATTGATGCTGCCAAAGTAAGCAATTCTTTTTCTGAAACCTTAGACAATGGAATTATATCTGTCACTGCAGGCTTTCCTTTTGTGATTGTGCCTGTCTTGTCAAAAATAATATAATTAATTTTATTTGCGTTTTCCAGAGCTTCTCCACCTTTTATTAAGATACCATTTTCTGCCCCTTTTCCAGTGCCTACCATGATTGCTGTTGGCGTTGCCAATCCTAATGCGCATGGGCATGCTATGACAACCACTGCGACTGCAGCTATCAACGAGAATGAAAATGATTCCTGGGCTAGATAAAACCAGCCTAAGAAAGTCAGAATTGCAATTAAGATTACAATTGGAACAAAAATGCCTGAAATTCTGTCTGCAAACCTTTGGATAGGAGCCTTAGAGCCTTGCGCTTCTTCTATTAGCTTTATGATATGCGAGAGCATAGTGTCTTTGCCTACTTTAGTTGCTTTGAAGATGAAAGTGCCGTGCTTGTTTATTGTTGCTCCGATAACTAAATTTCCTTTGCTTTTTTCTACTGGAATTGATTCTCCTGTGACCATTGACTCATCTATTGTTGAGCTTCCTTGCACTATCATTCCGTCTGTTGGAATTTTTTCTCCTGGCTTTACAATTATCAAGTCGTTTATCTGCAGTTCAGAAACTGGAACCCTGAATTCTTTCTTGCTTCTTATTACTGTTGCGAATTTCGGAGACAAGTCTATCAATCTTTGTATTGCATAGCTTGTTTTTCCCTTGGCTTTTGCTTCAAGATATTTTCCGAGAATGACTAAAGTGATTAAAACTGAGGATACTTCAAAATACTGGTCTCCTAGATTAAATAGTATTGAAGCTAAACTGTAAAAATATGCTGCTGAGGTTCCCAGAGCTATCAAAGTGTCCATGTTTGCAGAGAAATTCTGCAAAGCCTTCCATGCACCCCTGTAAAACTGCCAGCCAACATAGAACTGGACTGGAGATGCTAAAATAAACAAATGATAGGCTGCATTTTTTAGCATGTAAATAGGAAACAATCCCTCTTCCATGAAGAACATGCCTATTATCAATGCCGGAACTGAAAGAGTGATGCTTATCCAAAGAAGAAATTCCTGATGCTTTAATTCTGCACTTTTCTTGAACTTTCTTTGGTCGTCTGAAAGCAATTCTGCCGCACCATAGCCATGGCTGTTTATTGCCTTAAAAATTTGGTCTAAAGAAACTTTTGACTCATCATAATCTAGAGAAGCTTTCTCTGTTGCTAGGTTCACAACAATGTTGTTTATCCCTGGCAGCTTTTTTACAGCTTTCTCTATTGTCAAACTGCATGATGCGCAGTGCATTCCTGAAATTGCTAGTTCTTTCTTCATTTTACTATGATTTGGCCTGTGCCCATCCCCATGACACAGCTGAATGGAATGACTCCTTTTTGAATTGGTGTGAATTCAATTATGTTGTCATTTTCTCTTAAATATTTGTTTATTTTCAGATTTGGTATTACAAATCCCCTATAGCATCCTGTTATCTCCTTTAGATTTGCAACAATCTTTACAGGTCTTCCAGCCTCAACTTCGATAGTGTTTGGATAATAATTCCTGTTTTTAAAACCTAGGTTCACTATTTGGGCATCCCCATTGTCTACAATTGCCTTAGAGTCAATATTGCCTTCATCTTTTGATAAAATCATATTTTTGAAAGCTACTAATAGAAAAATTAAAATTAAAATTGCTCCAATTACCTTAGCTATTGAACCAAATGAAATTGTTTTTGTTTCTGTCATTTTGCTTCCTTACTGGAATAAGATTGACTTTGGACCGTAGACCATAAGCAAAGTTAAAGCTATTGTTGCAACAATGCAAAAAGTTATCACTGTTGACAAGCTGTTTGCATATATGGCTTCAAATTCATTGTTCCTTACTTCCTTGTAGACCATATAATCCAATCCTATTAATATCACAAATACAATCGCTACTAAAATGGAAATTATTAGGTTTAAGTGATCATTAAACAACATTAATGATGTCATAGCACCCATCAAGCCTCCCATCAAGCCTGCCATCATACCCTCCATAGCCCCCATTACGCCGCAGCATTTGCCGCACCAGATTCCAATTGCCATGCCTATGAGGACTCCTGCCAACGTTCCTATAAACATTCCATTAGTTGCACCTATAATTAATCCTATTAAAAAGCCTGAAGTCATCCCTATTGTCATGCCAATCATCATGCCTGTCATGCATGTGAATGAATTGCCATAAGCCTTGATGTGCCAAATTGACAAAGCGTTTATTGCTACTGCAACAATAAGAAATATTAAGTAATAGCCAAATCTACTGAAAAAATTTGGCATATCCTGAAAAAAGCCATAATATGCAATTAGTTCTATTAAACCTAAAACTAACAGCAATATAACTGCAAACGTTATTAATTTGCCTTCTATTCTCTCTTTTTTTCTTAAATCTTCCAAATAATGGTTTAAAGTTGTTTTTTCTTTTTGATTATTTAATGAAATAGCATCATAGCCTGCTTCTCTTACAACATTAATTACTTCATTTAAATCAAGATTATCTTCATAATTTATATCTGCTATCTCGTTGTTGTATGTTAAGTCAACAGATTTAATGTTCCTTACTTTAGACAGCCTATTTTTTAGAAGCTTCTCGCAGGATTCACAGTGCATACCTGCTATTCTGATTTTAATTGTTTTCATTTGACTTTGTAGCCGTTACTTTCAATTGCTTTTTTTATAGAATCCAAGCTGACTTTTTTCTCATCAAAGCTCACCTTTATGGTATTTGTTTTATGGTCTGCAGAGGCTTTTACCCCTATTTCTTCCAAAGAATCTTTTATTAAAAACTCGCAGGACTTGCAGTGCATACCTTCCACTTTAATTGTCTTTTCCATAAAGATATTAAATTTGACACTTATATATAAATTTGGATGAAAACTTTAGTTTATAATTGCTTCTTTTTTTAAAATAAGGCTGATTTATGTTTATTACCGTTCATAGAGGCTTAAAATTCCTCTGTTAAGAATATAGAATAAGTTTTTCCCTTTGCTTCTCTCTTTATTATATTCACCTTTTCTAAATTTGAGAGTATTTGGCTTATTAGAGATTTTGACAGATCAGCTTTTAATCTTAAAGTGTTTTGAGTTATTCCTGGCTGCTCTTTTACTATTGAAAGAACCTTTGTCTCATGCTGATTTAGAGCTTTTGTTAGAATATTGAATTTTTCGTCTTTTAAGTCTGAATTTTTTTCCTCTTCAAGCCTTCTTAAAATAACTTCTTCAGTTTTATTGAAGAAAATTAGATAAATCCCCAGGCTTAATATTGCTGCAAAGATACCTACAGATAAATGGCTTAAGTTTAATGTAGTAGTTAATGAAGAGCATGCTGGCGATGGATTACACATTTGGGTGTATTTTGCATTGGTGTTTGAAATGAAATATATTAGAATACTGCCTATTGCAAGACTTAACCCAATTAATGTACCACCTATTTTTTTATTGTCCATGAAAACCCCTAATAGTTTTTATATAGATTTGGCTTTTTATACTTTATGATTTTTGTATAGCAAGTAACTGCCAACTAAAAACATGGCTATTGAAAACAATTGGCCTGTTGGCAATCCTATCAATGTTGATTCTGGAACTTTAAAAAATTCAATGAAGAATCTAAACAATCCGTATAAAATTATGAATAGGAAAAATAATGTTCCCTTTCTTAGCTTTTTATCCTTTAAATTGAATAGTATGAAAAAGATTATTAAATTTTTAAGAGACTCATATATTTGAGTTGGATGCCTGAAACCTTCTACTCCCTGAAATTTGACTGCCCATGGCAATGAAGTTTCATAACCATATAATTCTCCGTTGATGAAGTTTGCAATTCTGCCCAAGAATAATCCCAAAGCAAGCGGGATTGAGACTATGTCTGCCAACTCTAAGTAATCTACCTTGTTTTTTCTGCAGAAGATGTAAGCCGCTATCATAGCTCCGATTAAACCGCCATGAAAAGATAAACCGCCATGCCACAGCATAAATATTTCTAGAGGATTGCTAGCAAAAAAATCCAGATTATAAAATAAAACTTCAAATATCCTTGCTCCAACTACAGTTCCTATAATCAAATAGGTTAGTAAACTATCAACATCTAGCTTTAAGTTTCTTTTTTCTGCTATTTTTTTGATGAAAAAGTAACCTATTAGGAAGCTTAACGCATAAATGATGCCATAATACCTTATTTCCAATCCTAATATTCTTAAAAAAACAGGATCAATATTGTTGACAAACATTGCCTTACTTATAATAGCTTAGTTTATAAATTTTTTTAGACAACTATATAAACAAGAAAATTTTTGATTAGTAAAAAGAGGTAAAATGGCATTTCACCATAAGCACATAAAACTTGAGAGAAGCTTAGGACTTTTTCAGGTTACTGTTGCAGGCATTGGGGTAATTTTAGGCGCTGGGGTTTATGTTTTAATTGGAATCGCTTCAGGATACGCAGGAAATGCGGTCTGGCTTTCTTTTTTGATTGGCGCTTTGATTTCAATTTTCACAGGATTCAGCTATGCTGAGCTTTCTTCAATATTCAAGGATGATGCTGGTGAGTATGAATACAATGAAAAAGCGTTCAATAACAAAGTAGCATGGATTGTTGGGATGATGGTTATAATGACAGGGATTATCTCTGGAGCTACTGTAGCTTTAGGATTTGGGTCTTATTTCAATGCTTTGACTGGGTTTTCTGTTATGGCTGCTGCTTTATTGATTGTAATGCTTTTTTCAGTAATAAATTTCTGGGGGATAAAATTTTCTTCAGGATTAAATGTTTTATTTACTTTTATTGAAACCTTTGGATTGCTTGCAGTTATTGCATTAAGCCTGAGGTTTTTTGGCAATGTTGATTATTTTGACATGCCTTTTGGCTTCCATGGGATATTAAGGGCGACAGCTTTGATTTTTTTTGCTTATATGGGATTTGAAACCATAGTTAAATTAGCTGAAGAAACTAAGAATCCGACAAAAACAATCCCTAAAGCATTGATATGGAGCATAGTAATTAGCTCAATAATCTATGTGTTGGTTGGAATTTCTGCAGTGTCTGTTTTAGGATGGGAAACTTTGAGCAATTCAAAAGCTCCTTTAGCAGAGGTTGCTGGAGCTGCACTATTGAGCGGGTACTCATTTTTTGTGCTTGCAATTATTGCTTTGTTTTCAACTTCAAATACTGTTCTGATGACTTTGGTTACAACTTCAAGGCTGGTTTATGGGATGGCTAAAAAGGGTTCTTTGCCAGCTTATTTTGGCGATGTAAACAAAACAACAAAAACTCCTTGGGTTGCAGTTTTAGTAATGATGGGGGTCACTTTACTGTTTACTTCAATAGGAAAAATAGATTTTGTTGCCAATTTGAATGATGTATTTTTATTTTTGACATTTGCCACTGTCAATGCAGCCAACTTGGCTTTAAGATATAAGCAGCCTAATCTAAAAAGAAGATTTAAGGTGAAATTTAATATTGGAAAGTTTAATGTTGTTTCTTTTCTAGGATTAATTGTATCTTTAATAATGGCAGGATATGCCTTTGCTAATCTGCTTTAAAAAGCTGAATTGATAATAAAGTTTAGATTCCTAACATTTATAAATGCAGTTTTTGTGGTTGTATATATGAATAAGGATTACAAGACATTAGGATGGATGTTAATTGGATTTGCAGTGGGATTATTAATTATATTGGCATTTGTCAAAAGAGACTATGACAGTCAGGCAACTTTTTTATGCGAAAGATTTCAAGCAGATAATCTAGATATGAAAGAATGCCCTGCACATACAAGCAATACTTCTTGGTATATCACAGTTGCTTTTGGAATTGCTTTTTTAGTTTTAGGGATAGGGGCTTATCTGCTGTTTATGCCTAAACAATTAATTGAAAATGTTAGGAAACAGTTTAAGCCTGTTGATTTAACTAAGCTAAAAGATGATGAAAAAAAGATTTATGAAATTGCAAAAGGCAAAGGGGGGTCTGTTTTCCAGACAGATTTGATTAAAGAGACAGGCTTCAGCAAAGTAAAGATAACAAGAATATTAGATAGGTTAGAAAATGACGATGTTGTTGAAAGAAAGAGAAGAGGAATGACCAACATTATAGTTCTTAAGTAAAAAAGCTTTATTCTTATTGAAACTAGTTTCACAGTTATTTATTAATGGTGTTTCAGACTTCTATTTCTTATGAAATTAAAAGATTCGGAGATGAGAATAATGAATATTGAAAGTAGAAAGAGAAAAATAATGAAAAAATTTGGCAGGGATAAGCTTGAAGGCATAACTCTTTTGTTTTTAGTTGTGTCGTTGGTGCTTATAGGCTATAACAGCTTTGAAGTAAGCCAGATGAAAAATATAGCAAAAATAAATCAGGTTCTGAGCCAACCTAAAATAAGCGGAGGAAGCGTTAATACTGTAAGTAATGTGCAAATAAATGGTATTGATGTTCTCCCAAAAGGCATTCCTGAAATATATGGCAGGGAACTTGGCGTGAGCTTTGATGATGTTTCAGTTTTGGATCCTAACAAAGCCAACGAGGCAATTGCCAAGCTTGCAGTGTTTGACGAGGGGATAACTCTGGAAGGAAACGAGCTTAGCAGATACATAAATATTGCTGGCAGCATAAGCTGTGAGTATTGTTGCGGAGCTGCTGCTATAATATTCAAGGATGGAAAAGCTGCTTGCGGATGCGCGCATAGCTATGCTATGAGAGGTCTTGCTAAATATCTTCTTACAAATCATGGAAGTGAGTATAGCGATGCTCAGATACTAGAAGAGATGGGCAAGTGGAAGACTTTGTTTTTCCCAAGTGCTTTAACGCAGAAAGCTGCAGTTCTGAAAGAAAAAGGTATCGAAATAAATTACATCAACTTGGCTTCAAATAAATATAGAGGTATTGAGAAAAAAACAAATGGTGGAGCTATGGTCGGTGGATGCTAATGGAGGAAAGAAAAATGAAAAAATATATTGTATTTGGATTGGTGCTGTTGATTTTGCTGCTGGCTGTAGTACAGACTTTTCAGATAAGCCAGATAAAAGATAGCATAACAGGCAAAGTCACAGGAAATGGCGGAGAGACATACACTGAAATGATGGCAAGAATGTACCCAGACCAAGCTGCACAAAAAGTGCAGGCACAGGGACCAACAATGGTAGGAGGTTGCTAAAATGGCTAAAAGGAAGAGAAAAAGAGAACAAGGATGCTGCTAAATGAAAGACAAAAAACTTTTAGCTACAATTGTAGTTACATTAGTAGTCTTCGGACTATTAATGCTTTTTATTTTTGATAGCGAGAATAATGTGAAAAATGAAATTTATGAAACTAAGACAAGCCAAGGTGAAGTTACAATTGATTTGACTCCCGTAAAATTTGAAAATGGCTGGTTATATCTAGACATCGAAGTTAATACCCATACCACTGATTTGGACAAATTTGACTTGACACAGATTGCTTTTTTGGAGTTTGACGGAAAACAAATCAAGCCTTTGTCAGTTTCAAGACTTAGTGGGCATCATACTTCTGGAGAGATTGTATTTGATTTAGGACAAGAAATTACTAATTTCAAGATAAAAATTATTGGAATTCCTGATGTTGAAGAGAGGGTTTTTGAATGGTAGAAAAAAGCAAGTTTGCATCAATTGGAAGCATATTTTCAAGCAGCTTGAGCTTTTTAGGCGAATATCAAGTTTGCCATAACATCTGCTTGGGGATAGTTGCTTTGTTAGCAATACTTGGGGTAACTGTTGTTGGAATGCCTTTATTGTTTTTAACTAAAGTAGCGATTCCATTTTGGATAGCTGCTGTTGCTTTATTGATAATTAGTCTAATCATTTATATTAGAAAAAAATGCTTGTCAAAGAATTTGCTTATTTTGAATACTGGAGTTTTGGTTGCAGGAGTACCTTTTCAGACTGTAAGCAATTATTTAGCTTACTTTTGGGCTGCTGGGGGGACATTGATAGTTTTTAGTGTTTGTAGGTTCATAAAAGACTGGAGGAAATAAGATGAAAAAAATAATTTTATTGATGTTGATTGGTGCTATGGTGATAATTGCAGGCTGCAGTTCAAAAAGCCAGGTCACTGGAGACGCAGTTATATACAAATCAATAAGCTGCGGATGTTGCGGAGTTTATTCTGATTACATGAAAGCCAGAAGCAGCTTTAATGTTGCTATAGATAATTCATTTGATGTTTCAGCGATAAAAGAAAAATACGGCGTGCCTTCAAATCTGCAAAGCTGTCACACAACAATAATGGACAAGTATTTTGTTGAAGGGCATATTCCTTTAGAAGCCATTGACAAGCTTATGATGGATAAACCTGACATAAAGGGAATTGCAATGCCTGGAATGCCATCTGGTGCTCCTGGAATGCCTGGAACAAAATCAGAACCTTTCATAATATATGCTGTGAATAATGATGGAACTTATTTCGAGTTCATGAGGATGTGAAATGAACAAGAAATTTGTTTTTTCACTTTTTGTTTTCTTATTTTTATTAGCTGAAAAAGCATTTGCTCACTGCCCTCTTTGCACAGCTGGAGCTGCTGTTGCTGCTGGTGGCGCTGCATGGCTTGGCGTTGACCATGTAGTGATAGGTTTGTTCATAGGAGCATTTGCAGCATCAACTGGATGGTGGATATCTAACATTATAAAGAAAAAATATGTTCCATTTCAGAAAACTTTGCTTATAATAATTTCATTTGCTTCAATTGTGCTACCAATATTGCCTTTAATGAGCGGAATTAGGCCTTATTACTTGTCGATTGCAGGAGAATACGGATCATTATTAAACAGAACTTATATAATCAACTTATTTTTTATTGGAAGCCTGATTGGAGGATTGATAGTTTGCATAACCCCTCGGCTTAGCAAGAAAATAACTGAAACAAGAGGAAAAACTGTTGCATTCCAGGGAACTTTACTTACCCTAGCATTATTAATCTTAGTAGGGGTAGTGAAGTTCCCTGTATGAATGACCTCCTTTATTTATGTCATGCTTGCAATAACTACTCTTTTTTTTATTATGCTATTAGTCAAGGAAAGTTTTGATAGGAAAAATAAAAAGTTTTGTGCGATTTGTTCTGCTGTTGTTTTGACTTGGATAGCTTTATTAATTTTAAATTGGATTGGGAAGTTTGACAATAAGATTTTGATTGCTCTGCTTATTGGTGAGAGCATACTAGGAGTTTATTATTTTGCTGAAAGTAAAGTCAAGGAGGAATTGAAAATATTTAGACTGCCTTTCTTACTTACTTTAATTATTTTTGGATATTCCTTATTGACTTTTGAAAATCTTTTTAAAGAATTTATTTTTTTAGCTGGGTTATGGATTGTTTTTTGGCTTTTTTACAACTATAGGGCTAATAAAAATATTAAGGTGTTTGTGAATAAGATAATTGAGTGTTGCAAAAAATGGTGAAAATTAAGGATTGGATAGAAAAAATAAAGCATAATCATCTGGTGATGATGATTCTTTGTTGCGGAATTCCTTTGCTTGTTATATATTCTTTAGGATATTTCTTTGATTTAGACAGGAGATATACTTTCTGGTCTTTTTTAGTGATATGTGGATTAATGCACTATTTTATGATGAAGCATATGCATGGAGATCATAAGGATAAAAAAGAGAAAGGTGGTTGTCATTGAGCTTTTATGAGAAATATGAAAAGTATTTTATAAGCGTTGTATTTATAGTAATCTTAGTTGTGATGCTGTTCGTTATGCATCCAGGTTGGTTTGGTTAAAAAGAGGCGATTATAATCAAGAAACAAATAACTAGCAAACAAGTTCAAATAAACGAGCATCAAAATAAATTTAAAACTATGCTCGTTATAATGGCGTTTGTGTTATTTTCAGTCATTGTGTTTGCTTTTATTTATCTTAGCACTACACCCGAAGCAACAGCTACCTTTCTTTTATCATTTCTTGGTGGCATTTCTAATATTGTATTACCGTGTACTTTGCCTTTAGTTTTTATAATTGTTCCTCTTGCCATGGTTGCTGGGGGCAAAAAAGGATTATGGATGGCTGTTCTTTTTGGACTAGGTTTAACAATTACGCTGGCAGTTTATGGTGCTGTTGTTGGCATTATGGGAAAGTACTTAGGGCTTGATAGTGCTACCAGAATAATGTACTCTGTAGCTGGCTTGGCTTCCTTGCTTTTTGGATTAATTGAATTAAAACTGATTAGGTTTGAACTGCCAAGCTATGTAGGCATGCCTAATTTTATTCAGAAGCAAGGTGATTATATAAAAGTGTTTTTGCTTGGATTATTGTTGGGCAATGCAGGAGTTGGATGTCCAAATCCAATTACTTATGTAGTGCTTGTCTTTGCAGCATCAACTGGTAATTGGCTTAAAGGAGCTCTTCTTATGGCGATGAATGGATTTGGGAGAGCAATTCCATTGCTTTTCTTTACTGTTCTTGGAATATTAGGTGTTAATTCAATTAGTTGGCTTACAAAGAGAACTAAAACAATTACCAAGTTTACTGCATGGACTCTTCTTGTTTTAGGTTCTTTTATATTGCTTAATGGAGTTTTTGGTCATTTATGGTATGAAGGAGGTATTTTTCATGAAGGATTGAATGCCGCTTTTATGGCTGCTGGTGGAAAAATGATCGGGGAAGCAGATATTGAGATTGGAGAAGTTGAAGAGCCTGTTAAATATATGGAATACGCTATTTGGATTAACCTTATCATTACCCTTGTACCTGTTTTTTGGTATAGAAAAAAATTCCCAAATGCTAAGAAAGAAGTGTGGATAACGCTTTTAATATTCCTAATCTGGAACTTGCTTTTGTTTGATTTCGGACTTAATGCTATGCAATGGCTTGGGTTTGGGTGATATTATGAATGAAATAATTATATCAAAATGGAAACTTGCTTTAGGCACTGCATTTGTTTTTTTAGCAGGATTCCTTTTAGGAAGGGCTTTTAGTTAAAGAGGTGATTAAAATGGTAAAAGATCCTGTGTGTAAGATGGAATTTGATAAAAAGAAAGCTACAAAAGTTGATTATAAGGGCAAGATTTATTATTTTTGCAGCCCAACATGCCAATGGGCATTCAAAGGGAATCCAAAGCAATTTATATCATTAATTACTAAATAAGAGAGAATAAATGATAAAAATGAAAGTTCAAATTTTAACCACACCGGGATGTAATGGCTGCGTAAAGGTTGAGAAGATGTTGGATAACTTAAAAGTTAAGTATGAAGTCATTGATGTAACCAAAAACATGGAGATACTAAAAAAATATTCGATACTGTCTGCTCCTGGAATAGTGATTAATGGTAAATTAGAATTTAGCGGGGTTCCTTCTGCAAAGGAACTGGAAAAGAAGGTGAAAAAATGAAAAAGAATCTTGGGATTGGAGATCGGGTATTCAGGTTTATCCTTGGGGTTATATTACTTTATTTAGGATATTCTTATTTTGACAATGGTTTTTTTAGTTGGTTACTCATAGTAATTGGGGCAATTGGGGTTATTGAGAGCTTTATTTCATATTGTGGGCTCTATCAATTATTTGGAATAAACACCTATGGAGGTAAAAATGGAAAAATTAAATGAAAGCGTTGTTGCAAAAACTCTGGCTAGCTTTTTTGGAATATGGTATGTCTTTTGCTGGCTTGTCATAAGAGTTTTTGGAGAGAGTGGAATAAGACTCTTCAACTATTTCATGCACGGAATAGACCTGATGAAGATAGCCAAGACAAGTTTCAGCTTAGGCAATGATATAGTTGGATTAGTAGTCGTTTTGATATTAGGTTATGTTGGAGGTTGGTTATTTGCTAAGTTATACAACTACTTTGCAAGAAACTAATCTTTTTCTTTTTTTTAGAAAGTATTAAAAATAATCGCAAATTTAGATTAGCGTGATAACTGTAAATGAACTTAAAAAATTGAAAAAAGAAGACTATATTCTTGTAGATGTAAGAGAAGCAGAAGAATTGAAAGCAGGATCAATTTCTGGAAACAAGAATATTCCGAGCAAGAAATGCGCCGAACTAATAACTAAAAGATGGTTTCCTAATGATAAGAAGGTTATTGTTTACTGCGAGCATGGAATAAGAAGCGGAAATATTGAAGAATTTGCTAAAGCGCATGGATACAAAAATTTTCACAGCATAAAAGGAGGATATGCGGAATATAAAAACTCATAATTCTTTCAATGATAATTCTACAGCCTTTTCTAAAGGTGTTGGAGTAAACTTTAGTTCTTTTACTGTTGAAGATATATCTATGATCATGTCTTGAGTAAAAGTCAGTATACCATTTTTAGTTACTGGAGCTGATTCTAAATCTCCGAAGCATGATGCAATAGCATAACACATCTTGATTGGAACGTGAACAAGTTTTTTTCTTTTATTCATCTTAGTAAGTATTAATTTAACAAAGTCGTTGAATGTTAATTGGGTTGGACCTGCGCAAGGATAAATCTTGTTTAAAGTAGATTCATTTTCTATTATATTTAAGATTAATTTAACAATATCATTTATATGAACTGGTTGTGTTTTGAAGTTGCCATCACCTATAATAGGAACTGCAAATGGAAATTTCTTGATATGACTTACTATTCTTTCAAAACCATGGCAACCTTTGCCCAAAATTAAGCTTGGACGAAGCAAAGTGTAGGGAATTCCTGATTCCATTATTAATTTGTCTGATTCTCTTTTAGTAATGCCATAATTAGTAATGTTTGTCATTAAAGCTGAGACTGAAGACATCGCGATAATTCTTTTAACTCCAGATTCTTTTGCTGCTTGAAGCAGGTTTTTAGTGCCTTGAATGTTTGTTGATTCTAGTTCAGCCATGTCTTTGTAGCCAAGATTAGCGGCTAGATGAATAACAACATCAACACCTTTCATGTAATGGGATAAGGTAAATAAATTATCCAGGTTGGAAGTTACTTTTTCAACATTTAAATTATTCATGAAAGAAGTATCTGAAGATTGACGTGCCATACAAAGAACTTTGTATTTTTTAGTATCTATTGCTTTTACAAGATGCTTTCCTATGAAACCAGTGGCTCCTGTTATAAAGATAGTTTTCATGTGGAAGAGCGAGAATATAAGCTATATAAAGTTAATGAAAACTAAGCTTTAGAGCCTATAGCTTGAGTAATGGAAGTGAAGTTGTCTTTTTCAAGTAATTTTGCAAGACCTTGATTGATTTCTGCTATCAATTGAGGACCTTCGTAAATCATTCCAGTAATTAATTGGACTAGAGAAGCGCCAGCTTTTATCTTTTTGTAAGCATCTTCTGCTGAGAAGATTCCACCTACACCCATGATAAGAAATTTACCTTTTGTTTTTTTGTAAATGTAAGAAATTAAATTGTTTGATAAATTTTCAACTACTTTTCCCGAGATTCCTCCAGAAATTGGCAAGTTTTTATCAAAGATTGTTGCAAGATTTCTGTTTTTTGTCAAGTTTGTACAAATAAAACCTTCTATTTTATGTTTTTTAGCAACTTCCAGGATTGAATCTATTTTTTTGTTGCTTAAATCTGCTGATAATTTAATGAATATTGGTTTTTTTGAAGGAATTTTCTTTATTTCTTTCAATAATAAGTCTAGTTTTTTAGCATCTGCGAAAGGTTGACCGCCATAAGAATTTGGACAGCTTATGTTTATTGTAGTGTAGCTTCCTATATTAGCAAAAGACTCGTAGGCTTTTACATAATCTTTGATTCCTGATTTAAGACTAATTGTTTTTTTATTATTCGTTTTTGCTATGTTAATTCCTATAGGAATCTTGAATCTTGAGTTTTTTAATCTTGAAGAGATTACTGAAGCGCCTTCATTTGATAAACCGTAGTTAACTAATAAGCTTTTTGATTTTTTTAATCTCCATAATCTTGGCTTTGGATTACCTTCGCAATATTCTCCTGTAATTGAACCTATTTCTGCAAAACCAAAACCTACTGAAGGAAGAATGTTTGTTAGTAGAGCGTTTTTATCAAAACCTGCTGACAATCCTACAGGATTTTTGAAATTAATATTAAGAATAGTTTGATTCAAGATGTTGTTTTTATAACTGAATAAGAAAGTTGATAATGCTCTAGTAATAAAGTTTGAACCTAAGAAATTCCCTAATTTAATCATCCTGTTATGAATTGTTTCAGGATCAACTAGAAAAAATATCCTTTTGAACAGATTTGTGTAGAAAAAATGTTCCAGATTGTTTCTTATTGAGTAAACAAGTTCCATAACTGAAGAAAGAAATGTTGATTTATAAGTATTATGATACTAAAGGATTAAGAAGAGAAGCCTATCCAGATGCCCCAGATTCCCAAAATCAAATGTAGCAGATTTTCCTGCAGTTCTAAGCTTATCAAGCCAAAGAAATCAGGCAAGAAGAAACCCATTATACCTAAGACTATGTAAATTAAACCGAATGTTTTTGCAAATGATAATGCTGAAGCTTCTGGGAAATTGCCAAAGCCAATGTACAAGGCAATCAATGCTATGACCAGATGAACAATGTTGTGCAAAGGATCAAACCTTATTCCTAAAAATTCTGATGTGAAAAAACCTATAATACCTATAATTAACAATAAAACGCCGTTAACCTTTGCATATAGCTTGGCAGACATCTAATAAATAGTTATACTTTCAATTATATAAACATTTTGATAATAGTAGTATGAAAAGCTTTAAATATTATATCTTGTTGGTTTTAATAATGTCGCTTGATGAAAAAACTGCTTCAATCTTGATGGAGAATGCTTACAGTTTTCCTTTTGGACTTATTACCGGGATAATAGGCGGAGCAATTTCTGAATACGTTTGTGATAAACACGAAAAGAGAATAGAAGCAATTAAAAATGAGAATTTATTTTTAGGCATTACAAGAAAATCAACTTTGAGCCAAATTGGGACTGCTTCATTACTTGTATACGCTTCATCTTTAGCCTCTTCTTCTATTTCTGGGCAAAGTCTTGAAAATAGTCTAATTAATGCGCCTGGTGGCGTAGCTGGTTTTGTAGTGGGTTTTAAATTAGCAAGAGTTCTTAATATGGGCATAACTGGCTATAAACATTACAGAGCAAATAAACCTGAATCTTTAACTGCTTAATTTTGCTTAGGTCTAGTTGAAAATCTCTATTTTCAACAAAAAAGAATTGTGGATAATTCCTCTCAAGTAAATGTCTGATTTCTGTGTTTGAATTAATCTGGAGCTAACGCTAGCTCCATACTTTTGTTTGGTTGCACCAAACAAAGACTCGCTTATTTCTCTTCTATGATAAGTCCTTGTCCTCCAATGTTTTTTCATAATCTTCCT
>Ga0209542_10000358_pt1 | contig 111848 bp, 131 predicted proteins | sample RifCSPhighO2_01_FD_184028 | JGI IMG/M metagenome (GOLD analysis project Ga0209542, IMG submission 184028) | Soil microbial communities from Rifle, Colorado - Rifle CSP2_plank highO2_0.1 (SPAdes) (version 2) | ecosystem: Environmental > Terrestrial > Deep subsurface > Rock core/Sediment ...
AGTAACGCATCCTTTCGACCGGGAACAATTCGTAAATATCCGTCACCAAGCAACGATCCAATAATTATTGATCGCTGTGTTTGAGTTAAACTTCCCACGGTATTGTCCACAAGGTAATTTTACCACGTGGAGTCCACCGTTATAAGCCACTATTTTATCTCATTCACCGAGCTCCTACGCTCGAATAATAAGACGGCTAATGCAATTACTTGCATGGCACCCCGATTTGTTAAGGTGCCGAACTCCGCCGTCGCTATGGACGCTTGGGCGGAACTAGCCTGTTATCCCCAGGGTAGCTTTTGTCAGATGATCTTCAGCCGCATCTAATGCGGGCTGTCGGTTCACTATGTTCTACTTTCGTACCTGCTCGACATTCACGTCTTGCAGTCAAGCTCTCTTTTGCCATTGCGCTATCGGCACGGTTTCCATTCGCGCCTAGAGAACCTTAATAAACTCCTCCGTTACTCTTTAGGCTATTTTGTTAATCTGCATGTCGCCATGCAGTACGGACTGTATCTTCAACTTGGCTGCCTAGCAACCAAGTGATCAGCGTTCAGTCTCTGAGGAAATTAGTTTGGAAGACTGGAGATATTCTTTGCCTGTTCTCTAACCTCCTCGATTAGCTTTAGGATATCTCTAGCTACTCTCGAATCCAGCCCATACTTACGTTGCAAAAAACGATGGGCTTCGTCCAGATCTGAAATTGCCTCCAGAACCATTCGAGCGGCAGCTTCCTTGTCACTTTCATTTTCTCCTTGTCTTTCTATTTCCATATTTTCCTAATTCCCTGCTGGTTGACCGCAGGTATACATTTTTACTTGGCTAATATTTCGACTGCAAGTAGCATACCATACACCGGTTATTCCAGCATTTTGCTGATTGCCTCCACGATTTGTTGCCAAATCGGGACCCCCTATTTTATTTGTTTCGAGGACATCACTCCTCTGGAGGCGCCTTGGCTTGATCCAACCATCCACACTAATTACATGCGAATGACGGGATCAAGGAAAGCGCCCCACTTAAACTACCTACCAAGCACTGTCCCCTCGCGTTTTTGCCGCGAAGGTTAGATCGTACAATTCGCAAGATGGCTATTTCACTGTCGGATCCACGCCAACCGAAATCAGCGTCTCAACTCCTCACCACTATGCTACGCAGGCAAACCGTACGGCCAGTACCAAGCTATAGTAAAGCTCCTGGGGTCTTTTCGTCTATCTGCGGGTAACCGGCATCTTCACCGGTATTGTATTTTCACCGAGCGAGTCCTCGAGACAGTTCTCCAGTCGTTGTACCATTCGTGCACGTCAGAACTTACCTGACAAGGAATTACGCTAGAAATTGTTATCTGCATGTCGCCATGCAGTCCGAACTCTATCTTCTCTTGGCGAATTGCTTCACTCGCCCCGAGTCTGACTTTTGGTTTCTGAGGATACCAACTACATCTGTTCTGGATTTCCTATGGTTAATTTGTCTGCATAACTTCGCTATTTCAATTGCTCCGCTTCTCGTCAAATGCCTGCCCTTAGTCATAAGGCCAAGACATTTGGTGAAAACTTTGAATGAATCCTTCTTAGCTGTTCTCAATCTATATTTCTTAAAGAACGGAACGATGACATCTATGAGATCGTTTCTTTTCCTGACAACGTATCTGTACAGATGTTCATGGTGATTATCATATCTCTTGTTGAGATAGATCTTCCCCACTCCGAAAAAGTCTTTAAGAATCTCTAGACTTGCCAAGCTCTTTTCACCTTGAGTAACGGCGAATTCATGTGCAACTTGATAGCCTGTTATGTACCCCTTTCTTAACCTGCGTAACTCTTGACGATCCGGTTGTTTGACAAAGTTAACCGAAAAACAACCTTCACCGTCAACGTACCCTGTAATCCATCCAATTGTAATTAGTCTTTCCTGCTGATTGTCTGCACGAGACACATTTTCACGATTTGGCATAAGACAAGTGTAGCTTTACACTTGTTATTCTACCATATTCGTAGCGCTCGATACACCAGATATCCCAGCATATAGTCAGATATTTTTAGACACCCGTACTTCTGCGGGTAGGCAGCGTTTTACATTTCTTGTTCTTAGAACTCAGCATCTACTCCGTTTGTTTACTCACTACTAATCGTCCTAGTCCTTCCACCAACCTTGACAAAACTTAATTTATCAAGCCTAGTGAAACCTTAGGACGATTATAGTTATCGCCGACATTCACCGGGGCTTACATCAGACAGCCGGAAGCTGGAGTCTAGAAACTGGAAATTTCCAGCGTCCAGAGTCCAGCCTCCGACATCCAGTGTTTAACCTTACGGCATCGGTCAGGCATCACCCCCTATACATCCTCTTGCGAGTTAGCAGGGAGCTGTGTTTTTAGTAAACAGTCGCCAGAGAGACTTTCGCTGCGTCCCGTAAAATCGCTTGCGCGATCACGGGAAGGCCTTATTCCGAAGTTACGGCCGCTTTTTTGCCGAGTTCCTTGAGGACCTCTCACTCGTTCGCCTTGGTCTACTCGACCTGATCACCTGTGTTGGTTTGCGGTACGGTTCCTATAACGATAAGTTTAGAAGCTTTTCTTGGGAGCGTGCTTTGCAAAGTTCGCCTTTCTTGCGTCCGGCTTCCCCATGATGCTCGAATTTGCATTAAAGCAGCCTGCCTGATTTACATAGCAAGCATTCTGACATCCTGGACGTAAATCCATAATACGCTTTGCATACTACACTCCGTCACTCCATCACTCGTTACAAGAGTGCGGGAATATTAACCCGCTGTCCATCAGCTGCGACTTTCGTCATCGCCTTAGGCCCGACTAACCCTTCGTCGATCGTCGTCGCGAAGGAACCCTTGATCTTTCGGCGCACGGGGATTTAACCCGTGTTGTGGTTACTTGTGCCAACATTTTTACTTCGCCACACTCCATAGCGCCTCACGGCTGCTACTTCACTGCGGTGGCGAACACTCTCCTACCAGTAATCAGAGTCGAAACTCTGATCAATTCCCAAATTCGGTAATACGCTTAAGCCCCGATTATCTACGGCGCGGATGCTCTCGATGAGTGAGCTGTTACGCTTTCTTTAAAGGATGGCTGCTTCTAAGCCAACCTCCTCATTGTATTAGAGAATCCACCTCCTTACATTGCACTGAGCGTATATTTAGGGACCTTATTTAGGGATCTGGGCTGTTTCCCTTTTGACCACCGGAGCTTAGCCCCCGGAGTCTAACTGCCATACTTAACCTCTGGTATTCGGAGTTTGATAGGTTTCGCGAGATTTCTCCCTGTCGAAACCTTCCAGTGCTCTACCCCCAGAGGGAACATATGACGCTCGCCCAAAAGCGATTTCGGAGAGAACCAGCTATTACCAGGCTCGATTAGCTTTTCACTTCTTACCACACCTCATCCCAACACTTTATACGATGAACGGGTTCGGGCCTCCCCAAGACTTTCGTCCTGGTTCACCCTGGACATGGTAAGCTCGCCTGGCTTCGGGTCTAGAGTAATCCCTTTTATTCGCGCTATTCACACTTGCTTTCGCTGTGCCTCCGGGGTTTGACCCCTTAGACTAGGAATTACTATAACTCGTTGGCTCATTCTTCAATAGGCACGCCATCACCCACGCCTTGCGGCGGGGCTCTGACTCCTTGTAAGCGTGCGGTTTCAGGTACTTTTAAGCGTCCTCACCGGACTACTTTTCACCTTTCCCTCGCGGTACTAGTTCACTATCGATCTCGTAGAGTATTTAGCCTTACCGGTTAGTTCCGGCGGATTCACTCAGGCCAGTCGTGTCCCGAGTTACTCAAGAAGACAGCTAGAGAGATAATTTGTATTCGTCTACAGGACTATTACCTTCTATGGTTCCTCTTTCCAGAGGATTCATCTTACAAATTATTTTGTAACTCTCCCAATTTGATTTGTGCTGTCAGCTTACTACCCTGGAAGCTAGAGACTGGAAACTAGAGACTGGAAATTCCAGCTTCTAGCATCTAGTGTCTAGCCCCCAGTTTGGGCTTCTCCCTTTTCGCTCGCCGCTACTTAGGGAATAACAATTGTTCTATTTTCCTCCAGGTACTGAGATGTTTCACTTCCCTGGGTTAGCTCTCACTATCGTTAAAATAATGAGTACACAACTCTTCGCTGTGTAAGTTTCCTCATTCGGAGATCTCCGGATCAAAGTTTGCTAGGCAACTCCCCGGAGCTTATCGCAGCTTTGCTACGTCCTTCATCGCCTCTATCGAGTCTAGGCATCCACCGCACGCTCTTAATGTAGATTTCTTATTAGGAAATCCACACACCACTCCCCATTAGAGCTTACGATCACAAATGTGATCTACCTCTAACGGGGTTATCTTACATTTTTATCCCGTTAGAAGTAGGCAAATTTTGCCGCAACTTCTAATGGGATTACCCTCCACCTCCTATAGATCAAAGACCCCAATATTGTATTGAGATAAATCTGTAGTGGTGGAATTCGGTTGTCAAAGTTCACTAACTCATGTCCGGAAACAAAAAACCCGCCTCGCGGCGGACTCTCTTGCTGGCAACTAAGCCAAGAAGCTAGCCCTCGCGTCTGTGGTTAGGATTAATATTTCTCAACATGTAAAGGCTATTATACTCGCCTCAAATTACTTGTCAACCCCACTCCGCCAAGGCTCCGCGGGGCACGGCCCCAGCATTTCTCTAGCGGTGAGTCCGCCAAATCCTAGAGGATTGTGGAAAACCTGTGGAAACACAAGAGGTCGGACCGCTCACGAAGCGGACCGACCTCAAGATTTGCGATTTGAGTTTTGCGCTTTGAACTATCTATCGCTGATATCTTTGCGGAGGTTCTCTAGGTATCTGGCGGCAGCTTCTTTGCCTCCTAGGCCGAAGGCAAGACCACCGGCTAGCGCCAAGCCGTAGGCCAGGGCGCTGAAGAGCGTCTGGGCGAACATGCCTGCGATGCCAAGTTGCGAGAGTGCAGCAAGAATAGCGAAGATCCACACAGCCCACTTAGCCACACCCGCGGCGAAGCGCGCTGAAGGAGCGGCCACAGCTCGTGCGCCACCGGCCACAATCTGCGAGAGGGCATGAGCCACCAAGGCACCCACCACCAAGATAAGCGCGGCCACAATAACGCTCGGCAGGAAGTTAAGGACCACGTTCTGGAGGAAGAAGTTGACCTGGACAAGCTCCATTATGTCAAGCGCGGCCACCAAGAAGACGACCACGAAGAACCACTTGACCAGAGTTCCGAAGAACTTGCCGGTATCAAGGTTGAAGCCGGCGCGCTCCATGACAGAGTCTGTCCCAACAGACTTGAGCATGTTGTCGAGCTTGATAGCCCTGAAGAATTGGGCCACCACTTTGCCAAGGATCGAACCCACGATCCAGCCGATAATAAAGATAATGAGAGCAATGATAAACTTCGGCAGGAATGCGATTACCCCGCTCCAGACGTTATTGAGCGAAGTGCTCAATGTGTCTACTAGTTCGTTTTGCATAAGTATAATTTGATTAATAAAGCATGCGCCAAGGCTGGTATTCGACCTCCCGCCACGGCTAATTACCTATGGGAAATTATACTCCCCTTATGATCTAGGCCCTATTTTGATATCCACACCACTCCGCCCCGCTACGAGCGGGGCTACGCGGTGCGCGCACCACTATTGGGCTTCTTTAAGCTTGGCCACCAGAAGGCGCAGGAGCTTGATGACCTGTCCTTGAGCCACCATATCGTCAGGGGCCTCGGTGAAGGCCTGCCAAGTGGCTAGGATTTCTTTATCCCCCAAGGCTCGTACTTCATTCTCTAAGCGTAACCTGTCTTCAAGGCTGATTTCAGTAGTTGAACCAAGCACAAGGTTTACGAAATCATCCAGAAAGAGCAGGACTCGGGTGTTCTCGGGAGCATACTCTGTCCCGTTTGTGCCAGATAGCTGCTCTTTCAGATCTTTGTACTGGAAGATAAGGGCGGAAGAGAGAGCCAGGAGCGCAAGCACGACAACAGCGAGAACAGAGTGGACGAACTTAGAATGTGGACTAGTTGTATTTGTGTTTGACTCCATGGCTTTTAAATTATTGTGACTAAAAATTACTAATAAACTATTGATAATAATTATTTTGCTTCCTGCGCTTTATCAAGAACAAGAGAATAAGCAGAAGTAGCAGGAATAGAATAAAGAAGCCAATCCAGAGCAGAATTTGACCAAAGGATCTGACCGGCGCAAGTTCGATATTCATGTGCACACCCGAGCCTTCTGTGACAATAAAGGGCTCGCTTGTGTACGGGTGATACTTAGCAGATGCAACTGTTAAGTAGTATTCGCCAGGCGGCACTAGGAATGAATACTCGCCGGCCTTCTCTGTAACCTGCGGATTGCGCTGGCTGTACTCGCGAGCCGGCCATGGCACGTATTCCCCTTTCCCATCATTTGCCTGCGGATCACGCCAGAAGATAGTGACAACAGCATCCGGCACGCGCGCCTCAAGGCCGGCCTTAACTGTATAGACGTAACCTTCTGGGTCACGCCAGAAGATAGTGACAACAGCATCCGGCACGCGCGCCTCAAGGCCGGCCTTAACTGTATAGACGTAACCTTCTGGGTCAACTACTAGGATCAGCCTAATGCCAGATGAACCGGTACTACCATCAGCGTAAGTAATATTAGTGATAACTTCATAAGTTGAGGCTACAAATGGCGCGGTAATAGTAGTGGTAAATATGCCATCCCCGTCCGGATCAGAATATGTAAATTTATTTAGCAAGAACTCATCACTCACATTCACATTAGGATCCGGTTCTAGCTCGATTTTTTTAGGACCGGTGTCAACTTTCACTTGCCCCGCTTGTGCGAGAATGAGTGACGCAGTTAGACTTGAAACATCGATAGAAATATTCTCGCTATCATCGGCGTCTTGCGAGAAGTTGCTCTCTCGCAGGACAAGGTATCCAGTAATCTCCTTCACTTGTCCGTTTGGCCTGATAGCCAGATTAACCGGGTGACCAGAGATTACGTGGATGAGCTGGGTAACCAGGCCGGATTTGGCAATCTTTAGTTGGGTGTTGAAATTTATCAGCTTATCACCGGAGCGGGCAAAGACAACTTCGGTGGGAATCTTATCGAGCTCGTCAAAACCGGGCAAAATAAATGTACCTCGCGAAAGTCTATCCAAGTCAGAAAAGTCTTTGACCCCGATAGACCTAAAAGTACCAGCCAGGCTCGGAAACTTGCGAGTGAGTAAGCGCAGACTACTAGGCAAATTGGCAAACTCGGCGAGATCCGCCTCGGTTACGATAGAATAGTCCGGAATAGTGGGCGGGGTGAGGAAGTCGTCAGGCAGATTTGGCAGAAGTTCGTGAAGCGGGGGGAGATAAGGCGATAGTAAAGGAATGCCTGGCGAGACAACAAAGAGATTAGGCATATCAGGCGGTCCGTTAGCACCGGAACCGGAGCTGAGTGAAGGGCTGGGGCTGGGAGATGGGCTGGGACTACTGCTTGCGCCGGGAAAAGAAAGTGCCGAACCGGATTGTAGTTTATAATTAGCGCTTGAAGTATCCCCTTCTATCGGATTGCCACCAGAATTGAGATTATAGTTAGTAGAAGCCGGTTCTCCGATGATCTCGTTAACTTGACCGCCATAGATTTTGTAATTGGTACTCTCGAGATTAGCGGCGTAAGTTGGCAAGGCTACGTAAAAAACAAATATGAGGGTTATGATTTTCAATAAATGTTCCATTTATTCAATTTTCAGTGCCATCAATATACTTTAGGCATGTTCGCAGCAGTTCTGCCTCGTAATTTTATCATAAGTTTTATTTTAATACCGACTGGTAGTTCTTGAGCAGGAAGATAACCTCTTTTCTTAAGTGAACTTTGACCCACGCCTTTTCTTTTTCGCCCGATAACAATTCGGCCAGTCCTCGCAAAATTTCATTGTCTTTAACCGTTTCAATGACTGCAATGCAATCAGCCATGCGTTCTTTGATAGTTTTGCCGGTTCTCGTCTTGAGTACCTCGGCATCGATATCCCAGTTGCTTTTGGCAAAGAACCAAATATCGTAAATATCGCGCATAGCAAGCAATCTTCGGTCAGTGAGTGCCGCGAGCTTACTTGCGAAGAGATAATCCTTTTTGCCCACAAGCATAGAAATTCCAAGATATTCTTCCACTTTGTAATGCTCTTTGAGATCGGGCATCAAGATTCTCACATTAACTTCAATTTTGACATTGTGCTCTGCGTCTCCGTATGAGAGCAGGAAAAAAATAGTGTTGCGTTTTATATAATTATTCTTGATTTCTCCGTATCTCCCCAACATGCTACCAATTTTTTCATACACCAATTTTTGAGTAGCTTCGTCGCTAGAAAATAGGTCGAAATCAAGATCGACAGAAAATCTTGATAGACCATAGAAAAAGTAGGCGCAGGAACCGCCCTTGAATCCGAGCAAAGATGAGATAGAAGTATCCGAGTAAATATCTCGCAGAATCTGCCCCATGATTAGTTGATGTTTCTCTTTATTGAGCATGCTTTTGGTATTCTGCGACTCGTTTAATTAACTGCTTGTTGCCATAAATTTTTGCAAGTTCGAAGCATATCTCCCAGTTAATAGGTCGCAGATTGTCAAAATAAAATTTAGGAGATAAATACATGGTATCGAGGAGGGCTCGTTCCGGTGTGGCGATGCTGTAATTCTTTTCACTTTTAACACCCTTGGCATTATAGAGAAGGCTATCTTTCAATTTCCTAAATGTAATCGTTTGATCTCCAAACTTTTTTATCGTGGGATAGGGACCGGCCACAAAGATCGAATCGTGGTACTGGAAAATTATACCGGCTTCCCTTAGGACTGTTTCAAAACTGATGTATGATGGAGTATAAATACTCGTGGCTAGTTCTTTAGGATTATAATTTTTATCTTTGGCAAAAATCCCCCTAGATAGGCGGATCAGCGATCCTTGTTTGGCATAATATTTGATCTTTGAGAAAAGATTGATGGGGTTAGTTTCCCCCCAAGTTAAAGCAATATCCTTTGTGGTTAGGATTGTTTTGGGGGACTGATATAGCTTGGCAATGAGATTATCTGTGGACATGTGTCTGATGGAAAGGTGATATCTCCACCCTTCCATTGTATATTATTAAAGAAATAGGGTCAAATTACCTCCCCATCTCGTACAATTTTAATACCTCCCCCGCACTCAACGCCCGGTTGTAGATGCGCACGTCGTCATGAAATCGCGCTTGGCGGCTCAACGATAACATCTTGGTTTAGATGATACGGCGCCTCCACGGGCGCAATGACTGCGCCAAGCCCGACCTTTGTCTTGGTAGCTTTAAGCGCTTCAACACCGCGGAGATCAGCCTTGTTCACTTGCATTCCAAGTTTAACCTCAACAGGCGTGAGTATTCCATTTTGATCAATGAGAAAGTCGACCTCCTCTTGCTCTTTGGTTCGAAAATATGAAAAGAAACGCGGATCCTTGCCACGATGCACATAGCTTTTGATAATCTCACTGATGATCAATGTTTCAAACAACTGGCCGGCATAGGCCCCGCGAAGTGCCGTTCCAGGATCGCGCCAGCCTGTAAGATACGCCGCAAGTCCGGTATCAAGAAAATAAAGCTTTGGGGCCTTGATGAGACGCTTGGTGAGATTACGATAATAGGGACGGAGTAGAAACACATGGTGTCCGGCCTCGAGAATGCTCATCCACTCTTTTGCGGTAGGAACACTGATATCGGCATCCCGGGCCAGATCAGAATAATTCAAAAGTGATGCTGTCCTTGCCGCGCAAACGGAAACAAATTTTTCAAATGAGGCAAGAGAGGTAACTTTGATGATGTCCCGCACATCGCGATCAACATAGGTACGGAGATAAGCGCCATAGTATTCGTCAAGTTTGGGAGCTTGATCCTGAAAAAGCGCGGGAAACGATCCTTTGATAATTTTACTGAATATGGCTGTGGTGCTCGTACCCTCTGCTTTGGCAGCGGCGCCTGGCATCCACGGCTCCTCTTTTTGCGGCATACCATCAATTTCTGCCTGCGAGAGGCCCAGGAGCGACAATATGCCCACGCGCCCAGCGAGTGATTCTGATACTCCTTTCATCATGTGGAATTGCTGCGATCCGGTAAGCCAATACATGCCATTGTTGCGATCTCGATCCACAGCAATCTTAATGTAGGTAAAAAGCTTGGGAGCATATTGAACTTCATCAATGAGCAAGGGAGAAGGATTTTGCTGGAGAAACAGCGCCGGATCCTCATTGGCCAGTGTGCGCGTTTTAAAATCATCCAAACTGACATACCCGCGCTTTTTCCCTTCTTGCGCAATAAGATACTGCAGAAGCGTAGTCTTCCCCACCTGCCGAGGTCCGGTCAATAAAAGAACCGGAAATGTCTTCGAAATCCTCAAAACAGCCGATTCCAAGTATCTATGTATGTATCCCTTCATATATGGCCAGTTTAAGCTACAACTTTAAACTAGTCAAGACATGTGATAAACCTATGCAGGGCTTGATGAAAAAGCATGGCCAATTTCGCCCTATCTTCCCATCTCATACAATTTCCTCACCTCCCCCGCGCTAAGCGCCCGGCTGTAGACGCGATAATCATCAATATTTCCACCAAAGTAGGATGTGGATATCCTGCCTATATTTGGCGCTGTGGTGTTAGTTACTGAACCAATCGCGCTGGCATAAACGTTAGTTGTATCGACTGGTTGTCCGTTGATATATATTTGCGCCGTATCGGTAGTAGAATTGAAAACTACGAAAGCATGGACCCACTTTCTGAAAGGTGTTGCGTATGTTATTGATGTGGGGTAGAAATAAGCGGCATTTGTACCATCGGCGAAACTGAAAGCTGGCTTGTGGCCACCCAATGAATGGGTGCTTCTTAATACTCCCATAGCGTATCCACTATTAATATCATTTGTACCACTCTTTTTGTGGAAGATATTGGGATTGACCGAGAATGACGCATTTCGATATAACCACCCTCCCATACTTATATCACCAGTGGTCATAGTGAGACTTGCACTATTATTTACCAGAACATAGTCGTTCACGCCATCAAAGCTCAAAGCTTGGCCGATGCGGCCTGGCACAGTAGTCGTGCTCGTATTGCCAGTGGTGCCGTAAACAGCATTGCCGTGGTTTGCGTTGCCTGATTTATCAAGTACATTCGGCCCCACGTCCTTTCCGTCGAATGTCCAGTGGCCCACTAGGCCATTTTGCAGATCGGGTTGGGTGCGGAGGGTTGTGTTGACGTGGCTGGTGGCCCCGAGTTTGTATAGTTTAGTTACTTCTGCCGCGCTAAGTGGACGATTGTAGAGACGGATGTCGTCGAGGGCACCCTTAAACTCATCGTTAAAAATGTCACCTCCGATTCTTGTTGCCGAATAATCCGGGACTTGACCAAACACTGCGCCACTTCTAACTCCGTCGACATAGAAAGTAACTCCGCCAGTACCGGAAACAGCTGCAAAATGGTGCCACTTGTTATCAACTTTTATTGTAGTTGAGGCGAAATTATCGGCAAGACTATAGAAATAAGTAATCTTTTCTGTCGCCCCATCGTTATAATAATAAAGTCCAGTGTTCCCAAACGCATCACTGAAAAGGGTACCGTATGTGTCGGCTGGAAGCCCGGTAACATTGAGCCACATGGAAACGCTATGGCTGGTCCCCGTCACTGAAACACCAGGGAGAAGAACGCTGTCAGCTAATCCATTGAGCACAGGAAATCCATCAAAGACAAGTGCCTGGCCGATCCGGCCCGCGACTGTAGTCGTGCTCGTATTGCCAGTGGTGCCGTAAACAGCATTGCCGTGGTTTGCGTTGCCTGATTTATCAAGTACATTCGGGCCCATATCTTTGCCGTCAAACGTCCAGTGGCCGACCAGACCAGATTGCAGGTCGGGTTGGGTGGGGAGGGTGACATTGACGTGACTGGTGGCCCCGAGTTTGTACAGTTTAGTAATCTCGGCCGCACTAAGCGCCCGGCTGTACACGCGCACGTCGTCGACGGAGCCATTGAAATGTTCGGGGCCACTTGCCGGATTATTACTCTCACCGATACGAAGAGTATTGGTATTTGCGACAAGATTTCTAGCCGTAAATGTTTCTGTCTTTTTCAAAGTTCCATCAATATAGATAGACCCCACTACATCGCCAGTATCACTAAAAGTCCCCACAAAATGATGCCACTGGCCTGTAGAAACGGTACTTGCATTTATATCAACTATCTGATAATCCCCGTCATGGAAGAACCACTGAAATGCACTTCCTGTGCTACTTACATTCAAACCGTAATTGGACGAATTGCCAATTCTTTTCGCAACGAGCCCTTGGTATGCGGCAGTCCACCCATCAGCTTTAAACCATAAGCTAATAGTGACCGCAGATGTAAGGTCAAGAGAATTATTGTCCGCAATACTTACATAATCATCACTCCCATCAAAGTTCAGGGCCTGGCCGATTTTGCCGACAGTGGCAAGTGGGCCGTTGGTGAGGGTGCCGGTGTTGTTGTTGCCGCTTCGGTCTGTGGCGCTGGTACCGGAAATATCCTTGCCATCAAATGTCCAGTGGCCCACTAGGCCGTTTTGCAGGTCGGGTTGAGTGGGCAGGGTCTTTTGAATAGTGAAAGCGGAGACGATGGAGGCGATATTAGTTGATATCAAGATACTTATAGATACTAGGAAAATAAAACCGATACTAATAGATACTGGGATACTACGATACTTAGATACTTTACTCGCTGTTTTTGGTTTTATATATTGCATTGATGAAGTTCTGGAGTTTTAACGACACCCTGCTGGCAATCAAAGCAAATGCTTCGTGTTGCTTATCATCTATTTTACCTCGTTCATGGAGAATGGCCAACCAGTGGTCAGCCGCCTCGGCAAGCGAGCCTCGGGAATTGTAGAAAAACTTTATTCTGTCTAGATAATGGTAACGGCTGTAGCCTTCTGCAATATTAGCTCCCACAGAATCAGTTGCTGTGATAAATTGATCTCCGATCACCTTCTTTGTCTGCCAGTCGAAGGATTTATACATCTCCCAACCAAGTCTCGAGAGCTCTCTTGCGTGTTTATAAACCTCTAGATCTTTTAGCTGTATATATCTTTTCTTCTCCGCCATAGTATCTAAGTATCGCAGTTTTTATTAGTATCTCAATATCTTGATATCGTAGTATCCTGATATTTCTGTGTTTTTAGGGCTTGACATGGGTTTTGGGAATGATATGCTTTATCTAATCACGCCCCCCGAGAAATCGGGGGGATGATCTTTTATAGATCCACTATATTCTTTAATTGCGCCTTAAAAATGCCCTTACTAATAGCCCACACTTCTCTCCCAATATGACCTTTAGTATATATCACCACCACTTGTTTACGTAAGGCAATTAACATCTCGTAGAGAGGCGCGAAGTCACCGTCCCCGGTCAAAAAGACGAAGCCCTCAACTCCTCCGGCCAAAGCCTTGTGGACGTCAATACTAACTTCCATGTCAAAATCGCATTTTCTTCTATGTATCACCTGTCCTTCGATCTTGCCGGAGGCAATATATTTTACTTCTTTACTAACAACAGTGTATCCGATATTTCTGGCATCAACCAAAAACTTTTTTGACTTAGGATTAACATCCTCGCCAAAATAGAGACGAATATCCTCGACCCCATCGTAAATCCTGAAATAAGCGAATAACTTTTCTAAACTTATTTCTTTCTTAAGCGATTTGCTCCAGCCATAAACATTTGCCCAATCAACGTAGACAATGGTCTTACCCCTAAGCCTGATTGGTTTTTTATCTTTGATTGTTGGGTTTGACATCGGTTTTGGGTTTGATATCATGTATCAATACAATTCGGACATGATTGTAGGTCCGATAGGCATTGAGGAACCGTTCTGCCAAGGGCTCATGCCGAAATGGGATCGCCACGTTTCGTGACAGTCCACGCAGACACTCACACCACAAAAGCCTTGGTCAAAATCCTTTAGGATTAGACAGTCAATCAACAAGGGCGTGTGAGTGATATTGAATTTCGATTTCCCCCGCAAGGGGGAAATCGAATTATTAAATACTTTGTTTATCATTCTTCTGAGGACTATTCTACTATTGGCTCTACTGTCTCGGTGAGTTCTTCGGGTTCAGGCAGAGATGCGACTTCCTCAATCGGTTCAATTTGCTCCGGTTCAGGAATTACTTCCGGCTCTGGTTCGGGAGTTACTTCTGGTTCCGGCAATAAACTTCCATCAGTTTCAGTTGATCGGTTATTCAGGATCTCTTTCAAATCAGATTCTGTAATACATGTACTACCCAGGCACAATTCTTTGGCCCTTATTCTCTTAACTACCAGTTCGCCTTCGCTGTTTATGCCCCAACCGGACATATCTAATCTACTTCCCTTATCTCCCGACAACGAGTTTCCACTAGTTTCAATTGAGTTTCTGTGAGTATCGGTATCTGATAACTTAACATACACAAGCACCGTGTCATCCTCTGGATCGTCTACGTTTGGCCAGTTCTCAAGAGCAAAGCCGACAGATTGCTCGCTTGGCAAAGCTTTTTTTCCTATCCCAAGTTCACTGCTCGCTGATATCCTGTCACCTTTTCTGATTTCGCCGCCCTCAACGTTTACTTTGACCGGCACGCGACCAACTAGGGCAACTAGGGGTTTAGTGCTTGTCGCTTCTCTGTCAGGACCGAGGGTCAAGCTTGGACCGTTGAAAGCAATCGCGGGTGCAGTGGACATTACGCCTATCAGCACATCTCCCTCGGTCGCTCGCTTAACTGTTGCGCTCTTTTCTGCCTCAAGATCAAGAGCTACTATTTCGCCAGCGCTCACTTCTTCGCTGGCTAGGTAGCGCTCGGCCACGTCGAAGACTTCGCCTATGTCATCTGCGTCCGGTGTTGCATCAGCCGTATCAACAGTCAGGCCGCCGGGAGATTCAACGTCGGGACAAGTATTACCACTCGTGATGCACACGCCGCCCTGGACTGTAAGCTTCCAATTTTTGGGTGCCGTACTTGTGCCGATCTCTACACCACCCATGAAGGTGCTTGTGGCGCGCGTAGATGTGGCAAAGTATTTATCTGCCACAACACCCGATGCTCCCACCACAGAAAGTGTGGCGTATGGAGAAGTGGTACCGACACCTACTATGCCCGTGGAGCTTGCCATAAAGATGCCTCCACCCCAACCCACAATCTGACCACGCTTCATGGCAAATTCCGTGCAGTTACCAGCGGAAGTATTGCCCACGCACAAGGCAGAGTTTGAGACTATAAGAGAGTTATAGGGAATGTTAGTCGAACTCATGAGTGTGGCCGTGGTGGTGCCAATAATTGTGCGCAAGGTATCAATGGCGCCGTTACTCGGGCCATCAGCTTGGCCGTAGATAGTGAGCACGTCGTTGCTCCCCAGTTGGGCAGTGTAGGCCTGTACGTCGTTATCAGCCGTGGCTGAGCTCGTGGCGGCAATATTAGTCCACGAGACCCAGCCAGCCCCGTCTTCAAAGTTAAGCGGTCCGGTGCTCAAGTTAACGATCGAGGTTTCGCCAGTGCTTGCATCATGACTTAATCTGCCGCCGTCAATTACGAAGTTACCAGCGAAGCTTGAACTTGCATACGGACCTATAGTATCAATGCTAAAAATAGAGAGAGCTGTAGTGGAGGTTGCAATAGACCAAGCGTTCCACTTAGTTACCGGAATAGTTGACGTTGAGGAAACACCGTAGTTGATGGTGAGCGACGTAGCAGAGCTTGATGCGAACGTAATCGAATTTGAATCAAGAATGACAGAACCGGAGACGGCAAGGGTAGTATATGGCGAACTTGTGCCAATACCCACGTTAGTCGCAGCATTAACATAAATCGAAACGTTGTCTGTTGAAGTTGACCACTTGGAATTAGAAGGGGCGCCAGATGATGAGGACCCACCCACGCAAGTCCCCCTGATCGAGAAACAGCCATTAGTGAGATTGATGCCGTTGAAAGCTGTAGTTGTGCCACTACCGAGCAGGTTGAGAGAATATATTGTAGATGAAGCAAGACTTGCGGTATCAGCATACAAATTGGTAGTTGAAGCAGTGGTACTAAAGAGTGAAGTGGTAGTGGCAAAGGTGGCAAACAAACCCTGGAAGTCTGACGACGTAGCCGTGCTTGTGGCCGTGTAGCGATCAGCCACTACGCCCGATGCGCCCACTACGGAGAGAGCAGCGTATGGCGAGCTAGTACCAATACCAACTTTGGTTGCTTCGGCAGAGTAGATAGCACTCGAGTCTGTAGTCGACGTAGCCCACTTGCTCTGCGCAATCTGACTCGCCGTGATACCACCGGCAGTGAGGCAAGTGCCGTTTATAGCGAAGCAGCCGGCTGCAAGATCAATACCGCCACTAGAATAAAATGACGAAGTTGCTGCACTGAAGTTAGCAACTCCACCCACTGACAGGCGTGAGCCGGGAGTGCTTGTGCCAATACCCAAACTGATAGAATCACCGCCACTTGGGATAATCGCAGTAGTCGAACCGGTCGAGGTGGCCCATTTAGAAGGAAGGTTCGAAGAATCAAGGATAAAAGCGCCACTGCCGGATTCGTCAGTAAGAAGTGCAGCAAGTTCAGCAGAAGTATCTATAGAAGTGGAGGAGACTTTGTTGTTGAATAGAGTCCAGTCGGTGGTAGAGAGGCAGCCAATTGTAAGGGGAGAAGCGGTGGCGCAGTTGAGGACTCCACCCACGATCGAGAGACCAGTACCGGTGATGTCGGTCAGGTAATCAGTACCCACACCCAGATTGGAGGTTTGGAAGGTAGTACTTGTGCCGTTTGTGGCGCCAAATTTGGTTAGGGAACTGAAACCACTGACCAAGAAATTAGACGTGATGCCGAAGTGACCTAGGGCAGTGGTGGTTGCTGTACTTGAGCCGAGGGTAACAAGGCCTGCAAGAGTGGAAAGTTTGGGCAAGGAGCTTGTGGCAGAGACAGCTATCTCAAAATTATAATCAGCCGAAGTAGTGGAAAAGAAATTGTTAACGGTCTTCCAGTAGTCGGCTGAGGTTGTGGAGAAAGTGATGTCAGTGGCGGAACTACCGGTGATACAGACGCCGTTTATTGCGAAGCAGCCGCCCGTTATATCCCAACCGTTCGCTCCGGTTGACGTAGCTGTGCCAAGAATTTTTAGTGAACTTGTGGCGACTAGGTTGCCAACGGTACTTGTGCCAGAGATTAGTTCGTCACCTTGCACCGAGAAAGTCGCACCCGGAGAAGTTGTGCCCACACCAACACGACCGTCGTTATAATATGCGGCACCGGTGGTAGTGGTGGCCCAAAGGCCAAGACGTCGCCAGGCAGAATTGACCGCGTCGTATATGAAGGCCCGGCCGTCAGTGGCGTTGTAGTAGACGCTACCACCCGAGGCGCTGGTGGGTTGGGTGGTAGTGGCGTAAACAGAGAGCGTGGTAGAAGCAGTTTGACTATAGGCACTTGAATGGATCAATTGTCTGGGTGACATTTCCGAATCAGACTCGACAGTGATACCAAGGTAAAGAGGGTTGCGGAAATCTATATTCGAAAAGGGCGTTGTGGAACCTAAAGTGGCGGCAAAATAACCGCTTGAGACAGATAGATCAGTGTGGGTCTCTGTCCAGATAGCTGTGCCTCCAGACAAAACATAATAAAGCTTAAAGGTAATATCGTAACTCCCCGTCAGGGCTGTATCGGAGGAGTTGGTGAGCTGGCCTTCATAGCCAAGATAAGCGGTGGGCAAGGCATAAGCTCTGCCAGCAAATAGAGCAACAGCAAAGACAGTAAAGGCCGAAAAAAGTAAGAGCCTCTTCATTCTATTATTATAACAAGATTTTAGAGCCCTACTTTGTCAATAAGGACCCTATGGGGATAATCGAAGATGTCGCGGATAAACTTGTCGTAAACCTCTAATCTGTACTTAAATTCTTGCGTTTCGAAGATGGCATACGAGAGCTCGTGGCCAACCTCGCTCTCCATATCCTTGAGAGCACGCTCAATCTTCTTGCGTTTGAGCCTATCTCCTACAAGTAATATGTCTACCCTAGACTCTGGTTGCTGGGTGAAGAGTCCGGAGACAACGATGCACTTAATAGAACCACCCTTCTTGAATCTGTTTATAATCTCATCATCGCGGAAAGGCTCCGTAGAAAGCAAGAGCTCGCGCATAGGCGATAGGAATTCGAAGGAGCGTGAGAGCTTGAGCCCTTTGCCAGATTTCCTGACATAACCAATCGCCCGAAGAGCCAGCAGCTCGCGCCGGAGTATAGCTCCCTTGACCTTAGTTTTGCTACCTATAACATTGGACCCAAAAGTGGTATCCGGATTGAGAAGGAAAAGCCGCAAGAGACGCACTCTTGCGGGCCCTCCCAAAAGCTTATCAAGCACCCCGTTTGCAGACATGCGAGAATTATAGCAGAGAGCTCCATGGCACGCTTGCGCGTCTATCCACGGGACCCTCTATATCTCTTCCTTTCCGAAGGCTTAACCTTCGCGAAGGTTAAGCCTCCGTACGGAGGCTATTTCAGCTCAACCTTACCCCCGGCGGTTTCGATTTTCGCTTTCAAGGTTTCGGCTTCTTCTTTCTTCATGCCTTCTTTGACGACAGAGGGCGCGGCATCAACTAAGTCTTTGGCTTCTTTAAGCCCCAAATTAAGGACCTCTTTAATCACTTTAATAATCGCAATCTTGTTGGCACCGGCGCTTGCTAAGTGCACGTTGAAAGCTGTTTTCTCCTCTATTACCTCGCCGGAGCTTCCAGCGGCGGCGGGAGCTGCTATTGCTTGGGCACTAACTCCAAATTTAGTCTCGATTGCCTTGACCAAGTCATTGAGCTCGAGCACACTCATTTTCTCTATTTTGTTTAGTATGTCATCCATGTTTTTGTAATTAATTCATTTAATTCATTGTTTGCAAATTGCACATTTGCTCATTTTTTCATTTTTTCCTTGGCTACTGCATCAATAGCAATAGCTATGCGTTGCATTGGCGAATTGAGAACATTGGCAAGCATGGCAAGTAGCGTCTCCCGCGGTGGGATTGCTGCAATCTCTTTCATCTTCACAGCGTCAACTAGTTTGCCTTCGAAGATGCCCCCCAGAATGCTCATTACACCTTCGTGTTTCTTTGCAAACTCGGCAACACTCTTGGCCGGAGCCACAGCATCAGCTCCATAAGCAAGGGCTACCTGGCCTTCGTATTCTGGCGTCTCGAAACCCAGAACTTTGAGGGCTCGAGCTAAGAGTGATTTCTTGGCTACAGTGTAGTTTGATCCAGATTCTCGCAAGTTCTTGCGTAAGGCTCGTTCGTCTACGACTTTCAGTTTATTGAAAGTGGTGAAGGTCACATTACTTGCGCTCTTGAGAGCCTGCGTCAGAGATTCTACGTTCTCTTCTTTCTGTTTTCGTGTCTTTGGCATTAACTTAGGTATTAGGTTATAGGTACTAGGTTTTAGGTTAAATGCAAAATGCAGCTTGAAGCCGCAATCGACCGCTGGATAGGACTTATGGATGCCTATCGTCTTTGCAACAAGAGAAGTATATCAGAAACTGGCTCCGGCCGCAACTACAAAGACAACGCCGAGGATAATTAGTCCCAGGAAGCCTAAGGCCATCTTCCAGAAAGTTTCGTCAAAATATTTCATAATTATTTGAAGGCCTCGACCACGTTACCAATAATTAGTCTTGGGAGAGCAAGGAATCTGGCGAAGAAATTCTGTTTTCGCTCTATCACAATGGTAGCACTCTTTGGCTCAAATAGTTTTTCAACTTCCCGGGCTTGGCCAACAGGATCTGCGGGTTTTGCAGAAATCGTGAGTGGAACTTGCTTACTGACAGATTTCATTGCAAGGGCCGTCTGCTCTAGTAACGCAAGCGAAACCTGCAATTCTTGCAAATCTATATTCGTCTCTTCGCCACTAATACTCGCAGTGTCTGTGAGTTCTACTTGAGGCTCATCGAGTATATACGTAGACATAACTTCGCCCGATGGGTTACGCAACTCCACCATATCGCCTCCTTTGGGATTAATGCCAGACACCAGCGCAGACAGACGCAAACTTGCCCCCTGCATAATCACGAAGTCCTGTGGCAACCTGAAGACTTGAGCACTCTTATTGAGAGAGAAGTTACCCAGATGTGCATCCGTGGGAGAATTGTTCGAAATAAGAATGTAACCTTCGGAGCCCGGCGTAACCTCACTAATAGAGACGCCCAGGGGTTGAACTCTGACGATAATTCTTGCAGTGGCAAACTCGCTGCCCACACGAGCTCGGGCGACAACAACATAGTCGCCTGGAAACAAGAAACTATGGTGAGAGGCGGCGCCGAGAGCACCAACGCCGTCCCCAAAGGACCAAATAATCTCCGCCTCGCCCTCGTAAGAGCGCGGGGATAAAGTGGCGGTGAAATAGATTGGCACGCCCACCAAGCCGGTCCGATTCTTGCCAATACTCACAGAGAAATCGTCTGTCTCTTCTTCGCCGCTGCCCCAGACCCCGCCAGAGGACCCGCCTATCTGGACTGGGGTTACCGAGTTCGAAGTTGACGTTCCTTGGACTTGGCTACCTGTGTTGTTCCCGACCACAATACTCTGGCTTGTGCTCACGCTAAATCCGCTCACCCGGCCAGTGGCCATAATAGTAATTGTGTGCGTGCCGGCACTTGAATCTCGATAATAGAAATTCTTGTTGGCTGTGCCCGTGGACATCGTCTTGGTCACAGTGCTACCTGAACTATTCAAGAATTCTCCGGTGGCGGATGAACTTGTGAAGAGAACATCTACTGTCTCGGAAGTCTCCTCGCTCGCGCCCAAACTGTTCTGAAGTTGTACAGTAATTTGCGAAGAAAGTTCATTCGGAGCAACTGTGATAGGTTCACTCGTGAATACGAGTTTAGTGATAGAGTCAGATACAGCAGAGGTGATAAAAATTGGCGAGAGGAGTAGTGGCAGGAGCAGCAAGAACCTCCATTTCATACAGTTAGTTTATCATCTAGCGACATGCAAGTTGCTGTGGACAACATGTGCATAGCTCACTTGGAGGCCTTGCCTCCAAGTGTTAGATTAAACCAATGTCATCACGAAAGGAGCCCTTCGCTCACGATGAGTACTACCACATTTGTAATCGCGGGGCTGAAGGGTGCGATATCACTCGAGATCCTTTAGATTCAAATCGGTTTGTGGAAAGCCTAATACTTTTTAACGTTGTTGAGCCAATAGGTAGCATTTATGAACAGTCTTTTGCTAAACCTGATAAAAAACGACCCAAGAAAAAACTCGTGGAAATAGTCGCGTATTGCTTAAATCCGAATCATTTCCATCTGATATTGAAACAACTAGTGGAAAACGGTATCAGTATGTTCCTTGGAAGACTATCTGGAGGTTTTGCCTATTACATAAATAATAGATATAAACGATCTGGGTCTTTGTACCAAGGAAAATTTAAAGCAAGACGAATACTCAGCAATGACGACCTGCTGCACTGTAGTGCTTATGTGAACCTGAACCCAGAAGTTCACCAACTTGGAGGCAAGGCCTCTAAGTTGGTGCGAAGTAGTTGGGACGAATATATGAAAGAAAGTACCTTGTCTATTTGTGAGAAAAAAATCATACTTGACCAGTTTAAGAACACGAATGACTACAGGAAATTTGCTTTAGATTCTTTGCAACTCATGTTAGAAGTAAAAAAATCAAAAAAATTAGATAGTTTTGCTATTGGAGACATCTAATCATCACCCTTATAACTTGGAGGCAAGGCCTCCAAGTTAGTTGATGGCGGAGATGTCGCGAGGGGCGAAAAGATTTAGGAGCCAATCTAGGAGAACCTTCACTTTTTTTGTGGGAGACAGGAGTTTAGAGAGGTAGACTCCGCGCCAGAAGAACCAAGCCACGTGGCCAAATATCTTGATGCCAAATAGTTCGCCCGCCGCCACCCACTCACCCAAGCTTACTAAGTCGCCCAAGTGCTTGTAGGTATATGGCATGGGTAATTTGCCTTCTACTATTCTCGCTACATTGCGAGCCACTGCGTCAGCTTGTTTGTGTGCCACTTGAGCGAGCATGGGTAGAGCCGCGCTATCACCAACATTCCTAAAAGCCGCCTGGTCGCCGAGCACAAACACCTCTGGATAAGATGGGATCTGGAAAAATTGATTCACAATTATTCTGCCCCTCTCTCTTTCTACGCTCGGGGTAACTGACACACTGGAGGGACTTACGCCAGCGGCCCAAATAATTGTGTCTGATTCTATCACTTCGCCGTTATTTAACACCAAAGCTCCGGGGCGCACTTCGATCACTTGCAGACCGAATTTGATTTCTATTTTCTTTTTGCGCAATACTTTTTTGCTGGCAAGCCTGATATTGTGGCTAAAGTTGGGAAGTAGGTCGTCCCCTGCATGCACTAAAATAATAGAAATATGTGCTATGAAATTTTTGGTGTAATACGTCCCCAGCGAAGAGTATAGGAAATCAGACATTTCGGAAACAAGTTCTACTCCCGTTGCCCCGCCCCCAATCACTACAAAACGCAATTTCTTTCTTATTTCTTCCTCGTTATGCAGATTAGCAGCTTGATCAAACGTTGAGATAAAATGGTTCTTGAGTTTGATAGCATCTTCGAGTGTTTTGAGGGCAAGCGTGTGTTCGCGCGCACCTGGCGTGTTCCTATAATTAGTCTCAGCGCCCAAAGCCATAATAAGATAATCGTAAGCTATTACTCCTTCATTTGTTTCTACTTTTTTATCTTTTAACGAAATAGCTTTAACATCGGCAAGCTGGAATTCTTCCGGTCCGGGGAAAATCTTGCGCAGAGGTTCGGCCACATGCTCGGGGTCAATGTTGCCCGTGGCCACTTCGTGCAAGAAGGGCGTGGAGACAAAATAATTAGTCTTGCTAATTAAACGTAGCTCAACACCTGAATTATTCTTAAAACTTTTGTGGAGATGTTTGAAGGTGTAAGTGCCGCCATAACCGCCACCGAGTACTAGAATGCGTTTCTTGTAAATCATTAAGGACTAAGCTTCATCGTAATGCTCGAGGAGATACTTTAGATTCGGAGAGGCGAATGGGTTAGCTTCGATACCCTCCTCGAGAATCGCTTTGGCTCTAGTATCATCCAAGAGCCCATAACGATACAGATCATAAAGACTTTGATAAACACCGATCTGGCTTGGATCAAGAACTAGCGCTTGTCGGAAGTATTTCTCGGAAAGAGCGTAATCTTTCAGATCAGACAAGTACAGAGTGCCCAAATTATATAGTGGGACGAAACTATTTGGATCCAGAATTGCCGCATACTCCCACGAAAGCCGGGCCCCTTGGTAGTCCCCGATGATGTTGTAGAGAGCGCCCAGATCCATCCAAGCCGATTTGTCGTGCTTATCCTTGTCGATAGTAGCAAGAGTCTTCCCAAAAGCTTCCCCCAGGGCGACTCTGTCTGCCTCCTTTATCTTATCAGGGTAACTAATCTCACGATGATACCCCGGCGGTGGAGGAAATTTCAAATATTGTTCGTAGACATAAAGACCGCCGAAAATCGCCACCAAGACAAGTATGGGCAGAATGACTCTCTTGGACATATAAATATTATAGCACAAACAAAAAGGCCCCCGTGAGGGGGCCGATTTGTTCGACTTTTAATTTGCTTAGAGTGAGAGAGAGTCAGAGATACCACCAGAAGGCAGGCCGACCACCTGGTAACCGTTCGTCCAGTCTTCGGCGTACAGAGCCGAAGTAGTAGCCGCGTTTGGTGACCAGATGAAGTCGTCGTTACCACCCTGATCGTTGTCGATACCTGTGGACGAAGCCATCAGAATATCGGTGGTGAAGAGCGGATAGGCGGCATCACCCTCTACGTAGGTCGCTATAGATGTACCAGCAGCTGCGCCGGACACAGTACCGCGAACTTCGAAGTAGTAGGTCTGACCGACTGGGATCTGCAAAGCCGAAGCAGTGCCAGCACTATTCTCCGCGTAGATCTCGGCGAGGTTAACACCCTGCGACGTCTTGTCTGTATCATCCACCTGGCCGTCAGCGGAGAGACCGCTGCAAGCAGAGGTGAATGACGAGTTGGTGAAGCAGTGAATGTTAACGCTTGAGGCCGAAACTGTAGCGGTAGTAGTGGCAAAGCGCACTGTGAACTTGGCGATACCGACATCGTTGCCGTTGGCGGTAATCGAGTAGCGCATCAGTGGTTTGTCAGAACCGTTGCTCAAGATAGGCGACATCGACACCTTGGCGAAGGTTGGATAACCCTTGAAGACACGTACACCGTCGAAGGCTGTATCAGCCGAGGTGCTTGTGCTGCTTGAGAGGACTGTGGTGCCCGATTGAGCGCCAGTGCCCTCCGTGGTCCCAGCTTGACCGTTGGCATCGTAGTCAACAGCGACCAAGGCGCCCTGGACACCGGATTGACCAGTACCAATGGCCGCAATATCGAACTTGACGGTTAACTTCTTGTCGCCATCCTTAGGAATAGTGACAGTCTGGTCAAGTGTGATTTGGGTTGTGGTAGCGGAACCAGTGAAGAGACCCGAACCTACCTTAGTTGCACCATCCCAGAGCGAGACACCAGTGACGGTGGCGTTCGTGGACGAAGCCGTGTTGGTAAGTTGCAAGGCTACTTTCTTGAGTGTGACCTCCTCGTTTGAACCAGAGAAGCGAAGAACACCGTTGATCGCGTTGCTCTGATTAGCCGCCATAATGATGTACGACGGGCTCGAAGAATCCTTGATGACTGTGAACGTACCAGCACCCTTGAAGGTCATGGTGTTGCCGTTGGCTGTATTGAAGCCGAAGGTTACAGTCTGACCCGAGGTTGCGCCAGTACCACTCCAAGCATTAGTACCTGCTGTGAGTGTCCAGCGGAACGAGTTGTCAGAGGTCAGGTTAGAAGGCACATCGCATTTGATCTCGATGGCCTCAATTGTCCCCTTCTTAACAACGAGGGCTGTGGCCAGAGTGAAGCTCTGTTCGGCCTCCGTAGGATTGACCGCGCTTGAATTCAGGCGTGTACCGGCTGAACTATAAGCGAAGCAGTTCACTGGAAGGCTGTCGGCAGTAACTTCCGTTGGTGTGTCAGCCGTGATCTCGAAGCTGTTGAGGCGGATATCCTCACCAGAAGCTGTAGCGTCTACGTTGAACTTGGCGAATGTGAAGCCAGTTGTACCAACTACAACGTTCTGGGCTGCAGGCAAGCTATTCACGCTGATCGTAGCAGTCGCGACCTTCACCGTCATGGTGTTCATGGTCACGATAGTGTTCGACAGGGTAATAGAGTTGCCAGTGATCTGACCCGTGACGGTTGTCCAGTCGTTGTCAGTGTCTGGGGTGGTGGAAGCAATGACCGTCTGATCAGAGGTGAAATCAGTCCCGAGCTTGCCCTTAAGCACGTAAGTGCTCTTGCCTGTCGGGTAAGTGATCGAGTCCGTGAAGGTCACCGCGTTGGTTGCCCCAGCCGTGGCATCCTTGGGACCGGCCACAATGAGACCAGTGGTGAGGTTGGTAAGAGTGATGTTGTCAATGTCAGCCACGTCACCTCCAGTTCCGCTGATTGCGAAGTGGAAGATGGACGACTGAACAGTGATTGCCTCACCCTTTACGTCAATCTCGAAGCCGCCCAAGGGTTGATCCGAGAGGTTCTCGGCAATGTTCTGGGCAGGAACGGAGTTGGACTTCGAAACAGTCGTGATGGTACCGGCGTTGATGGTCTTAGTTATACCGTCGTACCAAGGCGTACCGGAAGTGAATTCCTGGGTCGTAGCAGCCGCCGTGCCGGAACCGGCTGGAGGCGTGATGCCGTAACCGAAGAGCTCGCCCGTGAAGGCCACATCAGTACGACGATAAAGGTCGAACTTGATGGTGCGATTAGGACCACCGAGGGCTACAGCGCTAATCGTAATCTCCACGGTGTTACCCTTGGCGACTACGATACCGTTACCGAAGGTTGCTGTGTAGTACTTACCATCCGAAGAAACAGTCGTCGGGTAGCTTGTGCCGTCAACCTTGACAACTACATTGCCAAGATCCGAAGGTGCAGCAGAACCGGCGTTGTTCCAACGAATTGACCAGAGGCGAAGGTTCTCAGACGAACCCGCCGTAAGGCGAACACCGGAGTGAATGATATCAGCTTCGCCAATATCAATCGTGGCGGCCGTGTTGACCAAGCCACTCGTGTTGATTGTTACACTGCCAATCACAAGTGAGGCGTTGATGGTGTGAGAAGCGCCAGTGATCGGGAAGGAACCTGCCACTGTACCGTTGGTGTTAAGACCAACCACAGAGAACGAGGCCACCTGACCCGCGTTGGTACCGTTGTCAGCAGCCGTGTTGGCAGCCACAGTGAAGGTCATGGAAGTACCAGCAGGTACTGTCACGGCTTCACCGATAGTTGCGCGGTGATTACTGTTGAGCGTCCTGCCGATGCCAATCTGCATGCCATTACTGTCAAGTAGAACAACGTCGGAGAAAGCATCGTCATCAGCAAGGCCGGTGCGCTCCACTTCAACCGAGTTGATGGTGACCGCAGAAGCTCCTGCTGTAACTGTGAACTTGGTGAATGGGATACGAGCCGCGCCTTGTACAGCGAGCCCGTTAGCTGGTTGAGCGGCGGCGGTGACCGTTGCCATACCACCTGTTGTAGGAGGTGTGACCGGGCCAGGACCAGCTACTGTGCACTGGCTGTTGGCATGTGCTCTGGAGAAGGCCCCCCAGAATCCTGTTCCGGCGGTAAGACCAGCTGGAGTCAAGACTGAAGCGGCATTTGCATTCTGCCAGTTGATGACTGCAGCGCGTGTAAGCGCACCGAAGTACATAGTCTCGTTACCAGGCGATCCTGCGCCCGAAGCAGCGACTTGAGCACCATGCGTGTTCAAGAACTGTTGAAGTGTTCTAACCTCAGCATGGGACATGCCCAACTTAAGGTTAACTGTGAAGTTGCAAGACATCGAGGTCGAGCTACCAGCCTGCAAGGCTAGAAGTTGAGCCTGAAGTGCAGCGATCTGAGCCAAGAGCGCATCAATCTGTGACTGCGTCTGGGCTGCAACTGGTGTCGCCACGCTAAGAAGCATAGCTACGCCTACCGCAACACTTGCGAATCTTACAACTCCACTTTGGAGGTATGATTTCATAATTTCGCGTTTAATAATAATTCTCTATTAACTACTTTCATCACAATTCACCTACTCATACAAACGGGTAGGCGGTTGTTAACTAATTTGGAGATACGAGAATAAAACAGTAAGAACTTTCTGCAAAACTTACTGTGCGTCTGTCTAGTTATATTTAGTTGTCAAAGAGCGAGTTCACAGAGGAAAACGGCATTTGGGAAATCCTGTGACTGATTATATAGCCCTTTAGGCTCTCCACAAAATTAGGCATGTGGATAAGCCCCGGAACTAAGGCTAACATAGTAGAAGACGCCAGTCAATTGACTAAGTTACCATGTACTTGCTCCAGCGCCTCTCCCCCTCCCGTCGCACAATATTGGCAAGAACGAGGGTGGAGAGCTCCCTTTGGATAGTTTTCTCGCTACAGCCCCGAATTACGGACCCTATATCCTTGATAGTCGAAGGGCCATGCTTCTTAATATACTCAATAATCTTGGCCCTCCTATCATTCTGGACAGGGGCAATGTTTCTAGATCCCCCAGGTTCAGGAATAGGATTAGATGCCCTTGGCAATGGCAGGGATTCCTCGACAGTTCCAAGAAACTCACGCAGTGCAGCCACATAGCCGAAATGGGAGTGGAAATATTTCTCAGTCATATCCATAAGGGACAATAATTCGTCCTTTACAATCTGCGAGTTTTCTAAAGAGACATAACCAGCGGCCAAAAGGACATCAAAATACGAGGATAAGAGATTTAGCTTGTCCGTTATGTCCTTTAACAATTCACCCGGTCTTTCCGGATTTTGAGATGTAAAGGACATAACGCTACGCAAGATGGCAACAGCCGACTCTCGTAAGGCTTGCCGTAGCGGTTCCTCGGTTTCGAAGAAGTCACTAAGCCTGTACACAGCAATGCACAGCCTTGAGGTCCTCTTGTAAAGGAGAGGTCCTAAAGAATCTTTTGCCGTGTCTCTTTCACCTGCCATTAAGGTCAATTCTATACCCCTTAGGGACTAATTGTAAATGTGTAGATAAATAGCCCCAGAATGCTTGCTTTCTCTGCTACAATAAGACTGTATATGGGACGAAATAAGTCTAAGGACAAAAAGGGAGCCCTTGAAGAATCTTCGCTGTCAGAGAGGAGGGGTTTAAAGGACGAGGCCAAGCACACTATCATAGGGATCATCCTCCTGGCCCTTGCAGTATTCCTCTGTCTTGCCGGCCTTAAGTACGCCGGTCCAGTGGGAGATTACATCTATAGGTCACTCCACTATCTCTTGGGGTCAGGCTATTATCTTGTGCCCCTCGTATCACTACTTCTGTCTATATCATTTTTCAAATTCTCGCGACCACGCATAGTTAGTACTCGACTTCTGGGAGTTTTGCTCTTTGTAGTATCTGGACTGGGGCTCATTGAGCTTGGTTTCCACGACAAGACAGCAGGAATTATCGGGTGGGCTGTGTCAGGCACAGCTACTCGCCTCTTCGGCGTGGCAAGCTGGCTTATCTTTGTCGTTATGTTGATCATTTCTCTTGTGCTGTTCTTCGAGACTTCATTCTCTTTGCCAAATCTCTGGGCACGCATTCGGAGGAAACGTGAGCAGACAACAGACGAAGAAGATCTGGAGCAAACACAGGGACTTCTGGACGACCAAGGAACTGAAGAGCAGGAAGAGGCAGAGGCAGGCGCCAATCAGAATGAACCGCGCAAGCAAAATATAGTAGAGAAAATTTTTGCCAGAAACTCTGGGGCAAGTAGTCAGATTGCCGAAGAATTCACACCCTCATCGAGAGCCGACGCGGCGCCCTATGTCCCTCCGCCACTAGAACTACTCGGCAAAGATAGCGGCAAACCAGCTGCTGGCGACATCAAGGCGAACTCAAACATTATTAAACGTACACTTGCAAACTTCGGTATAGAAGTAGAGATGGACGAAATATCTATCGGTCCGTCCATAACCCGTTACGCACTCAAGCCCGCAGAGGGAGTCAAGCTATCGAAGATAGTAGCACTGCAAAATGATCTTTCTCTTGCCCTGGCCGCACACCCTCTGCGCGTAGAAGCGCCCATCCCGGGTAAATCACTCGTAGGGATCGAGGTGCCCAACAGCGTGAAGACAACGGTTAGATTGGGAACTATTTTGGCTGAAGACGATTTCAAAACTTCTGATAAGTCACTGCTCGTTGCCCTCGGCAAGAATATCGCCGGAACTGTGCAATTTGCTGACCTTGCCAAGATGCCCCACCTGCTCATAGCTGGTACGACCGGTTCGGGCAAATCTGTCACCATTCACGCCCTCATCCTGGCACTCCTGTACAGGAACGGCCCAGAGAGCATGCGCTTCATCATGATTGACCCCAAGCGAGTAGAACTCACGCTATACAACAATATCCCACATCTGCTCACGCCGGTTATAACCAATCCCAAGAAGGCAATCCTGGCACTTAAGTGGGCAGCCAAAGAGATGGACAGGCGCTACGATATTCTCGAAGCCGAGCAGGCCCGGGACATCAAGAGTTACCACGACAACGTCTACCGACCGGCACTTGAAGTCTACAACAAGAAATTGGGTGACGGAATTGATGAGGAGGAGAAGGCCAGGCTGCAGGCCGAACTGCCTGAACCAATGCCGTACATATTAATAGTCATTGATGAACTGGCCGACATTATGTCGAGCTACCCCAGAGAACTCGAGGCGGCAATAGTGCGTCTGGCCCAAATGTCACGGGCCGTTGGCATCCACTTAGTGCTCTCAACGCAGAGGCCATCTACGGAAGTGATTACGGGATTGATCAAAGCAAACGTGCCTTCGCGTGTCGCTCTCCAGGTACCCTCCCAGATTGATTCGCGTACAATCATCGATATGCCCGGCGCAGAGAAACTCTTGGGTGCCGGCGACATGTTGTATCTGTCTGGCGAAACTTCTAAACCTACACGTCTCCAGTCAGCTTACGTTTCTGAAACTGAGGTGAAGAAAGTGGTGAGCTTCATCAATGGCAACAACGAAGTGGAGGCTCCGATTGTGGAGATCACCGGACCAAACCAGGGAGAAGGGGCAAGTGATGGCAACTTTTCTGACGAAGCCTCTGGAGATGACGATGACTTATACGAACAGGCAAGGGAAACTGTGCAGAAATCCGGTAGGGCTTCCTCTTCTCTTCTCCAGCGCAAGCTCAAAGTTGGCTATGCTCGCGGGGCAAGACTGCTGGATATGCTCGAAGAACGAGGCGTAGTTGGTCCGGGATCGGGGGCTAAGCCTCGTGAAGTGTTCGGATCAAGCACCACGGCAACTGATGAATACGCTGAAGAGTTCGATAAGCAGTCAGACACACAATTATGAGTCCCATTAGAAGTTTAACAAAATAATGTCACACAAATTATTATGACTTGCAATATTAAACGAAGTAACTTCTAACGGGATGAGACCCGGGAACATTTTAAAAATAGGATTAGTGGGCGGCCTTGTATTGGTAACGCTGGTCTTCGCCTACTTTAAGGCTCACGATCTGTTATTTGGCGTCTCTATCGCCATAGAATCTCCGAAGAATGGCGAGACACTCTCGAGCGCCTTTGTCACTATCATAGGCACGGCTCCCGGCAACACTATGGTCACCCTAAACGGGGCTAAGGTCCTGACTGATGCGGCGGGCCGCTTTGAGAAAGAACTGCTGCTCGGATTGGGGTATAATGTCATAGAGATTAAAGTGCTTGATCGCTTCAATCGTGCGGAATCGAAAACTCTTGAGCTGGTGTACAAGCCGCGTGAGAACAATATCGAAGAAGTCGCCCTATTAGGAAACTAAAAATCATCATGGTCAGAAAAGGAAAAGCAGAGAAGGCAGAGAAAACATCAGGCGCAAGCATCGACGACACATTGCGCGCCATCCAAACCAAATTCGGCGAAGGCTCGATACTTATGCTCGGCGAGCGACCCAAAGTCGGCGTTGATGCTATCCCTACAGGCTCATTGGGACTTGATATTGCGCTCGGTGTTGGCGGCGTACCGCGGGGCAGGATTATCGAAATATTTGGACCCGAGTCCAGTGGTAAGACAACCTTGAGTTTACATATAGTTGCACAAGCACAGAAGAAGGGCGGCGTGTGCGCGTATATAGATTCTGAACATGCTATGGATCCGGAATACACCCGCAAGCTGGGAGTAAACATCGATCAACTGCTCATATCCCAACCAGATTATGGCGAGCAGGCGCTAGACATCGCTGAAAGTTTGGTGCGATCTGGCAAGATTGATGTAATAGTGATCGACTCTGTGGCAGCTCTCACGCCTAAAGACGAAATAGAGGGCGACATGGGAGCGATGCACGTTGGCAAGCAGGCCAGGCTCATGAGCCAAGCCCTGCGCAAGCTCACGCCCATAGTTGCTAAAAGTAAGTGCGTAGTAATTTTCATCAACCAAATTAGGATGCAGATTGGGGTAATGTTCGGTAACCCCGAGACAACTCCGGGCGGCAAAGCGCTCAAGTTTTATGCAAGTGTGCGCCTCGATATCAGACGTATTGCGCAGATCAAGAAAGGCGAAGAAACTGTTGGCGGCAGACATAGAGTGAAAGTTGTGAAGAACAAAGTAGCTGCGCCATTCAAGCAAGCCGAATTTGATATTCTCTATAACGAAGGGATCTCACCAGAAGGCGAGGTGCTAGCCTTGGGCGAGAAGTACAAGATAATCAGTAAATCTAGTGGCGGCTCATACGAGTATGAGCCGGTAGGCAAGGATGGCAAAGCAGGCGAAGCGCACAAAATGGGCCGAGGTTACGACGCAGCAAGGCAGTACTTAATAGAAAATCCCAAAGTGAAGAGTGAGCTAATCAAAAAGATCAAAGAGAAACTAACTACGGCCTAATAGAGATCTAGGAACTCGTCGTGAGACATTCTTATGTCTTCGAGAATGTCACTTAACAATCCTCGACCAATATTCTCGCCGGCGTGGACGGGTACAGAAGTTGTTCTTCCATCCGGATGTTTAAAAAATTTGTGCGAACCTTTCTGTCTTACTTCTTCGAAACCGAGTTTGTGGAGAAAGCGAATAACGTCTCTCGATCTAAGCGAGGGCAAATGGCTCATACTTCGACCAGGTCCAGACCTACAAAGGATGGTTCACCAAGCGAAATCCTACGCCGATACGTGCTGTCAATTTTTGCAACCTCAAGACATAGACTTATAGCCTCACGCACCCGCCTGCGTAATTCCGGAAGAGTTTTGGCTTGAGTATGACAACCCGGCAAAGCAGGAACTGACCCAACAAAAAAACCATCTTCATCCTGCCTTATAACAACCTTAAATTGTTTCTTTCCTGACATACCAAATAGTATATATCACTGATCAAAAAGATCAAACAGTTACTTGGTGAATTTGAAACTTGAGAGGACTATCTCTTCTGCTAGATGCTCTTCTTGGCTGTCTCCCAATGATGAGTAAATTGTGATGCCGATTTTTACCGGGGGGAATTCTTCGGGCAATTCTAGTTCAACTTCCATTTCATAATCTGTTAGGAATACCCATGCGTGTACTGGATCACTAATAGCCAATAACTTGGTGGCTTCGTAACCGCCTATTGTTCTTTTTTCACTCGTAATTGTGAAGTCTTTAAATTCTTCTGAGCGAATCCACTCCTCGGTCGTCCGGGCTGGAGTATCTTCGTCAATAAATCCGATTGAATCAACAATAACAATGCCTAGGGCCCTCTCGGGAGAATCTTTGTAAATCATTATCGAACCAATATCTACACTTACATCGTAGTCGCTTGGATATCTGAAGGAACACGGCACGCCGGGGAAATAACACTGATATTCGGTTGTGTTCTCGTAAGAAATTTCTTGTACAGGCAAACTGTTGTCTTTACTAGAAGTGCTGTCTGCCTTGTTTAGCAGGAACGCACCCACGATTAGCACAATAACTACAAGCAATAAAACAAGGTTCTTTTTCATGCCTCAATTATAGCAGGTAAACCCAAACTAACCCTATACGGTCGGACTTGGTTACCAGGTAACCAAATTTGCTAGAAGTTTTGATAAAAACTTAATCTTCGGGTTGAGAAAAGATCTTTGATGAGCCAGAGGCCTAAGACTAGGAGACCTAAGACCAGAGTTTGGACAAGGAATTCTGCGTGCCAGACGGCGCTCGCGAAGAAGCTTAGATTACTCGAGACATCTGTGCCGGGGGCGTTCTCAAGGACTCTTGAGACCCAGACTTGCCTTCCTATTGACCAGAGGATGAGCGCGCTTGCGTATATCTTAAGTGGCAGAGGCGCTAGAATCGTGCGCAAGTAGGAAATAATATAGATCCTGCGCATAATTTTGTTTTTGAGTTGCATCATAATTTTTATAAAACTTGGAAGCTGTCGCTAATCTTTTTGAACTCTTTCTTGGCCCTATGTACTCGCGTCTTGACTGCCGATACGCTTACTCCCAGCTCATCTGCAATTTGCTCTTGAGGTTTGTCGTCCAGGAAGTGTAGCGAGAGAACGCGGGCTAAAGGTTCGGGCATACGGGAGAGGACGGAGGCGACTACGTCCTTATAATTATCTTTCTCTGATTGCCTGTGTGAGTGATCAGGCGCCAGAGCAAGTATCTCTTCGTCTACGTTCGCTTGTGCCTCTCCCCTCTTCTTTAACTTCTGATAGTAGGTAAAGGTTGTATTCATAAGAATCTTGTACGCCCAGGAAGAGAAACTTGCGCCCTCCTGTGTCTCGAACTTAGAGCCATAGAGATAGATCTTAGTGAAAGTCTCTTGGACTACATCTTCTACTTCGGGTCGATCACCCAAAATGCGCTTGGCTTTGCGCACGAAGGCTTCCTGGTACTTGTCAACAAGGAGGCCGAAAAGTTCGGGGCGCGCCATAGAACGAGAAAGGATTACCTCGTCCGCCATCTCTTCTTGCTTTATCTCATCGCCTAAATATTGCACTATCATGTTACTTTATCGCGTCCTTGCCCCCTTTACAACTGGTGGTTAAACATATAAAGTTACAGGGCTAAAATAATCGCATGCTTGAATATAACGAAGTCAAACCAGGCAAGTTCATCGTCTTGGGTGGCACCCCATACGAAGTGCTCTCAAGCCACGTCTTTCGCAAGCAACAGCGCAAGCCTGTTAATGACACTAAATTGCGCAATTTAATGACGGGCAAAGTAGCCGAAAATTCTTTTCATCAAAGTGAGAAGGTCGAAGAGGCAGAGATAGAAACTCGTCCCGCCAAGTTTATCTACGAGAATAAAGGTGAATATTGGTTCTGTGAGCCCAATAACCCTGCCCAAAGATTTGAGCTCCCCTCTGATAAAATCGGCGACTCGGGCAAATTCTTGAAGGCGAATATGCTGGTAGATTTGATAGAGTTTGAAGAAAAGTTGCTGGGAGTAAAGATGCCCATCAAAGTAGAGCTCAAAGTAACCGAAGCGCCGCCATCTACCCGCGGCAACACAGCTCAGGGCGGCACTAAAGTAGTAGTTCTAGAAACAGGAGCACAGGTGAACGCGCCATTGTTTGTCAATGAGAATGATATTATCGTGATCAACACTGAAACTGGTGAGTATGTTTCGAGGGTCTAACTCACCCGGACTCCGTCTCGCCCTCTCTTATCTATGAGAGAGGGTTGGGTGAGTTATGATGCCACAAATGGTAGGAGTGCCATGAAGCGGGCGTGTTTGATTGCTCGGGCTAGTTTCCTCTGGTGGAGGGAACAGACTCCGGTTGTGCGCTTGCGAGAGATTCGCGCGTATTGATCTAGAAACTTCTTGAGAGTCTCCAGGTCCTTGTAATCTATGTGGGTAGCGTTATTTGTACAGAAATAGCATTGCATAAATTAAAATGGGATGTCTTCAGGGTTAATGTTCTCATTTGGATAATCTATCTCGCCCATTGGCTCCTGTGCGCCCTTCACAGAACTAGGCGCGCTCGCACTCTGACCGGTCCCACCTCCCGCACCACCGGCGCCTGATTTGGGACCGAATTGCACACGGTCGGCCACGATCTCAGTGCGATACTTTTTTTCGCCGGAACTCTTATCATCCCAACTGCGGGTCTGCATTCGGCCCTCGACGAGAACAGATTGACCCTTCTTGAGATATTGGGCAGCCGTCTCGGCCTGTTTGCCAAAGACAACTATATTGTGATATTGGGTATCTTCTTTCTTGTTGCCATCACGATCCTTCCAAACCCTATTTGTGGCCACGGCCATCGTAACTACTGCGACACCAGATGGCAGTGCCCGCAATTCTGGATCGCGAGTGAGATTGCCTATTACAATTGCTTTGTTCAGGTACATCCCGTTAGAAGTTACTTACGATTATAGCAAATGGGTTCGACATGTTAAGTGACATTATTTAGATAGACTTCTAATGGGATACATAATTATATGGCCACAGTTGTACTCTCGATTAGTTTCTCTACTTCCTTATCTATTTCAGCCTCACTCGCTTTTTCAACTGGCACGTCAGGTGTAATTTTGCGAGGAACCCTGCGGATGGGAGAAGCAGAAGCCAGAGTGGCGTGCATTACTAGATGCCGAATTATATGCGAATCATGCGCAAGATCCTTCTCCAATTCCGGCAGGATAGAACCTACGATATTAAACTTCATCCAACCGAAATAACCCTGATTAAACTTCCTTTTCTTGTCGCCCCCCGATCGCTCTATGGTGTAGGCTAGCCCTCGTAGCTTAGGACTTTCTGATAGCACAGTCGCGCCACCGTGCTTCTCGATGACCGAGCTAATCCTGGCTAGTTCCTGTTGGGAAGCCTGCTCGTCCAATTCTGGCTCGAGAATATAGGCAAGTTCGTACAAGCTCTTCTCCCTTTCGTTATCCAAATCCTTATCATCCATACGTGGGGCAATATTAGCAGATCGCCCTCTACAAGGCAAATACGCGTTTGGCAGTAGCCAAACTTAGCTCGGCTACTTTCTCTGGGCTCATGCCACGCAATTCGGCGATCTTTTTAACAATTTCCACCACATAGGCCGGTTCGTTGCGCTTACCTCTATAGGGCACCGGAGCAGCAAAGGGAGAATCTGTCTCAACCATGAACATATCCTTAGGCACATTCTTTATGACTTCGTCATAATCACTGGTAAAAGTAATAACTCCAGGGAATGAAATTGTGAATCCAAGGTCCAGTAATCTTTTTGCATCTACCCACGAACCGGTGAAAAAGTGCACATTGCCGGGGGTGGACGGGAGCAAGCGAATGTTGGTGGCCAGATTAACGGATATTTTTTCGTACGCGCCTCGTGAGTGAATCATTAAGGGCTTACCTGTTTTGGCAGAAAGTTCAAGATGAAGATGAAAAAGTTTCTCTTGTCTTGCATGCCCCTCATCACTCTTGTCTAGGAAAAAGTCGAGTCCACACTCACCGATGGCAACCACTTCCTTATTTTTAGCAAGTTCAGCATAAGCCGCCTCGTCGAAGTTCTCTTCCACGTTATCCGTTGGATGCTGGCCGATAGTCGCCCATAGGCCGTACATCTTAGCCACATCGAGGGCTCTGCGTGAGGTGGCAAGATCAGTGCCTACCACAATAGTAGACACCCCCGCCCCCTTCATGCGGGCCACAGTTTCGGGCAGATCAGACTCAAACTGCTCGTCGTTTAAGTGACTATGTACGTCGATGATCATAACTCACCCGGGCCTAAGCCTCGACCTCTCTTATAGATAAGAGAGGTTTAAGTTTATTTGTAATTTTAGTTGGATTATTCATTACTGTGGCATTCTTAAACCTAACTGTCCTCACCCCTAGACTACCTAAATATAATCCTCTTTCTCTATCATACTCCTGACTTACTGGTAAATCGTGGACGGGACCATCTAACTCTACAGCAAGTTTGATCCTAGGACAATAGAAGTCAATAATGTAAGGACCCAGACTGTATTGACGCAAGAAACGGACCCCAATTTGTTTACCCCTAAGGTATGCCCACATAATCTTTTCGGCCTCAGTCTGATTCCTGCGCAATTCCCTTCTGCGGTTCTTCAGAATTTTATTGTTCGCCAAAAATTTGTTCACGATTCTGTTTTTTACCTCTCTTGTTTATAAGAGAGGTCGAGACTTTAGTCCGGGTGAGTTATTTACGAGGGAAAAGTGGCTTAGTAAAACTCTTGTTTCCCTTCACTGCGTCTTTGATCGCTTGCGCTGTTTCTGGTATGAACGGGTTTAACATGCTGGCAATTGTATAGAGGTCCACCACCAACTCTTGAATTAATTCTTTTCCCTTCTCTGGGTCGCTCTTAACTAACTTGAATGGCTCACTTGATTGGATGAGAGTGTCTAGTCTGCCAATTTCAGTCCAGATATAATCAGCTGCCTTCTGCAATCCAAACTCGTCCATTAACTTTTTATAATCGTCTGGTAGAGAGTTATCGGGAATTTTAACCGGCGTATCTAGATTTACCTCCGCCATTTTCATAATTCTCGACGCAAGATTCCCCAGGCCGTTTGCCAGGTTAGCGTTATATGCTTCTTTGAAGCGCTCGGGCGTAAACGGGCTATCTTCCCACAAACTAAGCTCGCGCAACAGGAAATAGCGAACAGCATCTGTCCCCCAATCATTTACCAAAGCCACGGGATCAACAACATTACCCAAGCTCTTACTCATTTTGATACCCCCATCGCCAGTTATAAAACCAAAAACAAGCACCTGGGTTGAAGCAGGTAGTCCGGCTGCTATGAGCATAGCTTGCCACATGGCCGTCTGCTGGCGAAGATTGTCCTTGCCACAGACTTGCATGCCGGGCCACCAGCCACCCATATTCTCATCTTCTGGCCAACCCAAGGGAGAAATATATATTACGAGGGCGTCGAACCATACGTACATAACATGTTCTGGATCGTCGGGCACTGGCACTCCCCAACTCATTTTTGACTTAAGTCGCGAGATAGAGAAATCTTGCAAGCCTCGCTCTACGAAAGTTCTGATCTCTGTCATCCTGAAATCTGGCCTCACAAATTCTGGATTATCTTTGTACAGCTCAAGCAATTTGGGAGCAAGTTTAGAAAACTTGAAAAAGTAGTTTTCTTCTTCTCTTTTTTCTAATTCGCGATTGGGATGAATTGGGCACTTGTCACTGTCAAGTTCTGAATCTGTCTTCTCTAGCTCACAGCCTATGCAATATTTAATTTTGTGCTTGCCTTTATAGATATAACCGTTCTTATTGCACCGCTTCCACATCTCCTGTGCAGCCACCTTGTGTTGCTCACTTGATGTGCGCGAGAAATCAGTAAACGAGAGATCAAGCGGACTCTTGAGCGCCGCGAATCTGGGCGCAAGTTTATCTACATAATCTCTGGGCTCTAGACCTTCTTCTCGAGCCTTCTCAAATATTTTCTGTCCGTGCTCGTCAGTGCCAGTGTTGAAGCGCACTTCGTCGCCCATAATTTTCCTGAAGCGAGCGATAGCGTCTGCTACAACAATCTCACGCGCGAACCCAATATGCGGGTCGCCGTTTACATATGGCGTAGTAGTTGTGATGTAGAACTTATCGGACATTAAGTCTTTTGTGCAGCCAACTTGTGCTTCTCTAGATCGTTGAAAAGTTCGACCAAGACGGTTGTAAGCGGGATAGCAAGCAAGAAGCCCAATATCCCGGCAAGCTGACCGCCAGCAAGCAGAGCCACAATTACGATGATAGGTGGTATACCTACGATCTTGGTCACAACTAAGGGATAGATAAGGTGATTCTCGAATTGCTGGATTATGACATAGAGGCCCACGACCATTAGACCAAGAGTGGGGCTAATCGAGAAAGCGATTATGATAGCCGGTATGGCCGCTATGATCGGGCCAAAAATCGGAATAATCTCGAGCAGAGCGGCAAGAGCTGCAAGCGAAGTAGCGTACGGCACTTGCAATATGAAGAGGCCCAAGTAGACAAGCACGCCCACAATGACAGCGAGCAAGAGCTGCCCCTGGAGCCAGAGACCAATTTTCTCCTGTGTCCGCTTCCAGAGATTGATGGCATAATTCTCTTTCTGTATTGGAGTAACTACGCGCAAGAATGTCTCTATCCCCCGTTCTTCCACAGCAAGATAAAATGAGATCACCAATACAAGCATGGCCGAGAGCGCACCACCGAAGATAGTCGAAGCTGTGTGGAGAAATCCTTTGGACAACCCAGCAAGAGCACTCTGCAACTGCTCGATACCGGATCTGATCGAGAAAGTATCTACCAACTCACCGCCGACTAAGTCCCCTCCGGGGATAATGTCCGGGATAACATCGGAAACATTCACACTCTCAAGATACCCCGGCAAGACAACAGAAAGATTAGAAACTTCCGACAGCATCGGTGGGATGAAGATGAGTGTGAAGATGAAGAAGATAAGGGCAAAGAGCAGATATATGAGTAGGACTGATACCACACGGGGCAACCCCTTCTTGGTAAGTCCCTTAACCCCGGGCTCGATGGCAGAAGCTATGACAAGAGAAGTAAGCATGATAAGAATTACGTTGCGGACGAGAAAGAGAGCCACAATACAAAGAGCGACAACCGCCACTTTGATGATGCCGGAAAGACTGGGGGTAACTATTATTCTCTGTGGTTCGTTCATTTTATTTTCTCGAGAATAAAAGCGGGGAGTTCGGCCGAAGCGAGACGATCCTGTATACCGCTGTCGCGATGCCTGACTGTTATGGTTTGATCGTCCAGGGTTTGGAAATCTACAGTGACGCAGAAAGGCGTGCCGATCTCGTCTTGCCGGCGATATCGTTTGCCGATATTGCCATTGTCGTCAAAGATGCAGGTTATAGGTGATAGGTTATAGGTTTTTAGGTTTTTATAAATTTCGCGGGCTTTAGCAACTAGCTCTGGCTTATTCTTGAGCAGGGGGAACACAGCAACTTTAATGGGAGCGATCTTGGGCGCAAGTTTTAAGTAAATCCTTTTCTCGCCACCTAACTCATCTTCTGTATAGGCACAATCGAGTATTGCAAGTAATATCCTCTCAACGCCGAACGATGGTTCAATAACATGGGGAATAAATCGTTCTTTCGTCTCTTCGTCATAGAAGCTCAAGTCAGCGCCAGAATACTTGGCGTGCGATGAGAGATCAAAATCTGTACGATACGCAAGGCCAGCAATCTCGCGTCTGCCGATAGAATACTCGAACTCGAAATCAATTGTGCGCTTCGAGTAGTGAGCTCTATCACCATCTGGAACTTCAAGCTCATGCACCTTAGGCAAACCAAGTAAAGTGAAGAATTCGTGCATGGCCACGCGCCACTGCTCAAATATACTCTGCCAATCATTTGGCTTGATAAAGTATTCAATTTCCATCTGCTCAAATTCGCGCAGTCTGAAAATAAAGTCTCTGGGCGATATCTCGTTCCTAAAAGCCTTTCCGATTTGGGCCACCCCCATGGGCAAACTGCCTCTGGTTGTATCGAGCAGGGTTTTAAAGTTGGCAAACATGCCTTGAGCTGTCTCTGGTCGTAGGTATGCCGTGGTGGTCTCATCTTTGCGCGCACCTACTTCTGTCTTGAACATAGTATTAAACTTGCCACCCTCAAGTGGATCAGTAAAATTTTGTACGTGTCCAGCCGCTTCCCAAACCTTGGGATTCATGACGATGGGTGTTCGTACTCCAAATACATCTTCTCTGCCGTAAACAAACTTCTGCCACCAAAGATTCTTAATGTTGTGTAAAAGCTCGTTACCTAGGTGACCGTAAGAGTAGAAACCAGAAAGCCCGCCGTAAATTTCCGAGTCTGGGAAGACGAAGCCCCTTCTTTTGCAGAGACTGACTATTTTTTCTAATTTGCTATTTTGCTCCATGATTCTTGGAAATTAGGGTCTTCGGATATGCGCGTGTCAATAAGTGGCACGCTATCAGAAATCGTCTCTCCCGTAAATAGATCCCGGCCGCTCGCATTCATATTCGTCATAAGTGGCAAGGTCTGATCCGCCTGGGGCAAGCTGGGCAAGAGAGCAATTTGGAAAGCAACCTCGCGAGGGGAAACACTCGACGGAGACGCCTCTAGTCTCCCCACATTCCAAGAAACAATACCAGTCGTGGCTTCGAAACGTAGGTCAGCACCTGAAGGTGATACATTGCCCAAAAAACGAGTATGCGAAGGCAGGAGTCCCCTTACCGTTACTCCGTTAAGGTCATTGGAAGCGCTCAGAACAGACCAAACGAGAGTATAAGTGGTCTCGACGTTCACCTTGGGCGGCATCGGCCCAGAGTTTGCGAATGGACCAACCGTGTACACCGCCTTCGCTCCAAGATCAAGAGCAGAATTGAGACGGATCAGTCTCGAAACAGAAGTCCGAACAATATCTCCGGAACCATCCTCGGTTACGCGAGTCGCCTCGAAGGTTACGTCAGCCTGGATAAAAGGGTTACGTATACCCGAAGCCCCCAATTTGTCACTTGAGAGCGTAGAGATATCGAAACTGATCTGCCCAGAACTGCCAGGCTCGATGAGTGCGAGCGACTGGTCGTGTTGCTCTTTCCAAGTTATCGTATTGTCGAGAGACCGGTATGAACCAGATCCAACTGATACACTACTTTGATCTAGAGCGTTCCCAGATAGACGCACGCTTACGGTACCATTTATAAGCTTGTCACCCAGATTATTAGTCCACGCTATGCTACCGCGCAAAGTCTGACTGGGCGCAGAGATAATTTCTGATGCAGCTTGGCCAGAGAAGCTTGCAGCAAGATCAACGAATGATCGACGCATCACGACAGTTGCGAAAGTGGATCCATACGGAACTCCGACCTCATTGTCGCTAGTCTCCTTGGCTCGGCCGGCAACAACCTTGAAAAGTTTCTTCTCATTATCCTCACCGTCAAGGACCCCAGTAATAGTTATACGTCTCCTGATATCTCCTTGCATATCACCAATCCGCCAAACATTATTGCCAAAAATTGGCTTAGGACTTGCATCCTTGAATCTAAACCCGGAAGGATAGCTCGCGTTTACCAATATATCGGAGAGTTCGCTTGTCGCACGCGAAGCAACATCAATTACAAGTTGCACTTGATTACCAGCATTCACTTCATCTGGCAAAGAGAGTGACAAATCAAGCGGCGATGAAGAGATAAGAACTGTGTAGGTTTTATTCTTCTCGAAGATAGCATTAGAACCGGTGGTCCTATACTCTACCGTGACCTTAACTTCCTGCTCCTTACCGGCCTCACCGAATAAAACTGCCTTAACAGATTCGTTCGCAACGTCTCCCTTGTTAAGAGTGCCCAAGTTCTTTCGGTAACGGACCAACTCCTTCTCCAGGTTATCCGCCTCGCGCGTGCCAGGCGGGAATGTAACGATAAGGTCAACAAATTCTAAGGAAGTAGCATTGTTATTCGCAACCGCAACGGAAAGACCAAGCTCGTCGCCACCCTTAAGCGAAGTCGGACCCTTGAGCGTAATCTCGAGATTATCTGCCGAGACAACATTCGAACCGCTCCAAATTATGAAAGCTGAAGCAGCAACAGCGAGAACGAAGAAAAGCAATGCAACTAAAAAGAATTTCTTGAGGAAAGATGGGTTTAGCAAACCTCTGGTCACTGGTTCTTCTTCTTTATCCCAGTCTGGAGCCACTTCAGTTCGTGGCAAAGATTGCTGCGCTCGGCTGATATCAGCCTTGAATGTGCCCCTTTTGTATAATTTCTGCTTAAGGTCTTCGACTAGACCCTTGTCATGTTCAGCCATGACTTATTATAACACGAACTTATAAATGGCTGGCGTATATACCCTGCTCTATCAGTTGCTCCCTATGCTTGTCCGATTCTGCCCGTACGCCCACATAACCAAGCTTATCTAATATGTTAAGTTTAAGTTCTCTCTCGTTTCCGTCTTGTCCAGTTACCCCGACAGTAAGCATGTCAAAAATATCAACGTGAGGCTCGTGCTCGCCCATGAAACGACAAATAAACCTGCAAAGTTCGGCTGATATCCCCCTTTCAGAATTCTCCGCTCCCACCAATCGCCAGTATTCCCTGCCTGGCACAAGCGAAACAAGAGTATGCGAGTAGAGCGGCAAGTTGTAGCGCAACTTAGAACGTACTTCTCTAACAGATCGCGCATAAGCATAGACCAAACCCAACTCCCGAGTAAAAAGTGTAAAAACTTTACTAGCCTCCCCACTAGCTCGCTCACTCAAAACTAAAGCCCTAGTTGTGTAAATACGTTCAGACATGCGCTAGCTTTTTAATTGCTTCGACAACGTCGGGCAGTTCTTTGACTACCATTATGTCACCCTCACCGTCTGGTTCAGACATGTGCCCCAAACCATGTTTTGTGATAATTTCTGCTCCAAGTTTTTCTTTAATCACTTCCGCGTGTCTTGAGTCTATATATGGATCGTCGTCAGAATAAATGCCGATAAATGCCTTTGAGCTTTCTTTAACTTTATTCCAATTTATCCCGTCACCAAAGAATTCTGGCAAAACGGATTTGTCTTGAATTGCAGCAACTTCATCTAGTGTATCTGTGGGTACGGCAACAAACACAACCCCACCCACTTTTGTACCTTCTGCGAGAGTTCCCAAATACTTCATTATAGTTGGTCCGCCCAAACTATGACCAATAAGATACAGCTCCTCACTTGCTGACCCAATCTCCTCCTGCAGTTTAGTGAGCCATGGAATAAATCGGGGAGTACTGGTGTCCGGCATAGCCGGAACATTAACTTCGAAACCCAATTTCTCCAGTTCGCGCTTGGCATAAGAATACCAACAAAAATCAGGAGTCCCTTCCCAACAATGCACAATAATTACCCGCCTCATACTTTTTCTATCTTTATTTCTTGTGTGTCTGCTAATGACACATTTTGTGCATGCACAGATTTTTTGATTTCGCTTTCAAACTTAGGGATCAGATCCCCAAGTGAAGTTGGGAGAGTGAGATTGACCTGATCAGTGGGCTGGAGACCCAAGTCCTTGCGCTTCTCTTGCACAGATCTTACTAGATCGCGCATCTTGCCTTCGAGTTCGAGTTCAGGCGTTATGTTTGTGTCGAGAAGGAGCTCTGGGCCAAACTTTACTTCTTTGACATTCACCTCGTCTTTTATCAACTCCAGATATTCTGGAGCAAGCTTTGCGCTAGTTTGTAAACTTGCAAGCGGCTGGCGCACTTTGATCCCCTCCTTCTGGCGTGCCTCGAGCGCTAGCGACACTATGTCGCGCGTTATTCTGGTGTTCTCAAGAACATCAGAATGCTCTGGCTCGGACTTTATTTCAGTCCAGTTCTCCAGATGGACTGACTCGAGTTCACCACCTACGGCTTTGTATACTTGTTCGGCAAGGAATGGCATAAACGGCGCTATTAGTTTAGAGAGCTCCAGCAGCACAAATCTAGTCGTCCCAATAGCACTGTCTCTATCTTGCGCATTATCTGATTTAAAGCGATCGCGCGACCGGCGAATATACCAGGTTGATAGATCCGTGACAAAGTCCCTGATTGGCCGACCGGCTTTGACTGTATCAAATTTATCTAGATTCTCTGTCACATCACGATTGAGTTCTGCCAATCTTGCGAGTATCCACCGATCCAGCACATTTTCAAATTTTGAAGTGTAATTTTGATTTTTGACCTTTGCACTTTGCCCTTCAATTTTATACGTCGTATAAAATTGAACAACATTCCAGAGAATGTTTATCATGCGCTGATACACTTCTTTCACCTCGTCGTCTTTGAAGAGCGCATCTTCCCCCTGCATAACAACAGATACCATTTCGTAGTAGCGATATGCATCTGCTCCATATTTATCAATCAGAAGAAGCGGGTCCGTATAGTTGCCTTTAGACTTACTTATCTTGGCTCCATCCGCTGCAAGTAAGTTGCCAGTTGTTACAACATTCTTGAATGGCTCGCGATCAAAGAGTGCTGTCGAAACAGCGAGCATGTAATAGAACCAAGTCCTGGTCTGGGAAATGTACTCGGCTATGTAGTCTCCCGGAAATCGGCCTTCAAATTCTTTTTTGTTTTCTGTGGGGTAATGATACTCGGCGAAGGGCATCGAGCCAGATTCCACCCAGCAATCAACCACCTCCGGTATGCGCACCATTTCGCCCCCACATGAACAAGCAAGCTTAATCGCATCAATGTAGGGCCGGTGAAAATCAAGCTCCATGTTTTTGTTCCTTGGGTAATTGCTGTGAGATAAAACATAAAATTCCCCCCGCTTAGGATACAGAGAATCATGCTGCTTGAGTGTTTCTTGAGGAGAGAGATTCATAAGATAAGAACGCAGAAGCCAAAGTGGATCACCATGGCTCACAAGAACAATGCTTTTCCCTTGGTACTTCTTATCTAGGTCAACAACAACGGCTCTCATACGTTCCAACATCTCGCGACAACTCTCTCCCTCTCCTAAGTGATCATCGAAACCGCGCTTCCCCTCGAATTCTCTGAAAGCATCCCATGTCTTGCCCTCGAGCGTCTGACCCAGCTGGAGTTCCTTCAATCTTTCGTCCTCTTCTACCTTCACGCCCAGAAGGCTTCCTATTGCCTCTGCCGTCTCCTTAGTGCGCAGATAAGGCGAGGTCACAATTAGGTCAATGTTTTGTGATTTGAGTTCAGAGGCAATTTTCCTGCTCTGCTCTCGACCTTCTTCTGTTAAGTGGTACCTATCACCCTCGCGAGTAGTGGCGATGACCCCCTGCTCTCCGTTGCCACTATTCTTTTCGCTCTGACCATGACGAACCAAAATGTACTTATTCGGTTTGGTGGAGCGGTTATCTTCCAAATCCGAGAGGGATCCCACAACTTTAACTAAATCGCATTCACTACATTTCCAGATCGGCAATGGACTTGCCCAGAATCTGTTACGCGAGATTGTCCAATCGGGGGCGTTCTCGACAATGTTCAAGAATCTGCCGTGCTTCAGGTGCTCTGGCACCCAGTTTATCTTCTCATTGAGCTCAATCATGCGCGCTTTGATCTTCTGAATGTTGACAAACCAACTGGAGAGCGCGTTATATATGAGCGCCGTGCCACAACGATAACAATGCGGATAACTATGCGTGTTTGGCGCTTTGGAGAAAAGTAAACCCCTCTTCTCGAGATCCTCTATCACTAACTTATCTGCTTTCTTGATGTATTGCCCCTGCAAAAACTCCGGCACTAAATCATTGTAAGTGCCATTTGAATTTAATATGGGAACCATGGGCAAATCATTTTTCAGTCCTAGCTGGTAGTCGTCCTCGCCATATATCACAGCCGTGTGCACAATGCCTGTGCCTTCTTCTGTACTCACAAAGTCTGCCAGAGCAACATAGTACGCTGGCTTACCAGATTGCTGGACAGCTGGAATCTGGAAGAGCGGCTCGTACTCTATCCCCTCTAAATCTTTGCCAAAAAAAGTTTTCTCAACTTTTGCATCTTTGCCAAAATGCTTCTCAACTAATGCGGAAGCCACAATATAACTCACCCCTACCCCTCTCTTATTAATAAGAGAGGGCGAGACGGAGTCCGGGTGAGTTACTAACGAGTACTCGATCTCCGGCCCAACAGCTAGTGCCACATTGGCAGGGAGTGTCCATGGCGTGGTAGTCCAGGCCAGCAGATACGTGGGCGTATCTGCAATTTTCAATTTCCAATTTTCAATTTTCAACCTAAACTTCACTGTGACGGCTTCTTCTGTAACATCTTTATATGAGTTATCCATGGCAATCTCGGCTTTGGCCAGGGGCGTCTCGCAATGTGGACAGTACATGAGCACTTTCCTGCCCTCATATAGCAAGCCTTTCTCGTGCATTTGTTTGAGCGCCCACCACACGCTCTCTGTGTACGTTGCGTCCATTGTCTTGTATGCGCTCTCAAACTCAACCCAGCGCCCAACTCGATCAACGTATTTCTGCCAATCATGCGCGTATTGCATAACTTTAGCCCGGCAAGCTTCGTTAAACTGCTCAATCCCCAATGCCAAAATATCTTTTTTTGACTTTAGCCCCAAATCCTTCTCGATCATATTCTCTATAGGTAAACCGTGAGTATCCCAGCCCCAGCGCCTGCGTACATAAAACCCGCGCATTGTTTTGTATCGCGGAATAACATCTTTAGCCACAGAGGAAAGTAATGTGCCATGGTGGGGCAAGCCGGTAGCAAACGGTGGGCCATCATAAAAGACAAACTCTTCTTTGCCCTCTCTTAACTTGAGGGACTTCTCGAAGATTTTGTTTTCCTGCCAAAACTTGAGAGTTTCTTCTTCTCTCTTGGCAGCGTCAGACTTCTCTGGCAAATTAGCCGGTGTGGGGCCAGTCATAAGTGTAAATATAGCTTAGACTGGCTCTTAATGCGAGATGGCGAGAATAATGCTCTGAATAAGCCCGGGTAAGTCAAAACTTGGTTCAACCAACTCAAGACGAGCGAAGTGGCGATTATTCGGAGCCGCGCCCAAGGCGCAACTTCTCGCCACAGTAATTCTACCCGTGTCAGAAGCATCCAGGCCTGCCCGAGTTATTGTCACTTTAGCTGTATATATACCCTGCGTTGTGTAATCGCAGAGATCTATGTAATCCTTTGGATCAAGATTGCTTGTTTCGGTGATGGTGGGATTTGTTTGCGACGCATCGCACCAGAATTTGTATGTGATTGGGCCAAGCACTGTTCCAGATACATCACCTCGCAGGTCAACATTGTTGGCGGGCAGCGCCGCTTGCGTATCTTCCTGCCAACCACCACCCGCATTTATGAAGAGCGTCACTCCCAATGTGCCCGAACCCACTGTCACCGTAACAGACTTCACAACATCTTGATTATTGAGATCCTTGCAAGTGAGAGTGAAAGTCGTTGTCACATTAAGTGGACCCACAACTTGACTGCCCGAATCCGATTTGGTCCCAGACCAACCGCCACTTGCCACACAAGATCCGGAGATAATATTAGAGGTATCCCAGTTGAGCGTCGACGTATCCCCAGGCGTGATTGCTTGAGGCGACGCGGTAAGATTAATATTGGCCACGGGCTGTCCCACAGTCACTGTTACTCGATCCGTGTACGGCTGATTACCCGCATCGAGACAGGTGATTGTGAACACGGTTGTCTCGGTGAGCGGGCCGGTGCTGTAGCCAGAACTCGAGATCGGTTTATCGCCTGTCCAGTTTGTGTTAATAGGATCGGCGGAGGCGGAACAGGAAACTACGCTTTGCGACGTCCAGCTAAGTGTGCTCGCTGTGTTATAGGGCACAGTAGTAGGCGAGGCTGATATATCAACAGCGGGTGGTGGTGGTGGCGCCCCACAAGTAATGATCTTGGGTATTGGTAGCGGATTCACCGAATAATCGCAACCCGGGATATTGGGGTCGTCAGGGATGCCGCAAGGCCATGCGGAGAGTTCGTGCTGAAAACCGTCCTTGAGGCTCTCTGGCAGAGTCCAGATGAATCCGTGATTGGGGTTACCGCCACAACTACTTGCCACGTCGGGCCGATTGCCATCCGCAGTCATCTCGCCGCGGAATTGCCAGGCATTGTTATCGTGAGTATAGAAGCGGACATTAAGTGGCGTGGCAAAGTCGTCAGAATCGCATGTCCATCCCCAAGTGATCGAGCAGTCGGCTTCAACTCCATCGTGGAAACCGTAAGGCTCTACGGGTGACGGTGGGCTCACAGTAACAGTTTGCTCGCGTTTGGGAGTTTTGCCATAAGGTCCATCGCATTCGAGATAGAAAGTTGTGGTTTGAGTTAAATTTGTGACATCCTGCTGTTTATCAGGTCCAACTGCTTTGCTTCCAGTCCATTGGGAATTCGCTGGCGAAGCACTTGCTGTGCAAGATGTCACATTCGAACTTGACCACTCTAATAAGGCTTGCCCAGGAGAGGTAATATTCGGCGGGCTAGCGGTGAATGTGAGCGTGGGTGTAGGTTGGGGTGGAGGCGGATCTCCAACTTTCTGCCAGCGCAATTTGACCTGCGCGGGGCCGCCTTGATTGAAGTACTCAAGCTTGATCGTATGAGACCCACTGAACCCGCTCCTTCGGGTAGTAAAGTTGTTGCAGCATTGCACTACCCACTTGTCTGTGACTAATGCCCCGTCGATATATAACCTAACGCCATCATCCGGATTCTCGAGAATAAAATCGTAATCGCCACTTGAGAAATTGAATGTTCCCTGCCAACGTAAAGAAAAATCTTTATAGCCGTCTAAAAGTCCTCCAGAAAAAATTTGATCAATGGCAGTAAATGACGTCGGCGCAGGGCTACCTGTACTTGGTCCCGCAGGAGCATTGCCACCAATATATGTGAGCTTCTCGGTATACGGAACATCGTAGAACTTGCAGCCTATCATCTGATTAGTCCCCGGTCCGGGCGTTGTACAGCTAGGTGCAGCTGGGGGTGGTTTGCGCGAAGCAATAGAAACATAATTAACGTCGCCGTCCCCACCGAGACTCAAACCCACAGCCACAAGTACCTTGCCCGGGTTTGCGACAGCGAATCGCTGCAACCAAGCAAACTCATATTGGCGTTCGTTACAACTACCATCATACGGCGAGCCGAAAGCCTTAGGTGAACCTATAAATGCCTTAGTGTTAGGGTCAAATTGTTGGTATATCTGATAGAAACATTCGTTACCTGGATAATCTATATCCGTATATTCGTTTGGGGGAATACCCAATTTCCTGCCTCCATCTGTGTCAGAATCCCAACTCCATGCTGTTAGATACTCGTTACTTGGAGCTTGCTTTTGACGAGCCGAACTCGGGATCGTGTCATCTCCATAGTGATTTGCATTGCCATAATAGCAACCCTTCTCATGCCAATTGGTATCTATCTCACCTATTGTGCCATCTGCGTACATTCTGCCCTCCTTCCAATATAGAGTACAATTCTTGTCGTCTGAGCCGTAGCCGAAGCCAACTAGTGCATGGTTTTCTGGGATTATCTCGAGCGACCCTGCACTTTGGGCATACGCTTTATTCGTCACAACAAGTCCAAGGAACAGGATTGTAAATATTAAAGAAAGCTTCGACAATGAGAGCACCTTTTGCATACCTTAAATTATAGTACGCCAGTATCAAACGGAGAAGGGGGCGAGGAGCACAACTGTGCATACCTCGCCCCCGACCTTCAACCTTCGGCCTGCCCCTAGGGGCAGGTACTACAGACCGCGGGCGGGAATCCGCCGGTGGACAGGTGCAGCCCCTGCGAAACGAGCTCGAGCTCGTATTGGGTCGCGACGGCATCGCCGATGTTCACCACGCTCCCACACGCCCCGCTGGTCTGGGTGACGGCGCAGGAGAAGCGCGCGACCTCGTAGAACCCGATGATCCGGGCGAACGCGTCGGGATCGACGCGATCGGCCTTGTCCCACGCGAGGCTCGCATGGGCCACGTTGGCCCCGTCGGGCATCGGGCAGTAGCAGAAGCTCGTGGAGGTGACCACGAAGCCACCGTGCGGGTCGGGCGGCTCCTTGCTGGTCGGACCACCACCGCTGCTGCAGGCGATGACGAAGGTGAGGGCGGCGGCCGAGAGGGCCGCCAAGAATCGGCTGCGCGTGATTTGCATGCTGGCTCCTTTCGGGCCGCCGCAACGATTGCTCGCGCGGGAAGAAGGTTAAAGATGAGACCTTGCGAAGTCCGCCACTATTGACGGAACTCGCCGATGCTACTTACAAGTATGCCTCAAAGCAAATTTGCGTCAATATTGACTTCCTCTGCTTTGCCTTGTGTAATAAATGATTCCAGCCAGGGTTGTCAACAAGATACCCACAACGTACCAGGCAAGTCGTCCCCTCTCTGTATTATCTGCCTCATTACCCTTCGCAGCATCCGACCCAGGATTGCCGTAGGTGAAATTGATCGTAATAGCTTCTGTCAGCGTTTGCTCGTCGCTCTCTCTCGTGACTGAAAGTTTCGGGTTAAGCACGCCTGCTACGGGCAACGTGCAAGCTAAGTCATTGATAAGCTTCCCCATAACCTCTCCCTTCTTCACAACAGTACTGCCACAGCTAAAAGTAAAGAAGGTTTGCCCACCCGGTGTACCGTAGATAATACCGCGCAGATTGACTGTCGCGCCCGGAGTAACAGTTATGGTCTGATCAGTGCCATCCACGGCACTCACAAGGTCAAGAGACCAAGGAGCCGCGAATGCCAAGTTAAAGTTCAAAAGGCAAAGGGCAAAAGTAAAAGGCAAAATTAAAAATTTTGATTTTTGAACTGAAATTTTGATTTTTGAACTCTGCATTTTGCCCTCATATTCTACTACATATGCTCAAGCACCGGGATACCCAATGTGTATAACCCGTTCGAGAGCGTCTGGGCAACGGCCGCTGTAAGTACTAGCCGCAGTTGCGTAGTCTCTTTATCTTCTGGATTAATTATCTGATTACTTGCGTAGAAGCTATTGAACTCACTAGCGAGCTCTATCAAGTAAGTGCAAATATTCTGCGGCGCAAGATGTACCTGCGCATTCTTGATAATCTCCGGAAATCTAGCAATCACCCGCACAAGTTTCTTTTCCCGTTCTCCGAGTTTGAGATTTTGGAAATTGGGATTTGGTTGAGCTTTGGGATTTGAACTTTGGGATTTTTCTAGCACCGAACGTGCTCGGGCATAAGCATATTGCAAATATGGTCCACTATCCCCCTCAAGCGAAAGTGACTTCTCGAAGTCAAAAATAATATCTTTGCCCGGCTGCTGCTTGAGTATAGAGTACTTAATCGCACCGATTGCAACACCCTCGGCAATTTTCTCATCCGGATTCTTTTCTTTTGCTTTCAGAACCACATCATTTATGAGCGCCTCGCCAGTAATAACATTGCCCGTGCGCGAGCTCATTTTGCCAGAAGGCAGACGCAACATGCCGTGCGAGACGTGCCGAGTTTTACCCGCAAGCTCGGGTAAGATAATATCTACAGCTTTGAGTACAACTTTGAAGTAATCATTCTGCTCGTTGGCTGTGATAGTAATAGATGAGTCGAACGGGAAGAGTTCATGTTTCTTCCCAACGAGTGCTAGTTCTTTGGCCTCGTAAGTTGGCAACTGCTCTTTGGTCACAAACACACGAGTGTGCAGGCCGGACTTCTCTTCGGGAAAAACAACTGCTCCCTCACTCTCGGTGAATATTCCTTGCTTGAGGGCTTGCCAACTCATCTCGAGCCCCGGTTTAGATACTTCGCTCTCGGCAATCAAATGATCAAAATTGCTCCCCAACTTCTTGTAGAGCAAATCAAAATGCTCAAGAGACCAACGTCTACCAATGTTGTAAAGCTCAAGGTATTCACCTTCTTGCTTAACGTAAATCTGCCTATTTATTTCTTTCGCCTCGCTCATTACGCTTTCGTCTTCTTCTGCCTGTTTCACCCCAAAAGCATAAGCTTTACCTAGAAAGTCTGTGCGCTCTCGCACATCGACCGTCTCGGCGGGCATTGTTTGCTTCATTTCTTTCATGCCCCAAACAGCTCTAGCGATAGCAAGTCCAACATCGGAAAAATAATTAGTTCGTGACACCTGGGCTCCGCTTGCTTCATACAGTCTCGACAAACTTTCGCCAATTGCGTTAGACATTAAGTGTCCAATATGAAATGGCTTCATAACATTCGGATCCGTGTACTCGACCATCACTTTCTTCCCGCGCAAACTATCATTCCAGCCCCACCTTGCCCCGCGAAGCCTTGGCGAAGTGGGGTCTATTGCAGCTTTTTGCAAAACATTAGAATGATACTTTTCTGACAACCAGAAGTTCAGGAAGCCCGGTCCGGCAATCTCAACTTTCTCAATATATCCATCGCCATCATTACCCAAATATGGCAGTAACTTTTCAGCTATTCCCAGCGGTTCAACCGCTGTAGACTTACCTACTATTAGGGCGACGTTGCTAGCATAATCGCCATGCGCAAAATCGCGCGCAAGTTCAACGTCGAAATCGCTCTCGGGCAAGTTAGCTCGCTTTAGCGCCTCGACTATTTGTTTGTGTATAATTTCCGAAGTCATTTGCCGGTGCTGCCGAAGCCGCTTTGGCCTCTATTCGTTTGCGTTAATTCTTTCACTTCTACTACAGTCACTTGTTCAACTTTCTGGATCAACATCTGGGCAACTTTGTGCCCCGCTTCTACCACATATCGCTCTTTGCTGATATTAGCAATTCCCACCAACACTTCGCCTCTATACGTAGCGTCCACTACACCGCCGAGCGTCTTGAGTCCAAATTTCTGGGCCAAGCCGCTCTTGTCCCAGATTAGACCCACGTGGCCATCAGGAATCTCCAGAGCAATGCCAGTTTTGACTTGCGCCCGTACGCCCGGTTCAAGTTCTGTGTTCTCTAGGGCAAAGAGATCTAGGCCCGCGTCACCCGCGTGACTATAAGCCGGCAATTTGGCCTCGGGTGATAATTTGCGCACCTTTATCTCCATGCCCGGACATTATACAATACTAGACATGTATAAGCCCCACCCTCTCACAGAGCGCACACCGGATGAGCAGTACAGGAATGTTCTCAAGACAATTCTCGCCGAGGGGCAGCGCGATAAGAGCCAGCAGGAAGTAGACACGATCAGCAAGATCGGAGTGCAGATGCACTTCAAACTCTCAAACGGCTTCCCCATGATCACCGAGCGAAATATGGCGCCCAAAGAATCTGAACATTTGCCAGTAACTGTCTGGCGTCAAGCAATCGGCGAAATCTTCGGCTTTATCAACGGCGCTCACACCCAAGAAGAATTAGAGAAATTTGGCTGCTTCTGGTGGAAGGATTGGGTTACTGAAGCCAAGTGTTCTAAGCGCGGCCTTGCGACTGGTGACTTGGGCCCGGGTTCATACGGCGCCGCCTTTCATGACTTTCCCACAAGCGATGGCAAGGGAGTAAATCAGTTTGCCGAGATAATAAAACAAATACGAGAACTACCTCATTTGAAAACTCATCTCATCACTCCCTGGATTCCACAGTACACATACAGAGGCGGTGGCAAAGTGCAGAAAGTGGTAGTGGCACCCTGTCATGGTTGGATCCACTTGCGTGTCATGAATGGCAAACTCACCCTGCACATGTTCCAGAGATCTGGCGACGTACCCGTGGGTGTCCCCTCGAATATGATCCAATACGGCGCGCTCACACTTGCCCTCGCTCAAGTGCTTGATCTTGAGCCGTACGAATATGTGCACACGATATCTGACGCGCACATATTCGTTAATCAAGTGCCGGCCGTGGAGACAATGCTCGCTCGCGAACCGAGAGCCCTGCCTACCATGACTATTAATACGGCCAAAAAAGATTTATTTGAATTCAGGAAAGATGATTTCGAGTTAAGCGACTATAATCCGCACCCAGGGATAAAGGGTATACCCGTGGCTATTTAATATGACAATCTAGATCATGAGCTATTTCGTAAATCTTGATAATTCCCGCCTCGACGAACAACGTCGGGTGATGGAGACGATCGTAGCCGAAGGACATTGTCCCTTCTGCTTAGAAAATTTAACTAAGTATCACAAAGAGCCAGTGCTCAAAGAAAGCGACTATTGGATCCTAACCAAGAATCAGTGGCCATACGAAGGCACGCGCATACACTTGCTTGCTATTGCAAAATCTCATTACGAGAAATTAAGCGAGTTGCCAAGTAAGGCGGGCGAAGAACTAATCAGTCTCATGCAGTGGGCGGAGAGAGAATTTGCAATTGCGGGAGGTTCGGTCTTCATGCGCTTCGGCGACATGGAATACACCGGTTCAACAGTCAAACATATCCATGCTCAACTAATCTCGGGCGTTCCTCGTCTTGACTCTCTTGGCAAAGAGAACGAAAAACTGAAAGTAAAACTTGCCTACAAAACAAACTTGCCTTCTGCCTAATTTGTGCTAGCTTAACCCAAGAAAGAGTCCCGCAAAAGTGGGACAGGGAGGTGCGTCACGAGGGAACTCACAGCATTCGATCTGCAGCGCCTTAAAGGCTGCCGCCAGCTCGAGCAGTACGTGAAGACCCGGGCGAGCATGGAGGCGGGCGGGAGCGCTTGCCCCTTCTGCAAAGTCGATCCGACCAAGATCATCATCGAGGGCAACCACGTCAGGCTCCTGTGGTGCAATCCGCCACACAAGCACACCAAGAAGCACCTGCTCATCGTGCCCAAGAACCACATCACTACGCCGAACGACTTCATGAACGAGGAGTGGTTGGAGTTCCTCCACTTCTTCTGCTGGGCCCTTGACGAGTACGACATGAAGGGCGGTGGCCTGGGACTGCGCTTCGGCGACCCGATGTTCAACGCCGGCTCGATCGAGCACTTCCACTGGAACCTCTGGGAACCAGATGGGACGGGGCGGGTGCAGATGACGCTCGCCAAGGAACCCGAAGAGAACGCCGAGAGCGCGGCACGGGCCGGGCGCTTCGCGGCGATCTACGAGCGACTTCGCGACGAGGGACATCTCGAAGCTTTCCTATCTGATCGCTTCAACACCGAGATGCCGCGCGACTGGGACGGCAAGGGCTTCTCGGAAAAGCCGCGACCGAACGCAGTCGCCACCGAAGGCTAGGTCTCACACATAAAGCGAGCGGTCGGAGAAGCAAATACCCTTCGGGGTTTTGCTCTCCGATCGCGAGCTACTATTTAACTCTGATTAGTTTGATCCCCGCATCTTTCAAGACTATTCCCCCATCTAAGACCGCGTAGCCTCCGGCGTAGTATAATTTTTTTATACCGGAGTGCGATAATACTTTGGCACATGGCGGGCAGGGGAAATCTGTGACGTAGACAGAGCAGCCTTCTGTTTTGATCCCCCGCCTGGCTGCTTCAGAAATTATTGCCGCCTCCGAGTGCATAGCGCTCGAAATTTCTATATTCAAATTGCGCTTATACACACTCCTTGGATCACCGACTTGATAAGCCTGTGTGGGACTTGGCATATGAGTGTTTACGGCACTAAGCAGAATTTCCCCATCACGCACAAGCAAAGCCCCCACCTGCCGATACCAATCGAGACTCTCACTTCCCTTCTCTCTCGCTTTACCCATAAGCTCCCGATCTACTTCTTTGAGAGAGACAGTTTCGTCTGGATCAGTAGCTTGCTCTTCGAGCGTGTTGTCGCGATGCCAACGCAAGAATGCCTTGTCCCACTCTATCTCGCATTTCTTAAGCTCACTACTGGCAAGCGTGCGAGTAATCTCATCATCTGACATCACTAACTTGGCGCCCTGGGCGCCAAGTGAAGTTGCAAACTTTTTGTCGAGAATTTCTACTTTATCAAATAGTTCTAGTGCTTCAATTGCTTGCTTCATTTGTTCAGATGGAATGCGACGGATGTCTTTGCGAATTACGTGATCAAAGTCGGCTAAAATTTCTTCGCCGATTATGGCAAGTTCGCGGCAATCTTTGTGCCGGGAGAATAGATCAAGATAGCCTTTGTGCAAGACAGGAATATAGGCGACAAGTTTCATTAATCTTTCTAAGCTTTCTCTCCCGAGAGCACCGCCTCGATCACACTCATCACTTTGGGTGTCAGTGTCTGCTTCAAGTGCTGGGCAGTGTTAATCTGCATTAGTCTTATCTTGGCCGAAGTAGAAGTTGTGGCCATGCGCGGGCTAATCAACACTTGCCCGCAATATTTCTTGAGCTCGCGTCTCTGCTTGTCGTTATAAGTCTCCCTAACTGTCCAGAGGACATCGGGCCTAATTGTCTTGATGAGATGCCATTTGGGATAATGTGCCTCCTTGAGCACGACGATATCTACGTGACGCAAGTGCGAGAGCATCTCGAGACGCTCGTCCTGGGGCACAACAGGCCTGCCCGGACCTTTGCGCTTCCTGATCTTATCGTCGCTATCTACACCCACGACGAGGAGATCACCGTGCTTCTTGGCTTCTTCGAAGTATCGCGCGTGACCAATATGGGCCATATCCCAAGAACCTTGAGTGAGAATAATTTTGAGCCCCAGACCCTTGCAATGATCAATGCAGGCTTTGAGCTTCTTGTAATCGGCGAAAGAGCGATCGGAGAAGTTCGAGCCCGAGCCGAAAATCCCCCTATTACTTATCTTGCCATTCTTGCTACTTATTTTTGCTACTTTGGCCATAAGTCTTGGGTAGAAGTATACTGGAAGGGCATGACAAAGCCAAGAATATCGATTATCGCCGCCCTATCGTCCAAAACTAGAGCCATAGGCAAGGCTGGCAGCTTAATTTGGCACATTCCTGGAGACCTGCCACGGTTCAAGAGCCTCACCATGGGTCATCCCATAATCATGGGGCGCAAAACCTTTGAATCAATAGGGAGAGTGTTGCCTGGCCGCACGAATATAGTGCTAACTCAAAGCGCAAAGTTCAAAACGCAAAGTTCAAATTTCGGATACCTAGTAGCCGAATCGTTAGAGCAGGCCCTTGAGATTGCTCGGGCAGAAAATAGTGATGAGATTTTCATAATCGGCGGCGGAGAAATTTATAAACAAGCACTGCCATATACGGACAGATTGTATCTCACTATCGTAGACAGCAACGCCGAAGGTGATGTCTACTTCCCCGAATACGAAAACGAATTTGAAGTAGTAAAAAAAGAAGAGGGATCGCCCGCCGGACCGGACAATCCCCCCTTCCACTTCGAGATACGTGAGCGCGCGAGGTCACTACTCCCTGGTTGAACCGTTGCAATTTGTGCCCCGGATACCGACCGGCAGAACTTCGCCGGGTGGCAGTTGCACGAGCGTGGGCAACTCGGCCTTCCAGAATTCGAACTGGACAAACCGATTGCCGTGGCGAAGGGGAAAGGATTCCTTCCCCGTGTGCCAAAGATGCGCAACTGGCTCGCCGCGGAAACCGGAATCGATCGGCACCGTGGCGTCGAGCAACATGAGGAAGTGACGATTCGGCGTCGAGCCTCGTGGCACGGTGTGGGCGCGCCACGGACTGGTGAGTCCGAGCACGACCCCCAGACCCAGGAAGACGTGCTCACCCGGCTCCATCATCCAGACCCACTCGTCCGGATTTCCGCGACCAGGAATAAGCTTGATCTTGCCGCGGTGCGTATGATCGTGGGCGGGCTCCTTGAAGTCGAAGAGCGTCTTGCGCATGGCGGGATTGACGTCGTCGAAGGCGAGACTGGGGCAGATGATGGCCCTAGTTGAGGCATCGTAGCCCACATCGTCCTCATTCTGTCGCTTTGGCGGCCGACCGCCGGGCAGGACCAGGACAGGTATCTCCTCCGCACTCGCGGGAACTTGTCCGGCGGTGTCCTTGATATCCGGAATCGCGCGTAAAAAGAGCTGCTTGGACTCAGGCATTGGCCAGTCCCTCCTTGTTTAATTATATCGTATAATAAGCCGGGGGGTGGAGCATGAGGACAAAGGCAATCGGCAGAAGAGGAAAAGCCGCTTTCGGAAGATGGCAAGCTTTCCGAGGCACGAACCTGCGAGCCGTAACGTACCTGACGTACGGGAACAAGAAGGTCCATGAGGGCCTGGCCATGGACGGAAACGACGGCACGGTCCGCCTCTGGTACCCGATCAAAGGCGGCATCGGCATTGACTGCCGTCCGCTTGCGGAGGACGAGGTCAGGAGCATGTGCCCGCTTGAGGAGAAGGACCTGCCAGCGCTCCTCGAGCAATTACGCGAGAACGGTGGCACGCTTCGAACTTCGCCGGGCATGCACCCGGAGCTCGTACGCAAGTTCAGGCGCACCGTGCGGCAGTTCATCCTGAATGCTAACTAAAGCTCACTGAACAAGAAAGACGAGAGTCCGGGGCCACGCGCGAGCGGGCCCCTTTTCGTTCACTCTATTTTCTTGTCTTACTTGACGTCTACTCCCATGCTCCTGGCAGAGCCTTCGATGATTCGCATTGCTCCTTCTAAGTCTTTAGCATTTAAGTCTGCCATTTTCTTCTCGGCAATTTCTTTGATCTGCGCTTTACTGATCTTGCCTACCTTTGCAGTATTGGGTGTACCCGAACCTTTGTCCTTGCCAATCGCTTTGAGAATCAATTGTGAGGCGGGAGACGTCTTGAGAACAAAATCGAATGAGCGATCCTCATAGATACTAATCTCGGCTGGCACCACTTCTCCACGCATATCTTTAGTTGCATCGTTGAAGCGCTTAATGAACTCACCGATATTGATACCCGTCTGACCAAGTGTGGGCCCAAGCGGAGGAGCAGGAGTAGCTGCACCACCCATAGCCTGCACCTTCACTTTCTTTGTAATTTTTTTTGCCATCAGATTTTCTTAACCTGTAAAAAGTCTAGTTCGACTGGTGTCTCGCGACCGAACATATTTACGAGCACTTTCACCTTGCCGCGCACGTCATCTACTTCGTTTACTTTGCCTTCCAGATCTTTAAAGGGCCCGTCTTCAATTTTCACTTCCTCGCCAACTTCAAGATCAATATTGTGCCGAGCCACATCCTCGCCCATGCGCGAGAAAATCTTTTTAATTTCTTCTTCAGATAGGGGCACAGGCGTAGTGCCTGAACCGACGAAGCCGGTTACTCTGGGAGTATTGCGCACCACGTACCAACTCTCGTCATCTACGATCATATCTACAAGCACGTAGCCAGGGTAGATCTTCTCTTCTGTGTTCACACGCTTGCCGCCCTTAATCTTGATCTTTTTCTCAACCGGCACAATCGCGGCGAAAATTTTGCCTTGCATACCCAAACTATCAATGCGCTGTTTGAGATTTCTCAACACAGTGTTCTCGTAGCCGGCATAAGTATGTATAGCGTACCAACCGCGTTCTTGTTTTAGTTCTTGCTTAGCCACTTTAGTAGGTACTAAATGTTAGGTAATAGGTACTAGCTTATTAAAGTCTTAAGACCAAGACTAAAGAGCCAGTCGAAGAGTGTCAGGAATAGGGCCACAAATAATGACACAGCGATAACGAGCGCAGTGACCTGAACCGTCTGCTTGCGGGAGGGCCAAGCCACATGCTTAAGCTCTGCCCGAGTCTCCTTAATGAATTCTGTTACTTTAGCCATTGTTGTAATCTTAGCAAAAAACCCCTGCCCGGGGTAGCCTCATACTACCAGACTTATAAAAAGTTGCAAGGCCCAGGTTTCCCCGGGCCCGGCATGTCCCCTGTCACGACGTCACACCAAGACAGGTCTTCATGATCTCCTGTTGCCTGCGGCGATTGATCGGGATCTGTAGTACGAATTCGACAACCACCGGCACTGCCCCTTCGACCTTCTCAATCTCACGCAAGGCGGTTTCGGGAGCCGCACACCGATCGTACGCGTCTGACGAATGGTACTCGAGTTCAGGAGCCGAAGGCCATCTACTCCCGCGACCCTTGCCAGTGAGAGCATAGAACTCGCCCTGCTCCTTCTCGTAGAACCTGCGCGGGAGAAAAAGTACTCGGCCGACGCCAGAAGGTCCTTCGAAAAGCACGCCGCGACCTGTACGTCCCTCGATTCTCACACCCTTGCATTCGTCTCCTGTATCCACCTCGTAGTCGTATTCCACCACAACTGCTCGGTACTTCTCGGCTGGCTTTCTGAAGTCCACGATTCTCGGTTCCGACATGGCAATCCTCCTCTGGCCCAAAGCTAGCACATAGCGGTCGAACTGCCAAATGGCGAAGGCGGCCCCACGAAGGGCCGCCCAGACACTAGAAATACTCACCGAGGTCAAGCACCGCTCTCCTACGTTCAGCCAAGATCTTGTCGAACCCAGGCCCACAGTGCTCAGAGATCTGCTCGAAGGCGTAGGGAAAGAAGGAGAACAGGAGCAGAAGCTCTTCCTCACCTTCCGGAGCATCGAACCGCACCCAGGGATGATAGATGTTTTGGCCTTCATAGACACAGGGGCACCTGAAGAGTCGGTACCCACCGAACTGTCCGGAGTTAAGGCTTATGCTGTAATGAAACCCCGCATGACACCCCGGAGGATGCATGTCAAAAACAAGATCGGCTGTCTCCGGTTTCAACTGCTTGCGAACAGCGTTCAACCCCCGCAGGATACGATCGAGCAACTTAGGCGCCGCCTCGAGCATATCCCTACCCTTTACGAACGCTACCATCATCGCCAGAGTGATCATCTAGCTTCTCCTTTTCCTCCGATCGCTCGGAAGCCATCGCTGGTGGATTTTCTCACCGGGTCGCCCCAATGAGAGTGAGCTACTCTGTATCCAAAGTTACATTATTCGCTCTCTAAGTCAACAACGTGGTGGACCGACCGCGGGTACGGAGATGTTGCGTCAATCGCAATGTTGAGTGTTATTTGATTTCGAAGACTATTGTTACGTTAGAGACTATTTGATTCTCTCCGGCTGGCACTTCTGGCGGAACCGGCATGGCGTCGCCTCCACCTCCCCTGCCTTCGGATATGGCAAGGCTACTGTCCATAGCTACGGCCTTACCGTAATAGATCGGATAGTAACCGTCGTCACTTACTGACACTATATCTCCGAGGCTCACACCGAGTGACTTGGCACGTTCTTTGGCCTTGGCTCGGGCATCTTTGATAGCCTCATTCTTGACTGCCTCGCGCACATTCTCAATATCCTCAACTTCGAACGAGAGGCCCGAAACATTGCTCACCTGGAATCCACCGATGCCAGATAGAATCTTGCCGGCATCATCTATTTTGCGCACCTTCACCTGCACAGATTGCGCTACCCGATAACTCTTGATCTCATTTTTGTATACGTACGGTGGCGGACAATAGTTGGACAAACAACGCACGCCGTCGAATTCGTAGAAATATTCATACTCCGGGTAAACTTGATAACCCGTGGTGCGAATATCCTTCTCGTCTACGCTACTTTCTTTAAGGTAAGCAACCACTTTGTTCATTTTCTGTGTAGCCAAGTCTTGAGCGGCAGATACAGTCTTGGCTGTCTCGCTTACCTCGAAAGATATAGTGGCAATATCCGGCGTCACGAATCGCTCCGCAGTGCCCTGCACTGTAATAGTACTCTTATCGTAAGAGTCCACGGCTTTGTTGTAGTTGAGCAGAACAAGGAAGGAGGCCACAGCCACCGCGCAGAGTATCCATACGAAAGCCGTTACTGACTTCATTAAACGGGACCTATCTCTTTGAATGTCGTCCATACAGATTATTTAATTATTGCTATTGTTAAGATAGGAGACGCTTTGGCAATCAAATTCTTACAAGTTTACTCGTAGTTAAGCTCGATCTCGTCACCATCGTGCATGACATAATCCTCGCCGGCACTCACCGGGCTGCCGTTCACCAATAGGCTTACCGGGTTGCCGAAATCTTCGCCCCAAACTCCGAAGAACGCACCGAGCATCACTTGCCTTGCCCGTACTGGTCCTTCTATCTCCATGTGGATAATATTGTCATCGCTGTGAGTGTGCAAGTTCTCCGGATGAGCTGTGTCCCTAAGCAACCCGACAGACGCCGGAATAGGCACGTACTTCCCCTTATCGCGAATAATTAAGTGCGCATGCCAGTGGATGGCTTGCTCTGAAATAGTGTAGTAGCCAAAATATTGGTACGCGTAATTTGTAACGAGTAACGCGAGAATTAAAACAATCAGAATTGCCAAGAATTTAAATCGCTTAGGTCTTGCAACTTTCCTTTCCGGCTTCTGTATTTGCCTAATTAACTCCTCATTTTTTACATTTTCTACCTGATCCATTTATGTGTACGGATTATCTATCTTTCTGGCTAAGTTGTAAAAGGAATATGCAAGCAGGGTTAGACCCAAACCGGCAATCTCGAAACCACGCAGTGGCAAGAAGGCAAGGAAACCGCCAGCGGCAAGTCCCAGTACCGGGGTAAGGACTAGAGAACCGCAAGAGGCACAACCTAAGCCGAGCACGGCAAGGACTAAACCGCTCCCACCTACGCCAAGGCTTCGGCGGGCAAGCAAACCAGAGTGCTTAATATAGTAAATGCTGAAGCTCAAGCTGATGCTAAATAACATACTCACAATTAATAGATATGCAAACTGAATTAATCCGAGGGTGCTGGGTAAAGCGCTGATCAAGCCCAAGGGAATAACTTTGACGAGTGCAAGATTAGGCAGCCAAGCAGCCAGTACAATCAGAATAAGAAAAGCAAAAAGAGAAATAAAAAAATATCGCGTCTCACCAAAAACTCTCTTGATTACCCGTAGAATCATTAGAATCAAATAGTATCATAAAATTGTAAGTACCCGGGCCTGCTACCACAGACCCGGGTACTCATGACGGGCCACCTATCCCCGGCGTATCGTATCCACCATCTGCTGATCCGTTATGTCATCGGGAATCCCTGGCTTGCCCGACATTGCTCGAAAAACGAACCCTGGATCACCTTGTTCTCGGATAATTAACACCGATTGTAGTCCTGTACTCCTCTCCCACGAACAGAGTGCGTCTGCGAGTCTCGTGATCGCCTGCTGCACTTCATTGTCTGGGTGCTGCACGAAGTTATCCATTATCCGAACCTCCTCCGCCATACTATCTGGATAATTAAGAGTGCCAATGGTAAAATTAGAGAGCGATAGCATACTAATTTTACCATACAAAATAACCTGTAATAATGGCGTTTACTTCGAAAGAACTTAGGGATTATCGAAACAATAAGAGAATCGGGAAAATTGCACAAACAATTCTATATTCTGTTGGCGTAGTAGGTTTCCTTGCTGTGGCCGTGATGGCTCCAAACGCGTTACAAATTTTAGGAATAGATGAATCTAAGCGAAAAGAATGGTACATGCACCGTGTCGCGCAAGATCTGGTGGATCGAGGACTGTTGAAAAAGGTGAAAAAAGGAAATCGCACAGGATACGAACTGACAGACAAAGGGGAAAAACTTGCAACTGGATATCAGTTAAAAACTCTTTCTATTAAGAAACCTTGGAACTGGGACGGAAACTGGCGAGTCGTAATGTTTGATATTCCGGAATTTAAAAAAAGTACACGTGAGGAGCTGCGTTCAACTTTAATTGCCCTCGGCTTTGTGTCGTTACAAAAAAGTGCGTGGGTTCATCCATACCCTTGCGCTGATGTTATCACTCTGATCAAACGGAAATACGAGTTGGGAAGAGAAGTTCTTTATTTAGAAGTAGACAAACTAGAAAATGATCACTGGTTGCGAGAAGAGTTCGATCTCAAGTGAAATAAATCAAGTAAAATTAGTGAGCGATCGCTCACTAATTTTACTTGATCTACAAAGTGGATAATTAAAGTTTAGCTGCCTTGTAGGCACTCGGGGCATTTGCCAGATACTCTTCAAGTTTCTCTCGTGTCAGCAGTCCTTCGCGTGCTCCTACATATTGCACAACATTCATTGAGTTAATGGGCGCCCAGGCGAGGGCTTCGGGGATAGATTTACCTAGAGCAATTGCACATGTGAATGTGCTGGCAAACGCATCGCCCGCACCCGTGCGATCAAAGGGGGGCTTGGGATCTGGATACGTGCTTATAGTCCAAGCTTCGCCCGTCTTCCCATCCAAGGCATATGCGCCATTGGGTCCATCAGTCAGACACACTATCTCGGGCCCCAGTTCGTGCAACTTTTGCATAAGTAATTTTGGGTCTTCAATTTTTGTGTTGAGGATTAACTGGGCCTCTTCGATATTGCAGAAGAAAATTTTGGCAAGTTTATACAACCCCATCAACTCCTTGCTCATTTTGATCTGAAACGTGCCCGGCTGGAAAGCGAGCTGGATAGAATTATGATTCACGATGTACGATTCAAGAATTTTATGAAAATCCAAAGATTTAGGACCAAGAGAAGTTATATATAGCCACTTCGGCTCGCCTATATCCGGCAACGTATACGGATAATCTTCGTGTTTGACTAGGATAGTGCGATCATCTTTGAACCACAAAACGTAGTGATAATTACTCTTCATTCCGGAGTGATCAATCACAAACTCATCTCCCACTTTCTCACTCACAAGTACTTCCCGTTGCTTCTTGGCTATCTCGTCGTCGCCTTGATTAGAAACGAGGGCACTTGATAAGCCAAGGCGGGCGGCGGCCACAGCCGCGTTAGCGCAATTACCCACAGCCAAAATTTCCGCAACAGATTCGTAAGGAATCTTGGTGGCAAAGGGCATGCAGAGTTCCGGAGCATGCTTATTCAAATGCTCTTCAGCCACAGAAAGGCGTATAAAAGCATCCGCCACAATATCTCCAACCGCGATAAAATCAAAGGATTTCATTATAGTATCTTAACATAACTCACCCGGACTCTGTCTCGCCCTCTCTTATCTATAAGAGAGGGTAGGGTGAGTTACTGAAGAGTAGCTTGGACTAAGCGATCGCAGAATTCGGGCATCGTCATTTTGGCTGCTCTTACGGCTTGCGGGATGAGTGACGTGCTCGTCATGCCGGGCATGGTGTTGGTCTCGAGATAATAGAGCTTGCCTCGCGAATATATAAAATCTGATCGAGATATATGTCGGCAAGCCAAAACTTTATGAGCAAGCAAAGCTCTCTGTTGAATTTCTTCCGTTAACTTTCTCGATATACCGGCCGGCGTAATCTCTTCGCTACCGCCCTTCATGTACTTGGCTTTGTAGTCGAAGAACTTACTCTTGGGGATAATCTCTGTCACAGGCAGGGCGCTGGGTTTGCCCTTCGCAAATTCGAGCACCCCGCAAGTGAACTCTCTGCCCGATAGATATTCCTGAACCAGTGGTTCGCCCTCTCTTTCGGCTAACTTAATAGCTTTTTGTAAGTCTTTTTTATTTCTTACTATCGAGACCCCCACGCTCGAGCCTCCGTTCCTTGGCTTCACAATACATGACCCCACTCCGCCAAATAAATTTACTTGGCTTCGCGGGGTGATTTCCTTAGGAACGCGCACGCCCTCGGCGTGCAAAAGTTTGGATGAAATCACTTTATCCATCGCAAGCGCCGAGGCAAGCACTCTCGAGCCGATATATGGCTTGCCGAATACTTCCAGAAGAGCCTGAACTTTGCCATCTTCGCCAAACTCGCCGTGCAACACTGGAAAAACAACATGAGGCTGGATGCGCTGGAGTCTGGACATAAGTAATCGAGGATCGCGAAACTTAAGAGGTATTACTATATACCTAGACTTGTTTTCTCCAGTTTCCAGCGCTCTAACTACATTCCTTCCAGAATCTAGACTTACCTCCCTCTCACTTCCGGGTCCGCCGGATAAAACAGCGATTCTAAGTTTCGTCCTTCGCTTGTTTGTCACTAATTGGATAGAACTCCCACAGTGGCACTTTGGGTTGCACTCTGACCAGAAGAGTTGGAACAAGAGAGAGTGTAAGTGCGAGTAGACGTTAGATTGTAAACCACTTCGTTGCCAGAAGTCCCCCTTGAACCTGACCAGTTTATACCAGATGCCGTGCAGTTATTGGCACCGGTTGTAGTCCAATAGAGTGTAGTACTACCCCCCGAGTAAACGTTGGCCGGATTGGCATAGAAGTTGATGCTTATATTGCCAGTGTTAGTACCGCTTGTGCTCACATAGACGTTGCGCGTGACTTGCTCGCCATTTGTGCCATAACACGTGAGAGTAAAGTTAGTGCCCGAACTAATAGTGCGCGACTCCGTGCCACTTATGCTTTTGCTGCCGCTCCAACCGCTGCTTGCGTTGCATGACGAAATATTTGTGCCGTTCCAGTTTAATGTCACTACGTCGTTGTAATTAACATTCGTGTTTGAGGCGTAGAAGTTAAGAGTAGGTGTGCCATAAGTTGGATACGTGGGGTAAGTAGGATATGTTGGGTAGTTGTAATACGGATACGCATTGTAGTATGCACCAGCAACTTGTCCGTAATATGGATAGCCGCCGTACATGCTCATTCCCATTTGCAAACTGGATTGTCCGTTGCAAAGTGAATTTAATTTGTTGCGCGTGAACGAACCCACGAAGCCTGTCCCAGACGTGAGACCTGCAGGATAGAGCACTTCGCTTGCATATTGATTCTGGAAACGCACAACTGCGTTATAAGTGGCCGCGCCAAAATACGATCCCTCTCCTATACCTAACATCCTATTTAGATCAGCCACTTGTGGATGTGTAGAACCAAGCGAAAGATTAACTGTGAAGTTGCAACCAGGTTGATATTGCTGATAAGGATAGTAGGAAGCTCCCAAAACCTGACCGTAATTGTATCCGTAAGTGTACGGATAAGTCTGGTACTGGCTCTGGTACTGAGGATACATACCAGTGTAATACTGGGCGCTAACTAAGCCAGGCACTAAAATGAGGCCCGAGAGGAGACCTGTGAGAATTAGTTTGTTTGTCATATTCGTAAACTACTCCGCTTGACAAAATTTTGCAAGAGCGTAGTTTGGGTCACATGAAAAAGACAAAAACAGTCTTGTTTGTCAGCGCCTTTATTTTCTTACTAGGTGTCTCCTTGCCTGCAAGCGCTGGCTCTAAATCTATCGGCCATCTCGACGGGGTAGATCAGGGCACAGGCAAAGTTTGGGGTTGGGCCCTTGACCCTGATGCACCCACCAAGAGCATCGCTGTACACTTCTACGCCAATGGGCCAGCGGGATCTGGTTTACTCATTGGCTCTGCCACCGCCAATATTGCTAGGCCGGACGTGAACAAGGTCACTAAGTACCCTGGCAACCACGGATTCTCGTGGCAACTACCAGATAGATACAAGATCGGCTACCACCAAATTTACGCTTACGCTATTGACACAAACGGTGACGGCAACCCAGTCCTAGTCGGTGCGCCCAAGACAATTGGCGCACGACCCTCGGCCAACTCAAGCATCTCTGTGCCATTCAACGGCTCAAACATCACCATCACAACAACCGAACGCCTAGCAGGCGCAATCGGTTCACTTAAATGGAATGGCCAAGAATTTATCAACAGTTACGATCATGGGCGCGAACTTCAGAGCGCATCTTCTTATGATGGACTAGGTGAATGCTTCAACCCCACCGAAGCGGGCTCATCGCCCGACGGCACTGGCCTAGTAAGCACGAGCGTGCTACGCAAGCTCACAAAAACTAGCAACTCGTTGCAAGCAAGTACCCAGATGGCCTTCTGGCTCAAGGCTCTTAGTCCTTACGGCTGGAATTGTGGCCATACTAACTTTACCACTGCCCAGAACAAAACTAACCTTTCCAATCATTATCTTGATAAGACTGTCACTATTGGCTTCGCCGGAATCCCAAACGTGATCGAACACAAAATAAGCTTTTTTGTACCCGAAGCTCACAAATCAGCTTATTGGGAAACGCTTACTGGGTACATGCCGCCAACATTCTCTAGCTTCTATTCATACAACCCATCGACGAAAACACTTGCTCCATTGAGTGACGGCCGGGGCGAACAGAACCTGCCGGTGATCCTCTCAACCCCAGACAAGAAATACGCCATGGGCGTGTACTCGCCAGACTTGCCCGAAGCAAGCTTCCCAAGCGCCGGTTATGGCCGCTTCAAATTCGCAGACACGGTTAAATGGAATTGCGTCTTCCGCGGTGGAAATGTGATCGCCGGTAGCACGCACAACTTTCGTTGTTACTCAATCGTAGGCACGCTCACGGACGTCACAAACTCAATAGACAAACTCCACACATACTTTAATCCCGCAACAACCCTCGACAAATCAAGTCCGGACAAGGGTCGCGCTCACGGGCGTAATAAATAAAGAGGGTCGCGCTCCGGAGAAAGATTCTCTCCATCACGCGACCCCTATTCTCCCGGCCCTAGGGCGCAGCCACTGGCCGGCCGAACTCCGGCTCCCTGACCTCGATCACTTTCGTGCCAAGATCCGTCACCTCGACCAAGCAGTGGTGAACAAGTTCGAACACCTGGCGATCCGCCGACTCGACTAGGATCCCCTTCCTCTCTCCCACGAGCCCGTTTACGGCCGCGGCCAGAGCAGTTCCGCTCTCGTCCTGTCCCCGCGTGCGGAAATGGGGCTGTAGGTGCCCGTGGTAACGACTGATAGTCACAACATTCTTCTTGCTTCCCATGAGATCGACAGCCACTGTGAGCGGATGCTCTCGCGAGATGAAGATCCGGCCCGCCGCGACGTCGAGAACCAGATCAAAGAGGCCCTTCGGTCCCTTCACTTCTCGGTCGAACTTCATTTTCTTTGCCCTCCCCGAACCCTTACGAGCGTTCTAGTCTGAATTATATACCGAATTGCGGATTCTGTCTAGTTCTTTGTCTACTTTCTGCCAGAGGCCTTCCTTAGTGCTGTCATTACGAAAGACAACATTTGCAAGCGCAATGCACGCCGACAAATTTTGTTTGGTCGGGTCATTCGAGTGCATCTCGCGATCTTCGTCAGCCAGGAACTTCTCGTATGAGATATTATCAAGTGCGCTCCCCCTCTTGCTCACCCACACATAACGGCGCCGTGGGAGAGCGTCAATTGCCCATAATTCGAAGAAGCCCTTCTTGCGCAAGTATTCTACCTCAGCCGGAGCGCGCAGAGACTCGATCACCGCATCTACTCCATCTGCCCTTGCCCGCCCGTAGAGACTCTCGGCAATATAGTGCGGACCGAATTGCTTGCGCAAATCGTTAGCTACTGAAGTAGTATTGTCGCGGTTACTAGTAAGGCCACGGAGGGCAACTTCTTCCTCGATGAATGATCTGGCTGAATAATGCCGGAATCCTTTCGCAAGTAGTCGCTCAACCAAAGTTCCCTTGCCCGCCCCCAATGTGCCCGTGATCCCGATTATTATCATGCCGGCAAACTTTCAACTTTTCCTGCAAGCTTTGAGCCCGCTAGTCACCTTACGGCACTATTACAAGCGCATCAGTAGTTGCGATTTCGCGGTGCTTTGGATCAGAGAGACTCACAGCACTTGTGCTCATGTTTACAAGTACGTTGTGCACGCCACTTGAGAGTGCGTAGAAGCCACTAAACGTGCCATTACCTGATGCGTCAGTCGCGAACGAGCCAGGGAAGCTTGGGCTTGCGCATGTTGGCTCTTGTGAGATGGCCACTGTGTAGGTGCGGAGTGGTTCGGCTCCCATCAGATTGATAGTGTAATCAATGCCGCCAGTTGTAGGCGTAATAGTAACGTAGCCGTCCGGATCTGATAAGTCATCGGCGCCGGGGCAAGCGATACTGCCATCAGCATAGAGCGTGAAGTCTTCAGAATCTGGGGCGGAAAGATCTGCGTAGAGATCGCCGTTTACCTGGAAGTTACCGCCGTCGATCACCCGCGGACCAAAAGACAAATCTCCGGTGATGGTAATGCGATCTACTTTTGCTCCGGGCTCGCCCATATCTTCGATCGTAATGTGTACAGTCTTAGTTGTGTTATCAGAGCACTCTCCCGTTGCGTCAAAATCTGCCACGTCACTTGTAGTAGTGGTTGCAATTACTAAGTTAGAGATGTCCATAAAGTGGCATGTAAGTTTGCTCTGGTGATTCTGGAGAGTGAAGTGACCACCAGACAGAACCCCATCTGAATCTACCCTCACTTCCGAACCGAAGGTCCAGATCTTCTTGCCGCGAGTGTCGTATATGTTACCGCCACCATTTACAACCGTGAACTCGGCTGGAGTAGCCGCACCCGAAGTTGTTTCCCAAGTGAAGGTTTGGCCGGAACCAGAGACAGCTGTGCCGCTCATTGTGCCATCGCCCGCTACTGTGCCAATCATGTCAACATAATAACCAGCGTTCGAACCAGTGTAGAGAATGTGAGCTGTTACATCAGAATCTGTACTTGTGCCGTTTAAATCCCAAGCATAAGAAGGGTCGGGAATGTAGTAGCCCGTGCCTGAAAAGAGGCCAGACATAACATCCATACTACTCACCGTCATTGAATGAGGGTACATGCCGCTACAATTAGTAACACATGTAAACTCGACTGTGTAAGTGCCAGTAAGGTCCCAGTCAGAATAAGCCATACCCACAGCCGGCGCGGCCATAAGAGCGAGGGCAGCGAGAACGTAAACTACGAATTTCTTCATATATTTTGTTAATTTAGACTAATAAAAAACCCCATTTCCACAAGGTAATTATTATGACGATTATAACCTAAATTTGTGACAAGCGCCTTTGCAATTTGCAAGTTCTAAAACGCGAAGGGGGCCGCGCGGGCTCGAGTTGAACTTCGAGCGCCGCGGGCCCCTTCAACCTGGGCTCTGGCAGCTCCCTGCCACGGTACGCACCCGCGCAGACAGGTGCAGACGCGTGCCATTCGCACAGCCCAGGACGACATCCTGCCCTTCCTCGACGGCCAGGGCCACGCGGGTGAGGAGCCAGGGAAGATTCTCCCTGGGATCCGAGAGAGCGATGTGCGGGGCCGTGTTATCGGTGGCCGTGCGCACCTCGATGTCCACCTCTACTCGACCCTTGTAGGTGATGTTGCAGGACTCCGGCTCGGAAATGAGCCGGCTGAGGCGCTTGGCGAGCTCGATGATACCCAGGATCTCTTCCGGGGTACTGCGTCGTGGGTTCATGGGTCTTCCTCCTTGGCCCAAACTAACCCCAATCTCTCGTTTTGTCTAGTCTGATTTTAGTTTCGCTTGTAGGTCGGCAAGGACAGTCTTATCCCCCGGCAGAGCAGGTGACATAAATTCTTCGGGATTATCTGCCGGAATTAAGTGCACGTGCACATGCGGCACGGCGAATCCTTCAACAATCACGCACACCCGATCTTTGCCCGTGAACTTCTTTAATTTGCCGGCAACTATTTTGGTAGCACTCATAAGTTCACTCAAATTCTGATCAGTCATGTCGAAAATGTACGGCACATGTTGTTTGGGAACTACCAGACTATGCCCGGGTACCTTAGGCTCTATACCGAGAAAAGCAATCGCATGATCATTCTCCCAAAAGCGATAATCAGGAATCTCACCTCTTATGATTTTGCAAAAAACACAATTATTTTCGCCGGCTTGCATAACGCAAATTCTAGCATAAAATGTTTATAGAGGGGTTGGGTCCCCCAAAGAGGAGGTAGTCCGATGACGACATTTCTGATTCTGCTCGCGCTTGCGGGAGGCTACTCTCGTTCCGTTCCCAACGCTGATCCTAGCTCTCCCACAATCGAAGGCAAGCTTGAATGCGGTGCACTCGAAAGAGCGAAGGACTTCTGCAACACCGTGCAAGAGGGCGTGGCAAAGCTCAACCGCACAATCCCTCGCACCCCGGGACGTTATGTCGTGAATGCAGGGGTTGTCTGGGATAGCGCCTCGAAGCGATACGTTTCGTACATCGAGATCATCAACATCGAGAAGGGAACGAGCATCAAGTGGGGTATCGACTTCGGAGAAACCCTCGTTCCCCACGACCTTGCGATCGTGATGCTCCGTGACGTTGGAAGAGCTCTCGAGCGCGATAGGGCTTGCGGAACACTCACTCAAGAGTGTCGGAAGGGAAAACTTCCCTGTGAGTAGGGTAACAACGAGGGGCGCCACGACTGACGAAAAGCAAAGGGGCGGGAACGCGCAAGCGCTCTCGCCCCTCAACCAATCAATAGTCTGTTTGGTTTCGTGAATGTTTATATTTTCCTATATCTCGTACTTCGGCCTTGGCCTATACGTTCGATCAGTTTTAATGCAGTTAGTCGGGATAGCGCTTGGCGAATTGTGACCTCTGGCATCATTCCCTCAAGCAACTTATATAACTCTCCCTTACTACTGGTTTTGTTCTGTTCAAACAGTGAATACACCCGAAGTTGTTTTTCAGACAAGAGTTTTTCTGGTTGATCTAATTCCATAATATTTCGAGCCCGCTTGGTCTGCTCAATCAGCACATCCAAAAAGAACTCGGCCCATGGAGTAATGTTTTCGTGCTCGGTTTTGTGATTTTTCTGCGTAGCCCGTAGTGCCAGGTAATATTCAACCTTTCGTTCTTCGATAATCTCCTCCATGGACACATAGGGTATATATGTATATCCGCTTTGCAACATGAGCAGATTAGTTAGTGCACGACTCATTCTACCGTTTCCGTCCTTGAATGGGTGAATCGCTAAGAATTCGAAAATAAAGTTTGCAATCAGCAGGATGGGGTGCAGTTCTTTTTTCTCAAACTCACTATGGGTCCAGAACAAAATATCATCCATTTCCTTTTTCACCAGATGGGGAGGAGTCGGCCTAAACATGACTATCTCTTTGCCTTCTTCGTTTCTCATCACAACAACATTGTCCGTACTTTTATAATTACCCTTGTGAATATGGTCTTTTTTTGAAAAATGCAAAAGAATTTGATGGAACTGCAAAACCTGCCCTTCAGTAATTTTGAAGGTTTTGTGATTATCTAGTATTCTTCCCAAAAGATCGGCATACCCGGCTACTTCTTCCTCGTCACGCCCCTTTGGCGCCTTGGCATGTAACCCCTTGAGTAATCGTGCCACTTCTTCGTCTTCGAGCTTTGAGCCTTCGATACGGGTGGAAGCGCCAGTGCTAGTAATTAGCACGGAAGCTCTTAACCTGCCCAATATTTGGGGACTCAAACGTAGACTTCCATGCCACAATCCCTTGAACTCATCGATAGCGGCTATTCTCTTGAGAATCCCTTGGTTTATCTTGATTCTGTTTCTAAATCTGTCCATATTTTAACTGATACTTTTAACAGTATCCGATTATATCATATTGTATCTGTAATTGCAACTATTCTCTTATGACCGGGAACGCGCAAGCGCTCTCGCCCCTCATCAATCTATGTAAATAATAAATTTAATCTGTAGGCCAGAACCATATTTTATTTCTGATCTCTTGGATCAATTTATAAGAATTCGAATGCGAGAATACTCCCAAGTACGAATTAATGCTTGCTTCAAGATTTTCACGACTTATCTTGCCTTGCTTGTATTCTAAAACTATTTTGTGTAGTTTCTGCAATATTCTCTTTCGAGTCTTGGTACGTACCAGTGAGTAGTGGGGTAATTGCACATAGCCCAGGAAGTCTACTCCGCGATGAGCCGGATTTATAGAAACTTTACTGGGGTGCAGTTCTAATTTGAGCTTCCCGGAGAGAAAGACTTGGATCGCTTGCAATGAATGCCCCAGGTAATTTCTGTCACTCCCAATAATTACAAAATCATCAGTATACCGGGCATAGTATTTAGCTTTTAATTCATGCTTCACAAACTGATCAAGCTCGTTCATGTAGATATTCGCAAACATCTGCGAGGTCAGGTTGCCTATCGGCACTCCGATCTGCGGCACGCTTTCTCCTCTCTCTCTCTCTCGTAAATGCAGGGTTAGTGTAGCTTCGCACAACCTTCTCAAGCAACCAAAGTGCGTCGGGATCAGTGATACGCCTTTTGATGATAGCGAGCAATGTGTCGTGGTTCATAGAGTCGAAGAATTTGCGTACATCGCACTTGAGTACAAAGCATGGCCGAGTGTAATTACTGCTCACTTTTCTTATCGCCTTCCCAAGCCACCTTACGCCCTTGTGCGCGCCCCGCCCAATCCTGCACGAGAAGGACGTGGGAATAAAAGTGGGTTCAAAAATGATGGTTAGGATGCGGGTAAGAGCATGATGCACAATCCGATCCCGGACAGGTGCTTTGTGGATGTGGCGTTGTTTGGGGTCACGAACGAAGAAACTCGAATACGATCCATGGCGGTAACTCTTGCTTGCAAGCTCACGCCCAAGCGCGAAAAGATTCTCCTCCAAGTTCCACTCGAAAGCTCCTACATCTTTCCTATTCTTCTTGTTCTTCTTGAATCTGTCCCAAGCAAGAAACAGATTCTCGATTGAGATAATCTGATTAAAAATATCCTTATAAACTCTCATAAAATAAAACTAATATGACTAATGACTTCGACATCCCGATCTTCAAGAAATCTTACGAGCTCTATCAAACTTTCTACCTCTATCGCGTAACTATCTCCAAGCAAGATCGCTATACCATCTGGCAAAGAGGCGAGAATCTGATCCTAGATATTCTTGAAGGAATTCTCTTGGCTAGCAAGTTGCCGAAGGAGGAAAAAGCTCCAGTTCTTGAGTGGACAAGCAACAAGCTCAATCTCTTGCGCATATTCCTGCGCTTGTCGAAAGACGTGAAGGCTCTCGATCAGAAGAAGTATCTAATCCTAGAGGGACTAGTAGACGAGATTGGGCGCATGCTGGGCGGCTGGCTCAAGGCGACTTACGCTCCTCGCTAGAAACAAAAGGTTCCCAAGAGGGAACCTTTTGTTTTGACAGAGAACTGACTTCCGGGACGCGGCCAAGCCGATGTTGTCGTTGCGCTTGTTGTCATACCAGTTGTTCACGTTCGGCCTGTTGTCGCCCGAGTTACCGACGTTGACGTGATCGCCGTCCTGGTCCACGAAGTTGCCCATCCCCGCCTCGCTCACCGAAGGTCAAATCGGCATGACTCAAAAGGAGCACCGACTTTCCCTCCTGAATTTAATTCGGGAGCAACCCAACGTAAATCGAATATCTCCACTGGGGATGAGCAAGAAGTTCTATCTCCATCTTTACCGCACTCTACCTTGATCCATAGACCAAGATACTCTGGCAGATCTTAAGATAAGACGTCCTGCGAGAACCAACCGTGGTCAATTCTTCAATAGCAAGATTAAAAGGATAATAATACAATGCAGACAATAAAGCAAAACCGTCCCGACTTTCGTCGGGACGGGAGATCAAGGGAATCAAAAGCAACAAGATTCCCAAGTGTTCGAAGTTCAGTTGCCGAACTTCCGGGACGCGGCCAAGCCGATGCGGCCGCCGCGCTCGAGGTCATACCAGCCGTCCACGTACGGCCCGCGGCCGCCCGAGCCACCGACGAAGACGTGAGCGCCGTCCCGGTCCACGCTCGAGGTGCGAGCGTGGATGTTGGGGAAGAGCCACTGGTTCCTCACCTCGTGGTAGACGGTGATGAACCAGTGCAGCTCGGCGGCGTTCGGCACGCGCTCGACATTCAAGAGCAAGAGTTGTTGCTCGTCCGAGGTCTTGCTGGTCGAGCTCTCGACGATTGTCCTCTTGATCGCGAGCCAGCCCGGGCTGGTCTTGTCGGTGTGCGAGAACTTCTGCGACGGATCGAGGAACCAGGTGTTCCCCTCACGGAAGTCCGTGGGCGTGAGCACGTGGTGTTCGGCGAGCGACTGGGCCGTGGAGGGCGCAGGCACCAGAGCGTAGCCGTGATCGCGGTACCACTCGAGTATCTCCTGCGAAGGCAGGGTACGTCCGAGCTCTGCGATCTGCGCCTCGCTATAGGCCACCGACTTGCGAGTTGCCATCACCTCCTCGGGCGAGACGAAGTCCTTGCCCAAGATCGTGCGAGCGAGAGCGTAGTCGGGCGCAGCCGCCGAGAAGCGACGGATACCCTCCTTGAGGTATTCCAGGAACTCCCCGCCACGGGAAATGAGTCGCTGGAATCCCGCGCTGTCGAGCTTGATCGACTTGATCGCGGCAGCGATGGCTTGGTTTACGAAGTCGCGAAGTTGCCTGCGCTGATCAGACGTGATCGGCAAAGAAGTTTTGACCGTCATCGTCGTCTCCTTTCTCTCCCTTATCCGGGGCCGCCGGATTCGGTATTACATTACATGGTGCTGAAACTACCCCTAATTATACACTAAATGGTATCAAAATGTCAATAGTGCGAGGTAATGTGCAAGCACATATTATGTCCGGCCGGACAAGTCATGTGCACGTAACTATTTACTCTTGTGGTCGTAGACTCCTTCCCAGCTTGGGGGGGACATTACTTTAAACTGGAGGCATCTCTCTCTAAGCAACTTAGTGGGGCCGTCACTTGGCAAAATTGTTTCGATTTCGGCTAGTAACTTGAGGCATTTGTCCCAATCGCCTTTGTAATAATAACCTCTGGCCGAATCAAAGCGCTCTCTTATATTCTCAAACTCTTCTTTCATACTCGCTGGAATAACTTCGAAGATCGTGACAGGTAACGATTTGCCCTTCACTCTCACTCGGTCAATCTCGCGTGTTGTTATCCCCTCTTCACTTAATCTATTTGATATGGCAAGAGTTTGCTCGCTTGCTATCACCCGCACGCCATAATTCTTGGTTAGTCCCTCGAGGCGTGAAGCAAGATTAACCGCGTCGCCCATAATTGTGTAACTCATGCGCTCTACGCTGCCCATGTTGCCCGCTACCACGTCGCCGCTATTTATGCCTATGCCAATTTCGATTTCGGGCAGATTTAACTTTCTACTCTCGTCGTTAAACTTATCGAGCGCCTCCGACATGCCCGCCGCGGCAAGAATTGCGTCACTTGCATGTTGCTCGCTCGCGATAGGCGCGCCCCAGAAGGCCATGATGGCATCGCCAATATACTTGTCCACCACTCCCCGCTGCCTCAAGATCACATCTGTCATAACTGTCAGGTAGCGATTCATGAAGCTCGTCAATTGCGTGGGTGTCATCGTTTCAGAGAGAGTTGTGAAGCCGCGGATATCAGAAAATAATATGCTCACTTTTTTCTCTTCGCCACCCAGCTTCACTTCCCCAGGGTTACGCATAATTTCGTTCAGAACATCGTGCGAGACGTACTTCGCAAACAAATTCCGCATCTGTCGCTTCGAACTTTCTGCCCCGAAGTAGCGATAGATAATCTGGGCAAGCGCAGAAATTAGCCAAGCGAGAAATGGGTACAAAATAGGCAGAGCAATCAGAGCTCCCCAAGCAATCACAGTTATTATCAAAATAATTGCATAGATCGCCAAACAAACAAGAATTGCCCGCAACATGCCTGGCAAGAACATAAATGCAAGCGCAGGCAAGATCGCAGCAAGAATTATAAGCAGGGCTCTAACTAAACCACCCGATTCTGCGTAGCCTGATCCGGATGTGAGCATGTTCACCAGATTCGCCTGGATCTCCACGCCAGGCATGGCAAAGCCTCGATCTATGGCCGTGCGCTGTTCGTCGTGAAGATCAGTGGCTGTCGAACCCACCAAAACTATCTTGCCCGCAAGTGACCCAGCCAGCTCATTCTCACCACCTTCTAAAACTCGCCAAAAAGGCACTTGACGGAAAGTGCCGGGCGATCCCGCCCAGGCAATGCGGGAGGCAGGTTTTAGGTTATAGGTGTTAGGTGTTAGGTTTGAGGCGAAGCTATCGGAGAGATTAGCGCGTCGGACAATCCCGTCTGGATCAACTAGCAAACTTACCTCCCCAGTTTTTACATTTTCTGATTCAAGAAATTTGGGAAGGGGTGTGATGTTTTCTGACTCGCGCGAGGCAAGCACAACTGGAAGTTGTGAATCTTTGAATGCTTTGACTAACTTGTCGTCATCGCGCACACCCAAGCGCGATTCTTCGGCGAAGAGTACGTCAATGCCAATTATTTTGGGCGGATTATCAGAAAGTGTATCGAGGAGTTCTGCATAAGTTGCCCGAGGCCAAGGCCACTGGCCGATCTTGCCGATAGATTCATCATCAATAGCAATAATCACAATCTCATTGCCCTCGCCGCTACTCACCCCGATGGGACTAAGCAACTGATCACCTAAAAAGTATTCAAAGCCAGTGAAGAGGCCGATGTAAGCAAATAGACAGACTACAAGGCCAACTACAATCCCAGCGACAAAGCCCGCGCGTCCTTGCAAGTGCCGCATATACCTCATAACGCTATTCTAGCACCCGCCGAGAAAGCTTCCACCCATTCCCCCACCCCAATAACCCCAAATAGGAATTCAGCACTGCCTCACTTGGAGGTGAAACCTCCAAGTCTACCAAGTCTAGTTTCTTAAGCATCCGCCTCTTGGTACTCGTGCGCAGAACTCTGTGATCGGGAAAGTGCACCCAACCGAGGAAGTCGAGGCCGGAAGATAGAGTTTTGATAAAGCACTTGTCGGGATGTGTATACAATTTCAAACGGTCGTTCAAAAATGTATGCAGTGTTAGGAAGAGATTTTGGAGATAGAGTTTATCGTGCGATAGGACAACAAAATCGTCGGCGTACCGTATATAGTGCCTGACCTTGAGGGTGTGTTTAACATGCTGATCAAACTCGTTCATGTATATGTTCACGAGGAGTTGCGAGGTGAGGTTGCCGAGGGGCAGACCTGTTCCTTCTTTCGCAGAATGGAAACTATCAATGACGTTTGATAGCAGCCAAAGGGTATCTTGATCAGAAATGTGTCTGGCGAGAATCTGCTTGAGAATCCCATGATCGATACTGGCAAAGAACTTCTTAATATCGCACTTAAGGACCCACACTGTGCGGGTGTGGTTGTGTGAGACTTTGCGGGCAAACGATCTGAAGCGATTCATAGCTCGATGGGTGCCCTTGTTTAGGCGACATGAGTATGAGTCGGCGATGAACTTGCGATCAAAGTGTGCGTACAGCACACGGTATATGGCGTGGTGTATTAACCTATCGCGCACAGATGCCTTGTGTATATCACGCGGTTTGGGGTCGTTGACCTTGAAATGTTTATACGGGCCGTGGTTGTACGTTTGTTCCTTGAGCTCTTGATGCAGAGAGATGAGATTGTCCATAAGATTGCGCTCGAAAACTTGCACATCAGCCTTACTTCGTTTACCCTTACGGAACTCTCGCCAAGCAAGCAGGAGATTATCAATCGATATTATTTGTTCAAAATTTATACTATGACACAGAATACTACACTTAGTGCCCCCCCCCCGCACAACCTCGCCTCCTATCTTGCCCTTGTTGCATAAGTTGAAAGATGCTTATTTATTGTGGTTCTCATACTACCAGATCCTGCCCAAGACACACAGGCACTCGCTTGGCTTGAGGGTTGATAGCTTGTTCGTGGAAGCAATTGAAGCAGTGGCAACGGCAAGTTTCTTAAACCCAATAGAGAAACTGCCTTATGTGCGCTTAGCCATGCGCAAAGTTGATACGATCAAGATAATGCTCATGGTGCTCTGGGAGTCAGATTCGCTCAAAGATAAACAGTATATTGCAATCTCGGAGAAGATGGCGGGGATTGGCAAGATGATAGGTGGATGGGTGGGGCAGCTTAACAAACAAACAGCCGCTCCCAAATAGGCGGCTGTTTGAAATGAAGAGAGTTGCGCACGCCACCGAAGATCCAGTTGTCGTTCCAGTCGTTGTCGTTGCGGTTGACGTTCACGTTCGGCTCGTCGTTCCACCGATTGAACGTGGCGAATTGTACATGATCCCATCTGTGCCACCACTTCTTGATTCCCCATCCTCAACTGATGATTACCGGAGAAACTCGGGGTTGTATCTTATTTGGCATCTCATCCCAAAAATTAATTAGGGGGTTAATGCTCCAGGATCACGCACCAAGTATCTTCATTTTTTAGAAGTGTCTGCGTATGCCCTCCGCCTGAAATCTTCATCTCAAACGTTCTCAACATACGGATACTGGTATCGGCGGTGAGAAATTAAAGTTTAACTCTAATCGATCACATGACATTCGCCTACCACCTTCTGTGATTGTATCAAAAAGAAGAAGGCCCCGCTCGCGGTGTATTGCGAGGGGGCCGGATTCAGAAACGGGATCAAGGGCAAAGTGCAGAGGCACGAGGGCCAGTGCAAATTGCCCAAGTTTCGAGAGCTACTTGCGCACGCCACCGAAGACCCAGTCGTCGCCCCAGCCGATGTCGAAGCGGTCGACGATCACGTCCGGCCCGCCGCGCCACCGAACGAACGCGGCGAAGCACCACTTGCCGTCCTTGTCCTTCCAGTGAGTACCGTTGGGGTGGGTGTCGGCAAAACTGGGGTCGGCTTCGTTGACGGCGGCCAAGGCGTACGGATCGACGGGCTTGAGGCCGTGGAAATCGAACTCGGCCTTGAGACGATCGTCGCTGATCAAGCCGTCCTTGTACGCTTCGGGTCTGGGCTTGAAGAACGTGACCTCGACCTCCTCCACGATCAGGCTGTTCCCACGGGGCATCGCGTCCACCACCTCGCGGGTGATGTACTGCCGGCGGCCCGTGGCGTCGAGCGCCTGCTGGGGAGTGCGGGCGCGGTCCACCTTGACGCGGCGGATGATCAGGTTACTGAACGCCTCGACGCGAACTCGGAACGGAGCGAGGAGCTCCATCCCCAGGTTCTCGACACCGAGAACCTGCTGGACTACCCTCGACGCGAACTCGGTGGCGTGCTTGCGAAGAGCGTCGCGAAGCTTCGCGACCACGTTCTCGATTTGCCCTTCGGTCATCTGGGCTGCGATCATGGTCTTGGCCATGGCGTTAGCCTCCTTTTCAATTTGATAGTCTGGGTTCCGGAATAATCACGGATTACCGACTTTTGCCATCTGGGTCAATTATATCATAGACAAGTAGAAAAAGCAAGGGGTAAAATGTGGCTCTATTGAGAACGATTACCCGCGTTCGTCTATGGGCGTTACCGCTCCTACTACTGTTATGATTCCGCTCTTGCCGCCGAATTCTTTGCCACTATCTGATTTGAAACTTGCTGTCACAGCGCCGAAGGCTGTGCCGATTTCAGACACATCAGCTCCAAGCCTGGCCTGGAAGATGCCGGGCTTGATTATCCCGCCGATTGAGCCGACTACTTGCCACGAAACAAGATCAGTTACGACTTTTTTCGTACCGTCACTTAATATCGCAATTGCCTCAAATTCTATCATTGCCCCCTCGCTCACTTTCAAGCCTGCACGAGTACTTACTTCCAGCGAAGTAACTGTGGGCCTGGCTGCTTCTGGCTCTGTCTGTGTTGTGCCTGTTTGAGTAGTACCTGTTTGTGTTGTGCCGGTGCGCGTTTCTACTTTTGTTTCTATTTTAGTCTCGATTCTGGTTTCAAGCTTCGCTTCTACTTCTGATTCAGGCAAACCCGTTCTCTCTGATATCTCCTCAACTTTTGCCTCGAACTCTTCTTGCAACTCTGTCTTTATCACTTCGCGCAACTCTATTCTCAAGTCCTCGCCTACCAAGCCTTCGGCTCGCAATTCTTCGATCTTGTCGCGGATAATGCCATCGCGCGTTTCGTTCTCTCTGATCCAGTTGCGCAAGGGGTGCTGCTCATCTTCTGTCACTGATGCCCTATCGCGCTTTTCGAGCTTGCGCTCGCGCGTCACTACAAGCACTTCGCTCTCGCCCATAATCACTTCATCACCCAACACTTCTTCTCCCGTCTCTTCGTTTATCTCAATAATTGCGGTCACAGCAATGTCGTGTTCAGAGCCAATGATATTCGTCTCGCCCTCTGCTGTTACTTCCGTACCGAAGGCCGAGCCGCGGACAGTGGCTACGGCAGAGCCAGTGCGCACTTCCCAGTGACTCTCGGGTGTGGCAAGAGTCGTGATCTTGGACCAGACCTTACCAACAGATAGAGCTACCCTCACTTTCAAACTGCCGGAGTTCTCATCAAATTCGGCCTCTGTAATTTTAACAGTTGTGTTGGGATCAATGCGCAAGTTCGATCCATCAGAGAAGTATACGGTTCCTGCACCAGTGGCATCGGTCTTGATGATCATACCAGCATCGAGTTCGTCCCCACTTGCGAGGGCCCTAACTACTGTTCCACCCTCATTCACAACATTGACGTTCTTGTTATCAACCTCTATCCAAGGCTTACTCCCCACTGTAACGGCCTCGTCCACGCGCGAGGAAAGGGCGAACCAGCCCAGTATTCCTACAGCAAACACCGCAATAATTATGATTATTTTTTTCATACTCTTATTAGTTCTCTGGATTATACCAGAGCCTAAAATCTTGGCTAGCAAGTAGATAATCGATTAGATAGAATTGAGCTTAGCGCGAGTCATGGGGCCAACCAAGCCAATTGCCTCAATCCCATACTTAGCCTGGAACTTCATGACTGCTTTCTCGGTCATGCCGCCGAAGTAATCAGTCTCGTAACCAGCCGATCCAACTCCTGAAGCAGCTACTTGCGTCTCTGGATCTTTGTTCAGGATCTGTTGCAAGAGCTTAACTTGCACATGTGTCATGCCCTTTCTAAGTGAGACGGTGAGCGCGCCAGAAGAAACTGTTCCTGCCGGAGTGGCCATGGCCGTACTTATGCCGTATACACTCGCAAACTTCGCCCGTGTGGCGGGACCAAACACGCCATAACCTTGCAGACCTGGACCTGTAATCCCATATTTTTCTTGAAACCTTTGCACAGCCTTCTGTGTGAGTCCTCCGAAGTAGCCGCTAGTCATTCCCTCCGGATAAAGTGTTGCATCAAGAGCAAGTACGCGCTGTAATTCTGTGACGTCAGCTCCGGACAGTCCAAGATAAAGCGAGCGAGTGAAAGCAAAAGTTGTGCCAACGGTTACTGGTACAGTCACTTGTGTCTGTGATGCACCCGGCACAGTCACGGTTATAGTGGTTGTGGGCGCAGGGGTAATCGCGGGAACATATCCGCCCCCTGCCCCACCACCGCTGATAGGCCCGTTCCCTCCAGAACCACCGGAGCTACCTGAAGATGAGCCACATTCGGAAGAGGATGGTGTCACCGTAAGGGTCACGGCACTGCCACTATTATTGACAACGGTCATGTGAGCACTTGTTCCCGAGCACTCGTAAATAATGGAGAGAGTGTTGGCCGAAGCGCTCCAATCCAGCTTCTTATTGGCACTCATCTCTATGTGAGAAGTATTGGGTAGGACAACCACGAAGTTGCTCGTGTTAACAGTTATTGACTCTACTGCCGAGTTCGAACCTGATATACTGACGGACGCACCGCCAGAACTAATCACAGTATCAGGGGTCAGAGTGACATCGGTAGAAGCCGCGAAGACAGGCGAGGCCAGTAAGAGTGCCGAGATTGCTATTGCAATGCGTATCTTCATACCTTTAGTTTAGACGGAAGATTAATGAGTTGCGAAGAAGTACACAGTCGCGGGACCTACGGTGTTACCAGCGACGATACCAGTGTTAAGAAGCCGGATATTGATGGTATCGGCAGCCGTCGTAGATGCAGCTTGGATCACGAAACCATTGGCCAGAGAGCTGGTGGCGGTGACAAAAATCACGTCATTAACGTGCGTCCCCGTTGCGTTGACACAATTAACATACCCCGTGGTACTGGCCGTTATGGCAAGAGCTTGGAATGTGCAGGTGCCCATGATAACTCCCGTGAGCGTCGTCCCTCCCCCTACGACTAGATTGGTAGTACTAGCTGTATCGAAACTGGCAGAGGTAGTGGTAGAGTAAGTAAAGGTAGAAAGTCCTGTGACATTAAGCGTACTGGCCATGGTCACCGCTCCAGTGAGTGTGCTTCCGGTACCCACAGTGAGTGAGCCTCCCGTATTAATACTTGTATCAATTGTCGTAGACGCAGTTACAAAACCTACCACCGACAAGCATACAATAATAGCCCCGGCGTATTTGAATAGTTCTTTCTTATTCATATTATTAATGTAAACAATAATCGCTAGATCTAATAATCCAGCTTGTAGTATATACTCTGGTTAAATATGCGAAAGAACTGACAGTGGATAAGTCGAAAGTCTAGGGCACGTCCAAGAATGATAGGAAAAATGTTTTAGGATCCAAATTGCCCTCGCCTATCAGCCTAGTGGTCTCGAAAGTTATTTCTTCATCACCCTTTTTAGCTACGAAATTGCCCTCGGGCGATATCTTAAGGCGTTCATCTTTAAGTTCATAATTAACTTGAGCCACTATCTTGGCAGCTTCTTCAGGCGAGAGCATCTCCCGATCGGCCTCTGGTTTCGAATTTATCTTTTCTGACATTGCTATAAATATACACTCCCCCTATCTAAATTCAATCACCAACAAGGAGCGACAGGAGCAGGACGATTGATGTCCCCACGAGGGAGAATGTCTTGCCTAACAACTTTTTAGCAAGGGGCGCAAGAAAAAAATAGATAGTTAGGACTACCCCCAAGGTGTCGCGAACAACAAGCTTGATATCAACAAGCACAAGTTTCAGAGCATTCGTTGCCACTTCAACTTTTTTCACCAGATAATTCTACTTGAAGAGCACAGGAATTTCAAAAGCGTCGTCGTGTTCGGGTAAGCCCGATGGATTGTCTTTGCGCAAAATTAGGGTACCGCGATCGTACGGGGCAGTCTGCTCGAGTGTAAATTCTAGCTTGGCACTGAACGGCACATAATCAGTTGTCATCCAATCCTCCTTTGCTTGTGCAACCCCCGTAGCGATTATTAAACCATCCCAGTTTGTGAGATATATAGGAAATGATGCCTCAAAGTACCAATTTCCCCTGGCCTCACCTTCGACGACGAGCGGACTGCCAATCAGAGCATTTGGTTCAGGCCTCTCTAGCTTTACCAAATCCTTATAGGTGTAGAGCTCGGCTACGGGTTTGTAGGCAGTAACCAGCCACAAGACACCTGCAATAATCAGAACAAAGACGCCAATTGTTAGTTTGAGTTGACTTGGCATAAATATGAGACGACTCTATTATACATCCCTTACCAAAGAAAATCGCCCCGCGAAGTTCTCAAGTTGAGAACGAAGTGGGGCGACGTTCTGATGCGCTATTTAGGCGCGGGTAACATTGACCGCGGCTGGGCCCTTAGGACCTTCTGGATCCTCGAGATCGAAGTTAACGACGTCGCCAACTTTAAGATCATCGAATTCCACGCCAACCACCTTGTCCTTGTGGAAGAAGAGATCCTTCGGCCTGTCTTCGACAGCGATGAATCCGAACTTCTTGTCCGCAAGAATAGTCTTAATAGTTCCTGTCATGTGTTTGTGTTTATTGTACCGAGCAACTCGACTATGTTCCCGTGCGTATAGAGATTATATCACAGCTCCTCGGTCTTGACTACTTCTTACCCGATTTTTTTGGCTTCTTTTTCTCTTTGCGTCTATCTCGTCCCTTAGCCATAGAATATATGTTGTTTATTATTAATGCATGATATTATATCAGATATGGGAGAACAGGCACCAAAAAAGAGGAACCAGAGTTTGATGGAGACATTACGCTCGATTTGCCTCGCACTCCAGATTTAAGACTGGTTAAGCCCGGTAAACCGGAAGAGGAGAAACTAGTTGCCCCTACAGCTTGGCCTAACGAGATTCAAGTGCCTGATTATACAAGCGAAGACCTGCTCGAGATGCAGAAACGAGCGGAAAATGACGATCGAGATTTCGGCAAAGATGCGCCTATCCCCGATATCACAAGAGACGAAGTGGGAATAAAACTAGAAAATTTGAGAAGAACAGAAATTAAAGAGGGCAAGATAGCCAGACTCTGGGGCAGAATCTTCGGCAAGCACAAGTGACAGAATCTAGCGCGATGTGTGACGGTTGTTGGCTATAGAATAGACCAAGAACATGAGGCCCAAGAATCGCAGGGAGATATCCCAGAGTGCGGTTGACTCCGCCCAGTTCCATGCACCCGTCGCCAAGAGCATCCCAACTACCAGAAGAGTCAAGTTTGTGTCTTTCATAATTAATCTATTTATCTAACTATTACTATGTTACTTATTAAGGCTACCTAACTAATTTTACCACAAGATCAGAGAAAGGTTTGAGGAAAATGAGGAAAGCGATGGTGGATAGGATATTGAATATTAGGTGCGCGTTGGCCACTTGAATGGCACTGCCCCCTCCCAATGACTGAATCAGGGCAGAAAAAGATGGCAGAAATGGTAGGATGATAACCACACCGATTAAGTTGAACAAAAAGTGGGCCACAGCCGTGCGTTTGGCCCCCGTACCCATTACGAACATGGCAATAAGGGCCGTAGAAGTTGTGCCGACATTTGCCCCAAGTACGATACCGAAGGCTTGATCGAAACTAAGTAAACCTTGGCTGGTCAGAATGATGGCTACACCCGAAGTGATGCTCGAGGATTGGAAGGCAACTGTCACAAGCGCGCCGACTAGCATTGCAACATACACGCTATTTATATGCGACAGCAAGTCTATAATCGTGGGGTTAGACTGGAGTGGTTCGATGTATAAAGAAATGAGTGAGAGGCAGAAAAAGATTAAACCGAAATAGAAGATAGACTTGCCAAATTTCTGATATTTTGTTTTCAAGTGATCAAGGGCGAATCCCGCAAGCACAACATAGCCCGCGATAAACGTAAGTTTGAAGGCAATAATCTGCGAAGTGAGTGTTGTGCCGATATTCGCTCCAAAAACGATGCCCAAACTCGAAGCGAAAGACAAGAGGCCTGCGTCAACAAGTGACTGTGTTGTCACAATTGCGGCCGTACTAGATTGAATAATGACGGTGAAGAGCGTGCCCAAAACTACACCGCGAGCCGGGGTACTGGTGAGGGTAGCGAGAATAGACTTAAATTTATCCCCCGCCACGTGCTCGATCTGCCGAGCAAACTTGTGAACAGCAAAAAGAAAAAGGGTGATAGTGGCGAAAACAGTAACAATCGTGTTAATTATGCTCATCCCGTTCCGTTATTGGGACATTATCGCACACTACGCTGATTTAGAAACTCGCCAGATAGCCTCAAACTGCGCTTTTTGCAGTTCGGTAAAATCACGACTTTGAACTACAAAAGCAAACTGCTCGCGGCGCGATGAGATAAACGCTACTTTGTCACCATATATTACATAACCCATACTCCAAATTACATTTGCCGGCGCCAGACGCACCTTCTCCCTCGGCAAATGTAATTTGCCCCGCGAAGCCTTGGCGAAGTGGGGCCAGATAGAACGCACTTTTATTTTCTCTTGCTCGCGCCTGTTTGTAAAATCTTTTAAGTGCTCCTCGCCTATTAACTCCGTCATTTCTGAATATGGCCAGAGAAATAGTGCCTCTTTAACCTGCGAGCGAATTATATCTGCAAGCACTACAATAAATCCCTCTCTTCCAGAATAAAATTTAATTCTAGGTTCTGAACTGCCTAAACTTTTAGCCAGATCCGGCAGTGCTTTCTGGAACTCGCGCTTTTCTTTCTCCAAATCTTTTATTCTCTTATCTAAGAGCGCCTTAATATTGCGCGGATCATCCGGCCGGAAAACTTTCTTATTATTCACCTCAAGCTCTACCACCAAACCCATTTTAATAAGTTCCGATAAGTAATCATAAACGCTGGTTCTGGGTAAGCCAGATAGATCTGCCAAGCGCTTGGCGGTAGCCTCTTTTTGCATAACCAAACTAGAATAAACCCGAATAGCTCCCCCGGAAAGACCTAGTCTAGACAAAGTAGTTTCTATCATAGTTTGTCGGATTTCGACGATATTTTTACTATCTTATACTACCTCGGTATGCTTTGGCAAGAAGCTTCAATCTCGAAGCATTGCACACCAAAACTTGTAGATCGGGGCAGCCTTACGGAACCCGATCAAGGAAGGAAGGCAACAAATGAGCACGTCCTCGACTCGCATCAAGCGTACATCTGTCCCCACTCCCCGGAATCTCGAGGAGGCCGATGCGGCCGTCGGCAGTATCGGCAACCACCAGAGTCTGATCGACAGGCTGGAGGCGAACGCCGAAGCCAGGATCAAGGAGATCCGCGAGGAACTCCGCCGTACCACGGAAGGTGTCCGCAAGGACCGCAACGCCTTCATGACGGGACTCTTTGCCTTCGCGGAGGCCAACAAGGCCATCCTCACGGAGGACGGGAGAAAGACCGTCACGCTCACCAACGGCACCATCTCCTGGCGCTGGACGCCTCCAGCGGTCTCGATCGAGGACGACAAGGAGTTCCTCAAGCTCCTGCACCGTCGTGGTCTCGACCACTACATCCGGACCAAGGAGGAAGTGGATCGCGAGGCACTGCTCTCCGAGCGGCCTCGGATCACGGGTCTCTCCTTCACCCAGAAGGAGGAGTTCGTGGTCAAGCCTGCGGGTGCCACCGAGGTCGCCAAGACTCGGACGATCAGTCTCGACTAGCTCGACTCTGCTCGCTACAAGTAGCCTTCGTCTCAAGCCCCGTGGCTTGCCCAAATTCTTGGGCGGGTCATGGGGTTTCGTGTTTTAATAGGAATTAGCGAGCTTCTTTCTCCAAGACAGCCGGCCCACTTATCGCTATGAAGTCGAGGCGACCAATTATTTGACCGGTTGCCGTTTTGACATTCACTCTCCACCTGCCGGGCGAGACATTCCGGCTAAGTGAGTAGCCCCTGTATCCCCCATCACGCCCGCCTACGATTGGGAATCTCTGCGTGCTCACGGTCTGCCAGCCTCCTTCACTATCATGTTGCCACTCGTGGATAATATCGAGAGATAAACGTGTGGGTGCGAATACAGCAGAATACGCATACAGCGTGTCGCCAGGCATGATATGAACTTTCTGGCTCCCTTGCAAAAAGGCATACCAAGGTTCGCTTTCTACCAACACTTCATACTGACCTTCGCTATTGCGCGAAATAGAGTGGAGAATATCAGAATCTTTGAGCGCGAGCGGAATGGGTGGAATAACGTTGAGAAAATACAAAACATTCACAAGCAAGAAGATCCCGGCCACCGAGCCGAGTGCCGAGCGGCCGCTCTCCTGCCAGACTTCGGGCACTTGTGCCTTCAGGAACTTGATGAAGAACCAAATCAGCACGAGCGAGGCGAGACCCGAGAGGACGAAAATAGTCGGTCCGATCTTGCCCGTGACCACCGGCAGATACGATATGCAATATGAAAACAAAACAAAGTAGAAAACACTTAGCCTGAAAGCGAACTTCTCATAGCGTTTCTTGAAAACTTCATTGCCGATTAAGAGTCCCGCAAGCAAGAGCAAGAATGGCCAGCTTGAGGCGAATGAACCCGAGCGCGAGTAGAAGATAAAAAATGCACTGGCAAGGCCACCGAAAGTAAATTGCAAAACAAGTGGCAAGAATCTAGGCAGCTTCCCCAAAGACAGCAAATATATTGCGATGGCAGCAATGAATATGTAGCCGAGCAAAATGAGACTATCAAGCAATCTATCTATCCGTTGGAATGTGAGATTATCGAGAATAAAGCCGCCCACAAGAGCCGCGGAAGATAATCGCCGCTCATATTTTTCAAAAAATCTTTTGAACCAACCGATCATTCTATGTATTCTATTATACAAGGCCCGGCTTGAATTAATATTAGTCTCTGTTAAGTTAGAGACGGAAGGGAGGCGACCATGCCTGCGGACTTCGTTGGGGTGGTCATCCCGGCCACCCCCGTAGGAGAACCAACTAACTTGCGCCCGGACGCCCCGGGCGTGACGAGAGGTACCGCCGAAAGATTGGTCAAGACGCTGCCGCGGACTCTCACCCACGCAACCATCGTCCGCGACGTCATAAACAGCCATGTCAGGACAAGCAACTTCGTGGGAGAAGTGCTGCAAGGGAGCGGTCTTGAAGTTGGGTTCGTCTTGCGTGATGGTCTCATGGTGGCCAAGGATGACTTCGAAACCTTAAACGGGTTGATCGAGGAAACAGAAGCGGCCACAACAAAACTGGTTGTTCTCATCTCGCTCGAGCCCCCTGCAGAACTATTGCTCGCAGCCATGAGAGCAACCCATCCGTGGCCCGGCCTCACCAAGGGCCATGGTTATGTGTTAGACCTCAAAGCGCGTATAGCGCAAGCAACCTAGTGGGCCTGGGCCAAAAGCCCGGGCCCCACCTGCTTCTACTAGCTAGATAACTCCGATAGGGCGGTCAGGGCGTAGGTTCGGGTGGGTTCGAGGACACCTAGTTCGTTCTTCTCTAACTCACTCTTAGCTAGCCAGCGCCACTCGTTGCTAATATCATCTCCGGACGGCTTCACCGCATCTGTCAGAGTTCGGGCAAAATAGACGAAGCTTATGTGTTTATGATTGGCCCCAATATTGTGAATGTTTAGAAACCTGGGCGGGATCAGATGTTCGAAACCCAGATATTCGCTCGGAAAGTCGGTTTTAGTTCCTACGAGTTCGATATCAAGTCCTGCTTCTTCTTTGGCTTCCCGAATCGCAGCATGATTGGGCTCTTCGTCGAGTTCTATATGTCCGCCGGGCGAGAGCCAGACATGCAACTTGTCATGCATCCGCAAGAAAACTTTGTCGCGATAAACAATAAATACATCAGCAACAAAATCTATTTGCTCATGTATATGTGACATTTTAGTAATTTAGTTCGTTTCCCAATTCCTGACTATAAGAATTCTGCTGGTCAACCACAGTTTGTGCTTTAGCCTTTGTTTCAATGGCCCCCGAGTGTGTAGTAGCTTGATTAACTTCTCTTTTCTGTGCAGTGACTTCACTCTCCCCAGTCTTTTGCTCATTACTTGGCTTGCCTAATATTTTTATCGCCCAGAAAGCGATGACCGTCACAACTATAAGCAATATGACCAACCCGTATCCTTTATTCATTTCGCAAGCTTAACATAAATGACGAAGGGGGCCGAGACGTCCGGTTCCCCGTTCGTCCCGACCCCACATGGGTCGGCCTTCAGTCGCGTTCGGCCTCCTCGGCTTCGGCGGCATCCGCATCACACCTGCGACATCCGGGTCCTTCGGTCAACGGACGAGACCCGCAGTACGGACAGTACCAAGTGAAGCAGGGCTCGCTCCCGATCATCTCCACATCGCGAAAGTAATGCTTGCCCTCCTGGTGATCTACCGCAAGCGGGCAGAGCTTGCCCTGGCCATCGGTGGCTCCACAGCGCGGGATGTCGTTTTCATTACCCCGCGAACCATCAAGAAGCCCGTTCATGTCTTCGGCGCCGTGGGCCAGACGTAGTAATGCAGTTCGTGCATTCCCCGGTTCTCCGCGATCCCCCATCGAATGTCCTCCTGTAATCTAGACCGTGTCCCAACAGCCGTTCTGTAAACTATTGTACCAGGAAACCGAGGTGTTAGATATTTTGGGCGCATGCTTGAGTGTACCAAACAAGCCCACTGCTCTTATCTGTGGCAAAACACTCTTTTTCATGCAGAGCGCTTGTTAGAACCCGATTTTTTGCGGCAAGCATAACAACCTTGACCATTGCATTGCTGGCAGTCCGATTCCTCAAGATTCTTGAAAACAATCCCGTTGGGTGTAGTTTCTGTCTCTACCAGATCCCCTTTCTTTTCCCCCGTTTCAACCTGCCCAGTCTCTGCATCAGCAAAAGGCAAAAGGGGCTCTTGTCCGCTATGATCCTGTCTTTCAACTTTAGCCATTTTGGTATTATACAGTATTGTAATCTTAGCTGGTCAGCACAGGTTTTGCTGGTTTGAAGATGTTGATACGACGAGATGCTCGCAGCATAAAGTTCTTATCTCTTAGGAACTGCTCCAATTTGTCCAGATTCTTTTTCGGCTTCATGGCTTCAATATAGTCCTCTACTGACTCAAGTTTCCATATTGTCTCATCCGCTATCTCCGCTACCTCCTCTAGCTTCAGATGATCCAACATCACGAAATATGCCAGGGCTTTCATTTTTCGTTCATCCCCGTCGAATGCCTCGAACATTATTTCCGACTCGAAGAGCGACCCGTTAAACTCGGGCTCCAAGAAAACAATGTAACCGTCTCTACGTAGCACACGAAGAGACTCGTCAATCGCAATCGCCATTTTGTCCTTAGGAACGTGGTGGAATGAGAGTGTGAAAACAACGAGATCAAAGAGACCTTCTGAGAAAGGCAGCTGCTCGGCCGATGCCACGACGTACGAAATGTTATCACGATGACTTTCTGTTCCGGCCTTCGAGATAAGTTCCGGATCAGGGTCGATGGCAGTCAAACTTTTGCAAAGTCCCGCAATCTCAATCGAACGTGTTCCCTCTCCACATCCAATTTCCAAAACGTCCTTTCCACGCAGTGATATCACACTCTCAAGTTTATCTAGAAATTCTTCCTTAATTCTTTCCATTTCTACTTACTTTCCAGATAATACTCCCAGAGTAACTTCATGGCTTTGTTGGTTACGGTTTTTGCAACCTGCTCATATGGCATCCAGACGAACTCGGCAATCTTACTCTCTTCTTCGGAGACTTTGTCTTTCTCAAGATCAGCAAGCGTGACAACGACAAGGTGGTAGTGGGCCAGCCGATTAACGTTCTTAGTGGGGTGGAAGAATAGCGCGTGAGTGGCGAAGTTCATTGGGGCAATTCTGGCCACGTTCTTGTATCCTGCTTCTTCATGAATTTCTTTACGCACTGTTCCTTCCAAAGTATCTCCCTCCTCGATCCCACCAGTTAAGAAACCGTTCCAAGCTATTGCCTTCCACTTAGCAATCAAATAAGAATTCTCACTCGGATGCTTAATGATCACAGCGACCGGATCGCGCTCGACAATAGGCAATCCTTCCCGATACGAATCCGCCCCGCCCTCCTGGTTAATCTCGATATCTGGATAAAGTTTGTTTAGGTCTTGTATGGTCTGCATATCATGGTTCTAGCAATCTTTTCATCTCCAGTGCCCTTTCCATAAGGCGGTCGCCTATCTCACCCCATTTTATGTATTCTCTATAATCCTTAGGGTCAATTAGTTTAACTTCAAAAATATCACCATCCGGATCTTTTTCAAAATCTCCATACGGCTCAACTATACAAAACATCCTGAATTGCCTTCCTATTTTATTTTCTCCTGTTGCTTCACCATCTTGATATCCAATGCACTCTTGATGGAGAACTTTCATGTTTGACTCTTCTTTAACTTCCCTTATAGAAGCTTCTTCGTATGTCTCATCCTTTTCTATAGCCCCACCCGGCGGAGTCCAGTTGTTATCTTCTCCGTGACGGACAACCACTAGTTTATCTCCATAGAAGCAGAATGCGTGCACACCGTCTAGAAAGACAGATTCTGACGATTCGCTCGGCACTCCGTCTCTATAAGTAACCTTGAATGTTTTCTCCCTGAAATCAAATTGCGACTTTATTTCCATAATAAGTCTTACGAGGGTGCCGTAGTAGAGGATGTTAGAACTGTGTTTGAACGTATAAATGACGCGACAATCTATATTCCCAAGATCTCCCGCCTTTCGTAACTATTTTCTACTAAACAAACGTGCTCTTGTATTATGGTGTTCTTGACCATTTAGCCTTGTATCAGTTCTGCCAATGGAAAACCTTTCAACATTATCTAAATACCTAAAACTCCAACCAAACATTTCGGGGTCGTCTCCCTTGATGATATCGTTGATATATTCATGCGGATAGCCGATCCACGCTCCACTAAACGTAGGACTTATGTCAATAAAATGCCTTATAAATCTGGAACTCAATATATCATGCCCAATCCTAGGTTCTGGAATCCACGATGCGACCACTACTTGCGGGTGATATTTTTCTATTACTTTATCGTGTGGTAGAAACTCAACTCTTTCACGTTCAGCACCGCTACTGGACCATCTATCCGACAAATCGTCAGAGGCAGATATCTCTATCCCCAACTTCCTTAGCTGATGTGTCAATTTACCACGTCCTGCACAAATTTCTATAATCGGCGAGCTTGCGAGTGCTCTAATCTCTTCGGCCAAAGAGTTGATGAACTCAACATTGAAGACGACATGGTCTATTAAATGCTGACACGCTGCCGACCAATCATATCCCCCGACCGCGTGGAAGTCCTCCATGGCATTAAAATATCGCAAGACTTCTTCGTGTGTTGGCAGTGTTTCAATATCTCTAATCTTTGATTTCACGTCTCTTTCGATTTCCTGCATCCTTAAATACGCGGCCTCTCGTAGCTGTTCACGAGTTGGCAGGTTTGGGTCACCTAATTTTGTTCCCTCTGACATTTATATAGTATACCAAATAGTTCGAGCCTCTCGTTGGGGCTCTAAAAATGAGCTTGTACTAAGCCATCAAAACGCTGGGTGGCTATCGGGAGTTGAACCCGAACCGAAAGCTCCACAGGCTTCCGTGCTACCGCTACACCATAGCCACCATTTGCAAAATCTCAAAACCCAAAGCGCAAAGCTCAAAGTTGTGAGTTAGCTCATCTTACTTGTAATGTGGCTTATTTTCAACTTGGCCTTCTTTCTGGGCGTGATACCTAGCCAACGCATATAGCACGCTCGAGAGTCTGTTTAAGTAGGCCAGCGTCTGAATACAAGGCTTCCCACTTGGAGTCTCGGACTCCAAGTTAACTAGAGCTACTACTCTTCTTTCTGTGCGTCTGGCTACAGTTCTAGCTAAGTCAAAGAGGGCAGAGATTTCGTTGGCTCCGGGGATAAAGAACGTTTTGATGGGTGGCAACTTTTTCTCAATATTATTTATCAGCTCTTCTGCTTGTTTCACTTTCGCTTCAGTGATGCGCATGCCAGCACCGGCGAGTTCTGCTTGGATGATAAATAAGTTCTGTTGGATTTCTTCAAGAATTTTTTCGTCGCTTTTGGATTTCGCTTTTACAAATCCTAAAAGTGAATTGAGTTCGTCGCACGTCCCAAGTGCTTCGACCAAGGGCGTGTCTTTGCCGAAGCGCTCTTTCGAGCCGAAGAAGTACGTGGTGCCGTCGTCGCCTTTGCCGGTGAAAAGTGCCATCTGATTTCAAATACAACTTTACGATAAACTACCTTCTTTCATTTTTGCATCCTTCACAAGCAAGGCTGTGCCAATTGCGACCGCAAGAACTATAAAATATACCGTGGTTAAAACCGGCAGACTAAAGGGCAAACTCTTGAGCACGCCCAAGACAACTGCCCCCACCCAGGAGACCATCGAGATAGCTCCGCTTGCAAAGAGAGTACCGGCCCCATTCCAGAAGGGGCTCTGCGAGATAAGCGGTTCGTCTGCTACGGCTCGCAATCTCTTTAAATGATGAAAGTGGAAAAATGCGCCATTTAACACAAGCACTAATACAACAATCATTTTTGTCATAAACTTTGACGAACTCAAATATTTAACAGGGTCGAGGGCAAAGAGAGCAATGCCTGACACAATGATCACGATCACGCCGATCCAAACTAAGTGACTGGCGAGAGAAATATAATCTACGTCACTCTTACTGAACATTCTTTTCTTGAGGGCGCCCATGAAAACAGCATCAGTGACAAAAGCGGCTCCCGCACCCATCACCACGCCCAGGATGTGCACGATTAGGAAAATAACTTTCAAACTAATTCCCTCCATGTTCGTTAGTTATTTATAGATTATCATGGCTTATCTACGGATGAGATCTCGCGCAATTCTTCTTTGGTACTCCGGTGCAGCTTGCGAAGTTCCACCAAACTCCTGGTATGCGAATAAAGTGGAATAAGAATAAGTGAGCCCACCACGCCAATCGCGCCCACACACAGGAACAGGATATGGAAGCCGTAAGTCTGGGCCACCACTGAACCAGTATAAGCGGCAAGAGCTGTGCCAGTGGCTACGGCCACGTCCCACACACTCCATTCAAAGCCGGTCTTGCCCGCATCAATGTGATTGGTAAACAATATGCGCCAACCCGGGATAGCCATAGAATTAAATACTCCAAACAAAGCTTGCACAAGGAAGACGTGCCAAATTTCTGTTGCAAAGGTGAGACTCATGAGTGTAAGCGACATGAGCAGGGCGCCCCAGAACATAAACAAGAACTCGTCCCGTTCACCATCATGTTTATCCATCCAACGCGCCAGTGGTATGGAAGTAAGTGAGCGCACGATCCAATAGATTGCCGTAGCCGCACCCACAGTCTCGATATCGGCTCCTTTAATTTGCCCGGTAATAAAAACAGCAAAAATAGGAGTCAGTAAACCATAAGAAAAGTAGAGCAGAAAATCTGAGACTATAAGCGCCTGGATAAACTTGTTCATGGAAAGATTATACCAGAAAGTGCCCAGGGGGAGATTTGAACTCCCACGGCCTTGCGACCACACGCTTCTGAGGCGTGCTTGTATACCAGTTCCAACACCTGGGCTTAGCGAAATACTACCATGGGAAATTTTTGATTAGTACTCCTTGTGGTCAGGAATAATTTTGATTTCGTCAAATCAAAATTTTCACGACCCTGGCTCGCAGTTTTGCCTGCTGACAAAACATCGCTCCACCTCGCACGAGCTAAACCAGCGCCTCAAGGCACTGGTTCTTAACGCTTGTGCGCGGGGGGAGATTTGAACTCCCACGCCTTACGGCATACGCCCCTCAAGCGTACGTGGCTACCAATTACACCACCCGCGCAGTGGTTAGATATTAACTTGCTGATACGGCTGTTGCAACTTCAGATTCTTTTGCTATCTCAACTTCTGGTTCGGGGGCTGGGGCGGGAGCCATTCTCTCTTGTTTCATTTTCTTGCTGACTTCTTTGGCCGCCTTCTTGCGGATGAAATATAATTTGGCTCGCCTTGCTTTGCCACGGCTAACCACTTCGATTTTAGAAATATTAGGTGAGTACAGCGGGAAGATCTTCTCCACGCCTACTCCAGATGTAACCTTGCGTACGCAGAATGTGCCTCCCATTTCAGAGCCGTGTTTGCGAGCCAAAACCAGACCCTCGAAGACTTGTTCGCGCGTGCGCGACTGCTTCTCCATCTTCTTGTCAGCCTTCTTCTTCTCCACCCGCTCCACAATAAGCTGGGTCACGCGCACAATATCCCCCGGTCGGAGATCAAGCGCCTTGCGCCCTATGGTATTAACAGCAGTAGTCATAAAGCGCCAGGTTATCAGATAAGGCCCGACTTCGCAAGTCATTAGAACCTACTTTCCGAAATTAGTTTATCACACAAATGAGAATCGCCCTGCACCGGATGGTGCAGGGCGAAGTGTCTGAGTTGCAGATGCCCGAGTCGAGGGCCTAAGCGCCAGAGGGCTGTGCCGCCGCGGTAGGCGGCGGAAAGTCGCAGAAGAGGGAGAGAACGCAACGGTCGTCCCACGGGCACTCGAAGGAGCCGAGAGAGAGCACGACATCGTCGTCAGAGAAGCGATACACGCGCGGCACCCCGCGGCAGCCACCGGCGTTTTTCCAGAGGCGATTCTCCTCGTCAAAGGAGAGGGACCACTTGTAGACGGGCAACTCGTTGCGCAGGTACTTGTATAGGACACCTGCGCCCTGGGCTCCGGTGAGGTGGCCCTGGTGCTCGCGGTAAACCGCGAGACACTGTTCGGACGTGACCTTGCGCAGAATGCTCACGAACTTGACGAGAAAGTGATCGCCGGGCTGGATGATGCGCGAGGGACGCGAGTAGTTGTCGTCCGTCATGTTCTCGTTAAAGTGGTAACGCTTCGGGTCAGGCTCGGCGCGCAAGCGGCCGAGGAAGCCTTCGTGGCGATAGTCGGGCGGAATGACCAGCTCGACCTCTTTCAGGAGGCGGAAGGCCGGGGGTTCTGGAGTGGGCTTCGGGGTGGAAATATTCTCGAGGGCGAAGCCTCGAGTGATTGCCTCCTTGAATCCAGCGTGGTTCCTCTCCCAGTACTCGAGCTCTTCGCGGGTGAGGACGTGGAGAAGGTTGGAGGTCACGCGGTGGCCGAGTTCGTACCCTCGGAGAACGAGATTCACGTCTCCGGTTTCTATCAAGGTTGTGCCTTTCATTGGCTTTTCCTCTCTTTTCAGTGATCAGTCCTGGGTCTGCCAGGTCAGTGAGGTTTCAAAAACCCCAATTTCCACCCCCATGTGTATCATACTTTGCGTAGCAAGTCAATAGTAGTTGGAAATTAAGGTTTTGGCATTACTGTTTGAGGCGGTAAAATGTGGCTTTGCCTTTGCCTTGTTTCTCTATTCGCCCAAGTTTGATCAATTTGTTGAAATCGAGACTACGGGTTGGACGGGCTCGGGTGGTAAGAAGAGCGTAATCTTTGTCTTTGATAAATCCGTGTTTGGTAATGTAATCAATAATAATTTTGTGATGTGGTTCTAGACTGTTTTCGGGAGCACCGACTGATTTGGAAAGTTCTCCACTCACGCGCAACAATTCGTCTATTATTCCGTCTGTGAAATATTCTAGCCAAGGAGTGAAGTCTACTTTGTCTTTGAGGTCATAGTAATTCCCCACGAGCCCAACCATCTCAAAATACTTTGTAACATTTTGATTGTAATAATTTTCGAAACTAAAAAGGTTGAAGGTGTCGAGACCCATCCGAGCTAAAAGCATCTTAGTAGCTAGTCGCGCTGTTCTACCATTGCCGTCAATAAAAGGGTGGATGATCACGAATTGTTTATGGAAGAGTCCAGCAACGATGAGCGGGTCGAGTTTGCCCTTATTTGAGTTCACGTATCCAACTAGCTCCTGCATTAGTCTCTGCACGTCAGAATGATCGGGTGGGAAATAAATTGGCTTGCGCGTCAATGGATTATTGACGAAAACAGGCTCCTGTCTAAGATGTCCTGATTTTGACTTGCTTATCAAATTGGCAGTAACCATCTTCTGGGTACTCAAAATAAGTTTTAAATCAAAAGAATAACTTTTTTCTTTAAGTAATTTGTTCAAGTAATCAAGTGCTTGATTATAGTTAAGCACTTCTCTCTCACTATCTCTTACGTGTTCTGGCGCATACTTCATTATCCTTTTAACCTCGGTAAGTGGGAGTGGATTACCCTCAATGCTAGTGGAGGAGTGAGCCGAAACTGCTCGCGCTTTCCGTTCCAAGTCTAGTAATACTATTTCTGGGAAATGTCTATTGTTAAGCTCTGTCACCAGTTGGGCAATACGTTTTATATTAGCCAAGAGGTGTGGACTGACCGTAAAGTTAGGCTTGAACATAGACGAATATTAGCCGATTTTTAGACGAAAGTCAACCCCGTTAGAACACAGTGTTCTAACGGGGTCAAGGTGATATTTGCAGTGTTTTAAGGGTTTGAACAAAGTCTTCGGGCAGGGCGCTTTCGAATTCTTTTTTTACGCCGCTTGGCAATGTCAGCCCAAGTTTTGCCGCGTGCAAGGCATGCCTAGTTAGTTGCGCTGGGCAAAGTCTGCCATGAGCATAGAGTGAGTCGCAAACAACTGGGTGACCCACTGATTTCATGTGGGCTCTGATCTGGTGCGTGCGGCCTGTCTCGGGTCGTACATACAATAGGGTGAACTTGTGGCCGGCATTGTCTACCAGGCGCTCGCGTACTTCCCAGACTGTGCGCGCTTCTCTCTGCGTGCCGCCAGACATCGGCCCCGCCTCGCGCTGGCGAAAGTCGCGCTTGCTCTTCCCAATGGGCGTATCGATCACCCCCGACTCGCCCTCTTTGTGCCCGTACACGAGCGCAAGATATTCTTTTTTAACTCTATGCTCTTTAAATTCTTTTTTTAAGTACGAAAAAGATTCGGCAGTTTTCGCAATTATGATCAAGCCCGAGGTGTCGCGATCTAGTCTGTGCACGATTCCCGGCCTAGGCAACACTTTACCACCAAGTGTGGTGAAGGGTTCGCCGACATTTTCCAGTTCGGGGTAATTTTTGAGTATCCAGTCAGATAGTGTGGGTTCGGGAGCTTGCCCCGCAGAGCCTTGGCGACGTGGGGTGCGGCCGTCGCCGTGCACAACAAGTCCTGCGGGCTTATCAAGCACCAGCACGCTCTCGTCTTCGTAGACTATCTTAGGCTCTGCCATAAACTACTTGGGCTTGCGAGCCTCCGCCACAACCCTCTGGTCAAGGGCAACATATCTGCGTGCGATGTCGTGGAATTCGACAGGCAACTGGGCAATGTACTGCTCGGCTCGACCCTCCGCGGCGGCAAGTCGCGCATCCTTGATCAAATTCTTTATCATCTGCAGGTTAAAAAGTTTGTAGCCCGACCACCACTCTGTCTGGGTCGCATAGAGTTGCTCCAGTTGTACATCCAGCGTAATAATTTCCTCTCTGAGAACAACGGCGGCTTCTGGCATTTCATTTGGATTGTGACTACCTTCTGTTCCCATGTGGGTTATATCAATTTTAGCATGTTAATTTTCAAACTTACCATAAGTCCCCTCCATCCAGCCCCTAATTGTAAGCCACAGAACGGTGTCGTGTACGTTGATACTAAAAGTGCCATATGGCAATGAGTCTTTAAGCCCCTTACTAGCCCGACTAAGAGTACTGCTTGTTTTGTAAAATTGAGATTTTGGTATCCCCGAAATCTTACTCCAGTATCTTTCGGCCTTACCTTGGTCAAGATGTGGGTGTATGTGCACATGAGCTCGAAATTTTCTATTTGGGACACTGCAAACTTCTTTGAAAAACCGCATCATCGTCCTTACGATTCTTGGATCTGCGTTGGAAAGCTCGGCTGTACCCCTCTTGGTTTTGCTTCCTTCCCCCATATATATACCCAACCCCAACCAAAATAGTTCCTTCTTGGAAAGTACTTTGATTGTATTTCTGGCTCTGTCTACAAAAAATTGACGACGGGCATTTTCTTTGGTTAGACGGGAAATTCTTCTTTTTTCGACAGATTCTTTAGTCCGCCCTTTTTCGGAAAGTTCCTTTTTTTGCGCTACGGTTAATTCTATGTCTCTTACCCAAAAACTAACACTGCTTTTGGCTACGCCTAGGGTTCTGACAATCTCATTCATAGACAAACCTTGCCCTCTTAGTTCCCTAGCCTTTATTTTTTCGATTTCCTTCATTTAACTGGACCCAACACATGTATAATACACCCTTCCCGTTCTGTACGCAAGAATTGCTATTTTTACAATGCGCAGTTGAAATAAATCAGCTTGCTTGTTATATTCTCTGCCAAGGGCGCTTAGCTCAGTTGGTAGAGCAACTGCTTTACACGCAGTAGGCCGGGGGTTCAAGTCCCTCAGCGCCCACAACCTGCTTTTGCAGGTAGGCCCCCGTAGGCTAATGGATAAACCGACGGGCTTCTATCCCGTCTTTGGGGGTTCGAATCCCTCCGGGGGCATAACTTTATCCTGGGTCAACGACCGGGGCGGGCGAGGCAAGCAACTTTTCATGAATTGCTGCTCTTGCTTCGAACTCGCCAACAACACTCTCCAACTCAGATCTCTTAAGACCGAGCTTCTTGACTTCGCCTGTAGACAATACTTCCTCCGCCGTTTTAGACAAGTAGAGAATATAGTGTGCAAACGCTGACACCACAATAAGGATAACGAGAGCCAACAGGAATAGATGCCAGTCTCGACCGGGGTTCGCCAAAGCCCGCGACTTTCTTTGCGATAAGAATTTTAATCTGCCTCGAAGGTTTAGTTTCATCATGGTTTCGTTTCTCTCATATAGCTACTAACCGTCACCTCGTGTTTACCGACCCATGCCTCCTCCCTATTCAGTTCCTCCTTTTCAAGTGATACCTGGCCAAAACTTAAGTTGTAAGGCACTGACTCTAGCAGGCCAAGGAAGTAATAGTTGGATTGGAACGACCCAGAGCTCTGGAAGTTTAAATATAAACTATCTTCTCTTGTCTCAAACTTAAATACCTTAAGGACCACAGTAGCTTTTGCTGCAAGTCCCTCAACTCTCTCCAGAAATTCTGCCTCCTGCCCCTGCCGTACGATAAATGAGTCGAGCACCACACGCGCTTCCTCTGTCTCGCGCAAATCACGAGAGAGAGCCTTCACAGTGGTCTCTTTCTCATTCTCTTGTGCTAAAGCCTCATATTGCCCAGATAAGTCCGCCGATTGTCTGTTTATGTACATAAACAGATAAACCCACGCGGAAAGTAGGATGGCGCTAGATAATGTGAGGATGGTAAGGGATCCTTTTCTCATTTAATTTTGAGGTTAACAGAAAAAGCTACGTCTACATTCTCTATAAGATTGGAAATCGGTGATATCACTTCAGAAAACTGCTCATCCTCGTTAAGCGCCGCAATAAATGCAAGCAGTGCCGTACGGGTACCGGCTATACCGTGGACAACAACGACCTTGTCCTTCCCTAAAGCGATTTGGGTAATCGCAATAGACGCTGCTGCCTTACCCAAAATTCGATCCGTCACCCAGGTGAATGTTTGCCCCTCGGATTCCTCGTGAGCCAAAAGTTTTATCTTGGAATTCACTCGTCTTACTTCCTCGGCAAGAGCATCTGCTTCCTTAGAAACCGGGCGAGCCAAAGCAATCTCCAATTCATGACTCACCGCTTGGCGCCGCGCTCGGGTGCTGAAAAACGTAGGCAAGATAAACGCAATAGAAATCATTATTACCGCAAGCGCTCCCGAGAGGGCAATTACCAGTAGTCTCGCATGGTAGGCCCGACGAAATGCCCAGCGACCTGATTCTGGCAGAAGGTTAATCATGATTCTACTCCCCGTAGTGCTAATCCTAAGGCAGCGCAATATTTGAGTGCCTCCCTGGCCTTAAGCTCCGGAATATACTCGTTAAGAGACAAAATATTGGTCCACGGGTCAGCAATAGAGACCGGGACATCGATACCTCCGGTTAGGTATTCCACAAGTCCTGGAACGTTGGCATTACCCCCACACAAGATTATCTCGCTCACCCGATCTTTACTATTACTACGCACGCGGCCGGTATCCCAATAGATAAGTCTCTGGTACATCTCGTCACGAAGTACACTCGCTACCCTCACTATACTCTCAAACGGTGCCTTACCACCGGCTCTACGGGAAAGACCTTCTCCCTCCTTGAGAGATGTTGCCTCCTTTTCGTCAACCTTAAGATCTAGAGCTATGGCACGTGAGAGGGCGTTGCCTCCAAGAGAAATGCTCGAAGTTAGACGCACAATGCCACTTGATACAATAGACAAGTTGCTCTGCTCGCGCCCAATATCAACTATCATGGTTACTCCTTTCTTCCCCTTTTTTACTACGGCCCGAGTTAGTGCTTCAGACTCGAACTCAAACCCGAGTGGCGTAATATTGCTCTTGCCGAGTACTTCTAAGTAGCTTTGCGCAAAAGTAGTCTCGACTACAGAAACCGCTACTATGTAAGTAGGCAGACCTTGCGCTGGAGGATGCACAATCTCGTAGTCGAATACCACCTCATTGACTGGAATTGGAACATTCTCTTCAAGATGCAACTCAATTGCCCCACGTAGATCATTGCCTGCCGCCTCTGGTACAGACATCTCTACAAGGTAAGCCTTCTCTTCGGGCAGCGAGACATGAAAGAAGTCGAGCCCCGTCTTCTCGCGGACGCCAGATATAATGTCAGTAAGTTTTTCCTGGTCAATAATCACTCCACCTTTAACAATGCCGGCGGGAATTTCTTCTTCGCCGTGCTTCCCCAGTCTAAGTTCCTGGCCATGCAAGAGAAGCTCGACATATTTGACCGCTCGGTCAGAGATATCAAGGCCACATAACGGAAAACGCAAGTAGGCCGGAGCCGGGAAGTGACGTGTAAGGGTACGAACTTTCATCCATTACATTATAACCGATTTTGTCTGTCTAAATAGCTCTGCAAGATAAGAGCGGCAGCGGCACTGTCTATGTTTGCTTTGTCGGTACTCCTACTGGCCTGTGTAGAAGTTAAATGTTCAGCCTCATAGATAACCGGGATAGACAGTGAATTTTCAATTTTCAATTTCCAATTTTCAATTTCGGCCTGGATGGGATTGGGCGCACCCTTAAAGTTAAGTGACTGGCCGATGACTATCGCGTCCACTTTCTCACTCACACATAAATCTCTAATTTTCTGCCCAAGCCGCGCGTCAGTAGGCAAAACAAATTTTGGAAAAGCAATCTTACCACTGCCATCAGAAATAGCCACCCCCGTGCGTTTACTCCCATAATCAATCCCAAGATATTTCATAACAGTTGCTTAAGTTTGTACGTATTCCCATGCGAAAGCAACCCCAAACTCACCCGGACTTCGTCTCGCCCTCTCTTATCTATAAGAGAGGGTTGGGTGAGTTATTAGATGGAACCAGATGCTACTGTCACAAACTTCTTCGGGTCTATGTACTTTTTGATGCTTGCGTTTACTTCGCTTAATGTTAGGGACTCTATGATTTTAGGATACTCGTCTACGAATTTTAAGTCGCGATTTTGTTCTAGGATAGACATGAGTGCTTTCTCTACACCCGCACTATTTGATAAGCCTACTAAGTATTCGCCCTTGACCATATCTTTACGTCTCTTTAGTTCACTCGCTGTCACCCCCACTTTGGCCCACTTTTCTAAAACAGACCTAGCCACTTTGAGGCCTTGCCGCCAAAGGCTGGGGGCAAATATGCCGTTTACGCTCATGTAACCGCTATCGCTGAAGTAGGACCCGCGAATGCGCGCGCTTATGCCATAGGTCAGTCCCCGTTTTTCGCGCACTTCCTGCATTAGTCTGGCGCTAAAGTCGTGCCCACCTAAAATTTCTATGGCCGTATTGAGGGCAAAATATTCGCGTGAATGAGTGTCTACATAAAGGGGTTGTCCCAAAACTAAATCAACATTTGCCTTATCTGGCATGTGCACAATTTTTTCTGCGCTACTCGTCTTTTTTATTTTCCCTGATTCGGGTTTATAACTCGTCTGGCCACTTTTCCAATTTTTGAATTCTGATTTTAACCTGTCTGCAATCTTGTCGTGGTCAACGTCCCCCGTCATCACTATAAAAAATGAACCGAGGCCGTAATATTGAGCGTGAAAATCTTGCAGGTCTGCCCCGCTCGCGTCTTGCACTTCTTTAATATCTTGATCAAAGTCTTGCGAATAATTGGGGTGGCTCTCTTCGTATACTTCCCGAGAGATGTGGGCAAAGGCTTGCGAAGCCGTATCTTCTTTCTGCTCGGCTATTTCCGTCACTACCCGCTTCTTCAAATTATCCAAGTGTTCTGGGCTAAATAGCGGCTCTCGCAACATTTCAGCCAACAATTCCAGTCCCAAATCAATTTTTTTAGTTGGAATTTTACCATTTACATTTGTTCGAGTTGTCCCTCCCGAAAATGACAAGCTAATACTATTTGATTCTAATAGATCGCTTAACTCACTTTTCCCGTGCCTCTTAGTGCCCTCTTTAAGCATTCGGGCCACTAGATCGTCATCGTAAGACTTGTTCGGAGTCTGGCGCGAGCCGGCTAGTAGACTTGCTCCCAAGCTCACAATGCCCACAACCCCCGTGCGCATAGTGGCAAGCGTGAGACCGGGTAGAACTTCTGACTTTTTTATGCGCTCGTACATAAGTTATTTGGGTATAAAGTAACCTGTTGTGCTCTGATCATTAACTAAGTATTTCTTTGCCATATTCTGCACATTCTCTTTTGTCACTTTCTTGATTTCATCTAGATACCCGACATAGAGCGTCCAGTCGCCGGAGGCAATCGTCTCGTTGAGCACTTCTACAACGCCCAATGCCCCGTCACGACTTGTGGCAATCATTACTTCGGTATTATATTTCTCTCTCTCAAGTTCCGAATCAGTAATTCCCTTGCTAATTATTTTCTCGTACTCATCAAGAATTATCTTTTCTATCCGCTCATGCGTTACATTTTTGGCAACGAAAGCATCTGTGATGAATAGGCCCCCGTCGTGGAATGCATTGTTTGAGGTAGAGGCACGCGAGACGAGGCCCTTGTCGGCCAGCGCTCTGTACAAGCGCGAACTCCGGCCTTTGCCTAGAACACCTGCCAGAATATCTAGGGCAAAAATATCTTGATCAAGAGCATTGGGGACTTTGTGAGCAATCGTGACTATGCCCACTTCACCCGCTCGCCGCACTGTCACATGCCTCTCCCCCTCTTGCGCAGGTTCTTGCGTGTACATGATTGGGATTTTGTGCGGTGCAGACTTGTGCTTACCAAAGTATTTGTCAACCAATTCAAGCGCGCGCTTGTTTGTGATGTCGCCTGATAGGGTGACGTATGCGTTGTTGGGCCAATAGAAAGTTTTGTAGAACTCTTGCAGTCTCTCAATACTCACATTTTCTATATCGCTTTTAAGGCCAATGGTGAGTGTGCCGTACGGATGGAATTGGAAAGCGCTTGCCCAGACTTGCTTGTGCAGGGCCTCAATTGGCTCATTCTCATTCCATTCGAACTCATTGCGCACAACTGTCATTTCGCTCTTCCTGTCAGCTTCTAAAATAAATGAGTTACGCATGCGGTCAGACTCGACATCAAGTGCCTTCTCTATATGCGCAAGCGGCAAAAGTTCGTAATAATTAGTGCGATCAAACCAGGTAGTGGCATTCATGTGCGCACCCGTCCCTCCCAGATAACTCCAAATGCCCTTGCCATTTTTCTTGTTAAACTTCCTTGAACCCTTAAACATCAAGTGCTCAAGCAAGTGCGTTGCCCCCGTATGCCCCACCGCCTCATTCCTAGATCCAACTAAATATGTGACATTGAGTGCGACAACCGGAGCCGAATGATCCTCGTAAACAAGCACTCGCAAGCCATTACCTTTGTGCACGTATTCTGATATGCCATCGCGAATTTGGACGAATCTGAAAGATTTGTGGTTAGTTATTTTGGGCATGTCTTAGTCGATACATCAGAGTATCATAGCCACGAATCTCCTGCGCACTGCGCGAAACTCCAAGAGATTCCATTTCTTGCAAAAGTTGTTCTTGAATTGATACCGGATCTGCATTGTCACTTGTTAATTTTTCCAACTCTGCAAAGTTACCTAGCTCTTCCACTTCATCAAGACACACTTCATACTCACCCAATTTAGCTTTGCGACGGGTTTTCTTCACTTCTACAATTGGCACCCATCCTATGGCAACTAATATCGCATGCATCTGATCACGATCCATGATTTCCAGCTCGTACTCAATATTGTCCAGTTCACCGGAAAGATTCTTTTTTGCCGTGAGCTCGAATTTGCCGTCTTGATTCCTAATGCGAATAGCCACATGACCTAGTTTCGTCTTTTCATAAATATTATTTTCTGGTTCCCCATATATAACGTCTTCCTGCTTCATACTCTCACCCAACACACACCCTCGTGCAGTGAGAGCTTGTTCAAGCGCCCCCATATCCGCTACCCGCATTTTGACTTCGATTTCGCGCATAGTTAGTCGAATATACCTTTTTCGACTAACTCTTTCAAATATATGTCGAGATTTTCGCGCTTCCCCATCTCCGATAAAGTTAACCAAACATAACTTTTGTTCTCCTCGTCGAGTATTGGCTTACCCTCTGTTTCGCCTATATACGTTAGGCGCACAACATGTCTGCCCGGCACGCGCAAGATATCTTGAGCAGCCAAAAGTCTAACTTCTCCAATAACTCCCAACCCTATTTCTTCTTTCACTTCTCGCTTTAAATTATCCAAGAGTGTCGAGCCAGGGTCGATGCGGCCGCCCACCAAGTCCCAAGTTCCTGCTGCCTCTGGATACTTCTTATCTGATCGCTCAACTAAGAGATACTTTCCCTCTTTGTTGCGTAGCAAAATTTTGACTCCAACTTGCAATTCCATAACTATTCGAAATATCTGCCCTTAAGCTTATAAAACAAGAGACCTGCGACGAGCACCATAGCCGCTGACACAAAGAGATTCTCGCCCCGCAAAACAGAGCTGGCTAAATAAAACAGTGGCAACTCAAAGACAAACCCCAAAAGCGTGGCCAAAATAAAATTCCTAAAGTGAATACCTACTAGCCCAGCCCCGTAACTAATAGCTTCTGAAATTGTGGTAGTGAAAATGCGCAAAAAGAAAATAGCCTCAAATTCGCGGTGCTTGTAAATTTTTACTTTCTTTATCTTTTCTATCGTAACGTCATCAAAAAGTTTTGAGAGTAACCAAAAGCCATACTTGCGACCCAAGAAAAACGCAATCGAGCCGCCAATCAAGCCGCCCACAACTTGCCCCGCAAACGCCCACTGCCAGCCGATCACGGCCACAGAGCCGAGCGTAAACAAGCCACCAGGTAGAGGTGGCCAGACTATTGCCAAAGTTTTGAAGAAAACTAGAACAATAAAGTAGACCCAGATGTAGTGCTGCGACCAGGTCACGAAGTTCTGGAAAAAGGTCTGTTTAATGAACCAAAAATATGCCAAAAGCGAGAGGATGGCGATCCCTACCACAACGGCAATATGCTTGTTATTCTTGATATGATCCATGTCAATTAAGAGTTTTCTTGTGCAACTTTTCCTTCAGTTTCTAAATAGTCTAATAGTTCATTCACATTGCAAGTAGCTAAGCCAATTACTGTATCTGCACATCCATAATAAACATATAGTTTATCTTCTACAATTACAGCTCCTTCGGGAAAGGTAACATTCGGAACAAGACCTTCTCTTTCATATTCAGTTACGGGTTGTAAAATGTATCCAGGGGTCCTTGCAATTAATATGTCAGGATCATCTATATCTAAAAGAGCGGCTCCTATTGTCCAGGTATCAGACATAGACTCGGCTGAAAAAATCATAAGCCACCCTTTAGGTGTTTTTATTGGAGTAGCACCTAATTCAGGTCCTCTATGTAGCCACCATTCAGTTTTAAGGGCAGATGTATCGCTTTCTAAAAACTCATCCCAAGATAAATCTGATTGATTTAACACATCAGCCATAGAGTCGTAATATCTTGCCCTAACACGCGAGGTAGTTGAGTCAGCAGATACTGTCATTAATAACCCAACTTCCCCATTTTTTACAGTGTCAGGGAAAAAAGCAGCGGCTTTTGAACGAGTAGGAGGTCCGATAATCCCGTGTTTTTCTACGATCACGAAATCTTTTGTTGTTGCTAAGGCAATTCTTACGTTCGGTTGTTTTATGTGTCTGTCGTGTATAGGACTATCAATTGCTGCATATGTTATGTAGAAAATATCTCCAATCTTTGTAATTCGTGGGTCTTCGCATCCAAATCCATCATATTCTGTATCGGGAGATATAAAAGGGGTACCTCTTCTCTTAAAGTTAATCCCGTCTTTACTTTCTGCATATCCAATGTATGAAGTTTGATTTTTAAAGTAAAATCCAGGTCTCTTTAATCTAGGAGTTGTGAGCTCTAAACTGCTTGGATATGTGCGATAAATCATCTTAAAGACACCGTTATCGTAAATTACAGAGGGATTAAAAACAGCCTTACTTTCCCAAGCCACTTCCTTTCTCGGGGTAAGAATTGGTTCTGGATTTTCGTTACTCGGATGTCTGGTTAATTGAAATTTCACTGCAACAGTATACCTTAAAAGGTTAAGTATGTTTTGTAGAGCATCAATGAGGGTTCCACAAACTATGATTGTTAACTAAAAGGCCCTTTTTCCGGAAAGGAATCTACAATCCCAGAGAAGGCGGAGGCGGGAGGATTCGAACCTCCGGTCCCCTTGCGAAGACTCGAGTTTTCAAAACTCGTGCATTCGACCACTCTGCCACGCCTCCGCCTTTTCAAGGATTTTTTAATTTTAAAGTTTTACACGAGAGAGAACTAGCTCTATATTATCTGAATTTTGAGGAGTAATACAGTTTCTACCAGTTAAATCTCTGATAATCAAGTACTCTGCTCCGGCGCCAGTAAAGATATACAGCCAGTCAAAAGCATTGTTTTTTATCTTCTTGATAACATAGCCCTGAGAGTTTGAGTGGATTCTTCTTAGACCAACCTCGCCTCCGTTGGTTGAGTATTTGACTTGCACTCTCCTTAGACTAGCGCCGGTGTCCAGTATTAGGTCGTATGCAGCAGATTCGGTTACTGGGAGAGAAACGTCGTATCCCAATTTAGTAAAAGAGGCTACTGCGTGGGTTACTGCGATATCCCCTTTTCGCTGTGTTACTCTCATTATACAACCATACCAGTATGGGCAACTGTTGCAAGCATACACAGTGGATAAGCAATCGGTCTGGAATGACACTGTGCTACAATATAAACGATGGAACCCGACGCAAAAGTAGTTAAGAAACTGGAGTGGCAGGCCCTTGAGCATGTCTACTACGAGAAGACCGGCGATTGGTACTGGGGCGTGGGTATAGTAGGCGTGACAGCCGCAATTCTTGCTCTTATTTTCGGCAATGCGATTTTTGCACTTCTCCTTCTTATCGCCACAGCCACAATCATTATCCACGCCGCACATGTTCCGAAGATCGTAAAGGTAGAAATTATGCCAAATGGTGTACGGGTAGGCAGTGACTATTACGCGTATTCCCAACTGAAAGGTTTCTCTCTCGACGAAGAGCACAACCCGCCGATTTTAGTTCTCGACAGCAAAGCTTTCTTGCGACCAGATATCAGAATCTTCATCGAAGATAAGAGCCCAGAAGAAATACGCGACTTCCTACTTGATCACTTAGACGAGAAATACCACGAACCCGCCTTCACCGAAGCACTTATACACTATTTGGGATTCTAGAATGCTTGTGCTAGTTTTGTAACGTCAGCTCCCGTCGTTGAATGGATAAGACACATCCCTGCGAAGGATGAAATGCAGGTTCGATTCCTGCCGGGAGCATTCACAAAACAAAAACTCCTAATTAGGAGTTTTTGTTTGGGAAAAACTTTTTTCTGATTACGGAGTGGTGGTGGCTGTGCTTGAAGCAATCTTCATGCCAACTTTAATTGAACTGATTACATCTACGAGTGCGCTGTGGGCGCCTTTCAGATTATCTCGCGAGATGGCGAAGTAACCCTTGATCGTGGTAAACGCAGATTGAGGGGTGCCTGTGGCTGTAGCAGTAGTTACCATACCCGGAATTGTGTTTAGGTAATTCTGTGCAACTGTAATCTTGCCTTCGGCTGTCACAAGTAACGCTCGAGCCTCATCGAGATTTACATTCTTATTTGTCTCAAACTTTGCAATGCGCGAGTCAATTCTATCAGCCAACTTGCTTAGTCTGTTAACTGCAGCCTGATGCACTTTCTGCATGCGTTCGGCAAATTTCTTAACTAACTCCATACGTTTGGCACTAACTTCGGCCTTAAGCTCGTCGCGCTTGGCTACGAGCTCTTCGCGCTTCTCGTCTCTTTTTTCCATTGCATCTTGACGCGCTTTAGTGCCCGTGGCAGACTGCGCAAACACTGGGCTTACGACCAAGGTGCTTAGAATTGCGACTGCTACTAGTGCGCCTGTTATTTTTGTATTGTTCATAATTTTATATTACTTTATTCTTGACTAATTATTTCGGCCTCATAACTCTGGGATACTTCTAGCCTCGATATCATATCAGATATCGCCGCACTATCCATATCAAGGGCAACGATCTCTTTTGACGGATTTAAAACTCCTCCTCGAGCTACCAAAACTCCAACGACCAGCAGGAGGACGGCAAACGAGCCAATCATTATCCTCGCATACCCGAGACTCCACCAGCCAATCTTCTTGTTGTATAGACGAGAATTTGAACTATCTGTGACGGGAGCGCCCGCTGTTTCAAGTACACGGGTTAAAAGCACCTCCCTCGGCTTGATCGCCCTTAAGGGGCTAAAAAGTTTTATAAATTTTTTCTCGTCTTTGTTCATAAATCATAAATCATATTTCATCTTCCCGAGTTCTTCTCGCAAGATCTTCATCGCTCTGTAATTCATCGCCCGCAGACTTTCCTCGCTCTTGCCCAAGATTTCTGCAATCTCTGCATAACTTTTTTCTTCTATAAATCTCAAGATCACAAGTTCGCAGA
>Ga0209542_10000359_pt1 | contig 111805 bp, 104 predicted proteins | sample RifCSPhighO2_01_FD_184028 | JGI IMG/M metagenome (GOLD analysis project Ga0209542, IMG submission 184028) | Soil microbial communities from Rifle, Colorado - Rifle CSP2_plank highO2_0.1 (SPAdes) (version 2) | ecosystem: Environmental > Terrestrial > Deep subsurface > Rock core/Sediment ...
TGAAGAAATGTTAACTGCTGAAGAGGGGACGATGGTAACGCACCATAAAAAAATCTTTGTCGCAAAGTTATCGGATATTAGTTTTGTGGATATGCAAAAAAATATTGAAAAATTACAAAATATCATATACAAAGGATCTAAGACTGAAATTATTGATAATTTAAAAAGCATTACCCCGTACTATAAGTAACTTTCAGATTTGTAATTTAAAGTAAATAAAACTAAGGATTTTATGAATAATAAAAAAATATTTAAATTTTTTTTCACCATCATTCTTTTTGCAGGCTTGTTGTATGGATTTGGGGCAAAAGCGGTAGCTGTTGGAGATTTTGTAACTTTTCAAGTAGATGAAGAATTTGAAAAAGATTCAAATTCTCAAGTTCAGGCAGTTTTGATAAAAACTTCGCCTAATCTTTATTTTTATATTGAAAAAAATTGGTGGGATGCCCAGGTTTTAGCCAAACAAGACGAAATTATTACTAATTTAAATAGTTTATCACTAGAGTTTGATAATAATATTTATCCAACCTTAACTTCGGTTTTTGGCACTGAATGGAAGCCGGGAGTTGATGGAGATAATAAAATCACTATTTTATTGCACTCAATGAAAGAGGGTATTGGGGGCTATTTTCGTTCAACAGATGAGTATTTAAAACTTCAAATACCAAACTCAAACGAAAAGGAAATGATTTATTTGCCAATCAGCCAAATTGAAAATAACTATAAATTAAAGATTTATTTAGCTCATGAATTTGTCCATCTTATTACCTTTAATCAAAAAGACAGAATTTTAGGAGTTTCAGAAGAAGTTTGGCTTAATGAAGCAAGAGCTGAATATGCTATAACTATTTTAGGCTATAATAATTCTTACATTGGAAGCAATTTGCAGCTTAGGGTTAAAGATTTCTTAGAAAAGCCTTCCGATTCTGTTGTTGAATGGCAAGATGGAAAATACGATTATGCGGTTATTAATCTATTTATAAATTATTTAGTAGACCATTATGGCATCAACATATTGCAGGATTCTTTAAAATCAAAATTAGTTGGAATTCCTAGTATAAATGAAGTGTTGCAAAAAAACGGCTATCAAGAAGATTTTGCTCAAATTTTTACCGAATGGACAATAACTTTAATAGTCAATGATTGTCAGATAAATTTAAAATACTGTTATTTAAATAACAGTTTAGATAATTTAAAAATTAATCCAACTCTTATTTTCTTGCCAATAAGTGGTGATAGTTCACTATCGGTTACTAATGTCACAAAAAATTGGTCGGGTAATTGGCAAAAAATCATCGGTGGAAGTGGAGATTTAAAATTAAAATTTTCAAGTTTATTAGGACTTGATTTTAAGGTTCCTTATATTATTTTTGATAAAAGTAATAATTATACAATCAATTTTTTAAATCTTGATAAAAATCAAGAAGGCGAAATTAATATTGAAGATTTCGGTAGCAAGTATAATTCCTTGATTATTATTCCTTCGTTGCAAACAAAAATTTCTAAATTCAATGGTTTTGAATCAACTTATCCTTATACTTTTATTGTTTCAATAACTGGGGCTGTGCAAGATTCAGACCAAGCATTGATACAAAGCCTGTTAGATCAAATCGATTCCCTTAAAAAGCAAATTGCGGCAATACTCGCATCAAACGGTACCTCAAGAAATGATGATATTTCATGCACTGCATTAAATAATAATCTTTATTTTGGAATTTCAAATAGTAGCGCGGTTACTTGTTTGCAGCAATTTTTAAAAACCCAAGGCCAAGATATTTATCCCGAAGGACTTGTAACGGGTGTTTTTGGCAACTTAACCAAATCAGCAGTAATTCGTTTTCAAGAAAAATATTATGTTCAAATTTTAATTCCTCTCGGTTTGACCAAGGGCACAGGTTTTGTTGGGTCTTCTACGCGCCTTAGAATTAATCAACTGAATTCTTGTAAAATCAATGAAGAATGTTTTTAGAATTTTAAAAAAAGAATTTCCCAACATCCAGAATAATGTTTTAATGAAAAATCATACAACTTTCAAAATAGGCGGTCCTGCCGAATATTTTTTAATAGTACGCAAAAGAGAAGATTTGATGAAGGCGATAAAAGTCGCCAAGAAATTAACCATACCTGTTTTTATTCTTGGCGGAGGCAGTAATCTTTTAGTTTCTGATAAAGGATTTTCGGGTTTGGTAATAAAAATTGAACTTGATAATTTAGTTTTAAAGAAAAAAAACACTATTATTTCAGATGCGGGAGTTACAATGCAAAATTTAGTGAATATGTCTTTAAAAAATAGTTTAGTCGCTTTGGAATGGGCAGGAGGCTTGCCAGGAACCGTGGGGGGCGCAGTAAGGGGGAATGCGGGTGCTTTTGGCGGAGAAGTGAAAGATTCAATTTTGAGTGTTGAAGCTTTAGATAAAAATTTACAATTAAGAAAATTATCTAATACGCAATGCCAATTTTCATATAGATCTTCCATATTTAAAAAGAAAAATTGGACTATTGTATCTGTAGTAATAAAATGCAAAAAGGGGGATAAAAAAACCCTGCAAGAAATTGCCAATTCTCATATTAAGTATCGAAAAGAAAAGCATCCTTTAGAATATCCTAATGCAGGAAGTGTATTTAAAAATGTAGATTTTAAAAAAATCCCTTTACGCCTCCAAAATCTTTTTTTGGATAAAGTGAAAAAAGACCCTTTTTTGATTGTGCCCTCAGCTTGGTTTATTATTGGGGCTGGTTTAACCGGTAAAAAAATTGGCAAGGCGCAAATTTCTAAAAAACATTCAAATTATATTGTAAATTTAGGGGGAGCCAAAGCAAAAGATGTGGCACAATTAATAACATTCGCCAAAGAAAAAATAAAAGAAAAATATGGCGTTAGTTTAGAGCAAGAAATACAATATCTTCAATAAAATTTAGAAAATAGTAAATAGAAAATAGAATCGTAGTATTTCGTATTCTAGATTCTATTTTCTAGATTCTAGATTCTAGAATTATGAACATAATAATTAAAACTAAAAATTTAGAGTTAACAGATTCTTTAAGAGTCTATATAAACCAAAGAATAGATGGATTAAAAAAATTTATCACTATTTTAAATGATGACAGTTTGCCTATTGGTAAAGGCAAAACCTTATCAGAAGTATTTATTGAAGTTGAAAAAGAAACTTTACACCATAAAAAGGGGCAAATTTTCAGAACAGAAGCAACTATCCATTTACCGGGAAAACATTTAGTGGCAGAGGCAAAGGGAGATGATTTGGGTAAAACAATTACCCAAGTTAGGGATGAATTAAAAAGAGAAATTAAAAAATATAAATTAAAAAAAATAGAATTACCACGCAGGCAAGCTAAAAAATTAAAAGATATATATTAAAATTTATGCAAAAAGAGCCAATCAATCCCGAACCTGAAAAAGTATTAGAAGAAATTCCAAAGGGGGCAACCGATATGACTGTTGCACTTTTTTTTGCCACGCATATAAATGACCCTTGTGGGGTAGAAGTGGGGCCTGGTCAAAGAGAAGATCTGAGGAAATCTTATATAATAAGAGCGAAAACAATGCTTGATAAAATGACTAACGAAGATGCCAGAGAATTTTTAAGACTTAAAATCCAAGAATACGAAAAATAGCTTCTGATAAGCAAAAAAATGCAATTTTGATAAACATCGTTTTTAGTGGTTTTTGTTTTACCCCGTTAGAAACTTTTTTTCTAACGGGGTTTTACAAAACGCTAATTTTTAGGTAATGTGATGATGTATTTGAATCTTTGAGTTAAAGAATACTATGAATATTTTACACAAAATCTTTGGGGATCCGAATGAAAAATACATAAAAAATTTAGAACCCCTAGTTAAAAAAATAGATTCTTTTGAACCGGAATTTCAAAAATTTTCCGCAGAACAATTAAAAGAAAAAACAAAAGAATTAAAAAGAAAACTTACCGAAGGAAAAACTTTGGACGATATTTTGCCAGAGGCTTTTGCATTAGTAAGAGAAGCTGCAAAAAGAACTCTCAATCAGCGCCATTTTTCTGTTCAATTAATTGGGGGAATTGTTTTACACCAGGGTAAAATCGCCGAAATGCGCACAGGAGAAGGAAAAACTTTATCTGCCACCTTGCCAGCTTATTTAAATGCTTTGGAAGGTAAAGGAGTTCATGTGGTTACTGTCAATGATTATTTAGCAAAAAGAGACATGGTGTGGATGGGCCAAATTTATGATGCCCTGGGGCTTACTGTAGGTTGTATTACTAATGCTTCTGGTTATATGTATGATCCTTCGCGGGCTAATAGCCAAGAAGATACCGATAGAGACATAAAAGGCGGATTTAAAGTGTTAGAAGATTATTTAAGGTCTGCAGAAAAAAAAGAAGTGTATGCAGCAGATATTACTTATGGCACTAACCACGAATTTGGTTTTGATTATTTAAGAGATAATATGGCTTATGATATGGGTCAGCAAGTTCAAAGGGGTTTTAATTTTGTGATTGTAGACGAAGTAGATTCTATTTTAATTGATGAAGCCCGCGTTCCATTGATTATTTCGGGGCAAGCCGAAGAAGCAACTGATAAATATTACCAATTTGTAAAAATAGTAGACCCCTTGATAAGAGAGGAAGATTACATTCTTGATGAAAAAATGAAAACCGTAAATTTTACAGAAAATGGACAAAATAAAGTGGTAAAAAGTTTGGGCCATGACCCTTGGCTTCAAAATGATATTCCTGCCACCCATCAATTAGAATCCGCATTAAGAGCTAAAACACTGTTTTTAAAAGATAGGGATTATGTAGTTAAATCCGCCCCGTCTGGCGGAGGAGAAATCATTATTATTGATGAATTTACTGGCAGAATGCTTCAGGGCCGTAGGTGGTCTTCTGGGTTGCATCAAGCAGTGGAAGCAAAAGAGGGAGTTAAAATACAGCCAGAATCCTTAACACTTGCCACTATTACTTTTCAAAATTTCTTCAGGCTTTATAAAAAAATTTCAGGAATGACTGGTACCGCGCAAACTTCAGCAGAGGAATTTGATAAAGTATATAAGTTAGATGTAATGGTGATTCCAACCCATATGCCAATGGTAAGAAAAGATTTGCAGGATAAAATTTACAAAACAGAAGAAGCAAAATTTAATGCAGTGATAAAAGAAATAAAAGAATTGCACCAAAATGGTCAGCCGGTTTTGGTTGGTACACGGTCTGTTGAACGAAACGAATATTTAGGAAAGTTGCTAGAAATAAATGGTATTCCTCATCAAATTTTAAATGCAAAAAATCACCAAAAAGAAGGAGAAATTGTCGCCCAAGCGGGAAAATGGGGTGCAGTTACTATTGCCACTAATATGGCAGGCAGAGGAGTTGATATTATTTTAGGCGGCAATCCTTCAAATAAAGAAGAATCAGAAAAGGTGCGCCAATTAGGAGGCCTTTGTGTAATTGGTACCGAAAGGCACGATGCCCGCAGAATTGATAATCAGTTAAGAGGTAGAGCCGGCAGGCAGGGGGATCCAGGCGCTTCGCAATTTTTTGTTTCTTTGGAAGACGATTTAATGAGGATTTTTGGAGGTGATAGGATAAAATCTTTAATGACGGCGTTAAATGTCCCAGAAGATGAGCCAATACAAGCTGGTATGATTTCTGGAGCTATTGAATCAGCTCAGGGAAAAATTGAAGGTTTTAATTTTGATGCTAGGCACCATATTTTAGAATACGATGATGTAATGAATAAGCACCGAGAAATTATATATAAAAAAAGGCGAGCGTTTCTTGAAAATCCTAAATCTGAAATTTTAAATTATCAAAATTCCCAAGATACAGATTTTCAAAACAAATTACTTCAAAGAGAAAAAGAAATGGGTGAAGAAAGTTTTAATCAACTATGCAAATTAGTGGGATTAAGAGTGTTAGATACGCTTTGGCAAGATCACCTTTCAAATATGGATCACTTAAAAGACTCTGTGCGATTAAGGGCTTATGGGGGACATGATCCATTAGTTGAATATAAAAACGAAGGCCGTAGATTATTTACCCAATTATTAGAAGAAATAGACCAAACCATTGCAAATAATATTTTAAAAGCAGAATTAACGCCTCACACTCATAATCACACCCCCGCAAAACCAATGCTAAATAATGGTGAGAATGAAATTGGAAGAAATGATTTATGTCCATGCGGCTCTGGAAAAAAATATAAAAAATGCCATGGAAAATAGCGTTGCAAAAAATTATGACTACAAAATTTAAAATACTATTTTTTATTTTACTAATTGCAGTTTTGCTGGGAGGGTTTTATTATAAAGACAATATTTGGGGTATTTATAATAATGTTGGAAAGAATTTGCAGAATTTTGAAAAAACAGATTTGGGCAATATTATAAATGAATTTAAAAAAGAAGTTTTCACGCCTTCTCCCTTAAATATTGGCGGGGAAGCAAATAATGTAGTTTTAGTTAAAGAAAAAATAATTGCGCACACCAATATTCAAAGATATGATAATGGGTTGCTTATTCCTTTAATTGAAAATGAAAAATTAAATTTGGCAGCAAAGACAAAAGCTCAAGATATGTTTAAAAACCAGTATTTTGAACATATTTCGCCGTTAGGAATTGGGCCTGCCGAATTAGTAAAAAGTTTTGGCTATGACTATATTGTTACAGGTGAAAATTTGATCCTTGGCAATTTTACCGGCGAACAAGAAGTTGTCCAACACTGGATGGATAGCCCGGGACACAGGGCCAATATTTTAAACGATAGGTTTACCGAAATTGGAGTAGCGGTGGTAAAGGGTAATTATAAAGGGCAAACCGTGTGGATTAGTGTTCAAGAATTTGGCTTGCCGCTTTCTAGTTGCCCGGAGCCAAGCGCTTCATTAAAATCGCAAATTGATGTTAATAAAAACCAATTAGACTTATTATTTTTAAAGATTGAAAATAAAAGAAACGAAATTAATAATACTAATTCAAGATCTCAAAAGTACAATGATTTAGTAGATGAGTATAATAAGTTAGTTGCAGAGTATAATGCGTTAAATACACAAACTAAGGGCATTATTTTAGAATACAATAATCAGGTTAATAATTTTAATCAGTGCGTTGCTGGTAATAATTAGTTTTTATGGAAAATAGTAATGAACAAAGGCCAAGGGTGGGCGTAGGCATATTAATATTTAAAGAGGGAAAAGTGCTTTTGGGAAAAAGAAAAAATTCCCATGGAAATGGCGAATATGCGGGAGCTGGAGGACATTTAGAATACATGGAATCTTTTGAAGATTGCGCTCGGCGTGAAATAAAAGAAGAGGTGGGAATTGAAGTTGAAAATATAAGATTTTTATGTTTGGTGAATGTAAAAGAATATGCACCCAAACACTATATTGATATTGGGTTAACTGCTGATTATAAAAGTGGCCAAATAAAAGTTATGGAACCAGAAAAGTTGGAATCTTGGAATTGGTACGATGTAAATAATTTACCCGCACCGCTTTTTGGAATGATTCCAAAGTATTTTGAAGCTTATACTACTGGTAAAAATTATTTTGATGTATGAATCATGTAGCAATATTAAGAAAAGATTGGGGTTTTCTTGAAAAGATTTTAAGTGGCAACCTGCTTTCGCATCCTCCTACGCCAAAGGCTTCGGACGGACACAGTAAAGCTTCGGCAAGGCAAAGAAAAACCATTGAATCAAGATGGTATAAAAATAAATATAGGCCATGGGATGCTATTAAAAAGGAGGATGTAATATATTTTAAAAATTCGGGTGAATTAATTTGCATAAAAGCGACAGTTAAAAAAGTTATTCAATATTCGCAATTAAATCCTATCAGGATTAAGCAAATTTTAAGTACCTACGGAAGAAATATTGGAATAGAAAAAAATGATATGCCAAAATTTTATAAAATTTTGGCATATAAAAAATACTGCGTTTTAATTTTTTTAAAAAATCCCCAAAAAATTAAACCCTTCCAAATTAATAAAAAAGGTTTTGGCGCAATGGCTTCGTGGATAGTTATTGAAAATGTTAATAATATAAAACTTTGAATTACGAAATGCTTTCTAGGGATTTTTTCCAAATTTTAGAATGAAAATTTGATAGAATTATTTTATGTAGTTTACTACATAAAATAATTATTGCGAGTTTTCAACTAAAATTTAGAGAAAAGACCAGAAACTTGCCTTTTATATGGGCATTTCGTGATTCAAAGTTTAAAAATCAATGCAAGTTAAGGCAATTAAAACCAGGGTATTTTTGCCTCCAAAAGATGATTTAATTTCTTTAATAAAAGAAAGTTTTTTAGATGTAAAATTAAAAGAAAAATCAATTATAGTTGTTACCTCAAAAATAGTAGCTATTGGGCAAGGCAGATGCATAAAAATTGAAAAAGGCACTAATAAGGATAACTTAATTAAAAAAGAAGCAGAATTATATATCGACAGAAATAAAGTACCACAGGGTTATGTAATACTTACGCTTAAAAATAATATTTTAATTCCGTCTTCTGGAATTGATGAGAGTAATGCTAATGGATATTATATTTTATGGCCCCAAAACCCTTATTTGGCAGCAAAAGAAATTTATACATTCATAAAAAATAATTACAAATTAAAAAAATTCGGAGTAATTATTTCTGATAGCCATTGTACGCCATTAAAAAATGGAGTTATAGGAATTGCAATAGGGTATTATGGGTTTTATCCTTTAGTGGATTATCGCGGTAAAAAAGATATATTTGGAAGAGTGTTAAAAATGTCTCAAACAAATATTGCCGATTCTGTAGCTGTGGCTGCGGTATTAGTAATGGGAGAAGGAAAAGAACAAACTCCTATTGCAATTGTGGAAGATGTTAATTCGGTAAAATTCGGCCGATTTGATACTACACATTCTGATCCTTTAATCATAGATAAGAATAATGATATTTATGCGCCTTTAATCAACGGTGCTAAATGGCAAAAGGGAGGAAGTTTTAAAAAATGAAAATGATTACGAGCAACATGAAAGAGTAACATGAAATTTAAAAAATATATGTCCTAATTTTGAAAGCTTTCAAAATTAGGACATAATAAAGATAATGAAGTTATCTATTACCGATGAATTTCTTTGGAATCTATACGACATCTTGGAAAAAAGCAATGATGTAGTAGATTTTCTATTCTTTACATCACATCTTCAAAAGGCAAGCATCATAACGGGCAGCACTAATCCATTTTTTAAAAAACTTAAACATGAAAAAGGCCGAAAAAAGTTTTCACAATTAATTTATAAGTCAAAAATAAGGGGGTATATCAAAGTTAAAAATTTACAAGGAAAAAAGGCAATGATACTTACGAAAGAAGGAATTGGAAGAGCATTGAAGACTAGTTTCATGCTAGAGGGCAAGACGAAAAGATCTGATGGTAAATGGTTAATGGTAATTTTTGACATACCTCAAAAACATAGAAAAGCAAGAAATTTATTACGGAGTATTTTGCATAATCTAGGATACAAGATATTCCAACAAAGCGTTTGGATAACCCCTTATAATGTTTCAGAAAAAACAGAAAAATTATTACAATTTTATTCATTGAACGAGTACGTTAAAATATTTTTAGTAGAAGAATTTAATATGTCCTAATTTTGAAAGCTTTCAAAATTAGGACATATTATTTTTAACAAAAAAGCAAAAATTTAATAAATATATTTTACAATATGAAAATAGCAATTGTTTCTGATACTCACGACAATATAGATAATTTCAATAAAATTATTGATTTTTTGCATAAAGAAAACATTGGCACCATTTTGCATTGCGGAGATATTTGTAACCAAGAAATAATTAATGAAGCAACAAAAAATTTCAAAGGAGAGATAATGTTTGTTCGAGGCAATGGAGATTTTCAATTACATAATATTCCCGAAAAATTAGAAATAGAATTAGGCAATAAAAAAATATTTTTTAACCACTATCCTGATATCGCAAAGAGAAAAGCCGAATCGGGAAAATTTGATTTAGTTTTTTATGGTCATACTCATAGGCCATGGGTAGAAATGATAGGGAATTGCAAATTAGTAAATCCAGGCGAAGTTGCTGGTCAAAGATTCAAACCCACTTTTGCAATATATGACACCGAAAATGATAAACTAGAGCTTAAAATTTTAGAGAAAATATAGTTCTCTTTGCAAATCATCGCTAGTAAGACTATAATTAAGATCATAATATAATATTAATATTCTTAATTTTAACCCCATGTCCGAAACACCAACCCAAGAAAAATTCAAAGAGTACACCTATGAACCCCTCGTCATGAAGTCCGAATGGCTCACCCCCGACATTAAAGAACTGGCAGAGCAAGCGTACCAAGATGGAAACTTTTCAATCTTGCCCGTCATCGCCGACGCCCTAGAGGAGAGAGGCTGTGATGACAGAATTCTAAATCACCTAAAAAATCCCTCGTGTCCCCACCATAAAAACTGCTGGGCACTGGGTCTTTTAAGAGGCCAAGAACTTGAGCCTCAAATTTCAGACCAACTACAATTATACGCAAAGCACTTTAAGCGTGAACTAGACCTATCCACCGTAGAGCTTCCCGAAAGAACAAAAGAACAAAAAAAAGAATTCATAAGGCTCCTTATCATCGACAAAAAGCTCACCACCGAAGAAGCCTACCAAGCTTGCAAAAAAGAGTTTCACTGTTACCACTACCAAGAAGAAAGAAGTCTTGACGAATTAATTGACCCAGAACAAGAAGAACGCAACCCACAAACCCAAGGTAGCTACGCCATCTGGGTGGAAGACTCACAAAACGCACCTGAACGAAACGCTAACCTTTCCGCCAACCAAATCAAAGAACGAAAACTCCAAACTATGACTTTGAGGGAACGACTATACGACGAGCTATATCATTGGGATAAAAACTCATCTAACCCCGACCAAACCCAACGCCATTTAGACTCAACCAATACCTATACCCATTGCTCGGGCTCGCGGGATGTTGACGGTCATGTTCCGTATGTGTGCTGGGATTCTTTCTATCGCAAGATGTATGTGCATTGGTCGGACCCTGGTGATCCCTATGCCGCTCTTCGTGCTCGTTCCGTAGTTTCCTGCCAATCTTAGCCTTTGGCTAAGGTTGGCTGCCTGCCCGAAGGCAGGAAAGTAAAAGGCCGAACTTTCAGATTTATATTTGAAATACTCTACTTTTTTTGTATATTACCTTGAATTAGAAAGCATTTCTAATTCAAGGTATAATAAAAAGCGTAATAAAAATTTATCGTAAAATCTTTAAATTTTTATTACACAGGAAACTGCTTGCTTAATTCTAATGAGTAATTACTGCGAATTACGAAATGCTCAAATAAAAGACGAGTTTCTGGTCTTTTCTTCAAATTTGGGTTGAAAATTCGCAATAATTATTTTATGTAGTAAACTACATAAAATAATTCTATCAAATTTTCACTTTACAAATTTGAAAAAAATACCTAGAAAGCATTTCGTAATTCACAGTAATTAAGACTCAAAAAACTGCTCTGCGACGGACAGAGATAACTCAGGCAATTTTGTAAAACTTTGCCGGTGATATGGATGGAATTAAGCAAAAAATCGGGCTCGCGGAATGTTGACGGTCATGTTCCGTATGTGTACTGGAATTCTTTCAATCGCAAGATGTATGTGAATTGGTATAACCCTGGTAATCACAATGCCGCTCTTCGTGCTCGTTCCGAAGTCTCTGCATAATAGGAGTTTTAAAAAAACTCCTTTTGTGTTGTCTATACAATTTCTTAAATTTATGAACATAAAAAACAATAACTTGATGGGGGGGGGGCTTAAAAGGATTGATTTATTTGAAAAAATTATTTCTCTTAATAGTTTATTCTCAGCTTGGGAAGACTTTAAAAAAGGAAAAAAGAAAAAATTAGATGTTATACAATTTGAAGAAAATTTAAAAAACAATATTTTTGAGCTTCATCGCGAATTAAAAAATAAAACTTATCGGCACTCAAACTATGTGTCTTTTTATATAAAAGACCCAAAATTAAGGAATATTAATAAGGCTACGGTTCGTGACAGAGTGTTGCACCACGCAGTATTTGTAATCTTATATCGCGTGTTTGATAAATTATTTATTTTTGATTCTTACGCTTCTAGAATTGAAAAGGGGACTCACAAAGCGGTACTTAGATTAAATATATTTGCCAATAAGGTTAGCAGAAATAATATCCGCAATTGTTTTATTTTAAAATGCGATATTAAAAAGTTTTTTGATTCAATAGATCAAGAAATTTTAATAAAGCTGATTAAAAAACAAATAGATGATCAAAATGTCATTTGGCTTTTAAATAGCATTATTAAAAGTTTTGATAAGGGCATTCCATTAGGAAATGTCACAAGTCAGATTTTTGCGAATATTTATCTTAATGAATTAGATCAATTTATCAAACATATATTAAAAGAAAAATATTACATTCGTTATTGTGATGATTTTGTTATTTTTTCAGAAAATAAAAAATATTTGGAAGATTTAATCCCCCAAATAAACAATTTTTTAGAAAATCATTTAAAACTGTCTTTACATCCAAATAAAATAATAATCAGAAAATACCGCCAAGGAGTTGATTTTTTAGGATATGTAAGTTTTCCTTATCATAAAGTTTTAAGGATAAAAACAAAACATCGGATGTTTAGAAAAATAGGAGTTAAAATAACAGAATTTAAAAATAACAACATATCAAAAAAATCTTTTAATCAAACATTACAATCTTATTTTGGAATATTAAAACATTGTAATAGCTATGTATTAAAAGAGAAAGTTAAAAAATATATAACAATGAAATTAGGTAAAAATTAGGTGAAAATAAAGCAATAATTATCCTTGTGTTTTTTGCTAAAATGGATTAATATAAAAAATTCACCCGGTCAAATAATTTTGACTTTTTGTCAAAATTAAAATCTTTTGGATTTTATTTGATCGGGTAAATTTTATGTCACAAAAATATTACATTTTTATTGGAGTTATTGTGCTGACTTTTTTGGCGGGTAATTTTGTATATCCAAACTATTTTGATACATCGGTTGATTTTTTAAACCAAAAATTTTCTTGGCAATTGCCCCATTTTTGGTCAAAACCTTATGTGTTGGGGCTTGATTTGCAAGGCGGGGTAAATTTAACTTACCAGGCAGATTTAAGCAGTGTTGAAGATAAATCAGAGGCAATGGCAGGGCTACGGGATGTCATTGAAAGAAGGGTCAATTTATTTGGAGTTTCAGAACCCGTGGTTCAAATACAGGGTCAAGACAGATTATTAGTTGAATTGCCCGGAGTAAAAGATGTGCAAGAAGCAATAAATATGATAGGCCAAACCCCGTATTTAGAATTTAGCGAACAAAGAACCGAACAAGAAACCCAGCAAATTTTAGATAGGATAAAAGAATTACAAGAAGTCCAAGAAAAAGGTGGAGATATATCGCAAATTCCGGATTGGCAGTTGGCATTAGAAAATCCTTATTTTAAACCTACCGAATTAACAGGAAAATATTTATCAAAAGCCAATGTGGTATTTGACCAAACCACTTACCGTCCTCAAATTGAGCTTATATTTAATACTGAAGGAGAGAAAATTTTTGAAGAAATTACCCAAAGAAATATTCAAAAACCCTTGGCAATCTTTTTAGATGGAGCTTCTATTATTGATACCAATGGTGATAATAAAATTGATTTTAATGATTTGTATGCCCCAATTGTGCAGGACAAAATCACAGGAGGCAAGGCGGTTATTACCGGAAGCCTAAATGTAAAAACCGCAAATGATATTACCAAAAGATTAAATTCAGGAGCCCTACCAGTAAAAATTGGAAGCCCTATTTCACAGCAAACTGTAGGCCCTACTTTGGGCAGTGCCTCGTTGCAAAAATCTCTTATAGCGGGAATGTACGGATTTTTAGCGGTGGTAATATTTATGCTTTTGTTTTACCGTTTGCCCGGATTACTAGCGTCAATTGCGTTGTTAATTTATGTTGCGTTAACTCTTGCAATCTTCAAACTTATTCCGGTGACTTTAAGTTTGGCAGGTATTGGAGGTTTTATTTTATCTATTGGAATGGCAGTTGATGCCAATATTCTTATTTTTGCAAGAATGAAAGAAGAAATTAAAGAAGGTAAAGAATTATCTTTTGCAATAAAAGAAGGATTTTTGCGCGCATGGCCTTCAATACGCGACAGTAATTTAAATTCTTTGCTTGTGTGTGCCATATTATTTCTTTTTACCACTTCTTTTGTGAAGGGGTTTGCTTTGACACTAGCAATAGGTATTTTAGTAAGCATGTTTTCAGCAATTTTTATTACAAGAATTTTTTTGATGGTTTTTGTTGGGAATTGGGTAAAAAAAGCTAAGTGGCTACTTTAAAAGTATTATGTATAAGGTATGTAGTATTAAGTATAAAGTGAAAAATTGTTTCAAATACAAAATACTTAATACATAATACTAAATACTAAGTTATGTTTCCTTTTACAAAATATTCAAAAATTTATTATATTTTTTCAGGATTTTTAATTGTGGTCTCTGTGGCCTCGTTGATTTTTTTCGGCCTAAAATTTGGAATTGAATTTACTGGCGGAAGCAATATGGAAATTGAGTTTAATCCGCCAGCTGGCGGACAAAGGCCAAGTAACGAAGAAATTTCAAATAGCCTTTTGGAATTTGATTTGGGAGAAATTATTGTCCAGCCAACAGGAAATAATGGTGCGGTATTAAGGTTTAAGGGCGTAGATGAGGCCCAGCATCAACAGATACTTTCAAAATTAAACGAATCTTTTTTGGTTCAAGAAAATAATTTTCAATATATAGGTCCTTCCGTGGGAAACGAACTTAAAAATAAAACACTTATCTCAATATCATTAGCGTTATTAGTAATTACACTATATATTGCCTTTGCATTTAGAAAAGTTTCAAAACCAGTTTCTTCTTGGAAATATGGAGTCACTTCTTTAATTGCGCTTTTTCACGATATTATCATTCCATTGGGAGTTTTTTCTGTTTTAGGAAAATTTTATCACATTGAAATTACGGTTCCAATTATCGCGGCACTATTAACGATTATTGGTTTTTCTGTACATGATACCATTGTTATTTTTGATAGAATCAGAGAAAATATTTTAAGAAAAGGAAACAATGAATTTCGCCAAACAATTGACTTAAGTTTAAACCAAACAGTTGGCAGGTCAATTAGCACAGTCTTTACGGTGCTGATTGTAATGTTTGCCCTCTTCTTTTTTGGGGGAATAACTCTTAAATATTTTTCGTTAGCGTTGATTATTGGTATAGCGGCTGGTACTTACTCTTCTATTTTTATTGCAAGTTCATTGCTTATTACTTGGAAAGAATGGGATGACAGGCGACTGTTAAAAAAAGGGTAAATCTATGAAAATACTAGGTAAAATAGTATCCACGGGTACCATTATTAGGGGTATTGACTTATATTTTTCTATATGATACAATGAAGTAATGGCAGGTGTAATAAAGTAATAGTTTTACACATTTACAATGGAAAAAATAAATTATTCTCAAATTTATACCAAGTTTACTAAGGGTCTTTTGCCTAAAACCAAAGACATTTTTGATAGGCGTTTTGGGGTTAATAAAAACAAGGATCAAGGCAAGTCTGCAAAGAATCAAGTGCTTGAGGTAGAAACCTTAGAATCTATTGGAAAAAGCCTTGGTATTACAAGAGAAAGAGTTCGTCAAATAGAGGAAGTGGGTTTTAAATACATTAAAAAAAATAACAAAGAAGCGTTGGATACTATTTTTGCGGAATTTAATGCTTATTTTGAAAGCAAGGGAGGTTTTAAAAAAGAAGAGATTCTTTTTGAGGATTTTGGCGGGCAAAAAAACAAGCCCTATGTGTTATTTTTACTTACTCTAGGCAGAGACCAATTTTTTAGAGTGTGCGATAAAAAAGACCATCATTATTTTTGGTCAACTGCTAAAAACTCTGTATCTTCTCAAAATTATGTAACAGGTAAAATAAAAGATACGCTAAACTCATTAGTGCAAGATATTAAAAAACATGGCAACCTTTCAACTAAGGATGAATTATTAACTAACTTTGCTTCTAAATATAGTTTGGGCAATGAAGCTTTTGTATCTTATCTTGAGATTTCAAAAAAAATACAGCAAAATAAAGAAGAAAAATTTGGTTTGATTGAATGGCCAGAAATAAAACCAAGAGGTGTTAAAGATAAAGCTTTCTTGGTGTTTAAACAACACCAAAAACCTTTACACTTTAGAGCAATAGCTGAATTGATAGACCAATTAGAATATAACAAATCAAACCAGAAAACACACTCACAAACTGTACATAATGAATTAATTAAAGATGCAAGGTTTGTATTGGTTGGTAGGGGAATGTATGCGCTGGGCGAATGGGGATATGTACCAGGAACCATTAAAGATATTATTTCAAAAGTGTTAACCGAAAAACCTCAATTAATAAGTCAGGAAGAAATAGTAAAAGAAGTATTAAGCCAAAGATTAGTGGCAAAAAATACGGTAATGATTAATTTGAATAATAAAAAATATTTCAACAAAAATTCTGACGGTAAATATTTTTTAACCGAAACTCAAACCGCATAGTATATATTATAAAAAATCCCGCTTCTGCGGGATTTTTTGTTACATTGATTTTGGGTTTTTATTGGAGTATAATGGGTGAATAATTATCAATTATCAAGTATCAATTATCAATCAAGTTTTAATGAATGCATTATCAAGTCGTTATGTTTGAAAATTGATCATTGAAAATTGAAAATTCGCTACGGTGTCATATATTTTTTGGGGTACAATTATTCTATTTATAACAACTGTAATTTTTTATATTGTCTTTTTTTCATTGGTTTATTATTGGCATGAAAAAAAGACAACTTTTATTATTGTGCCTCTTATTTACACTTTTGAATTCTTCTTGATAAGTTTTTTCGTGATTGTATTAGCGGTTATTTTACTGCAGTATTTTCCCGAGATCGGAAGATTATTCGGTGGATTATACTCGTCAATGATTAACTAACCTTGAATTACGAAATGCTTTCTAGGTATTTTTTAAAAATCTGGAGATAGAAATTTGATAGAATTTTAAAATGTAGCTTGCTACATTTTAAAATTATTGCAAATTTATAGCCCAGATTTTGAAAAAAGACCAGAAACCTGCTTTTCAAAGGGCATTTCGTAATTCAAGGTAACTAAATCAATATGGCAGGACAAATATCTAAACTTTTTTTCTGGGTACATCAATTAAAAAAAATTGTTTGGGAGCCTTTTTGGTGGATTATTTTAATGATTATAGTTTTTTGGGTTCCATTTTTGAGACCATGGTGGTGGATATTTGCTCCCTTGTTTCTTTCTATAGAATTACGGGTTTTATATTTATGGTGGGTTAGGTGGGATTATGCCCACGCAAAAACAAAATGGGTTACTTTGGAAATTATTACGCCAAAAGAAACATTAATTCCTCTAAAGGCCATGGAGGATGTGTTTGCGGTTATGTGGGGCCCTCTTTATAATTTTGCAAATTGGAGGGAAAGATGGTGTGAGGGAGCGCTAGATGATGCTCCTGGGTGGATGTCTTGGGAAATAGCCAGTATTGAAGGTAATTTGCATTTTTATTTGAGAGTTACCGCGGATCACCGCTTGAGTGTAGAAACTATTCTTTATAGTCATTATCCGGAATTAGAAATTAGTGAAGTTCCGGATTACACTAAAAATGTACCTCAAAATATTCCCAACGAAGAATGGAATACATACGGGGAAGATTTTGTTTTAGGCAAAGTTGATGCTTATCCTATAAAAACATACGAAAAATTTTTTGAACCACAAGGTGAAAGAATTAGAGTTGAAGAGAAAAGAATAGATCCAATATCTTCTTTATTGGAATTAATATCAAAGTTGGGTCCTGGAGAGCAGTATTGGATTCAGTTTATAACTATGTCTATCGATGAAGATGGATGGAAGGAAAAGGCTTTAGCAATAATCAATAAATTATCAAAACGAGAAGTCAAAAAGCCAAAAACATTATGGAATGATTTAGCAGAGATTAGCCATAATGTTATCGTGGGTCCCATAAAGGATGGATCGGGCAGTAAGGCAACATATAGATGGCTGAAAGCCGCAACTTCTAAAACCGTAGACAGGGAAATGCTTCTTACTCCCGGTGAAAGAGATACTATTGAAGAAATTGAAAACAAATTGAAAAAGCCGACTTTTAGGACGAGTATAAGGGGTGTGTATGTAGCTAAAAGAGAAAATTGGAATAATTCCCATAGGATTATCGGTAGGTCTTATTTTGCCCATTTTCAAACTCAAAATTTAAACCATTTAAGATTTAGCACTACCACAAGACCTAAAACTCATTATATTTTTAGAAAAAGAATACCTTTTTTGAGAACCAGGAGGATGTTTAGGAATTATACATTAAGGTTTCCGCCACTTTTTCCAAACAGGACAAAGGAATGCCCTATTTTAAATACGGAAGAATTGGCAACATTATTCCATTTTCCATTAAAGATTACAGGTTTGGCTTTTCCCACCATGTCTCGTGTCCAATCTAAAAAGGGTGGTCCGCCTTCTAATTTACCTACGGAATAATGTGAGAATCTAGAAAATAGAAAATAGAAATTAGAATACGATGACGGCATCGAAGAAATTCTATTTTCTAGATTCTATTTTTTAATTTTATGGAAAACGATAAAGAAATAATATTTTTTGGCTTAACTTCCTTTGGGAATCAAAGGAAGCGATTTGGTATAAAAAAAGATGATCGACGTAAACATTTTTATATCATAGGAAAAACCGGAACAGGCAAATCAAATCTAATGGAAAATATGGCAATTCAAGATATGCAAAACGGTAACGGCATAGCGTACATTGATCCCCATGGTGATGGGGCTAAAAAACTTCTTGATTTTGTTCCGGCGAATAGAATTAAAGATGTCATTTTTTTAAATCCGGCTGACTTAGATTTTCCAATTGCGTTTAATGTGATGGAGAAAGTTGATTTTGAATATAGGCATCTTGTTGCTAACGGATTGGTAGGTGTTTTTAAAAAAGTTTGGCCCGATATTTGGTCAGCGAGAATGGAATATATTTTAAATAATTCTATTTTGGCGCTTTTAGAATATCCAGACTCAACTTTATTAGGGATTAACAGAATGCTAGCCGATTCAGAATATAGACAAGAAGTAGTTTCTAAAATTAAAGATCCCGTTGTCAAATCATTTTGGGTAACTGAATATGCAAGGTACACCCAACGATATGAAATAGAAGCAACAATGGTTGTCCAAAATAAAATTGGTCAGTTTGTTTCAAACGCCTTGGTAAGAAATATTATTGGTCAGGCTCGGTCTACGATTAATATGCGCAAGGTAATGGACGAAGGTAAAATATTAATTATAGATTTATCAAAAGGTAAAATCGGCGAAGATAATTCAAGGCTTCTGGGGGCATTATTAATTACCAAATTACAATTATCTGCAATGTCTAGAGTTGATACTAAAGAAGAAGAAAGGAAAGATTTTTATGTATATATTGACGAATTCCAGACTTTTGCAACCGAATCTTTTGCTAATTTATTTTCTGAAGCCAGAAAATATCGGCTTAATCTTATCGTGGGTCACCAATATATTAGTCAAATGGATGAAAGCGTAAGGAATGCAATTTTTGGTAATGTGGGAACTTTAGTTGCTTTTAGGGTTGGAGCAGAGGATGCAGAGTATTTGGCGAAAGAGTTTTCGCCAGAATTTACCGCAGAAGATATAGTGAATTTAACTAAATATAATGTGTATTTAAAATTAATGATTGATGGCGTATCTTCACATCCGTTTTCAGCAGAAGTGCTGCCTCCATTAATTATTCCTAAGGAATCAAATAGGGACAAAATTATTTCAGCTTCACGAGAAAAATATGGTGTCAAAAAAGAAATAGTAGAAGAAAAAATCTTACACTTAATGGGGATTGAGGATCAAAATCGTACAACAAACAACATCGGTAAATCAAGTTTTAATAAGGGCCATGAGTTTGTTGATAGCCCCATGAAGCCAGAATTAATTACCCCTAAATTACCCAAAAAAGATAATACAAAAAAATTAGAAAAGCTGTTTTCTACGATTTTCGGGTTGGTCCATCTGAAAACGCTTAAAGATTTTGAATTAAAAAATAAAAAAGTTTTAGTAAGATGCGATTTTAATGTTCCGCTAGATGACGATGGCAATATTTTAGATGATTTTAAGATTAAGGAAAGCTTGCCAACCATAAAATATTTAATTGAAAAAGAAGCAAAAATAATTTTAATGAGCCATTTGGGTGAACTGGAAGGCAAAATAATTCCAAGTTTAACGCTAAATAAAGTAAAGGATAAGCTTGAAGATTTATTAGGCATCACTATATTAAAGGCTAATGACTGTATTGGTAAAGAGGTAAAAACCCAAGCTGATGCGTTAAAATCAAAAGAAGTATTGCTGCTTGAAAATCTAAAATTCCATAAAGAAGAAATTGATAACGATGCAGAATTTGCAAAGCAACTTTCAACACTTGCCGATATATATATCAATGATGCGTTTGCTTCTTGCCATAGGGCATATGCTTCTATTGTGGGAATTCCTAAATATTTAACCCATGGCGCAGGATTGTTGTTAGAAAGAGAAGTAAGAAACTTAAAGCTCATTTTAGAAAATCCCAAAAAACCGGTATTAGTAATTATCGGCGGCGTAAAATTAGAAACAAAGATGAAATTTATCAATAATATTTTAAAAGTGGCAGATTATATAATAATTAATGGGTTAATTAAAAAAGAAATTATGGCAAAAGAATTAATATTTCAGTACCCAGAAAAAATAATAAGCCCAGTTGATTTTTTAGAAGCGCCTGATATAAGTAATCAGACTATAACACTTTTCACCGAAAAAATAATGTCGGCTGGTACTATTTTATGGAATGGTCCATTTGGCCGTTTTGAAGATGACCAATATAAAAAGGGAACTTTAGCAATAGCAAACGCTATTATAAAAAGCGGAGCATTTTCGGTGGTTGGTGGAGGCCAAACAGTTGAATTTTTAAATAAAGAAGGAATAGCCTCAAAATTTAATCATATTTCAACCGGCGGCGGCGCAATGCTAGACTATCTTTCGGGAGATGTATTGCCCGGTTTGGAAGCCCTAGAATAGAAAATATATGAACAATATTAAAATAAAGAATATAGAAAAAGTCGCTGAAAGAATAACACGGGCAGTTAAAAATAAAGAAAGAATCATTCTTTATGGTGATTCTGATATGGATGGAATTTGTTCGGTAGTTATTTTAGAAGAGGCCATTAAAAATTTAGGTGGCGATGTTTTTTTAGTTGTTTTTCCTGATAGAGAGAATGATGGTTACGGAATAAATTTGAGAGCTCTTGATTTTTTAAAAAAAGAAGCGCCTGCGTTATTTATAACTTTGGATTTGGGTATTGGAAATATAAAAGAAGTAGAAATGGCAAATGCTATTGGATTTGAAGTGATTATTATTGACCACCATGAAATTTTAAACAGAATTCCTAATGCTAGCCTTGTAATTGACCCAAAACAAGAAGGTGATAATTCCAAGTTAACTCATTTGGCTAATGTGGGAGTTACTTTTAAACTTTGTGAAGAAATGTTGCAAGCTAATTTATCATTGAATGTAAAAAATAATTTTTTAGAATTAGTTGCCCTAGCTACCATTTCTGATATGGTGGCGCAAATTGGTGATAATAAAATATTTATTGAAGAAGGATTAAGGTCATTAAAAAATACCTTCAGGCCAGGCCTTCGGGCATTTTTACATATTTTAGGCGAAGGAGAAGTTGTTTCGGGTGGATTTTTAAAAATTATCTCTTCTTTAAATGCCGCAGAATCCCAAGATTTTAAAAACGAAAGCTACGAGCTTTTAACCAGTTCTTCTGATAAAAAATGCATGGAATTAGCTCAAAAATTAATTGATAAAACAAATTATAAACAGCAAATAATAAAAAATATTGTACAAGAAATGGAAAAAAGGATTGCTCAAAAACCGAATGAAGCTATTATTTTTGAGGGAGACCCTGCGTGGAAATTAACGCTGGCAGGGCCCGTTGCCTCAATTATTGCTGCAAAATACCAAAAACCTACTTTTATTTACAAAAAAATGGATAACGAATCTTGCGGTTCGGTAAGAAGTTTAAAAGAAGGTGAAAATTCTGTTGATGCAATGAAATCGTGTGCTGATATTTTGGTAACTTATGGCGGGCATCCAAAAGCTTCGGGATTTAGAGTGAAAAATGAAAATATCGAAGAATTTAAGGAAAGATTAAATAAATATTTTAAAAAGTGAAAAATATGAAAGAAAAAAAAGAAAATGGTCCAGAAGACTTACCAGCAAAAGAGCTGGTTGGGGGCAAGAAAGAAACCATTGAAATGAACGAAAAAAAATGGCAAAGAATAGTACAGGAACAAATAAATCAATCCCATCAATTTATAGATGTTAGCGATGTTGAGGGGTTGGTAAGTAAGAAGCTATTTTTTTATCCTAACGCTGAAAAAAATTACCAAGCTCTTTTGGATTTGCGCGATATGGAGGTAGTAAGTGTTGGGGACGATTTTATATATAGATGCAAGGAACAGTTTCATAAGATTACCATTAATTATTCAAGTGTATATGAAATTTGTGGACCATCTTTTTCCCCTAATGATATTATGAAGAAAATTATGGAAGCTATGGAATTTTTTGGATTTAATAGAAAAAGGTTGGATTTAGAAAAAACATCAAAAATGTATTATGCTTTTAATTCTGTTGCTTTGGCTGGTGAGAGGGTTCATAATGATAGGGGCAGGTATGTACACCTAACAGATGCTAAAGATAAGAAATAATAATCAATTGTTATGAAAAAAATAATAATTTACACTGATGGGGGGTCGCGTGGAAATCCTGGTAAGGCTGCCATAGGGGTGGTTTTTTGCCTACCTACCGGTCAGGCAGGTAATGAAAAAGAAGAAATTATTAAAAAATTCGGAGAATATTTAGGCGATAATATAACTAATAATGAAGCAGAATACCAGGCCGTGATTTTTGCATTAAAAAAGTTTAAAGCAGTTTTTGGTAAAAAAATAGCCGAAGTCAGTGATATTGAAATAAGAAGCGACTCTGAATTATTAGTAAACCAAATGAATGGAAAATATAAAATTGAAAACGAGAAAATACAAAAGTTTTTTATAGAAATTTGGAATTTAAAAATCGATTTTCAGTTGGTAAAATTTAAAGCGATTCCTCGTGAAAAAAATAAAGAAGCTGACAGATTAGTTAATGAGGCGTTGGATGGGCAATTATCTAGTCAAAAATTATTCTAAGCTACTTACACAACAAAAAAATCGTCCTTCTAAATATCAGGACGATTTTTTTGTTGGATTAGCAAGACTATAAGCCGAATTCTGTCTCACCCGCTATAGCCTTTGGCGGAGGCGGGTTTAGTGATTATCTATCTGGGCCAAACATTACTGTTTAGCTCTGGCGAACTACTTTTAACAGATTTTTGAGATGTAACCCAAATTTCTGCTTTGTTCTTGCGCCCAATAAGGATTTAGCCGTTTCATTTTTACATTACTGTAAAACTTACCCCGTCGAGACGCGAGAATTATCCGCTTTAGCGGAAATTCCCGTCTGTGAGGGTACCTTAACCTTTCGGTCTTGGCGTTACTGTTCGCACCTCGTGTATTACTACAGGTGGCTGTTAGCCACTATTATTTTAACCCTCTTTGAAGGAGTGGGTGTTCGGACTTTCCTCCCTTAGCTTACGCTAAGAGCAATCACTCATCTTGCTAATCCATAATAATAATATAATATTTTAAGGCATTGTCAAGTTTTTTTATTATAAAAAAAATGATAGCATAAATTCATGGAAATTTTGCCAAATAAAGAAAAAAATTTAATAGCTTGGATTGGCGGCCGTTCATTTGCACGCTACCCCATAAAAACCAAACTGATTACACCTGAAGACAAAGATATTTCACTTATTGTTGCCGAATATACTAAAAAATATCTTAAGCCTCAAGATATTGTGTTTGTTAGCGAAAAGGCGGTGGCGATAAGCCAAGGTAGGGCCTACAATATTAAGGATATTAAAGCTTCTTACCTTGCAAGATTTTTGTCTTCATTTGTAATAAAAACTCCTATTGGAATTGGGCTTGGTTCTCCTGAAACTATGCAATTGGCACTAGAAGAGGTGGGAGTGGTGAGAATTTTAATAGCTTCTTTTTTTGGCGCGCTTGGAAAATTAGTTGGTGTTAAGGGGCTGTTTTATATTGTTGCGGGCAATGGTGCCAGGTCAATTGATGGAGCGGTTTCATATGCAATTCCTCCTTATAATAATTATGTTTCCAAGGGTCCTCAAAATGCTAATGAAGTTGCAAGTATTATTTCTAAAAAAATTGGTGTACCTGTTGCAATTGTAGATGCCAATGATATTGGCATAAATATTTTGGGAGCAACTTACGGCGTTGATAAAAAATTAGTTGCAAAAATTATTAAAGATAATCCATTAGGCCAATCGGATGAACAAACTCCTATTGGGATTATTCGTGAAATGGACCAAGAGTATTCTTATGGTCCTGTAAGGAGAGCAACTTTGGCTGATTTAAATTCTATTACATCTGTTGCAACCTTGTTACATATTGATGTTCCTGGTTTTATTTGGAACTCACCGGAATTTATTGAAAAACAAATACATAATAGGGAATATTTTGTTATGGAGCAAAATGGAGTCGTAGTGGGAATTATGAGTTTGCGTCAAAGAAACTACAAAATGCACATTGAAACGCTGGTGGTCAAAAACGAATTTCAGTCAAAGGGTTTTGGGACACTCTTTATAGAATTTGCTAAACAAAACACTAAAGAAAGGGGGCTTGCTACATTGCATGCCTATTCTTTTTTGAAATATAATATGGCTGAATTTTATTTAAAAAAAGGTTTTACCATGCTTGAATATTTAGGAAACTACCAGGGCCTTCAGTACCATTGTTTTGAGATGAAATTATCATAATTCTTAAATCGTAAATCAAAATTTTGTTTACAAAATTTCTTAATATTCAAACTAAATCAATAAGTTTCGCCTCTTTAATTCTGGCGGCTTCTTATTTTTGTTCTGCTTTGCTGGGTTTATTTAGAGACCGTCTTTTAGCGGGGCGTTTTGGTTTGGGCAATGAACTTGATGTCTACTATGCCGCTTTTACTATTCCAGATTTTATCGCTCTCATTTTAGTATTTGGTGCAATTTCTTCGGCGATTATTCCTATTTTCAGTTCTTATTTGGTTACTTCCCAAGATGATGCTTGGCGCTATGCCTCAAATTTACTCAATATTTTTTTAGTTTGTCTTATTGTGGTTTCTCTTATTTTTATCATCTTCGCGCCATTTTTTGTTTCTCTTATTGCTCCTGGGTTTTCACCAGAAAAAAGGGAAATGACAGTCACATTGATGCGCATTATGTTTTTGAGCCCCATTATTTTGGGTATCAGTAATATTATTAGTGGTATTTTACAGGTTTTCAAACGCTTTTTGGTAACAGCTATGGCGCCACTTATGTATAACTTAGGCATTATTGTGGGAATTATATTCTTTGTGCCTAAATTCGGACTGATAGGGCTTGCCTTTGGAGTAGTATTAGGCGGCGTTCTTCACTTGCTTATTCAAATTCCGGCATTCTTGTATTCTGGGTTTGTGTATAAACCTTTGTTTGATTTTAAGCACGCCGGTGTGGTAAAAACTTTAAAACTTATGGTACCGCGATCTTTGGGTTTGGGGGCGGGTCAGTTAAATACTATTGCTACAACTGCAATTGCTTCAACACTGGCCGTAGGTTCTATTGGGGCGCTTAATTTGGCTAATAATTTGTCGGCCATGGTGGTAAATGCTTTTGCTGTTTCGCTTTCAACCGCCATTTTTCCAGCTATGGCACTGGCATATTCAAAAGAAAATAAAAAAGAATTTGAAAGGAAGTTTTCGTCGGCATTTTTACAGATTATATTTTTTACAGTTCCCATAAGTATTTTAATTTTTATTTTACGAGCGCAAATTGTACGAGTTGTGTTGGGAACAGGAAAATTTGGCTGGCTTGATACTCGTTTAACTGCTGCCTGCCTTGGAGTTTTTGCCGTGGGTCTATCTGCTCAAGGCCTTATTTTTATTTTGTCAAAAACATTTTATGCCGCCCATAATACTAAAATTCCGGCTTGGATAAGTTTTGGTACAGTGGTTTTTAATGTGCTAATGAGCTTGGGTTTTGTATGGCTTTTAAATGCCCATGGCCTCTTTTTTAATCTTGTCCAGTTTGTGTTAAGGTTAGACGGTATAGATAATATCGGTGTTTTAGGGTTGCCTATTGCATTTTCTATTACCGGAATAGCTGAAGCATTACTGCTTTTGTATTTTTTGTATATAAAATTCAAAGTATTTAGGCTAAGCCACATGGCATTGTCGCTCTATAAAATCGCATTAGCGGGAGCATTAACTGCCGCCACCGCATTTTTAGCAAGACAAATATTAGTAAGTTATAACTTGGTAAATTTACAAACATTTTTAGGAGTTTTTTTCCAATTATCATTTTCAAGTGTGGTGGGAATAGTTTGTTATATCGGAATGGCACTTATTTTAAAATCACCCGAACTTGAAATGATAAAAAATTCTTTTTTACCAAAATTTTTTAATAAACATGAGTCAAGAACACATTAGGAATTTTTGTATAATTGTTCAATAAATAGATTTGCATTATTTCCCATTATTGATATAATAAATCAATGGGAAGAATTAAAATTGAATTATCAAAAAAGAAATTATACACGCTTTATTATGTACAAAACAAGCCCCCTCATTTGATAGGTAAAATGTTTGGATGTAGTTTTAGTACTATAACCAATCGTCTGAAGGAATATGGGATACCGTTAAAAACTCCCGCTTCCGCCCGAATGAAATATAAAAAATATGATTTTTCAGGAGATTTGATTGAAAAATCATATCTAATTGGTTTCAGGTTGGGGGATCTAGCAGTATCAAAAACAAATCCAAGTGCAGAAACAGTTGTGGTGCGACTTCATACCACTCATGATGTTCAAATTGATTTATTCAAGAATTTATTTAAAAAATATGGTCAAGTTTCCCTTTCTAAATCATCAACAAATCCATCCACCAATCTAAATGCTTTTTTAAATAAAAGTTTTGAATTCTTGTTACCAAAGTGGGATTTAGTAGAAGAATGGATTATTCAAGACGAAAAATATTTTTGTTCTTTCGCTGCAGGATATATTGATGCGGAAGGAACATTCGGAATTTATCAGGAGCGAGCAAGATTTAAAGTAGACTCATATGACAAAGAAATACTTTTTCAAATTCATGTTTGGTTGGATAAAAATAATATTATCAATAAATTTTTTCGTGTTGCTAAAAAGGGAGATTATGTAAGGTATGGTGATTATCATTTTAAAAAAGATGTTTGGCGGGTTAATGTGAACGATGCTAATAGTTTGTTGGAATTTATTAATTTGATAAATCCATATATTAAACATAAAAAAAGGAGAAAAGATTTAGAAAAAAATTTGAAAAATATAGCAAGGAGAAAATTAAAAGGAAGTATACGATGACTGAAAACATAAGAAACTTTGTGATAATAGCCCATGTGGACCATGGAAAATCCACCTTGGCCGATAGGCTTTTAGATATGACAAAAACCATTGCTACCAATAAAATTACTGCGCAGTTTTTAGATTCAATGGAATTAGAAAAAGAAAAAGGGATTACTATTAAGTTAAAACCTGTTCGGATGAACTATATCTTAAATGATAAATCATATATTTTAAATCTCGTTGATACTCCCGGCCATGTGGATTTTTCTTACGAAGTTTCAAGGTCTTTAGCGGCAGTTGAGGGTGCGGTATTGCTAGTTGATGCTACACAGGGAATTCAAGCGCAAACTCTGGCAAATATTGATTTAGCAAAAAAACAAAATTTAGTGATTATTCCAGTGGTAAATAAAATTGATATGGATGCGGCTCGCGTTGAAGAATCTTGTCGGGAATTAGCAAGCGTTTTGGGAATTGGTGCAGAAGAGGTAATTAAAATTTCCGCTAAAAATGGATTAAATGTTGAACAGGTATTGCAAGCGGTGGTGGAAAAGGTGCCAAGTCCAGAAATGCGCAATGCCAAAGCCGAGCAAAAGCCATTTCGCGCGCTTATTTTTGATTCTACCTACGATTCTTTTAAAGGAGTTTTAGCCTTGGTGCGGGTAATTGATGGCTCAATTAAAGACCGCGAAAAAATTGAATTATTGGCCGCCAAAACCCAAGCCGAAGTAAAAGAATTAGGTTATTTGGCGCCAATTATTGTTCCTCAACCAGAAATTTTTACCGGTGAAATTGGTTATATTGCCACCGGCATTAAAGAACCAGGTAAAGTGCGTGTGGGTGATACTATTGCTAAAGTGCAGCCACCCAATGCGCCAAAAATTTTGCCATTAGCCGGTTATCAAGAGCCAAATCCTATGGTGTTTGCTAGTTTTTATCCCGAAAATCCCGATGACTTTGAATTACTGAAAGTGGCATTATCAAAATTAAAATTACAAGACCCTGCATTAGTGTATGAAGCCGAAATGAAAGAGGCTTTGGGTAGAGGATTTCGTTGCGGATTTTTAGGAACCCTGCATGTGGAAATTATTTCTGAAAGATTAGAGCGAGAATTTAATTTGGGGCTAGTAATTTCAACGCCATCGGTAATTTACAAGCTTATTGATAAGCGCGGCCAAGAACGGGTGATATATTCGGCCTCAGATTGGCCCGATCCAAGTGCCATAGAAAGCATGCAAGAGCCTTGGGTACTTTTAGAAATTATTGCGCCCGCAAGTTATTTGGGAAAATTAATGGAGGTATTAAAAGATGTGCGAGGAAATTATTTAGAAACTAATTATTTATCGGCCGAGCGCGCTATTATAAAGTACGAGGCTCCATTGCGGGCCATTGTGGCAAACTTGTATGACAAAATAAAAAGCACAAGTCAGGGATATGCTTCATTAAACTATACTATTTTAGGATACCGGCCGGCCGTATTGGTAAAAATGGAAATTTGGATAGCTGGGCGAGCTGAAGAAGCTTTTAGTCGAATTGTAGAGGAAGGAGATGCCTACGAACAAGGTAAAAAATTGGTAGAAAAATTAAAAGAAGCTTTGCCGACTCAACAATTTACGGTGGCATTGCAGGCCGTTATTGGCGGAAAAGTTATTGCGAGAGAAACTATTTCAGCCCGTCGAAAAGATGTTACAGGATATTTATATGGAGGCGATAAATCCCGCAAAAAGAAATTATTAGAAAAACAGAAAAAAGGTAAGGCGCTGATGAAAGATAAAGGGAGGGTAACTGTCCCGTCAAAAACTTTTCTTGAGATATTCCGAGCTTGATTAATGAAAGACCCCGCCTTCGCTAAAGCTTCGGCGGGCAAAGAAGGGCCGGGTTACCGTGCCATCCAAAACCTTTTTAGAAATATTTAGAGCATAATTAATTATTATAAAAAGTAAAAAATTTGTAATTTTTTATTTTATTGGGATGTGATAAAGTTATAGTATAATAAGCAATAAGCTAATGCTCAAAAATATAAAAAATAAACTAAAAGCAGTGAGCCTTTTTTCTGGTTGCGGTGGCTTAGATAGAGGTTTTATTAATGCTGGTTTTGAAATAATTTGGGCTAATGATTTTTTTCCTGATGCAGTAGAAACTTATAAGAAAAATATTAGTAATCACATTATATTGGGAGATATTAAGAAAATTAAAAGCTCTCAAATTCCGGAGAATTTCGATATTTTATTAGGAGGGTTTCCTTGTCAGGGATTTTCTATTGCTAATAAAAAAAGAAATATGAAGGATGAGAGGAATTTTCTTTATAGGGAAATGCTAAGAATCGTTAAAGATAAAAAGCCACCATTTTTTCTAGCCGAAAATGTAAAAGGTCTTTTGTCTATGAGTGGCGGAGAAGTTATTAAGATGATTAAGAAAGATTTTGAAAGTCTTGGGTATATTGTAGATTATAAACTTGTTAATGCTGCTGATTATGGAGTTCCTCAACAAAGAGAGAGAGTCTTAATTCTTGGCAATAGACTGGGAATTAAAAATGAGTTTCCAGAATCTACTCATGGAAAAGATAAAAAACCATATATCACCACAAAAGAAGTAGTTGGCTACTTAGCTAATGTATTAGTTAGTTTTGATCCACAAAAACACAATAATAAATTAGTTTATAACCATATTGCAAGAACTAATGTCCAAGATAATTTTTGGGGGCGCAAATATTCGGTAAGTCAATATGCAATATGCGATTATTTAAAATTCTGGAGAGAAAAAAAAGGTTTGTCAACCAAGAAAATAGACGATTTGTTTGGTTATAAATATACTGCTGGCCATTGGTTTCGCAAAGATAATAATTCTGGTAGCATTCCGAATCCCGAAGATTGGTGGAGGTTAAAAAAAATTCTGGAGTTTGATAATAAGTTTGATAAACAAGTTACCGAATTGGAATTAAAGCCTATTAAATTTGAACAGTCTCTTAGAATTAATAATTGGGATAAGCCCAGTGATACTATAACTGCAACTGGTCCTGAAATTCATCCAAATAAAAAAAGAAGAATGTCTGTGAGGGAGTGTGCTATAATTCAAACATTTCCTGATAATTTCGTATTTACTGGTAGTTTGGGCAATATGTATAAGCAAATTGGTAATGCGGTACCAGTATTACTGGCTCAAAAAATAGGAAAATCTATACAAAATATGATTAAAAAAAATAGAATCTATGTCAACTAAAATAACGAATGAGGAGAAGGAACATTTTAAATCTATCGAGGAAATAGAATGTAAATACTTAGAAAAGTTTTATTATTTTCTTAAATATACTGAAGATGAAATGATTTTCGGTTTTAATACTAAGGAAAATATTAGGGAAGATTGGATAGAAAAATATAAAACAGGCATTTCTAATTTTTCAGTTGGAGCTGAAAGAATAATATATTCGTTGTTTAATGGCAAGGGAATAGGCCAGCCAAATTCATCTCCAGTGGGCTCTGATCTATTTTTTGAAACTAAAGATGCCTTTGTTCATATAGATTTAAAAACAGTACAAACAAGGAATATGGGTGATTTTACCAGTAGTATTTTTGTTGGAAGGAATCAAAATAGCTATACTGGAAAGATAGTAGTTCGTGGTAAGAAAGCAAGAAAATATGAGGCTTCTTTACCTTATTTCTATAATAACGCAAAAGAAAATCAGAAAATTTGTTTAACTTATTTTATAACAATATTGTATGAGGAAGAAAATTTGAAGATTTTAAATATTAATATTATATGTATGCCAAATGGTTCTCTATATCCTATGTATGGTAAAAAGGTTCTTCAGGCAGGTAAAAATCCCGATAAAACTAGATTTAGATTTTCCGAAATACCAAATTTTGAATTATTAAATAATAAGAAAAGAATAAAGGTAGTATATTTTGATGAATCAAACCTAAGTAGTGACCAAAAAAGGAGGATGCATTTTTTTGAAAAAATATATAATAGTCAAAAATAGGTAAATTTCAAAACAAAATCCGGTTATAACCGGATTTTGTTTTGAAATCTTTAGTAAAATGGTAACATAAATGAATATTAATTAAATTTTTATAAAAACATGTTATCAAAAATGCAAAAAGTTTGGTTATGGTTTTTCGGGGGGATGTTTGTGGTGCCGGAAGTTTTGTGGACCCCAGTAATAAATTTTTATTATGGATTTTTACAAACTAACTATACCAATAATGTACAGCCTATTAGAGATAGTTTTTTATTTAATTATCAATACGAAAATCTATTAAAAGGTGTAATTCTTTTACAATTTATCGGTATTATCCTCTTTTTTATTTTTTGGATAAGAAATAAAAAAAGTATTAGTTCTAAGTTAGTTTTTTGGATTATTTTATTCATAAGTTTATTTCTTTTGTTAATAGATTTTTTTGTTTTTGGTTTTGCATTTTCATTTAGTCCTAATATCGGATAAAATATCGAGGTTTTATGAAAAATAAAATATTTATAATTCTTATTTTATTTTCTCTTTTTATGCCCTCTATTTCGCAGGCTGTGATTTTTTTACCAACAGCGAATTTAACTCTTCTAGTAAATACTCAAGGCCAAGATAGTGTTTTTACATTTAATTCAAGTGATGGGGAACAGTTTATCTTGCAAACTGAAAATTCATCAGCATCACAAACAGTAGGTATTATTGCTTTTGGAGGTCAATACATATTAACTCAAGAAAATCTGGACGGGTTAACAATTGAGAGTATTGATTGTATTAGCGATAACCAGGATACCATTTTTTCGTATCAATTGAATGGTGTGAGATTTTTACCAACGCCAGATGAAAATATTACATGTACTTTCAATAATACAAAAGGAAAAATACCAGTATTAATTGTTCCAGGATTATTAGGTACAGAAATTAAGAGTGAAGATAATTTACTATGGTTAAATTTAGAAAAAATGTTTACAGATATCGGAGATGACTTTATGGATCCGTTAGCATTTAATTCTGGTCTAATATCTACTCATGATAATTTACAATTAGGAGAAATTATTAGAAATATACCTTTTTTTAATTATACCGATAGTCTTATTGATGAATTTGGGAATCAGGGCTATATAGAAAACGAAAATTTATTTACATTTCCTTATGATTGGAGGTATGGAGTTAGCGGTAAGTATGTTAATGGTAAAACTAATTCAGATTTATTAGGAGAAAAAATTCAAGACATTATAACTCAAACGGGAAGCGATAAAGTGGATATTATTGCTCATAGTTTAGGTGGATTGGTGGTGAAAAAATATGTTATTAGTTATCCAATAAACCACCATATTGATAGATTAGTTTTTGTGGGAGTACCAAATACGGGGGCACCAAAAGCAATAAAAGCCCTTTTGCAAGGTGATGATTTTGATATCAAGTTTCTCAAAATTCCTTTTTTATCACAAGATAAGATGAAGGAAATATCTGAAAATTTACCTGCGGCTTATGATCTTTTGCCAAGCCAACAGTACTATGATGTTAAAGGTAGTTTTTTGAAAATAGTTGATAATGGATCATTAATGGATATAAATGATCAAACAGAAAAAGATTTAAATTATGGTGAATTTGGAAATTTTATAACCAGCGATCATAATTTAAATTCAAAAGCACTTATTAATGCTGAAAATTTGCATACTGCCGATTTTAATAATTTTGATATGCGTACTGCAGGCATTGATTTATATGCTATTGATGGTTGCAGGGCTGGAACTATTGGCACTATTATAGAAAACCGTTTTAAAAATATTTTTGGCTACAGTTTTACTGAATATAAGACGCCTAAATTTACTCCGGGCGATGGCACAGTTCCTTTAGAAAGCTCCACTAATTTACCAATAAATCAAAACAATAAATTTTATTCATTAATGGGTGAGCATAGCAAAATGATGAGCCAAAATGGCAGTCGTCAGCAAATTGTAAATATAATTTCTGGAAGTAACCTTAAAGTGGAAGACAAATTTATTACCCAAAATATTGCTGATTGTAATTTAAATGGCAAGGCAATTTCTGTATTTAGTCCTATTAATATTTTTGTAACTGACCAAAATGGTAATGAATTGGGAAATGCTGATGATGGCAGTATTTTAAATGAAATTCCCAATGCTGCTTTTGAAATTTTTGGTGAACACAAATTTTTGTATTTACCCACTGATAATGGCCAAATATATACTGTAAACATAAAAGGAACTGGCGTGGGAACCTATACAATTACCAATCAAAATCTTGCAAACAACCAGGTGGTAGGCACTGAAGTATTTAGTAATTTACCTGTAACTGCCAAACTTTCAGGGCAAATAAATTTGGGTTCACAAACAACACTTACCGTAAAAGAAACTTCTGAAAGTGGCGATCAAACTATTTTGCCTTCAGCAGTGCTTAATGGTGTTGAATCAGAGGATGTTGTTTTGCCAACTTCTTCTTCAATTTTATCGGGTACCCTAGGGCAACCAAATTTTTATAGAAGCGATGTAGGTGTTTTGTTTAATGCTGAAGATGATATTTCTGGTGTGCTTGCGGTAAATTACAATATAGATGGCCAAGGATATCAAAAAGTATTAACTGATTCAACAACGGTTTCTATTACAAAAGAGGGGAGTCATACAGTATCATTTTTTGCCACTGATAATGCAGGAAACAATGAGCAAGAAAAAACTATTTCTTTTACCATAGATAAAACGGCTCCGGAAACGATAATTCAATTTGACCCCGTTATTTTTGATATAAAATTTACTGGCACTGATAATATTTCAGATGTTTCTAAAATATTAATTAAAGATCAAGATAATATTATTACTATTACTGACCAAGCGGGAAATATCACAGAAATAACATTACACGATAAAAATCGTAGAAAGCTGATGTTGGCGCAAATCAAGTCAATTAAATATAATGGACTTGCAGCTAATATTAATAAAAATGGTATGATGTATTTGTGGTTTTTAGGTAAAGGTAAAAAATTAACAAATCTTTTTCAATCGGTATCATCAAAAACACAATATAATATTTTGGCAGTTTTTAATGGTAAAAACACTAAAATTACAGGAAAGGATTTTTTGGGTAAAATATCAAAATCGTTTGATGAATTAAAAATTATTAAAATTTCAACTAATAAAGGAGATTTTAATTGGAGTTATTAAATATGCAATCACAAACACATCCAATATCAAAGAAAATACATTCTGGGCCAAAATTTTTGCGCATTTTTTTCTTTCTTACGGGAATTATTGCCACTATTGCCTATAGAATTACCCCATTTTTGTACCCCTTTTGGGTAAAAGTTGCTTGGTATGTGGGCACTATAGGTTTTATTTTATATTTTTGGCATCGCTCACATATTGAAGAAAAACGGGCAAAATTAGTAAAAGAATATAATTTGGTAAGTGTGGTTGAAAAAAGCGATATTGCTCCAGAAGAAAAATCAGCGGTTTCATATTTAGTAAAAACTAGCCTTACTTCTAAAGCCAGATTTAATTCACTATTTATAGTTATTGTTTCTTTGCTCGCTCTGATTGCAAGTATATTAATAGATTTTTCTTTTATTTATGCCACAAGATAAATATAGTGCGGTTTGGGTGTCTCATTCTTCTATTGGTGATTTTTTAAAATGCCCAAGAGCGTATTTTTTGCATAACATGTATAAAAATGAAAAAGGCAGGAAAATAAATGTGGTAAATCAGCATTTATCTTTGGGTACTGCGGTGCACGAAACACTGGAAGGATTGCTAAATTACAAAGCAGAGGAAAGGTTTTTGAAGCCATTGATTGAAACCTTTGAACAAAATTGGGCGAAGGTATCAGGGAAGGTTGGGGGATTTAAAGGCATAGAAGAAGAAATGGAAGCAAAAAACCGCGCCAAAAAAATGATAGAAAGGGTTGACCAATACCGTGGCCCTTTAGAAAAAAAGGCGGTGAAATTAAAAGAGCATGCCAATAATATGCCCCCTAATTTTTATTTATCAGAACAGGATAATATTATTTTGTCAGGAAAAATTGATTGGCTCCAATATGTGCCCGAAGACGATTCAGTAAAAGTTATTGATTTTAAAACTGGAAAAAATGATGAAGATAAAGATTCTTTGCAATTACCAATTTACGCATTGCTTTTAAATGCACTGCAAAAAAGAAAGGTATCGGGGGCGGCTTATTGGTATATTGATAGAAACAATGAGCCTACTGAAGTTTTATTACCTGAAATTTCAAGCGCTAAAGAAAGGGTGCTTGCGGCGGCCCTTAAGGTAAAACAGGCAAGGGAAGCTGGTGTTTTTCAGTGTCCGCGCAAAGCCCAAGGATGTTTTGCCTGCAAGCCTTTTGAAAAGATTATAAAAGGAGAGGCAGAGTTGGTTAAAGTAGATGAAACAAGAAAAACAGAGTTGTATATGGTGTAAAGAGTTTTAAATTTATTGAGATGAGATGGCGTGGTGGCCGCGGCCACCACGCCATTTAAAAACTTTCCTAAAAAATGACGCAACAACAAGCACTAAACATTTTAAAAATGGGGCATAATGTATTTTTAACCGGATCTCCTGGATCCGGAAAAACGCATACTATTAACGAGTATGTAGATTATTTGCGTTCTTGTGGTATTGAACCCGCTATTACTGCTTCAACGGGTATTTCAGCTACTCATATTGGGGGACTTACTATTCATTCTTGGAGTGGTATTGGAATTAAAAATTCATTAGATGCGCGTGATCTTAAAAAAATTGCAACAACTAAGTACATTGTAAAACGAGTAAAGCCCGCAAAAGTGCTTATTATAGATGAAGTTTCAATGCTTTCCCCACAAACTTTTTCTATGATTGATAAAGTTTGCAAAGAAATCAAAGAAAATACAGAACCCTTTGGGGGTTTGCAGATAGTGGTAGTAGGGGATTTTTTTCAGTTGCCACCTATCGTTAAAAAACAAATTAATGATGAAGCGCAAATGACATTACTTGAAGAATCATTTGGACGCTTTGCTTATGAATCTTTAGCATGGCAAAAAGCAAATTTAATTGTCTGTTATCTTACCGAACAGCACCGTCAAGATGATGCAAATTTTTTGGATTTGCTTTCGGCTATCAGGCGCAACGAATTTAATGATACTCATTTGGCCCATATTAATGCAAGAAAAGTTAATCATGATGCGGTTTTGCAATCCACCCCTAAACTCTTTTCACATAATGTGGATGTAGATCGGGTTAATAGTGGAATACTGGATAAAATTAATAGTGAGACTAGAGAATTTCCCATGGCTTACCAAGGCCCCGAGCCACTGGTTGCTTTTCTTAAAAAAAGTTGTCTTTCGCCAGAAAATCTTTGTCTTAAAGTTGGCGCTTTTGTGATGTTTACCAAAAATAATCAAAAAGAGGGATTTGTAAACGGCACACTAGGAACCGTTGAAGCGTTTGATAAAAATACCAATGAGCCTGTTATAAAAATCCGCAATGGAAGGAATATTAAAGCACAAGTAATGGATTGGACTATAGAAGAAAACGGGAAAGTTCGTGCTAGAATTACTCAATTACCACTTAGGCTTGCCTGGGCAATTACGGTGCACAAAAGCCAGGGAATGAGTTTAGATGAAGCGGTTATGGACTTAAGTCAAGTTTTTGAATTTGGACAAGGCTATGTGGCGCTTTCTCGCGTAAGACGGCTTTCGGGCTTGCATCTTATTGGTTTTAATGAAAATGCATTTAAGGTGCATCCCGAGGTACTTAAAAAAGATGGTGAATTTCAAAGTGAATCGGAGCAAGCGGTTTTTACATTTGGCAATATTTCAAAAAATGAATTTAAAAGAATGAATGAAGTATTTATTCAGTTTTGCGGAGGAAAAATAATGTTAGAAAATGTAATTGAAAGGGTTTCTAAAGCTCCCAAGGGCTTTGAACAAATACGGACAACACATACCAATGCGTATTTGCCATGGAATAAAGATCAGGATATTGAATTGAAAGAACTTTTTACAAAAGATTTAAATATTGCTGAACTTGCCGTGGCATTTAATAGAACAAGGGGATCAATTAATTCTCGCCTTAAAAAATTAGGTCTTTTGGAAAATTAATTTTTTAACCTTTATATTATTTTAATTAAATAAGAGCCGATATAACATCAGCTTTTTTATTATTGCTTTTGTCGTTTTTTTGTGTTAGAAATTAAGAGTAATATATATTATGGCATCGCCCCTTGGAGGAGTAGTACCTCGGCAGTCTCATATTACAAACCCGCGTAATTCGGGTCAACATGTGACCTTGAGTGGCAACATTCAATGGAAAATTCCTTAAATTGCTGGAAACCCATTAAGTTTTTTTCACTACAGCATGGCTCGTAAGGGCGAGTGCGAAAGTTATAAAAGAAAAAAAATTTGGCAATCAGCATCCAAACCACTAAAATTTAGTGGGAGGTTCAGAGACTATAATAGGAACTTCCTTTTTATAAAAGGAAGATGGTATAGTCCATTCCCTTTAGAAATAAAGGGTATTAAAAGAAGCTGCAGGCCTCCGTGCAATTCGGAGAGGGGCAACATAGAAAGAGAATAAAAGAACTGGAAAATTTTTGGTCAAACCTAATGAGTATACCGCTTAGTCAATTTACAAAAACGGTTTTAATTAAGACTCGTACTAAAAAAATATATTCCAATAATAATCACTATGGTACTGTAAGGGTTACCGTAAGAAAAGGCACGCAGTTAAGAAGAAGGATAATCGGTTGGATTGAGGGATTAGCAATAATATAAAAATCAGCCGGCGTAGCTCAGTTGGTAGAGCGAGAGAATCATAAACTCTAGGTCACAGGTTCGATCCCTGTCGTCGGCACAAAAATTGCCTATGCAATTTTTACAAGTGTCGCCTTCGCAAACCTTGGCGGGTTTTGCCCGCCGAAGGTCGCTATTGCGACCGAAGGCGGGCGTAGTCCAGCCTGGTTTAAGACGCCTCCCTGTCACGGAGGAGATCAGGGGTTCAAATCCCCTCGCCCGCGCAAATTCGTTTTGAGCTCAAATTTTGATAGGGTTATGATATATATTGGAACTTTTAGCTCTATTATCTATGAAGCCGCTTTTTAGGTGGTTTTTACAATTGAATTTTGAATATATTTCAGTAGGATGAAGTAAATTCCAATGGTCTAAATATAAAATTATGAAAAAACTTAATACAATTCTAATTGGCGGAGGTCATCAATCTAGAAAAGAGCATTTGCCTGCTCTAATTTTCTCTGATCTTTTTGAATTGATTGGAATAGTAGAGCCAGATCAAATAGCAAGAGAGGAAATAGTACATATTTTAGATGGAAAAAATATACCGATCATGGAAAGAATAGAAGAATTAGATCGGCATATAAATAAAAAAATTGATATGGCGGTGGTTTCAGTGCCACACGATCAATATTTACCAATAATTAATTTTTGCGCACAACGAGGAGTTCATATTTTAAAAGAAAAACCGTTTGCAAGGAATGAAGATGAGGCGAAGCAAATTTATGATATTGCAAAAAAATCGAAAATAAAGATTATGACATCGTTTCAAAGACGATTTCATCCCATATATCAAAATTTCAAAGTGATGTTAAAACAAATTGGTGAAATAACCTCCGTGGAAGCTTCTTATACTTTGGGCAGTAAAAAACCAAATAGTGGTTGGCGCAGTGATATTAAAAAAGCTGGTGGAGGGGTGATGATGGATATGGGATATCATATGATCGATTTAATTTTTTGGTACATCGATCCTTTTAAAGTCATAGATAAAAGTCTGACAATAAATAGGAAAGGAGACTATAATACTGACGACACATCATTTATTACTTTTGAAGTTGGAAATGTGAAAGGGTTTATTTTTGTAAGTTGCATATACCCAATTAAAAATGAACAATTTATAGTAATTGGATCTAAGGGGTCAGCAATCTTAAAAAAAAATCGGATTGAAAGATACAACCTAAGTCATGAATTAGTAGAACATCTTGAGGGTGATGGGACTTGGGCTCAAGCAATGCAAAAACAATTGGAATATTTTTATGAAGTTATTGTAGATAATAAAGATCAATTCATTAGTAATCCAGAATTCCAATTAAATAATCATGTAAAAGTAATGTCAAGAATATATGAACAATAATATGATACCAGAAAAATTCAGAAGACAAACTCATCCAATTATTAATAAAGAAATAGAAAGTAGTGTAAAAAAACAACTTCATGAAGATATTTCTATATACGATAATGGGGGGATATATAAAGAAGTAGAAGCAAAATTAAAGGAACTTTTTCCCAGAAAATATATTTTAACTACTTGTAATGGCACCAGTGCTTTATATACAATGTTTTTTGGTGCTAATATCCAAAGGGGCGACGAGGTAATTGTGCCTGCTTATACTTTTTTTGCAACCGCATCGCCATTATTTCAATTAGGCGCATTGCCAATATTGGCTGATTGCGGTGAAAATGGAAATATTGACCCAATATCAATTGAGAAAAAAATAACGAAAAACACCAAGGCGGTTGTTGTAACTCATATGTGGGGTATTCCTTGCGATATGGAAAATATAAGTAGGTTATGTAAAAAACATAACATTCTTTTGCTAGAGGATTGTAGTCATGCTCATGGAGCAACTATTAAAGATAATGTAGTTGGTACTACATATTCCGATGCAGCAGCATGGAGCTTACAGGGAAAAAAACTATTAACATCTGGTGAAGGGGGTTTTATTGCAACTGATTACCAAATAATTTTTGAAAGAGCTGTATTACTCGGGCACTTCAATAAAAGAGCAAAAAAAGAAGTTTTTGACCCTAATTTAAAGGAGTTTTTTGTTACGGGTTTGGGTGGGAATTTGAGGATGCATCCTCTTGGAGCGGCAATACTGCGACCACAATTAAATCATTTTAAGCAACAATTGGAAGAAAGGCGAGAAACCGCAAGAATGATGGATAATGAGTTGATGAATATTGACGGACTTGCTCCAGTAAAGTTTAGTTCTGAATATAATCCAGCATGGTATGCGTATCCTATTATTTTTGATCAAGAAAAATTTACTATTCCAATAAATGATTTTGTTGAAGAATATAAAAAACTCGGGGCTTTAGAAGCTGATATACCTGGCTCAACTTGTCCATTAAACCGATTCCCATTATTTATGGAACCTTGGAAAGTTTTGCAAGATTACACTAATTTCAAAGACCAAATGGCTGTAAATAATGAAGGATTCCCAAATGCCGATAAATTTCATTCAACAATGTTCAAATTACCTACATGGTACGGAAAAGATAGAAAAAATATCGTCAAATCTCACATGTCGGCTTTAAAGCAACTTATCATTAGATATCAAAGGCATAAAGTTGATGACAAAGATGAGAAACTATGATTTCTATGGTAGAAGCATATTAAATCCAATTTTAAGAAATAATAGGAATAATAATCTAGATTACTAGTGATAAATGATTTATATTTCGCATGTCAAATTCTAAAAAACAACTCATAATTACAATCGGAAGTAAAACATATACCGATAGACTAAGTGCTTATTTTCAGAAAGATAATAGATTTATATTAAGATACATTTCTGAAGAGGCGGAACCAGGGCGGTCTAAATCAGTAAATAAGATATATCATGAAATAATCTCCATTATTGATAATGAAAAAGTTAATTTGAGTGCTATTGTATCCTTTGGTAGGAGTAGTGTTTTGAGTGGCGTTGAAAATATTGCAATAGCAATAGAAAAAGTCAAAAATGAATATGGGACATTGCAGACTAAAATAATTGCGCCACCAGCACAATCTGCTCGTATTTTTTCAAATAAACTAAAAACAACTTTAACATTAAATAAATTTAGCAAAAATACACTAATTACCACTAAGCTCACTGATAAAAACATTTTCAAAATCATGGTAATGATAGATATGGATAAATTTCCTATGCCAGCTGTTCTAAAAGCAACAAATCTGACAGGCGGGGCAGGTATCGTTCTTATTACATGTAGCAAAGAACTCATATTAGAATATTCCAAGCTTAAAGAAAAAGGAATTAAAGAGCTTATCTTAACAGAATATTGTGTTGGCCCAGAAACCTCAGTTGAGATTCTTTGCTTAGGTGACAAGCAATTTATTTACCCAATGGCACTTAAAGAATCAACTAATGAATCCTTAGTCCACGCAGACAACAAAATTAAAATTTCTGGATATGTAAATAATATTCCTCACTTAGATCAAGAAGTGTTGGCATTGTGTCGCAAGTATAAAATTCAGGGATACTTTTCTGTTGAAGGGATTATTTATGATTCGATAGCGAATAAATGGAAAATAATGGAGGGGATGACAAGATTCACCGGAAACCACCCCCTGGTTAATGGAAGCAACACCTCCTTTGACTCTATGGAGGCAATCTATAAATTTATTTGCAATGAACCTTATTTCCCCGCATCAAGTGATAAATTTAGGGTGGTTATTCAATTACCTATTTTCAAACAGAAAAAAATGTATAACATCAAGAATCTTATAGATAATCTAGGAAATCCCAAATGGATATTATTAAAGAGGCTGGATTACTCAGGGGGTCTTCCGTATCTTACGGAAGAAAGAGATAGAATTCAGATAACCTTTATTGCCGGTACAGAATCGGAGCTGGATGAAAGAATTGATTATTTAAGAACAAAACTCAAAGATGAGACCATACGAACAAGAATTAAAACATTCATTTCTTATTTAAATAATCGTTTTCCTCAAATGATTAACAAAAAATACTATGCCAAATAATATAATACAAGCTTTCCCTAAAGATTTTTGGGAGCAGGAACAAAGCAATATTGAATTCATTCTCACTGATGATGCTCCTGCTGACATTCCATTTACGGCAGTAAAGATGTTGTTGTTTGATGACCACAAACTATTGCTTACCAAAGTACCTCGGGGATGGGATATACCAACGGGTCATAAAGAAGAAGGAGAAGATATTGCTGAAGCGGTAAAGCGTGAAACTTTGGAAGAAACCGGAGTGGTAGCAAACCAAATGATTTTTATTGGATACTTAAAACTTATCAAAGCTGCGCAAAATGAACAAAATAAAAAATATCCACCCGTAAGTGCTATCGGTGTTTTTGTTTGCAAAGATTTTACCGTATCAGATTTTAGCGAGCCCCTACATGAGGCCACCGAAAGATGCTTCCAAGAAATAGATAAAATAGGAGAAATTCATCACTCATGGTCTTCTCTTATGGAGTCCATTATGTGGTATGCTTATAAGCATAAATGAGGTTGAAGAATATCTTGAAAATCACGATGAAGAGTATCTGCGGGTTAGGATAAAACTAAACTTCAACTTTCGGTCTTAAATCCGGTATGTGAATATACTCGGTTTGTCTCTGAATTACAGTTCTAACGTCGTCCACGACCCCGCGCAAAGTAAAAATCGCCTTTGGCGATTTTTTGATACAATTCTTCAATATTGTCTTTTTGATAATTTATGCTAGATTATATCTAGCCCATTAATAAAAGGATAAAAATCATGCTTAAAATTTATTTGGCTCGCCATGGACAAGATAGAGACAACGAAAGAAAAATCCTCAATGGTAGAAGGAACGAACCCCTGACTGCAAAAGGAATCGAACAAGCTAATGAAGTAGCTGGAAAGATTAAAGACACTAAAATCCGTTTTGATCATATCTACGCTTCGCCGCTCCAACGAGCCTACAAAACAGCAGAAATTATTACCGATACACTCGGTATCAGTAAGCCAGAGATCATGGAAGATTTGATTGAAAGGGATTTTGGGATAATGATGGGGGAATCGCAAAGTGCGATTGAAGAACTTTGTTCGCCAGACATTCTTCAAACCGATACCGTTTGTTATTTCTTGAACCCTAAGGGAGCCGAAACATTTCCAGAGCTCATTGACCGCGCAAAGCGGATTTTGAGTATGCTTGAGGATAAGCATAAAAATGGAAACATTTTACTAGTTGGTCATGGTGACATTGGAAAAATGATTTACGCCGCTTATTACAGTCTTAACTGGGAAGATGTTCTGAGGATGTTTCACTTTGGTAATTCTGAATTACTGGAATTATCAGAGGAATCTAGCCCAGACCAAACTCACATTTTTGAGATTCAGCAATACAATTTATAGTTTTACAGAAGTCCCGACCAAAAGTTTGGACTTTTTCTTTAGAGGTTAATATCTTCCACATTCGGAAACTTGTCTAAAAACCAAGTTCTCATATTGTGCCATTGGCTGAGCAAGGCACAATTCTGCGCCTTGCTTCGCCTTTAGGCGGAGACATTGGCAGAATTGTGACGCAGAGAGGCGCAGAATTGTGCCTCTCATAGAAGCAGGTATAGAATTGTACCTGCCATCCAAGCCACCGAAAGGTGGTTTTTGGTTATTGAGTTTTATCGAGAAAAGGAGTAATTTTAAGTAATTTCCCATCAAAATATCCGTCAAAGGGCGGGCAATTGTTGGACGGTGAATGCGCAAGGCGTCTTGCGTGTTGGGGGAGATGGGGTTGAAAATGGTGGCTGTCCCCATTTCCTCACAATCGAGCAAAAGGAAATCGATAAAAAGTAAAAAGTTAATTGATAAACAAAAACATGCCTTTGTTTAAGAAAAAGGAAAGCAAATTACTGCAAATAAAAGAAAAATCCAACCCTTTGGAAAAAGATATTCAGGAGGCAACCGAGCAGAATCTTAACGAAATTTTTGGGTTAGATTATATTTCTTCCGAGTTTCAGCTCAATGGCTTAAGAGTTGATACGCTTTGTTTCAATAAGGAGAGCAACTCTTTTGTAATTATAGAATATAAGAAGGATAGGAGTTTCAGCGTGATTGACCAAGGATTTGCTTATTTGTCTTTAATGCTTAATCACAAAGCTGATTTCCTACTTGAGTATAACGAGAGAAACAAAAATAAATCATTGAACAGAGGAAGCGTGAATTGGGAGCAATCGAGAGTAATTTTTATCTCTCCGTCCTTCACCGTGCACCAGAGAGCGGCAATTAATTTTAAGAATTTACCGCTTGAACTGTGGGAGGTTCATTATTACGACGGAGACTTAATAGAGTACGAACAAATAGAGCCATTTGAAAATTCAGAAAACATAGAAACCGTAACTGGTGGAAATAAGTTAATAAAGGAAGTCACCAAAAGCATAAAAGTTTATGACTTGGATTTACATCTTAAGCGGGGTTCTGAAAACACAAGAAAACTTTTTCAATCCTTAAAGGAAAAAATAATGGATTTGGGAGAAATAAAAGAAAACCCAAAACAGTTATATGTCGGGTACAGGATATCAGATAGCCACATTAATTTTGTAGCAGTTCATTTTTATAAGGAAAAATTAGAATTAACGATTTTAATTCCAGACAAAAACTTAGAAGACCCTAAAAAATGGACAAGAAAAGTGCCGAAATCTTTTGGCTGGGCAAAGAATTTGAAGTTTTTTACCATGACTTCAGAAAAAGATATTAGGTATGCAATGAATTTGATAGAGCAGTCTTACGAATTTAACAAGAGTAGATAAGGGATGATTCCAAGGTGAACCTGTGAACGTTGTGAACTTCCCAAAGTGGGGTGTGGATTATTCCTTGTTGACATATAATTCAACATCGAGTATCATTGTGGTATGACAGAATTTGCGAGGTTAATTCAACAAAAAAGAAAAGGAAAAGAACTGACCCTTGAAGAGCTTGCAACTAAGCTAGATGTGGATAAAAGCTACCTTAGTAAGCTTGAAAATGATAGAGTCCCTGCGCCTTCAAAAGGTTTTATCAAAAAAATATCAGAAATTTTGGATATTGAGTATGAGCAGTTGTCCTTGTTGGCTGGCAGAATGACCGAGCCCATGGTGAAAAATTTGGATCTAAACACGGTAGAATTGTTTCGGTCTATGAATAGTAAGAATCTTTCTGATGATGAGTACAAGAAAATAAAAAAAATAATCGATGATAATAAAAAATAAATTTTACCACACGAAAACGATTGAAAGGAAGGCGAATGAATTATTGACGGCCTACTATGGCTTTGAGCCAGCTAAAATAAAACTACCCGTTGCCATTGATAAGATTTTAGAAATTCATTTAAATTTAAATGTGTTGTGGGAAAATTTTAAAGACGATAAAATATTGGCAGCATTAGTTCCGCAAGAGAAAATGGTTGCATTAAATGAAATACTGACATCGGACACAGGAAAGGGAAGAGAGAACTTTACTAAAGCGCATGAAATTGGTCACTGGATACTGCATGTCGATCAAACAAATTCAGATGCGAACCCGTTACCAGGGTTTTCCAAGCCCTATGAAAAAATATGTAGAAGCTCCCTGCAGGATTGGGATGAGAAAAATGCTGATAAATTTGCGAGCTATCTCTTGATGCCAGAAGAACTTATGCGAGCTAGTATGAAAAATGAGAAGATTAGTAACTGGGAGGATATCCGGAAAATGGCAGAAAAGTTTGGCGTATCTTCAACGGCTATGAGAATCAGATTGGAGAATTTAAATTTTGTATACATTAGTGAGGAGGGTAGTTTTTTCAAATCAAAGGCAGAATTTGTAGGACAGGGTACGCTAATGTAAATTTTTTTGATTGCAAAGTTGACATATAATTCAACTTATTCAGCCACGGAGACTATTGGTCGGATTTCCTAAAGCTAAATCATATAATTAAGACCGAAAGGTTAAATAAAAAACATGGCAGTTAGAATAACATGCATTAAAAAAGACAATGGTCACCATTTCAACCCTCACGAAGCGATAGAATCTTTAAGGTGGTGGAATGAATCTGATGGTGATAGGGGTATATGTACAAGATTGGAGATGGTGAAATTTCTTGAGGGCAAGGGGGTGGCGTACGTGAAAGATGTTTATGGAAATAAAGCGTATTTGTTTGTCAGAGAATCAGCTAATGGCAATAAGTTTGTGCAAACACACGCGGACGGTAAAATAACGAACAATCTTTTACAGTTACCGGAGTGCAATTAGACAAAAGGAGGACTGGGGTGTATGATTGTCGCACTCCAGTTCATCACGATTTATTTAAAATAAAATTAATTAAAATAAAAAAATATGCCAATGAACGAAATTATATGTCCAAACTGTAAAAAAGCATTCAAAATTGACGAGGCGGGTTTTGCTGACATTGTTAAGCAGGTACGCGATCATGAGTTTGAAGAAGAGTTAAGTAAGCGAGATGCGCTACTGAAGGCAGATAAAGAAAGCGCTATCAAACTTGCCGAGGAACGAACCAAGAATGCATTGAAAGATGACCTGACCAAAAAAGAAACTGAAATCGCTAAACTCAAGGTAGAGAAAGAAAGTGCACTAGCTGTGCTCAAATCTCAAAAAGATGCTGAATTAGCTGAGTTAAAGGCTAAGGTTCAATCTGCCGAAACTGAAAAAACGCTTGCTGTTACTGAGGCTGTGACGAAAGTTGAGAAAGAACGCACTAAACTTGCAACCGAAATAATAATTAAGGATAGTGAAAAACAGCAACTTGAATCGTCCTTGAAAGAAAAGTATGCCAATGAACTAAAGATAAAAGACGGCGAGATAAAAGCAAAAGACGAAATAATCGAGCGTTTCAAAGACATGAAGGCCAGGCTTTCTACTAAAATGCTTGGTGAAACTTTGGAGCAACATTGTGAAATCGAGTTTAATAAAATTCGTGCTACTGGTTTTCAGAATGCGTATTTTGAAAAGGATACTGATGTTAAGGCCGGTAGTAAGGGCGACTACATTTATCGAGAAACCAATACTTCTGGCAACGAAATTATATCAATCATGTTCGAGATGAAAAATGAACAGGACGAAACTGCCACCAAGAAAAAAAATGAGGACTTTCTAAAAGAGCTCGATAAAGATCGGACTGAGAAAAAATGTGAGTATGCTGTTCTTGTATCGCTATTAGAAGCTGATAATGAGCTCTATAATAATGGCATTATTGACGTATCACACCGCTTCCCTAAGATGTATGTTATTCGCCCCCAATTCTTCATCCCGATAATAACGTTATTACGGAATGCTGCTATGAAGTCCTTGGAATACAAAGCAGAACTCGCTATTATAAAAAGTCAAAACATTGATGTTACTAAATTTGAGGATCATTTAAACGATTTTCGCGAAGGATTTCGCCGTAACTTCAATCTTGCATCTGAAAAGTTTAAAACTGCCATAGAAAATATAGATAAATCTATTGCACAACTTCAAAAAACTAAAGATGCCTTACTATTTTCCGAGAATAATTTACGTTTAGCTAATGATAAAGCCGAGGATTTAACCATTAAGAAGTTGACGCGGGGGAATCCGACAATGACAGCAAAATTTACTGAACTGAAAATTGATGAAAATAAATCAAAAACTTGATATTGCATTAACTTTCTTTAGTAGAGGAATCGTGCTTGCTGATTGAGCCACAGAGATATTTTCCCAGAACCACGTTTGGATCACATCCCACTTCTCGCGCATATGGAAAAAGACTGTCTTGTAGACAGTCTTTTTCCATATATTCGATTGGGATTTGAAGGGCGCCGAGTTTCCTTGTTGACTTTGTGTGAGGCGCCTAGGCCGCGAGTCGGAGCGAGCGGAAATCCCTTCGCTCGCGCATTCTTTCAAAATCACCTTTTTAAGGTGATTTTGGTTATTTTGAAATTCTGTGTTATAATAAAACTGCAAAGGAAAATCCTCTGGCATATGATTTATCGGTAAAAATAAGGCGATTAAACAAAAAAAGCGATTGGGAGATTTCACCCGCCAAGAGGAACAATCCTTTGAGGTGCAAATCCCAGTCGCTTTTTGTTTGAAAGGTTGAAGTTGCCTTCATAATTATTCATTTAAGTTACAAAAATTATGGAAGAAAAAGTAGGCAATAAAGAAGGCGACCAACCTAAGGTTTTGAATTTTACTGGAGAGGAATATTTGGAAGTCGGAGAGATTGCCAAACCATTTTGGGAAAAAGGAGTTTCCGAAAATTTGCCAAAGTTTGTTATTTATATGGGAGGGGTCGGTTCTGGAAAAACAACTATGCGGAGGCATCATCAGTCAAGCGGCTATGTGCATTTTGATTTTGGAGAAATTTGCATAGCAATGGAAAAAGGATTTGGTAAAGATAATCCAAAGTTACCGAATTATGAACTCTTGGCTGGCTCTATGATTTTACAAGAAAGCGTAGAAGCCAAAAAGAACATCGTGATTGAAATTATTGGTGACGATGAAAAACTATTCATTCCTGTCATAAAAAAAATGAAGGAGATTGGGTATGAAACCTCTCTCCAATTTATTGCGTGTAAACCCGAAGACGCATATGGGCGTCACTTAAAGGCTGTAGAAGAAGATAAAGATTATATCTCTTCTTTTTATACGCAAGAAGCTACCTTATCGTTCTTTTACGAACAACTTCAATTAGGGAAAATGCCCGAAGCCGTAGAAAAGGATAAAAAATACTTAGTAAAAGTTGATGATAACTTTCACCCTATGGATACAGGTGAAGCATATGACGACAAGACCTATTCATCATTGGAAGAAGCAGTTAAGAGATGTAAAGAAATAACCATTGACAGCCTTATGCATTCCTATAAGAAGGGGATAAATGCAAGTGAACTGTTAGAACAATGGATGGCATTCGGAGATGACCCGTTTGTTTATACTGGAGAAGGAGATTTGCCATTCTCTGCAAGAGATTTTGTTACAGAAGAATTATGCCTCTACATCATCAAAGAAATGGAAAATATAGAATAATTTGCTATACTCTACTTGGAATAGCCAGAGTTGATATTTTTGGGCATTCGGCTCAAAACATTGCTGTGTAATAAGTCCGTCATCCGCCTTTGTGCGGTGGATTTGCAAAGTTTGCAAAAGGTGCGGTTAAAAGTGGCGGTGGCTTACGGGTCTATCAAGAGTGCTACTCCAAAAAAGATTTTATTTTAGAAAAATATTAAAGGCCTTCCATTGGCCTTTTTTTGTTTGGAATATGCGAAAATGCGTCTCGGGCGCGAGAGCGCAACGGAGATACCGCGGAAGGCCAAGGAAATGTATTTGGAAATAGAAATTACAATGAGATAAATAGGTTGAAATTTATGTCAAAAAGGAGTAAATTAAAGTAATTTCCCATCAAAATCTCCGCTAAAAGTAGGGAATAGTGAATACGCAAGACGCCTTGCGTATTCAAAGAGATGAATGGGGGGGTTGGGTGGTGCGTGGTCGGAGTAAAATCGTCAAAAAATGGTAAAATAGGAATATGAAAATAAAAGATTTGCCAAAAATTGATCGGCCAAGGGAAAAATTCCTTGAGAAGGGTTCAGATGCATTGACCAATAGCGAACTTTTGGCTATTTTGCTTGGCAGTGGAATAAAAGGAACGAATGTAAAAGTATTGTCCCAAAAGATCATCAAGAAATTTGGAGATAACCTGGTAAATGTTTCGGTTGAGGATTTAATGAAAATCTCAGGAATTGGAGAAGCCAAAGCTTTGCAAATCGCGTCCACTATGGCTTTAGCTAAAAGAATTTTTGATAAACAAAACTCGTTAGATAATTTAATTTTATCCGCGCAGGATGCGATAGATCTTGTATCGGATTTAAGAGATAAAAAGCAGGAACACCTAATTTGCCTTTATTTAAATGCTCGTAACGCTTTAATAAAAAAAGAGATCATTTCAGTTGGCATATTAGATAAAAGTATTTTTCATCCTAGGGAAGTTTTTGCTCCAGGACTAGAAATGCGCGCCGCAGGCGTTATCCTTGTTCATAATCATCCTTCTGGCGATCCAAATCCAAGCCAGCAAGACAAAGAGGTGGCTAAAAGAACCGTTGAGGCTGGAAAATTAATGGGCATCAATGTTATTGATTTTCTCATCATCGCAAAAAATGGCTCGCACAGCTTGCTTGGTGATATTAAAAATATCCAATTAATAGATACTGGGTATGTCGCCGAAGGGTTCCAGGCCTCTTTGTTTGATTTGCTTACGGATGCGGACAACTCTCCTTCTGGCGTGAAAAATTTAGACAAAAATAAAAAGAGCGTGAGCACTTTGCGATTTATGGATTTTTGTGCGGGGATTGGCGGTGGTCGTCTCGGTCTTGAGAATTTAGGCTTAGAATGTGTCGGATTTTCAGAGATAGATAAGCATTCTGAAAGAACTTATAGAGAATTCTTTGGAGATAGAGAAAAAAATTATGGAGATTTGATGAAAATCAATCCAGGTGATTTACCCAATTTTGAAGTGATGATCGCCGGCTTTCCGTGCCAAACTTTTTCTGTTATGGGTCAGAGGAAGGGCATGAAGGATGATAGGGGGCAGGTTATTTATGGTTTAATTAAAATAATGAAAGGTAAAGATCTGCCCTACTTTATATTAGAAAATGTAAAAGGATTAGTGAATCATAATAATGGCAACTCATTTAGAGTGATTTTAGATGAGCTAGATAAAGCCGGATATAAAGTTTATCCCAAGGTTTTGAGTAGTTTGAATCATGGCGTGCCGCAAATGAGAGAAAGAATTTATTTTGTGGGTGTCAGAAAAGACCTTGTTAAAAAAGGCAGAGAATTCAGGTGGCCAGATCCCGTCAAAACTCCTAAGGTGGCAGAGTATTTAATTGATACCAGCAAGCTAGAATTTAACGAAAGAAAAAGATCATACGAAACATTTATAAAATTTATAGATAATAAATATAACAAAGGATTATTTAAGGTGGATGATTTACTAAAGCAAGAATATTTAATACTAGATACTAGGCAGTCAGACTTAAGATTATACAACGATAAAGTGCCAACACTTAGAACGGGCCGACATGGTATTTTGTATGTTAAAAATGGTAAATTTAGGAGTTTATCAGGTTTTGAGGCGTTGCTTTTGCAGGGCTTTCCTAAGAGATTAGCAGAGAAGACGAAAAATAAAATTAATGATATTTATTTATTAAGCCAGGCTGGAAACGCCATGACAGTTAGTACGATTGAGTCTATAGGAAAAAACTTGCTAAATTATATACAAAGCTAATATGAAACAAATGAAAAAGAAAAATATTCTCGAAATGATTGCTCGCGGTTCTAAAACCGCGAAAGGTGGATTTAAGAATGAAAAGGATGTTATTAAAAAGTTTAATAATTGGGAAAAAGACGCTATCGCACAAAAATGGCTTGAAATGATGAACTATGATTTAAAGGATATTGAATATGTAAAAGCAACTAAGATACGCGGCCACTATAAGGCTGATATTCAAGTTAGGATTCAAATAGTAATTAAATTAAAATCTCAGTCAGATATACAAAATCTACAAGTAAAATTAGTTAGCAACCCTCAGGGATTTAATCAGATAGATAAAAGATGGGTTGATAAATACGCAGAAATGTGGAGCATCCCCGTAGATATAGTGAAACTGCTAAAACTTTTTACTGGGGAGGCAAAACCAATAAGCAGTAAAATAAAAGATTCAAGAAGAATGCTTTTAACTGAACTTAAAATAGTAGATCAGCAAAAGGTTATTGATTTCTTCGACCATAATAAAATTCTGGTTATTTCAGATTTATTAAAAGGAAGGGGTGAATTTTCCGCTGATTGGGTTTTAGTGATCTTGAAATTGAAAAAGGAAAGTAGGTGGGTTTTAAGATCAATTAATGAAGCGATGAATGTTTTTGGAGGTGGCGACGTCAGAATAACGTCGCAGGGAGGTTTGAAAATCGGTAAGATTGGAATGCAAAGAAAGGGTGGAGATAATGGGAGAGACAGCGCTAAAATGCTTCAATTTAAAATTAATCCAATTGAGCTCTTCAAGAATTAAGTTTCATGACCGACACTGTTTCCAAAAAGAAACGCAGTGAAATAATGTCCCGCGTTAAAAACAGAGACAGTAAAATAGAGATTCTTTTGAGAAAAAGATTATGGAAAGAGGGCATAAGGTATAGAAAGAATGCAAATAAATATTTTGGTAAACCCGATATTGTCCTAAAAAGATATAAGGCAGTTATTTTTGTGGATTCTTGTTTTTGGCATGGATGTAAAAAGCATTGTCGCATTCCTTCTATTCGTAAAAAGTATTGGGTAAACAAGATTTCTAGGAATAAAATTAGAGATAAAGAAGTGGGTAAATACTACAAAAAAGTCGATTGGAGAATTTTAAGAGTATGGGAGCATGATATTGAGAAAAGTTTTGAAAAATCATTTTTTGAAGTGTTGGAGTTTCTAAAAGGAAAGTAGATTTATGAAAAAGCTGAAAGTAAAGCTAGAGAATTGCTATGGGATTAAAAAGCTAGGGCACAGCTTTGATTTTTCCAAACACAAAACATATTCAATTTACGCTTCCAATGGCGTGATGAAAACATCTTTTACAAAGACCTTCTTGAGGCTAAGCGAAGGTAAAATGCCAGAAGAGTTAATTCATGGCTATCCGTCTGAATATGAAGTAAAAATCGATGGGCAAACCATAGAGAAAGAGGCAATATTTGTAATTAAATCCTATATCAAAAGTTATCAATCGGGGAATATACATACCTTGCTAGTTGACGGGAAAAGTCAAAAAGAATACTACGATATCTACTCTGCCATATTGGAAGAAAAGAATAAATTACTGCCTAGGATAAATAAATTATCGGGCGTCAAGAAGGACGAAATAGAGCCGAAAGTTATTAGAGATTTTCAGAAAGAAAACTTTTTTGATATTTTAAAGGGATTAGAGGTAGATTCTATTAAGGAAGATTTTTCAGGTATAAAATACGATGTCATTTTTAATGATGATAGTATTAAATTTCTTGAAAGTCCGGAAGTTTTAAAAAATATAAAAGAATACATAAAGATATCTGACAAAATAATAAGCAATTCTAAGTTTTTTAAAAAAGGCACTTTTACTTCAATGAATGCTGACAATGTTGCAACCGCATTAAAAAAGGAAAACTTTTTTTCGGCAAAGCATGCTGTGAAGATAGATGGTCAGGCTGAGCTAATAGAAAGCGATAAAGATCTTGCTGCAAGGATAGCGACTGAAAGAAAGGAGATATTAACAAGCCCAGAATTGAAGAAGATAGAGGATGCTATTACCGCGAAGGCGGCAAACAGGTCTTTCAAGATTTTCCTAGAAGAGAATCCTGGTATTTTAAGTTATCTTGAGGCAGATAGATTGGGAGAACTTAGAAAAAACTTATGGAAGTCTTATTTCAAAAAAGAAAAAGCTTTATATATGGAGTTGATGGATAAATACACTAAAGGTAAAAAAAAGTTAAATGAAATAGAGGAAAAAGCAGTTCAGCAAATGTCTATCTGGGACGAGGTGGTTAAAAAGTTTAAAAAAAGATTTTTTGTTCCATTCAATATAAGTATTGAAAATAGGAGAAGTGCAATAATAGGGAGAGAGTTGCCGAATATTTCTTTTCACTTTGATGATGGGAACTCAAAGCCAAGAAGTCTTAAAAGAAATGAGTTAGATAGCCTTGAGGCTTTGAGTCACGGAGAAGAAAAAGCTTTATATATTCTAAATATAATTTTTGAAATAGAGTCTAGGAAACGGGCAGGGCAAAAAACATTACTTGTGATTGATGATATTGCAGACTCATTTGATTATAAAAATAAATACGCCATCGTTGAATACCTTAAAGAAAACTCAAAGGAAAAAGACTTTTTCCAGATAATTTTGACTCACAATTTTGACTTTTTTAGAACTCTCAGGAGTCGCATTGATGGAGAGTGGGAAAACTATTTAATAGCACACAAGACTAGTACGGGAATTCTTTTAGAAAGCATTGTGGGTAAAAATATTATAGATCCCTTTGCGGCATGGAAGCTAAAATTAAAAGGTAACGGCAAAGAATTTATCGCTTCGGTGCCCTTTATTAGGAATTTAATTGAATATCTAGGTGAAGGCAGTGGTGAAAATCGTTACGAAAAATTAACGTCTCTTCTGCATATTAAGAAAGGTATACCTGATATTGAAGTACAGGAATTGCATGATATTTTTAACAACACCCTAAATCCCAAAGTACAATTTCAAAAGATAGGAAGACAGCCAGTAAAGAAGTTAATTTATGATTTAGCTGACAGCATAGAAAAAGATAATTCAGAAACAATAAACTTGGAAAACAAGATTATCTTATCTATTGCCATTAGATTAGTAGCAGAGGAATTCATGTGGGCCAAAGTAACTGATTCCACTCCAATTAATGGCTCTCAAACAGGCTTATTGTTCGATAGGTTTTTAAAAGATTTTGAAACCAAAAAAGAAGAGAAGGGTAATATAGAAGTTTTGAGTAAGGTTGTGTTGATTACGCCTGAAAATATACACCTCAACTCTTTTATGTACGAGCCAATTTTGGACATGTCTGATTTTGAACTGAAACAGCTATATAGTGAAGTAAAAATTTTAAAATAAGAAAACTATGATTCAGCTAATTCTAATTTTCATTATCGGAGCTATGGTTGGATTTTTGGTGGCGTCGTGGGTTTGGTTTATGAGAAAATGGGGACAGCCACCATTTATTCGGAATGGTAAAGAAAGTTAAGCGCGTTATTTGCAAAAAATAAATTTATTAAACTACTTGTGGTGAGTTTATTAAACTACTTGTAGTGAGTTTATTGAACTATGACCTATTTATTAATTTTAATCCTTGGCGTGGTGGTGGCGGTTGCGTTTCTTTTTTGGATTGCTAAAAGGGAATCTAAACAATACGGGACCGGTACTGGCGAAGAGCTGGTGGGTATTTGTGTTTCGGCCATTGAAACCGCTTCACAAAAAGAGGGGCGCAAGCAAAGGGTGCTGGTCATGCTTCAGGAAAAAAACGGGCTTTCCAATGCTTATATCCGGAAAGTGTTGGGCGTATCCAGCCGTTCCGTTGTAAACTATATGGACGAACTTGAAAAAGAGGGGAAAGTTGAGCAGATTGGAAAAGTTGGCCAATCCGTAACCTATCGGGCAAAATAGCCCAATACGCAAGACGCCTTGCGTATTCATAGGTAGGGGAATCCCGCGCTGGCTGATTGTGCGATTGAGATGTTTTCCCAGAACTATAGACCTCTTGCAAAATAAGTTTTGACTGCAAATTGTATATTTCGGCCACAAATTCGCTATAATTTTTTACCGTATCCAGAGGATACGCTAAAAAATTCTATCAAATTTGCATCTCAAAATCTTCAATTTTCGTTACAAAACTTATTTTGCAAGATGTCTTATGTTTGGACTACATCCCACTTCTCGCGCAAACTATTTACACTCTATCATAATTATGGTAGAGTGTTTTTAGTTCCCAGACAACTAATCCTCGTAGGCAGCTATGCCTTAAATAGCAGGAGAGAAAATGAACATGAATATGTCCGATCTTTGTCTTGCGTTTGCTCGCGAGACGAATCAGGATCTCCCAGAAGCCACAGAACAACTTACTAAACTTGTCCAAAGGATCCTTTTCAGTGAGCCAGATGATGGCCAGCCTTATACAAGAGATGACCTGGAACTTGCAGAATCCTATCGTCGTCTCGTTGCCGTCAGTGAGGCTTTAACCAAGATGGCGACTGAAGAAGGCGTTAAGGGTGAAGCAAGTAAATTAGTTTTCGAACTTGGGGTGCCCCATGGTGATTGCAGCGTTTCTGGTCTCGCTCGCACCGCGATTAGTATGGGTAGCCGAATTATCATGGATAGTCCCTGGATTCGCCTAGGTCAAATTGCTGATGATCTAGAGATCGAGGAGCGTCTAGATGTTCCAGCTGAACTTGTCAAAAGATATTTTCGATCAGGAGAAAATCTTTCATCTAGGGAAACAAAGTAGGATTCTACTTATTCGCCAGTTGCGTCGAGCAGCTGGCTCTTTTTTTATTTTTCTAAATCTGGAATATAAATATACTCTTTTTCTTCTTGAATTATGGTTCTAACGTTGTTCACGACGTCGCGCTATTGACTTTTTTAGTAAATATAATATAGTATAAGTTGAGTAGGCCCTTTGACAGTTAAATTCACTTTTACCAGAGAAAGGATGTGTGTATGCCAGCACCAGAAAAGGTTTATTTCTTCAATTCAAGCGAACGAGGCTTGTTTGTTGAAATTTACTTTCCTAAAAGGGCGGCTTACTACGGAGCAATCTTTAATGCTCTACGCAAAGGACATGACGAAAATTTGGTCAAGGAATACTTGAGAACAAGGGTAAAAGACTTAATCAATGAATTTCAGGCTTTTCCCGATTTGTTCAAGCCAAGCCGCTACATTTCACCCAAGTTTAGCCGCACCCTGCCCTCCATGGACGAAGCTCTTGGAAGGATTGAAATGTATAAATCTCCTTTCACGGGTTGGTCAACCTACTCCGTTGACGGCGTATGGTTTGACGAAAGTAAAACCCCAGTAGAACTCATAGAAGAAGCGACCCAAGTGGTTCGTGTGATGTTTCGCTTTGATAATTCGTTTGCCAAACAAGCAGTTGACGAAGATTGCTCTGATGTTTTGCGGGCTATTCTCTTCTGGATTATTTCTCAGCATGGTCGTCTCTATGACCATAAGGTATGGGGCAAAGAGGAGCAAGCCCAGTTTATGGCAAGGCACAAGCCTTGGCCGAAAAAGAAAGAACTCTTTGCTAAAAAACACTACGCTGACATTGCAGTTGAAACGGGCAAATGGTTAGACAATCGGGAAATATTCATCTTTTGCTACCTTGTCAGGAATTTCTGGAAAAGGGTAGTGAGAGAGGAGATGCGGGAAGATGAAATCTGGGTTACGAGCTTGTTCGACTTGGTGTTGAACGTGGTCAAGCCCACCAAACCCGTTTAATTGGGTTTCTAACCCTCTCTGAAAGGAGAAAAACTATGCTTTCCAAAGCAACGACTCAACTAACTGAGGAAGTGTTTGGGTATTTTGGCGAGGAAGATAAGCAAAAGGCAAAAAAAGAACCTGAAGCTCTTCTAATTTCTCTGCTCTTGGTTCTCAAGAGAGAGTTGCCCGATGTCTCCTCCATGTTAAGTGATGTTGAAGAAGCTCTCTACGAAGATAATCTCAAAAAAGCACGAGAGAGGCTTGTGCAGAGCAAATAAAAACCCTAAAAAGGGTAAAAAAACAACAGACCCCAGTCGTCCTTTGGACTTCTGGGGCTTTTTTATTTGCAAGCGGGAAAATTAGATAAATTATACATTTGTCTTTTCTGGTATCAAATCTGGGATATAAATATATTCATTTTGGCATTCAATTGCAGTTCTAACATTGTTCACGACGTCGCGCATTCTTTCAAAATCACCTTTTTAAGGTGGTTTTTGTCGGCCAATTGGCGGATTATTTTTAAAGGGGTATAATAAAAATGCAGATTAGAAAGTCGATAGTTAAAATTAAACTCAAAAAGTGAAAAATAATGGCAAAATTAGAAAGTAAAAAATTTGATTCTCCAGATGAAACTGTGAACATAGGAAGAGGTAAGGTTGAGGTTATTAGTCTAGGCGGTTTTAAGGTGAGAAAACTTACTTTGCAACCTGGTTGGAGATGGTCGGAAGATGTAAAACCGATGGCTAAGACTGAAAGTTGCAAAATACCACATCTTAATATTCACATTTCTGGTAAACTGGGTGTAAAAATGGATGATGGTACCGAACAAGAATTTGGCTCAGGGGACGTTGCATTATTACCACCAGGCCACGATGGGTGGGTTGTTGGGAATGAACCAGCGATAATAATAGAACAAACCCCTACATAAAATTCAAAATCCCGAAAGTTAAATCTGGCATATAAATACACTCATTCTGTTGGTGTATAATATTTCTAACGTTGTTGACGACGTCGCGCATATGGAAAAAGACTGTCTACAAGACAGTCTTTTTTCATATATCTGATTGGGATTTGAAGGGCGCCGAGTTCCTTTGTTGACATTGTGTGAGGCGCCCAGGCCGCGAGTCGAAGCGAGCGGAAATCCCCTCGCTCGCGCACAATAGTACGAACAGATCCTTCGGGGTCTGTTTTGTTTTGTAAATCTGGCATTTTGCTCTGAATTTGCTATAATAAAGCCGACCGAACGGCCTTAGCTGGAAATTGCCCAAGATCCCCAAATTTGTTCCTGAAATCTTGATCTGGACCGAAGAGGTGCGTTGGTTGCACTTTTTATCCTGAACTTTAACAAACTTTATGTGAGGGACGCCCATGATTTATGCCTTAACCCATGGATTTCGCGCTTCTGGCTATAATCCATCCCATACGAACGACGGGTTCGCGCAAATTTCCTACCTGCAAGACATTATTTTTACCCTTGATGCTTTTATGGAATCGGTAAATATCAGGATGATTGTAACCGGAGAGGCAGACAAATGCATGGAAATTTCTCATATGCTCAAACCCCGCTTTCGCCATGTCAGTATAGTGTGCGACCCATTATTGGGGCCGATAGAATCAATTAGTTCCGAAGATGGAAAAGGAGTAGTAGTGACAAGGACAGGACAATTGCTTCCTCGCAGTCACTACAAAACGCTGTCTGAACATAAGGGGGCGCAGCGTTTTGCCTGGCAGATCGTCAAACAGTACTATGGTGATGAACCAAGGGGCGATAAAATCTTCTGCACCGGCAAACAGTTTATGGTTGCCCTAGGGTTTAAAGCATTCAAAATGGCTTCTATTTATAAGTTGAATCCGTATGCAAAGACCATAGAAACTATCTTAGAGGCGCATGTATTGCTGGCCGTACCCAAGATCTACCATGCTAAATGAAGCTCGGCGATTCCACCGGGCTTTTTTATTTTCCCAGCACTCATCCCTGAGGACGAGAGCTCCTGCTTTGCAGGAAGCTCTTCGCGTCCCAACCGCTTGCGGCAGGGATGATTGCTGTCCGTAGCCCCGACTACGGTCGGGGCGAAGGAGAAAACATAAGTCCATCAATCTTGCGAAAGCTACGTTAAATCTTTCGCAAGATTGATACGGTACTCCGACGAAGTCGGAGTATCCCGCGGCTTTGCCGCGGGGACTTCTATTGTAAGTATTCTCTTTGCGCAACGTCCGAAATAACATCATGGAGTAGCTTTGTGTAAACTAAAAGCCGCTTTTCTTCGGAAAAGCGGCTTTTGAAAACCAGCTATCCATATGTCTATATATTACCGCAGGGTCTTGACAAGATTTTATGATATGCTATAATTAAGATATAGAGTTAAAAGTGGCAAAACAGAGCTAAATAGGCTCAAAAGTACCTTTCTTTCAAATCATTACCATGAGATTTAACCGATTTTCAGGATTACGATAGTATTCCAGATTCAAGATTCAAAATTCTAAATTCATAGCATAGTGATTTGAAAGAAGGGTATGTTGCCCTTTCATTTTAACTCCGAGATTTTCGCGCTTGCCATGGCAGGAGATCTCAAGGAAAAAGGAGAAATAACATGGCTACGACAATGGTTCGGTCGAGTTGGACGGGCACCAGGGGCATTGTGGATCTCGCTTTGCCCGATGACTGGGACGAAGCCTTCATGGAAGTCAAGGAGAAGTCCTTGGATTCCCACGAGGAATTCTCGTCTCGGTTCGTGGCGACCGTCTGGGACTGGGCGAAGGAGCCGGACAATCTTGGCAGTGATGCCAAGAAGATGAACATTGTCGAATTGGCCGAGTACTGGTATGAATTCGGCTAATCGGTAAGAAACAACGCAGTTCAAAAACTCATACTGCGCATCCTGCTTACGGGCAGGCAAAAAATGAGATAAGGAGAGGTGTTGCAACCTCTCCTTTTTACTTATACAATTTATACAATGTAAGTAATTTTTTTTGAGATCGTCTTAAATAATATGTAAAAAAACAAAAATTATGCAAAAACCAAATATTTTAACTGAAGAGGAAATACTAGAAAAATTGGGGGAGCTTGACGGCTGGTCTTATAAAGACAACAAGATATCCAAACAGTTCCAGTTTAGTGATTTTATGGATTCTTTGGATTTTATCAATAAATTGGCGCCGTACTGCGAATCAATTGACCATCATCCCGATGCGCATATATTTTATAATAAAGTTTTGTTTGAACTGCAGCGTTTTGACGTAGGCGGGAAAGTAACGGATAAGGATTTTATGGTAGCCCATGAAATAGAAAAGTTATATGCAGAACGGTAATGCTTTATTTGAATTTGAAAAAAATTGGGGTGTCACACATCCCAATTTTTTTCTAGGAATCAGGTTACGGTGGGAGGCATTTGAATGATAAAAAGCAACTGGAGGCCTACTTCGGTAACGAACATCAATAAGCCTGCCGTAAATATTTTTTTAGCTAGTGTTTTCATGTTTCAATATATTAAGACGGGCAAGATATTTATTTCTTACTTCGCTTATGCAAAAGCCCTGCATATTAGAAGTCTGTAATAATTTACTTTTCGGAACGTCCTAAACATTACGGGTCGACAGCCATCAATTATTTAAATTAATTTAAATAATTAGACCTGCTGATTAAAGATTTTCCTACTACTATTTAAATCTCATAACGGAAACCTTTAATCAGCAGGTCTAGCCTAAAAACATGCCAAAAAGAATGTGTCCAGCATGCGGCCACGAGCATGAATCAGGAGAAAAATGCGCAAAGTGCGATTGCGCTGAATAGTGTATACTAATAATTGATTGTGGCCATAGGAGTGCGGGATTTGAACACAATCAAGTTTAGAAGCCAAAAAATGAAATAATTTCAAGGCTTGCCGAAGGAGGCGTAGCCCATGCGCTACGCCGAGGAGGTATAACGCAGAAATTATTCATTTTTTGGCTTCCCGTAGGGCGGGCGAATTAAGCCAAGTTTCTTCGTTGCTCGTCGAGAACGTACCGCAGAGGGTACGTTCTCTTCCTCACGCCTTGAATCTTGGCTTAATTCGCTCCGCTAAATTGATTGTATTCGAATCCCGCACTCCTAGGGGTGTGGGACGTGAACAGAATCAAGCTGGTTCGTGTTCGACCCCCACACCCCTTAACTTCGCCCATCGGCAAGAGGTCTAATAGTTTCGGTGGGTGAAGTTTATCGTACCATGACTATTTTAGAAGCATCACAAATCATTTTTAACCTTACCGTTTCGTTTGCGGTAATTTTTGCAGGCATTTTACTGGGCGTATTGGCATTAGAAATGATTATCATTATCAAGGCCATGAGAATTCTTTTGAAAGAAGCAAGAATTCTTTTGAACGATTTTAAAAAAGAATCAACCCAATTATACGAAAAGTTACAGCATTTTCTAGAAAGCGTATCGTTATTGCCATTGATTAAAAAAGTTTTTAAAAGTAAAAAGAAAAATCAATAATATTATGCCAAAAGGCGATACATTAAAATTTTTGGAAGGGGCAGTTGCTGGTTTGGCGCTTGGCATTGCAGCCAGCATGTTTTTATCTTCAAAAACCGGCAAGGCGTTAAAGAAAGAGGTGAAAGATACTGCCGCGGATTTTTATGAATATATCGCACCCAAGTTAAAGAAGATAAAAAAAATGAGCGAGGCCGAGTATAAGGAATTCATGAGAATTTCAGCTCAAAAATACGGGGAACTGAAAAAACTTTCAGAAGATAAAATCAGTGAATTGGTACAAGAAGCCCAAAAATCGTGGCACCACTTTTTTTAGAAATTTTTGTATAATACGTGCTTCTTATAGAGAAGTTGTTTTTTGTTTATGCTATAATAAGGCAATTATTACTATATAACTATCTAAGCAAAGGTATGTACTTGTTACCTGCTTTGCAGAAGTAATTATATTTTCAATAGCATGGCATCAGTAGATGTAAATTACATGGCCGTAGTAGTTTCCGCTCTAGCTAATATGGGCTTGGGTTCTTTATGGTATGGCCCGCTTTTTGGAAAACAGTGGATGGCATTGATGGGCATTACCCATGAAAGCATTAATGCCCAGAAGGTCAAAAACGAGATGTGGAAAGCATATGCCCTTGCCTTTGTAGGGTCGTTAGCTATGGCCTATGTATTGCATCATGTCATGGTATTGGCAAGTTCTTACTTTGGCACTAACGGTATTCAAACGGGGCTCTCGTCTGCTTTCTGGAGCTGGCTTGGTTTTGTAGCTCCGGTAACCCTGGGGTCAGTTCTCTGGGAAGGCAAGCCATGGAAATTATGGTGGTTAATGAATAGTTATTATTTGCTGGCCCTTCTTATTATGGGAAGCATCATAGGGGCATGGATGTAGTTTAAAAAAACATTCAGCATTTTTGACCCGAGGTTATCCCTCGGGTTTTTTGTTGACTTGCCTCGCAGAATTTATTAATCTTTAATTACCTTGAATTACGAAATGCACTATTAAAAAACAGTTTTCGGGTCTTTTTCCCAAATTCGGGTCGAAAATCCGCAATAATTCCAAAACGTAGCTTGCTACGTTTTGGAATTCTATCACATTTTCGCCTTCCAAATTTAGAAAAAATACCGCGAAAGCATTTCGTAATCCAAGGTAAATAGTTCCTTTTTGTACCTTAACAAATGGAGTTGTAGTATGAATGAAACGGATATTTTAGTCATATCGGACATCCATTTGGGGTCTGACATCTGCAATGCAAAGATGTTATTAGAAACTCTGCAGAGCTACGAGTACCGGAAACTAATTATTGTGGGGGATTTATTCCAAGACGGAGGGGTTCTGAACGATGAGCATTTTGAGGTAATTAAGTATCTGCGCGCCTATCGGGAAAAGATAAAATGCATTGACGGGAACCACGATCCGGTGGAAGAAAGCTTGGTGAATGGAGTTATTGGCATCCACGTGGTTAAAAAATACCATTGGGAAATGAATGGCAAAAAACTCTGCGCCATGCACGGCCACCAATTTGACAAATGGTGCTTTATTTTCAGCGAGCCTTTCATAGATCGTTTTTTCCTGAATTTTATGTGGCTTTTGAAAATGGTAACTATTAAGGGCTGGAGCTTGGCAAGCTGGTTTGAAAGCTTCCACAACGAATTTTCCCGGCGCCTTGCCGACCGGGCGATAAAATATGCCCGGAAAAAGAACATAGATATGATAATCTGCGGCCACACCCATCAGCCGGTGCATGTGAAGTTTCGCGGCAAGAAATCAGAGGTTGATTACTTTAATTGCGGCGCTTGGGTGGAAAACATGTGTTCGTTTATTACCATAGATAAGGATTGCAATATCCAACTTCATTTAGTCAGCTGCTCCGCATCTTAATCCACTAATGGTAACGAATCAAAAACGAATGGCAACGAAAATATTCGTTGGTATTTGTAGGATAAGAGTCTGCAACTTCGGTTACAGACTTTTTTGTTTTATCTAGGAAAGCATGTATAATGATGTAACTTATATGATGATCTAATTTATATGCAAAAAAATATTATATACCCAAAAGTAACTATTTTTGATGTATTCAAGGCTTTTTGGAAAGGGATGAGGCCCCAAGCTGGATGGGTGTATTTTTTAATATTTTCTATTATTGCCGCTAATGTCGCTTCGGTCATTGTGCCCATTTTTTATAAGCGGTTTTTTGATGTTATCGTCCAAAGCGGCAGCAAAGATCTCGTTGCGCGGCAGTTACTGCTTATTATTTTCTCCATTGCTTTTTTCAATTTCCTCAACTGGCTTTTTTACCGTTTTGCTACGCTGGCAAATATCAAGTACCAGATGAGCACCATTGCCAGGCTCAAGCAGCAGGCCTATGAATACGTCCTGGGGCATTCATATTCTTTTTTTACGAATAATTTTGTTGGTTCTTTGGTCCAGAAGGTAAACCGTTTCGCAAGGGCATTTGAAAGGTTATCTGATAACGTAGTCTGGAACGTGCTTCCTTTAGCGGTCAAGCTCACTACCATATTTATCGTGGTATGGTTCATTAACGCTGCCATGGCCATGGTTATTATGGTATGGGCATGCGTATTTCTAATTTTCAATATAGTATTCTCAAACTGGAAATTAAAGTACGATATCCGGGTTGCCCGCGTAGACTCAAAAGCAACGGGGTATTTGGCTGATACGCTTACCAATCAAAACACCATTTCACTATTTAATAAATCATCGTACGAATCAGAGGGCTTTAAGAGCGTTACCAACGAACAGGCTAAATTGACGAGGTTTACCTGGGGCTTGGATGCCTTCATAGAAGGAGGGCAGCATTTTCTGGGGGCAGCCATAGAGCTCGCGCTGTTTTTATTTGCCTTAAGCTATTGGCAAAAGGGCGTCATATCGGTGGGTGTTTTCGTTTTGCTTTCAGCGTATATCGTAGACTTAATCCACCAGCTGTGGGGCTTTACCAGAATGGTGCGGGATACCTATCAAAGCTATGCTGATGCCAAAGAAATGGTGGAAATAATGAAATTGCCCCATGAAATTGTTGACGTTCCCAATGCAGGTGAACTTAAGGTAGGCAAGGGCGAAATTGAATTTAGGGAATTGCATTTTAGTTTTAACGAAACCAGAAAAGTATTGGAAAATGTGCAGGTAGCCATCAAACCGGGGGAACGGGTGGCGCTCATTGGCCCTTCCGGGGCAGGTAAAACCACGTTTGTCCGGCTTCTCTTAAGATTGTATGCGCCCACATCCGGCAAAATTTTAATTGACGGCCAGGATATTGCCAAAGTAACCCAGAGCAGTTTGCGCAATAATATTTCCATGGTGCCCCAAGACCCCGTTTTATTCCACCGCACCTTGGCCCAGAATATTGCGTATGGCAAACCTCGGGCATCAAAAAGTGAAATTGAAAAAGCCGCAAAGCTCGCCCACTGCGATGAGTTTATTAAAACACTTCCTTATGGGCTGGAAACTTTGGTAGGCGAGCGGGGCATTAAGCTTTCAGGAGGAGAACGTCAGCGGGTTGCCATTGCCCGGGCAATTTTAAAAAACGCGCCGATTTTAGTGCTAGATGAAGCAACGAGCAGTTTGGACTCTCACTCTGAAATGTTAATTCAGGATGCTTTAAATACCTTAATGGCTGGAAAAACTACGCTGGTTATTGCTCATCGGCTGTCCACTATCCAGAAAATGGATAGGATTATCGTTATAGATAACGGCAAGATCGTTGAAGAAGGTAGCCATAGCGCCTTACTGCAAAAAGAAAATAGCTTGTATCGCAAGCTTTGGACCTTGCAGGCAGGCGGGTTTTTGGCTAATGACGAAGTTAGCCAAGAAGCAATTGAAGATACTGGAGAGGAATTGCCGGGCGAGAATAATGCAACGCCAAAAGAAATGGAATGAAACGATGTAACTGCCGGAACGTTTTGACGTCATCTATAGTATATAGGATAGAAATATGAAAGGTTTAAAAGGTCGTTTTAATGTTAATTAATATTTAATGAAATAAAACTATGACTACAAATTTAAAAAGATATATCATTAGCGCGGGCGTCGTTGTATCTCTGGCAAGCGGAACATTGTTCTTGGGATTAGCCCAGGCAAATGATCAGCAAAATCAAAATAACCAACCAAGCAATACACACCCAAAGCCCATGATTGTACAAATTGGCCCGGAAGGCAAAACACTATTGCGAGGAACGGTTAGCGCGGTTGCGGCTAGTTCCATTATCGTAAAAACGTGGGGCGGAGACTGGACGGTGAATATTGGATCTTCCACCCAATTAACGCCGGGAGGCTCAATGTCTCAGTTTAAGGTTGGGGACTTTGTAGGGGTCCAGGGTATGGCAAGCACAAGCGGTACCTTCCTTATTGATGCTACTCTCGTAAGAAATTGGACGGCTAAAGAAACCGAACAGAACAACAAGCAGGAAATAAATAAATTGATGAAAGAAGTAAGCCCAAGGAACTGGGAAGGAACGGCAAGCAATACGAATGCGGCTGGCACATCGTTTACGTTGACCATCGACGGAGTTGCCTATACGATTAATGTGGCTGCCAATGCAAAAGTGGTCAACAGAAGCTATTTTACCATTGGATTGGGAGATATTAAGAACGGGGACACCGTCAGGGTATGGGGGCCTTCTTCCAACAATACGATAACGGCGTATGTGGTCAGAGATGTATCAATTGCTCCTCAATAGAGCAGATACCAGATATAGCAAAAAAACAGGGGTTTGTCCCTGTTTTTTTTGCTATATGGCAGGTTGATTTTATAGGTAAATTACGGTAAAATAGAAGAATGAGACAAAGTATTCTTATAAATAATGATAAAGAAAAAGCCTTAATTGCTGATTTAGAGGCAAGAAAAGATATAAATTCAGAAAGAATTAAACGGCTTTTGGCATTGCAGGATTTAACTAAAAAAGAGTATTCTCCTATTAAAATTTTAGTGGATCAGATTATTTCTTTGCCGCGGTTTGCCGATTTTGATTTAGTTGATTTCCCCAGAATTGTTACCGTTGAAGAGGGCTTTGACCTATTGAACGCCCCAAAAGACCACCCCAGCCGCAGGGAAACGGACACCTATTATGTTACGGAACATGATGTTTTAAGGACGCAGATGACCGTGATGTGGTCTTTCTATTTAAAAGACCAAGATATTTTGGCCAAGTTAAAAAAAGAAGGCTGGGTGGGGGCGTTATCAACCGGTATCGTGTTTAGAAAAGATGAAATTGACCGCAGCCATTTTCCTGCCTTCCACCAAATTGACGGCTTGTACGTGTGTGAAAAATCAAAAAAGCAGATTGTGCAAAAAGATTTAGAAGACGCACTCGTTGATGTGGCAAAAAGCGTTTTCGGAAAAGATATTGAATATAATTTTTCTGTGGAAACATTCCCGTTTACTGATCCTTCCGTTGAGCTGAATTTAAAGTTCGGCGGCAAGTGGATGGAGGTGCTAGGTTCGGGATTGGTGCATAAAAAAGTGCTGGAAAATTTAGGATTGGATCCGGAAAAATATAATGGCTGGGCTTTTGGCATGGGGATAGAAAGGCTGGCGATGGTGAAAATGGAAATACCGGATATTCGGATTTTTTGGTCAGAAGACCCAAGAATTACCAGCCAGTTTAAAGATATTAATAGCAAGTATAAAGAAGTAAGCAAGTATCCTGCGGTCTTGCGCGACATTTCCTTTGTCATTGATAAAAATATCAATTTGAATAATTATTACGAGTTGGTGCGCGACCAAGCAGGCAACCTCATTGAACAGGTTGAATTGGTTGATCAATATGAAAATGAAGAAAAGTGGCCTGGCAAAAAGTCTTATACTTTCAGGGTTATTTACCGGTCATTAGAAAAAACATTGACGAACGAAGAAGTTAATAATATCCACGATACGATTGTTGAAAAGACGAAAGGGGAATTTGGGGCGGTGATACGATAATATACCGCTTGGCATTGCGGGCCTTTATTACTTTTGATACAATTATTGAACATTTAATCAAAATTATGAAGCTCAACATTAAAGACGCGAGTGAAAAAGAGGTAAAAAAAGCAAAACCAGTTAAAGCTGAAATTAAAAAAGAAGTTGCTAAAAAAGCTGCACTGATTTTGCCTGAAAAAGCCACCGCCGTTGGCGGGGTCCCGCAAAATGCGGTGAAAAAATCAGCTAAGGCTAAGCCGTGGGAAACTAAGGCAAGAAAAACAGAAGTTGAACCCGCCTCCGCCGAAGGCTCTGGCATGGCGAAAGAGGCCCCTAAAATGGAAGCGATTCCTGAAAAGAAGGTGCGCAAAGAAGGGGAGTATGGCGCCAAGGATATTTACGTATTAAAGGGTTTGGAACCGGTAAGAAAAAGACCCGGAATGTACATTGGTTCTACCGGGCTTGATGGGTTGCATCATTTGATTTGGGAAGTGGTGGACAACTGCATTGACGAAGCCATGGCCGGCTATGCTAAAAACGTAGAGGTGGTTTTATTGCCGAATAATCGTGTGACTATTTCTGATGATGGCCGGGGTATTCCGGTTGAAAAACATAAAGACACAGGAAAATCAGCCCTTGAAACGGTATTAACTACCTTGCATGCCGGGGGTAAGTTTGGCGGAGACGCTTATAAGGTTTCCGGAGGCTTGCACGGCGTGGGTGTTTCGGTAGTTTGCGCCTTATCAACATTTATGCAGGCTCAAGTAGAGCGCGATGGGGGCAAATATGTGCAGGAATATTTCAGAGGGGATCCAAAAAGTGCGGTAAAAAAGGTGGGTGATTCAAAGAGGACCGGCACGACAATTACGTTTGATGCTGATCCGCAGATTTTTCCTGAAATAAAGTATGATTCTAAAAAGATTTTGTCCCATTTGCGCCATCAGGCCTATTTAACTAAAGGAGTAAGAATTATATTTAAAGATGAAAGAGATAAGGGCAAAGAGTCATCTTATGGATTTTATTTTGAAGGGGGGGTAGGGTCGTTTGTAAAATTCCTGGTCATGGGGAACACTCCAAGGCATCAGAATATTTTTTCTACCGCAACCACCAAAGACGATATTTTTGTGGAAGCGGCCTTCCAGTACACGCAAGAAATGGAATGTACCGAAGAAGGCTTTGCTAATAATATTTATACCCCCGAAGGGGGCACCCATATTTCTGGCTTTAGGACAGCATTAACCAGGTGCCTGAATGCGTATGCCCGTCGTGAAAATTTCTTAAAAGAGAAGGACGAAAATTTTACGGGTGATGATGTGCGCGAGGGGTTAACCGCGGTGGTGTCAGTGAAAATCAGGAATCCACAATTTGAAGGGCAAACCAAGGCAAAGCTGGGGAATCCGGAAGCAAAAAATGCCGTGGAAGATGCTGTGGCAGAAGGGCTGACTGATTACTTGGAAAGGAATCCCACTGATGCCAGGGCTATCATTGAAAACTGCATCTTGGCAACCAAGGCGCGTCTTGCTGCCAAAGCTGCCAGGGCAACCGTTTTACGGAAGGGTATTCTGGAGGGTTTAGCCTTGCCAGGAAAATTGGCCGATTGTTTGTCAAAAGACCCGGAAGAATCAGAATTGTATATCGTTGAGGGCGATAGCGCCGGAGGTAGCGCAAAAATGGCGCGCGATAGAAGGTTTCAGGCAATTCTACCCTTGAAAGGAAAAATTTTAAACGTGGAGCGGGCGAGGTTAGATAAAATGCTATCCTCAAAAGAAATTAAATCAATTATTATTGCGCTGGGGACTGCGGTTGCGGAAGACTTCAGTTTAGAAAAGTTACGTTACCACAGAATTATTATTATGACTGATGCCGATGTTGACGGATCCCATATTAGAACATTGTTGTTAACATTATTTTATCGGTATTTTAAGCCTATCATGGAAGCAGGCTACATTTACATTGCCCAGCCGCCACTATATAAAATTCAGTCTGGAAAATCGGTGCAATATGCTTATACTGAAGAGCAGAAAGATAAAGTAGTAAAAGATATAGGCAAAACCACAGGGATAAATTTACAGAGATACAAAGGTTTGGGAGAAATGGATTCTGAACAGCTTTGGGAGACCACGATGAATCCGGAAAATCGCCTTTTGTTGCAGGTAAAAGTTGAAGACGCGCACCAAACCGACAAAACCTTTGACATTTTAATGGGCGAAGAGGTAGAACCGCGAAAGAAATTTATCCAAACCCATGCCAAGAGCGTGAAGAACTTGGATATTTAAAAATCCATTCTATGGCCGTTGACAGATCGGTTGCCTTCAGCTATTATACAGATAGATACATAAACGGCCGAAAGGCCGTTTTAAAAAACTTAAATTATGTTAACCATAGGAAAAGTAAATATATTTTTTAAAGAGGTTTATGTGGAACTGAAAAAAACAAGCTGGCTTTCCCGCAATGAGGTTTTACGGTATACGTTGATTGTATTAGCGGCCACCTTGATTGTGGCAGCAGTTTTAGGAGGATTAGACTTTTTATTCTCTGAAGCGTTAAGGTCATTTATCTTAAAGTGAACTAACGAATTCCCACGAATTGACAACGAATCCCCGCGAATCACGAATTCGCGATTCGTGAAAATTCGTTGAGGTATTCGTGGTAATTCGTCACATAAAATGCCAAAACAAGTCATAGAACAAGAAAAAAATTGGTACGTAATCCATACCTATTCAGGCTATGAAGACGCTGTTGCAAAAAACCTTAAGCAGAGAATTGAGAGCTTGGGCATGGAAGGCAAGATTTTCAACGTGATCGTTCCAAAGGAGAAGAAAATCAAGATTAAAAATGGAAAAAGAAAAACTGTAGAGGAAAAGATTTATCCAGGATATGTGCTGGTGGAAATGATCGTAGATGACGAATCGTGGTATGTGGTAAGAAATACTCCGCGGGTAACAGGATTCTTAGGGGCGGGAACTACGCCAATTCCGGTTTCGCAGAAAGATATGGAGGATTTAATGAAAAGGATGGAAATGGGCGAGCCCGAATTCCAGATTGATTTTGAGATCGGTTCAGCGGTAAAAATAACCGATGGCCCATTTAAGGGTTTTGAGGGCAAAGTTTCTGAAGTTGATAAAGAACGGGGAAAAATCAAAGTGCTGGTCAATATGTTTGGCAGGGACACTCCCGTGGAATTGGATTCATTGCAAATTAAGAAAGTGTAATTTAAAAACCCAAATTCAAAATTTCAAATTAGAATCTAGAATCTGGTATCTTGAATCTAGAATAGAATAAAAGAATATTGAATGCAAAACTTCACATTCTAAACTCAACATTCAATTCAAGCTACTAGATACTAAATTCAAAATTCATCGTTTATGGCTAAAGAAATAAAAGCAGTGGTAAAAATTCAAATTCAGGCAGGCAAAGCAAATCCGGCGCCTCCCGTAGGGCCGGCGTTGGCCCAGCATGGCTTGAATATTGCCGAATTCTGCCAAAAATTCAACGAGGCGACCAAGGATAAAATCGGCTTTGTTATTCCGGCAGAGGTGACTATTTATAAAGATAGAAGTTACACATTCAAACTAAAAACTCCGTTGGCTTCAGAATTATTGAAAAAAGCCGCGGGCATTGAAAAGGGTTCAGGCGAGCCGAATAAAAAAACCGTAGGAAAAGTTACCAAAACCCAGTTAAAAGAAATTGCAGAAAAGAAAATGGCGGATTTAAATACGACGGATGTTGAACAAGCCATGAAAATCATCGCCGGAACAGCAAAAAATATGGGCATCGAAGTAAAAAACTAGGTTTAAGCCTAGTTTTTTATTATGCCCATATTTTTTACAAAGGGGGTCGGGGAAATTGGGTATTTCCCCGTGAAGGAAACTACGAGCGAAGCGAGCATCAGAAACCGTGGGTTTCTGAGGAGCGAAGCGACAAAAATTTCGGGGATAGAAATAAAAAACTAATATCAAGAAAGCCGCCAGGCACAATACTGCGCCTGGCGGCTTTTGTTTGCAATTTATTTTTAAACAAGTAAAATAGATGAATTAAATAGAAAAAAATATGTCAAAAGATGATGAAAAAGTACTGGTAGTTTCTGCAGATATTATTTTTAAAGAAGGAAGATGGCAGGGACTGAAACAGGATAATTTAGATCATTATTTAGATCTTATACAAAATAATTATCAATTTAAAAGAAGGGGAGATGTTGAACAAGACCCCTCCTGGCAGCAGATCATTCCTTATATTGTTTTTAATTACCAAGATAAATACTTTCTTTATAAATACCTGCCAAAAGCAGGCGAACAGCGGTTGGTGGATACCTATCAGATTGGGGTAGGTGGTCATATTAATGAGATTGATACGAATGGTGCAAGCAATGTGTTGGAAGAAGGAATGATGCGCGAATGGTCTGAAGAAGTTGAATATAAAGGGAATGTTTTAGAAAAAAAATTCATTGGCTTGTTGAATGACGATTCACGGCCAGTGGAAGCAGTACACTTGGGGTTAGTGTATAATTTTGTTGGCGACAGCCCAGAAATCTCCATAAAAGAAACGGAAAAAATGCAAGGCGAGCTAGTACTATTACAGGATATTGGTGAAAAAATTAAAAAGAATGATGGAATTTGGATTAAATTAGTGCATAGAGACTATTTAAGCCGATTAAAATGATCAAGAATGAATACCCGGGAAAATTTATCGTGGTTGAAGGATTAGACGGCTCGGGAAAGAGCTCGCAGGTTGATTTATTAGTAAATTTTTTAAAAGACAACGGAAAAGACGTAATTTTAACTAAAGAGCCGACCACAGATTCCGATGCAGGCAGAACAATAAAGCAAGCGTTAAAAGGGGAAATAAAAATTGATCCATTAGAACTTCAAAAATTATATGTCCAGGATAGAAAAGAACATTTAGATAATAAAGTTCTTCCGGCGTTACAACAGGGAAAGTTTGTAGTTTCCAGCCGGTATGCTTTTTCAACGTTTGCGTATGGATCTGCAGATGGATTAGATATTAATGAATTGATAAAAATGAACGAAGATTTTTTATTGCCAGATGCAACCATCATCGTTGATGTATTGCCCGAGCACTGTATACAACGGATTGAAAGTAGGGGAGAACCAAAAGAATTATTTGAACAGGAGCAGAAACTTGCAAAAGTTAGCGAGGTTTATAAAAGACTTCCAGAAATGTTTAAGAATGTTTCAATAGTAAACGGCGAAAAATCCATACCAGAAGTTTTTGAAGAAATTAAAAAATTAATTGAAAAAATAAAATGAAGCAATATTTAGACGTATTAAAGAAAATTATGGATGAGGGAACTGACCGGCCGGATAGAACTGGTGTCGGTTCTCGCGCGGTATTCGGTGTTCCTATGCGTTTTAAAATGTCTGGCGGCTTTCCGGCCATGACCACCAAAAAACTTGCTTTTGAAGCAGTGAAAGCTGAATTGCTTTGGTTTTTATCGGGTTCAAGCGATGTTAAGGAGCTGCAAAAATTGGGATGTAAAATTTGGGATGGAAATGCGTATTCAGATTATTGGAAGCCAAAAGCAAAATTTGAGGGGGATTTAGGCAGGGTATATGGCGTACAATGGAGAAGTTGGAAGTCACCTTATAACGATACTCCTATTGATCAAATTACCAATGTGATTAAAAAATTAAAAGAGAATCCGCATGATAGGAGAATTATTGTTTCAGCGTGGAATCCGGCGGAAATAGACATGATGGCGCTTCCGCCGTGCCATTTGCTGTTTCAATTTTTCTGCGTCAACAACAAATTATCTTTGATGATGTATCAAAGATCCTGCGATACCTTTTTAGGGGTGCCCTTTAATATTGCTTCCTATTCATTGCTATTGCACATGGTGGCGCAGGTGACAGGATTAGAAGCTAATGAATGCATTATTATTTTGGCTGATGCACATATTTACTTAAACCATTTTGACCAGGTAAAAGAGCAAATGGCGCGAGAGCCATTTGGCTTGCCAAAGTTATGGCTGAACCCTGAAATAACCGATATCAACAACTTTAAAATGGAAGATATAAAACTGATTGATTATAAGTATCATCCTTCTATTAAGGCCCCAATGGCAGTATGATAATCTCCATGATATCTGCGATAGCAGAAAATAGGGTTATTGGAAATAAGAACAGCTTACCATGGCATTTGCCTGCGGATTTTAAGTATTTCAAAGCGCAAACATTAAATAAGCCAATTGTAATGGGCTTAAAAACTTTTGAATCTATCGGAAGCAAACCATTGCCGAATCGGAAAAATATTATTTTGAATAATAATCCAAATTATAAAATTCCAGAAAATTGTTTTTTAGCAAGGTCAATTGAAGAGGCATTAGAAATGACAAAAAATGAAGATGAAGTTATGATTTGCGGCGGGGCTTCTGTATATAGGCAATTCTTGCCATTAGCAGATAGGTTATATTTAACTTACATCCACCAGAATTTTGAGGGTGATACTTTATTCCCAGAATTTAATATCAATGAATGGAAAGAAATAAGCAGGGAAGACCACGAACCAGACGAAAAAAATAAATATTCCTATTCATTTGTAGTGCTTGAAAGGAAGTAACAAAACTGGTAAAGTAAAGCCAGTTTTTTTTCGCCTGCACCTTAACAACAAGGAGATAACCTATGGCCGAAGATTTTTTCCTAATGCAATATGAGGAAATTCCTTGCTGGTATGAACTTTCGTTTGATACGAATATTCCTGCGGTAGTGGTAAAAATCCACCAAGCTTACTTGAAATGCTTACCCGAGCGGTGGAAAGAAGGCCATTTGATTGCTAAATTCCTAAAAGAATTCAAATTTTCCGAATTCAAAGGCAATTTGGAGGCAGGTGATTTTGGTTTTGATGCATCGTTTAAGCGGATGGGAGAAGAGGGTGATTTCTTATTTTTTTCTGTGCCAATGCCGGTACTAGAACACGTGCGAAAAAAGCCATGCGACTACTGCCAGGGAAACAAACAAGATGTTTTATTTGGCGGGGATTGCGTGCTGTGCGGCGGCACTGGCATTCAAGATAAAATGATAGTATGCAACTTTTGCGACGGCGCAAAGAACGATTATTGGGGCGATGAATGCCGCCATTGCAAGGGGAAGGGCCAAGTGCTGGATTCATATATGGACTGGCAGCCTTTCTACGCTATTTCTGCCACATTTACCATATTCTGCGATCTCATGTACTGGGGAACTTCTAAAGAAAAGCTTACTTCTTGCAAGTTTCCCCAATTATTGACTGTCCAAACATCCATTGCTAAAGGCATGTCCGGAGCGCCTCTAGACGGAGTTTATGGCATTTCTTTAGCCAATTGGCTGGCGCGCATTCCGGCAGAGACGCATGTGCCTGCCATAGAAAACGCCATGATGCGCACATGGCAAAAAATCCATGGGGAATTAAACAGTATTGATAAGATGAATACCTTTGCTACCGTGGGCAGCCAGGGGAATATTTACATTAGTTGTCCGGGCGATAGGACAGCTTTGCACCGGAGCTCGGGTTACTCAAGAGTCGAGAAAGGGTATGAGTTTACATGCCATAATGTAGATACGCCCGCCCAGCAACTAACACTATTAGCAGGCCTTGGCGCATTGTGCGACAGGGCAAGAAAAGAAATAAAATAATGAAGTACCAGCGCCCAAAACGCTGGTTTTTTTTGCCATTTTTGATATAATTTTTGAATATGCCATATCAACCAACTATTGGGCTGGAAATCCATGCTGAATTAAATACAGCAAGCAAAATGTTTTGTTCATGCAAAAATGATCCGGATGAGAAACGTCCTAATTACCTTATTTGTCCAACTTGCGCGGGACACCCAGGAACCTTGCCCGTTGCTAATGAAGAGGCGATAAAAAAAGTCATCAAAACCGGTTTGGCTTTGAATTGCAAAATTGCAGAAGATTCAAAGTTTGACCGAAAGAATTATTTTTATCCGGACTTGCCCAAAGGGTATCAGATTTCACAGTACGACCAGCCATTGTGTGAAAAAGGCTATTTAGAAATAGATGGAAGAAAAATTGGCATCACTCGCATTCATCTTGAAGAAGATACTGGCAGCCTTTTACATCCCGAGGGGGCTGATTATTCTTTAGTAAATTTAAACCGGGCCGGGGTTCCCTTAATGGAACTAGTTACCGAACCTGATATTACTTCGGGAAGTGAAGCAAAAAAATTTGCCGAACAATTGCAGTTGATATTTAGGTATTTAGGGGTTTCTGACGCCGATATGGAAAAAGGTCTTATGCGGGTTGAGGTAAATATTAGCGTAAGCCGAGGGAAAACGCTGGGCACTAAAGTTGAAATTAAAAATCTTAATTCATTCCGTGTAGTGCAAAAAGCTATTGATTTTGAAATTTCCCGCCAAACGGAGTTGTTAGAAAATGGGGGAAAAGTGGTACAAGAAACCCGTGGCTGGCATGATAAAAAAGAAATTACCTTTAGCCAACGGGAAAAAGAATCAGCGCATGATTATCGATATTTTCCCGAACCTGATTTGCCCGCACTGCACTTTACCAAAGAATTTATTAAAGCGGTAAAAGCAGAAATTCCAGAATTACCGGAAGAAAAAAGCAGAAGGTTTTCCAAAGAGTATGGGCTAGATGAGACGTCAATTACGGTTTTTATTATGCAAAAGGATTTAAGCGAGTATTTTGAAAAAGTTGTTTCTGAATTTGATGAGTGGCTAAGTGTTGAACGGGCTCAACACAACAAGCAGCTATACAGGTTAGTTGCAAACTACCTTATTTCAGATGTGAATGGCCTTTTGGCTGGCAAAGAGTTTATTGAAAAAGATTTTAAGATTACTCCGGAAAATTTCGCTGAATTTATAAAAATGATTTATAAGCAAGAGATTTCCAGCAAGGTAGCAAAAATGGTGCTGGCTGAAATGTACAATACCGGAGTTGACCCTTCAAGTATTGTTGATGAAAATAAATGGGGGCAGATGTCAGACAGCGGAGAACTGGAAAAAATCATCCAAGAAGTCATTGTAAAAAACCAAAAAGCGGTGGCAGATTATAAATCAGGCAACAAGAATGCCATCCAGTTTTTGTCAGGCCAAGTGATGGCAGCCACCCGTGGAACCGCTAATCCCCAAAGTGTACAAGAGGTATTAAAGAAATTACTTTAAGAATTTCTTGATTAATTTTTCTGCCTCACTTTTATTTCTAACCCAGTGAATTCTCTTATCTCGCTTAAACCAGGTCATCTGGCGCCTGGCAAACTGTTCTATTTCTTTTTGTAACCTATCAATCATTTCTTGATAAGTTATTTTATCTTGCAGGTATTGCGCGACAAAACGGTATTCTAAACCCAGTTCTTCTAATCGTTTCCATGATAATCCGTTTTGATGGAGCTTTTTAACTTCGATAATCATTCCTTTTAGTCTTTTTTGTAATCTTTGATGGATCAACTTTTTTAGTTCTTCTGGTGATTTTTTTATACCTATTTGCAATATATTAAAATCGGGCAACGTCGGACGTTGCCCGATTTTTGGAACGGGTTTATTAGTTGATAGTACAATTTCGATGGCTCTGATTAACCGGTGTGGATTTTTAGGGTCAATATTTTTAGCCCGTCTTGGATCTAGTTTTTTAAGCATTAAAAATAGTTCTTTAACGCTTTTCTTATCTAACTTTTTTCTTAGTTTCCAATTGGGCTTCACTTCAGGAATGGCAATGCCATCAACAACAGATTGAATATAAAAACCAGTCCCTCCCACCAAAAAAGGAATTTTACCTTTATTTTGGATTTCTTGTATTTTTTTTAATGCCAGCGTTTGAAATTGAGCTACGGTAAATTTCCGTTTTGGATTTGCTACATCCAGAAGGTGATGGGGGATGCCCTTCATTTCTTTTTTTGTAATTTTCCCAGAACCGATATTCAACCCCTTATAGACTTGGCGTGAATCAGTCGAAATAATTTCTCCGTTAAACCTTTTGGCTAATGTAATAGATAGAGCAGTTTTCCCCGAAGCCGTAGGGCCAAGTATGACTATAATTTTATTATTCTTTCTCATATGTTTTATAAAAAAATCATCTAGGCTTATCAGATGATTATGAATCTTGTATCTTGAAGCTTGAATCTTGAATTGAATGGTGCCTCGCCCGTAGGGTTACGGCTGAGGGAATTTGGAATTCTGGATTCCGTATTATATTCCAGATTCAAGATACGAGATTCTAGATTCTCGTTTATCGTAGCTCTTCTTTCTTCTCCTTTATAAAATACCTCCACCGTTCCAGGAATTCTATAAACGAGGAAAATGGCATATCAATCAAGGCGTTAAAGAATGCCGTAATGGCATTATATTGCTTCCAGGTATTAGAAAGCCAGCGGCCGGCTCCCGCAATTGGCAATACCAATATATCGGATATAAATCCAAAAAACCCGCCTTTTTCTTCTTCTATGGTAAGTTCTTGGGATCTCGTTCTTACGGCCATTCCGGTAAATAAAATTAATGCTATAAAAATAAGGTTAATGATAATTGAGGTTACCGGGAAAGCAAAATAAACAAAGACCCAAATGATAAATCCGAATGAAATGCCAGCTCCTATTAAGTAAATAAGCGATAGTATTAACCTTGTCATTAAACTTCTCTTTCTGGCAATTTTTATTTCGTAGGTATCTTTTTTCTCTTTTTTATATACTATTTTTATTGTTTCCATTACTACCAGGCTTAAGTTCTTCTTTGAAGGAGGCTTTATGGTTATTACCAGAAAAGACATTAACAAGGTAGGTATTGCGACATCTGCAAATAACAAAAGGGTATTTAAATAGCCGCTGAATATTTTAGCCAAAATAATTTCTAATACTACTAATGATAGTATCTTGGTGATAAAAATTGAAGCGGTAGAATATATTGCTGCTCTGGCAATTTTTGTTTTTAAATCTGCGAGCCTTTTAAGGTATACGTTCCGGGTATATTCTTCTAAAAGGGCAGGTTCTTGAATTTCTGTTGCTATCTTTTCTATGTTGCCCTTAGATAATATATCTCCTAATAGCAAGTATGGGGTATCGTATTTTTCGCAGATGGCATAAAATTTTTTGCCAAGCGGGTGCGCTATATTATATTCAATACCATTCAGCATCTTATACATATTTTGGGAAATATGAGAAAGCTCTTGGTCTGAAGGATTATCCCATTCAGGATGCTTATACTTTATAAGGTTATAACTTATAATCGGCACATCAAGCTTAAAAAGCGCTTGTTGCACGGCGATATAAATTTGAATATCTTTTTCTTCTTTTTTTAATACGCCTCTCGTATACACATTTTCATTAACTTTAATGCGTTCTTGCATTTGCAAAAACATGTAATCAATAAGGGCCATTTCTTTTATGGAAGGGGCTAAGGTTTCTTCAATTTCACAGGCAGCAATTTCCAAAAGACGGTTGTAAAAGTTTAATCCGGCTTTGCCGCTTATATTTTCCGGGCTGTTTTTTAATATAACAATGTACTTAGAAAGTATTTTTTGGACATCGGTGATTTTTGACTCTTCTATTTTATCATTGGGGAAATACCCTCCCCGGATACACTCTAAAACCAACGGTTCAGCCATATTTTCTATTGAAACATTATTGATCTCTAAATCTAAGAATCTTCTTTTCAGTTTTCGTATAATTGCCGCTCTGCGCATTAAGTGCTCTTCTTTCCAGTCAATGATGGTTCTTATTTGTTCATAAAAAGCCGCAACTTTTGAAGCGACTTCATCTACGTGTATCGTTGATACACCTTCTTGTAGCTTTAGAGAATCTTGCCACAGGTTAAATTTTGATATTAAGTTTTTTGTTTCCTGTGATAATTCCATAGCTATGATTTTGACTGGATTTCTTTTTTAACTTTTTCCAAAAAATTAGATAATGGCATTTGGCCCAGGTCTCCCTTTCCTCGCTGCCTTACACTTACGGCATTGGCCGCAATTTCTTTGTCACCCATAATTAACAGATAGGGTATTTTTTGCATTTCGGCCTCCCTGATTTTCTTACTCAGTGTTTCATTCTGATCATACATCATAAATCTTACATCATAAATATGAAATTGCTTTGCAATTTCATTTGCATATTCTAAATGCTTTTCTGAAATGGGAATTACGGCAACCTGGATAGGGGACAGCCATACTGGAAAGTTTCCCGCATATTTTTCGATTAAAAATGCCATGATTCTTTCTATGGCCCCAATTGATGAGCGATGTATTACAACGGCTTCTTCTTTTTCTCCTTTACTATTTGTAAAATGTAACTCAAATCTTTTTGGGCCGACAAAATCATATTGTACCGTAAAAGCAGTGTCTTCTTTTCCGGAAAAATTTTTCATTTGTATATCAATTTTTGGCCCATAAAATGCCGCTTCTTTTTCTGCCTCGTAAAATGAAGCTTTTCTTTCTTTGAGGACTTTTCTTAAGATGTTTTCTGCATAATTCCATGCTTTATCATCTTTGTAGTATTTTTTTGAATCTTTTCTGTTTCCCAAAGATAATCTATATCGGTAATCCGTATTTTGTTTTAGCCCAAAAATATTTGCCATATATTCAATCAAATCTAACACTTTATTTATTTCACTTTCTACGTTTTCTTTTTGACAAATAATATGTGAATCAGCTAGACAAAAGCTTCTTACCCGTATAAGGCCAGTTAACTCGCCTGATTTTTCATAGCGGAACTGTTTTGCTAATTCGGCAATTCTAAATGGCAATTCTTTGTATGACCTTGGTCGTGATAAATAAAGTTGGTAGTGATGAGGACAGGTCATCGGCCTTAAAATTAGTTCCTCTTCATCAATTTTCATTACCGGATACATGGATTCTTTATAATATGGATAGTGGCCGGATTTTTTATATAAATCCACCTTTGCCAATTCCGGAGTGTATACGTGCTTATATCCTCGTTTTATTTCTTCATCAACTACTAGTCTTTCTAAAATTCTTCGTATGGTGGATCCTTTCTCGGTGAATAGTGGCAATCCTTTTCCTACCAAGTCCGAAAAGACAAATAAATCTAGTTTTTCGCCTAATAGCCGATGGTCTCGTTTTTCAGCTTCCTGTTGCATGGTTAGATAATCTTGCAGTTCTTTGGCGGTTTCAAAAGCCACGCCATAAATACGGGTCAGCATCTTATTTTTTTCACTGCCTTTCCAGTAAGCTCCCGCGATTTTGGTGAGTTTGAAAGAATTAGGGTCAATTTCGCTGGTGTTGCCTACATGGCCTCCTTTGCACAAATCCAAAAACTTGCCGTTTTGGTAGGTTCCTACCGTTTTGCCCGGCAGATCTTTAATAAGTTCCAATTTATAGGGTTGGCTCTTAAATAATTTTTTAGCGGTAATTTTTGACGCTTTTTTGCCTACAAATTTCTGGTTTTCTTTGATGAGTTCTTTCATCCTGCCTTCAATTTTTTGCAAGTCTTCCGGTTTTAAGTCCTTTAATTCAATGTCGTAATAAAACCCATTTTCAATAGCGGGGCCAATCCCCAGTTTTGCCTTCGGCCAAAATTCCATCACGGCTGAGGCCAGCAAATGGGCGAGCGAATGTCGTATTTTCTCAATATTTTCCATGTAAATTTGAGTTTAATTTGTATTAAAATAGCTTACCATTTTGATAAGCCAGCGTAAACTATTGACAAAGTATAAATATCAATGCTTTTTTATTGACTTGATTTTATTCGTGATTAGTGGAAATTCGTTTAGCAATTCGTGAAAATTCGTTTTTCATGACTCCTGCACCATAATCTCCTGCACATCATCGGCAATTATTTTAATTTCTCCATTCCTATCATCAACACGGCCGGCAACAAATACAATTTTATTTTCCTGCAAGGCATTGGGGTTGCGTTCCAACAGGTTGGGGAATACCACGACTTCTGTTTTTGAGGTTAGGTCTTCTAATTTCATAAATATCATGGGTTTTCCCGTTTTGGTAATAATTTTTTTGACGTTATTAATAAGCCCTCCCAGAATGACTTTTTTATTCACCCAGGCTTTATCAATTTTAATAATTGCGGTGGTTTTTGTTTCAAAAAGTTTTTTGAAGCTGTTTAACGGGTGGCTACTTACATATAACCCAAGCAGCTCTTTTTCCCAAGTTAGTTTTTCAAGGAGTTTGGCGGCAATGGCCGGCTCCATTTTTATTTCAGCGGTTTTGAAGGCCGCCGGAGCCGCGGCAAACAGCCCAATTTGATTATTATTTTTATTTTTCTGGTTTTCGCGGGCGATTTCCAAAAGCTTTTCCAAATTCTGCAGAAGCTGGTTTCGTTCGGCAAAAGCGTCAAACGCTCCGGCTTTTATCAATGCTTCCATTGATTTTTTATTCAAATCTTTTGAGTGGATGCGGCCGATAAAGTCGCTAATGGATGCAAAAGGCCCTGCGGTTTTTCTTTCTTCCACTACGGCGTCAATAATATTGGTTCCCACGTTTTTAATTGCCAATAATCCAAACCTAATTTTTTGCTGGCCGGGCACCACCGTAAAGTTTTTCAAGCTTTCATTAATATTGGGCGGCAGTACCTCAATTTCCATTTTCTTGCACTCTTCTATTAATAAGGCAATCCTTTCTACGTCTGCTTTTTCAGACGTTAATACTGACGCCATAAACTCCACCGGGTAGTGGGCTTTTAAATAAGCAGTTTGGTAGGCAATGGTGCCGTAAGCCACCGAGTGTGATTTATTAAATCCATAAGCGGCAAAGGGCAAGATCCACTGCCACAGTTCTTCAGCAATTTTTTTGCTGATGCCATTTTTTACCGCGCCATTGATGAATTTTGTTTCTTGCTCTTCCAGTAGTTTTTTAATTTTCTTGCCAACTGCTTTTCTTAATACATCGGCTTCTCCCAAGGTAAAACCGGCAAGTTCTTGGGCAACTTTCATCAACTGCTCTTGGTAAATCATAATGCCCTGGGTATTTTGCAAAATGGGCTCAAGCTTTGGGTGGATATAGGTAATTTCTTGTTTGCCATGCTTTCGTTCAATATAATCAGGAATAAATTGCATGGGGCCTGGCCGGTAAAGCGCCACCATGGCAACAATGTCTTCAAACTCGGTGGATTTTAAATCTTTTAAATAGCGTTTCATACCATCACTTTCAAGTTGAAAGATTGATGTTGTCAGGGCATCCCGTAGAAGCTTGTATGTTTTTTTGTCATCAAACGGGATAGTGTCTATATCAATTTTTTCATTCCGTATCACAAAAATTCGTGCCAGGGTGTCTTCAATAATAGTTAAGTTTTTCAACCCCAAAAAGTCCATTTTCAAAAGCCCTAAGTCTTCAATGGCGTGCATTTCATACTGGGTTACAATAGTTTCTTCTTCCTGGGAAGGCTTTTGCAATGGTACGGAATCGGTGAGCGGTTTTGCAGAAATAACTACGCCGCATGCGTGGGTTGAAGCATGCCGGGCAACGCCTTCCAGTTTCCGCGCTAGGTCAATAAGTTTTTTGGCCTGGGGGTCGTTTTTATACAACTCTTTAAATTCACTTACCTTTTCAAAGGTTTCACTCAAGTCCATGCCAAAGGGGATCATTTTTGCCATGGTGTCGCAATAGCTGTAAGCGTACTGAAGCGCCCGGCCTACATCCCGCACCACAGCTCGCGCAGCCATTGTTCCAAACGTGATGATCTGGGCAACGTGGTCGTGGCCGTATTTTTCTGCAACGTACTTGATGACTTCGTCTCTTCTGCGGTCGGTAAAATCCATATCAATATCGGGCATGGATATTCTTTCGGGGTTTAAAAATCTTTCAAAAAGCAGGTCGTGTTGTAAGGGATCCACATTAGTAATATTGGTTATGTAACATACTAAAGAGCCTCCGGCAGAGCCTCTGCCCGGTCCTACCACAATTCGGTTGTTCTTCGCCCAGTTTACAAAGTCTTGGACGATTAATATATATGAAGCAAACCCGGTTTTGTTAATAACAGATAATTCATAATCCATCCGCTTTTTCATTTCCGGAGTAATATTTTTTCCAAATCTTTTTTCCAGGCCGATTTCGCAAAGCTCTGTTAAATAGGCTTCGGGCGTTTTACCGCCGGGAACCTCAAAATGGGGAAGCTGGACTTTTCCCAGTTCAAACTCAAAACTGCAGGACTCGGCAATTTTTTGGGTATTTTCAATGGCTTCTGGCGTGTCTTTAAATATTTCAGCCATTTTTTCGGGAGCAATCATGGAAAAGTCATCGGTATTCAAGCTTAGGCGCTCTGGATCATTGGGGTCGGCTCCGGTATTTATCAGCATGAGAATGTCTTGGGCTTCGGCATCTTCGGGTTTTAAGTAGTGGATATCGTTGGTGGCTACCAAGGGAATGCCGGTTTTCTTTGAAAGGTCAATGAGTTTTTTATTTAACGTCTGCTGTTCAGGCAGATTTTTATGGTACTGCAATTCCAAATAAAAATTCCCCTTGCCAAACCAGCTTTCATACTTTTTTACCAAAGCTTCCGCTTCATCCAGTTTGTTTGATAAGAGCATTTTGGGGATTTTTCCATTCAAACAGGCGGAGGTTCCAATTAAACCTTCAGCGTGTTTCTCCAGCAGTTCCTCGTCAATTCTTGGCTTGTAGTAGTATCCTTCCAAGTGCGCGGAAGTAACCAGTTTGACCAAATTTTGGTAGCCCTGCATGTTTCTTGCCAGCAGAATCATGTGGTACATTTTATTATCAATGTTGGGGCGCTTATCCAGCCTGCTTTCAAATGCAACATACACCTCGCATCCAATAATCGGCTTTATTCCTCTGGCTTTTGCTTCTTTATAGAATTCAACGGCGCCGTACATGACACCGTGATCAGTTAAAGCAACGGAATCCATGCCCAATTCTTTCACGCAATCTAAAAGCTCCGGAATTTTTGGCAAACCATCCAATAAAGAATAATGGCTATGGGTATGTAAATGAGTAAACTTCATAAATTATCCTATGAATTACGAATCTTAGCGAATTACGAATACGTTTTAAAATTTTGTACTTTCATTTTATAGGTTAATGAAAATCAAAACAAGTGTTGCTAAAATTTGTGAGTATGATATTGTTTAGTTACCTTGAATTACGAAATGCTTTCATGGGAAAAGACCCGAAACTCGTTTTTTCAAGGTGCATTTCGTAATTCAAAGTAATTAGTTCTTTTAGGAGGCAAGCTATGTTCTTGTATGTTGCACTTGCTATCGTTGGAGTGATGATACTTTTTTCTGTTGTTTTGCCACTTCTATTTTTCGTTTTACAAGAAGAATTTACAAAAAGAGAAAATGAAAGGGCTCGCGAATCTCAAAAGCGACACGAAGAGTGGAGAGAGGAAATGGATATAGCCGAGAAGGAGAGGGGTAAAAGAGTTTACCGCGAATACCAAGAATGGAAAGAAGCAAGAAATGGACAAAAATAATCTTCATCATCAAAGTCTCGCTATCAATGCGAGCTTTTTTATTGCAAAAATTTTATGTTAGAATAATGGAATGAATTACCCGAATTTTAGTGAAGAAAAAAAATTATGGCGCAAGGGATATGAGTTTGTTATTGGGCTTGATGAAGCGGGGCGTGGGCCTTTAGCTGGTCCCGTGGTTGCCGCAGGAGTTATTGTTTCACAATTTCAAATTTCTAATTTCAAATTTCAAATTAATGACTCGAAAAAATTAAATGCCAGAAAACGTGAGGAAACATACGATCTTCTTACTAATCACCCTAACATTCAATATGGGGTTGGTGTGGTTTCTGAAAAAATCATTGACCAGATAAATATTCTAGAAGCCACGAAATTAGCCATGCAAAAGGCTATTAGCAACTTGTCTTACAAATCTCACGGTCGTGAGATTTGTAAGACTGTAGATTTTTTGCTGATTGACGGGAATTTTAGCATCCAAATAGCGCAAAGTTTGCCTTCGGCAAACATTATCCGAATGCGCCCATCCGAATTTGAAAATATTCCTTATAAATCCATCGTTAAGGGCGACCAAAAAGTATTTTCCATTTCAGCAGCCAGCATTATTGCCAAGGTAACAAGGGATAGGATTATGAAACAAATGCATGAGACATACCCGAAGTATGGTTTTAACCAGCATAAGGGATATGCTACCCGCATGCACGTAGAAAATTTAAAAAATTTTGGGCCCTGCAAAATCCACCGAAAAACCTTTTTCCTTGTGAGTGTATATAAATGATAATTTCATCAAAAGTTATTCACATAATATATTGTTTTTTTTGAAAGTTAAAAATGTTAAAATAAAGGAATGCTAAACTCTCCGTTTAAAAAATTCCTTTTCGTAAGCATTATAAGCGTACTGGCATTTTTTAATGCTGATTTAGCGTATGCGGCTTGTACAGCGGTGCCGACCATCACCAGTATTTCTCCATCGTCTAAAAATGCCGGAGATGCAACCTTTACCTTAACGGTCAACGGCACTAATTTTCTCAATAGCTCAAAAGTAAGGTTCAACGGCTCTGACAAGACCACTACCTATGTGTCTGCCACCCAACTGACTGCCGCTATTCCTTCATCAGATGTTTCCAGCGGGGGATCATATTCTGTTTCGGTGTTTAATCAGCCATCTTGTCGGGTTGTTACCGACAAGGAACCGTGGTCAATTATCATCTCACAAGACAGCAATTATCTTTATGTAGTTAATAATGGCGATAATACCCTGCAAAAATTTAATACGTCTGATCTAAACCAAACAGTACCCCATGTTACTACAGATAACTATCCTCAATCGGTAGCTGTTTCGCATGACGGTAAATATATCTATATAGTTAATGAAACCAATGAAACTCTTCAGAAATTTGATGCTGCCAATTTAAATTTATTGGCAAGCGCCACAACAGGTAAAAGTCCTCGATCTGTCGCTATTGCTCCTGATGGCAATTATGTATATGTTGCCAATTATACCAATAAAAAGGTCCAACAATTTTATACCCCGAATCTTAGCCTTTCAGAAAGTATTAATGCCGACGGCAATCCTACCGCGATAACTATTTCTCCCGACGGCAATTATTTATATATTGCTAGTTCTAATAAAAATAATATCCAAAAATTCAGTATTCCTAATTTGAATTTATTGCAGACTACGGCGCTTCTTGATGACTATGTACGGTCTCTTGTAGTTGCCCCCGACGGAAATTATGTATATGCGGTTGATTATTTCAACTTGAAAAAATTCAATGCCACAAACCTTAGTTTAGTAAAGAGTTCTAGCGGGGGAAGCCAATCGGATCCCGGCTATTCCATATCAGTATCTCCCGACGGCAATTATCTATATACTATTAACCCTATTACACCATCTATCAACAAATTTAGCGTTTCTGATTTAGGCTTAATTCTTAGTAATAATTTAGCCAGTCCTTATATATCGCCTCATTCAATTGCTATTTCTGCTGACGGAAATTTTATTTACGTTCTTTTTCTTAGCAAGGGAGTTACTAATAATCATCTTTTAATAAAAATTGATACTTCTACGTTAGCTTTTGAATCTGATGGAGGGAGTTCTAATGCCCAAACATTCACGGTTAATAATCCTCTCCCAACTACCACCTCAATCTCTCCAACCTCAAAAACTGCCGGAGAGCCGGATTTTACTCTCACCTTAAACGGCACTAATTTTATTTCAACATCAGTTATTTACCTTGGCAGCCTTGGATTAACGACTACGTATGTATCTGCCACCCAGCTAACTGCATCACTGCCAGTGCCTCAAGAAGGAACATATTCCATTACGGTGGTTAATCCAACCCCCGGCGGAGGCACCTCAAATGGACAAACGTTTACGGTAAATGCAGCTGACAATCCTGCGCCAACCACTACGAGCATTTCACCTGTGTCAAAGAACGTCGGAGACACGGCATTTACCCTCACCGTCAATGGCACTAATTTTATAGATGCCTCTGTAATAAAATTCAACGATTCAAACAGAACTACCACCTATATTAATTCTACCAAAATAAGAACTACCATACCTGTCTCCGACCTTGCCACCGCAGGAACCTTTACTATCACGGTATTCAACCCAACCCCCGGCGGGGGAACCTCCAATGGGCAGACGCTTACGGTTAATAACCCGGTTCCTACTACCACAAGCATTTCACCATCATCAAAAATTATAGGGGATCCAGGATTTACTTTAACCGTAAATGGCACTAAATTTGTTTCAACGTCCACTATTTATTTTGATAGCCTAGGGCTGGCTACTACGTATGTCTCTGCGACGCAATTAACTGCTGATATATCAACCCTGCCAGCTTTGGGAACCTATTCTATTACCGTGGTAAATCCCGCGCCGGGAGGAGGCACTTCAAATGCCCAAACATTCACGGTCAACAACCCTTTGCCGACTACCACCTCAATCTCGCCTACATCAAAAAATGCAGGCGACACAAGCTTTACCCTCACCGTCAATGGCACTAATTTTATTTCAACATCTAAAGTAAGGTTTAGCGGCTCTGATAGAACTACTACCTATGTGTCTGCCACCCAGCTTACCGCTACCATTCCTGCTTCAGACCTTGCGACCGGTGGCACATTCAATATCACCGTTTTTAACCCCACTCCCGGCGGGGGAACCTCCAATGGGCAGACGTTTACGGTTAATAACCCAGTTCCAACTACTACAAGTATTTCACCGAATTCGGCAACGCAAAACGACCCCAGTTTTACCCTCACCGTCAATGGCACTAATTTTGTTGCTGCATCTAAGGTAAGGTTCAACGGTTCTGACCGAACTACTACCTATATCTCTGCAACCCAGCTTACCGCTACCATTCCTGCTTCAGATCTTACGAGCGCAGGAACTTTCACCATCACGGTATTCAACTTAACCCCCGGGGGAGGGACTTCCAATGGACAGACATTCACGGTTGTTGAAGCAAACCCAACGGCGCCAACTACTACCAGTATTTCTCCGACATCAAAAACAACCGGAAGCCCGGCTTTCACGCTTACCGTCAATGGTACTGGTTTTATCCCTTCATCCAAAGTTCAGTTTAATCTTTCAGATAGAACAACAACGTTTGTTTCCCCGGTTCAATTGACAGCCGCTATACCTGCATCAGATTTGACGACGGGAGGAATATATAGGATTACCGTGGATAATGGAATCGGAGGATTATCAAACGCCCAGTCATTCTTTGTTAATAATCCGGTGCCGGTAACTATAAATATTTTGCCAAGTTCGGCGTTTGTAAACGGTCCAAGTTTTGTCTTAACGGTCAACGGTTCTAATTTTGTATCTTCTTCCAAGGTCAGGTTTAACGAATCAGATAGGACTACCACATTTGTCTCTGCCAGCCAGCTTACTGCTTCTATTCCGTCATCCGACCTTGAAACTGCAGGAACGTATCCTATTACGGTATTTAATCCAACTCCTGCCGGAGGAATATCTAATTCCCAAAACTTCACGGTTGTTCCGGGGGCAAATCCGCTGCCCACTACCATCAGCATTTCTCCAAATTCGGCAACCGTAGGCGATCCTGGTTTTACCCTTACGGTCAATGGCACTAATTTTATATCTACGTCTACCATTTACTTTGAAAGTCTAGGGCTGGCAACCACCTATATTTCTTCAACCCAGTTAACCACATTCATATCATCAACCCCCGGCGCGGGAACTTATTCTGTAACCGTGGTAAACCCCGCGCCCGGCGGAGGCACCTCTAATGCCCAAACATTTACCGTCAACGATGCTGATACCGAAGGCCCGACGATAAGCGATTTAGCGGTGTCCAGCGATTATTGCCCCATTGTGCCCGCTACGGGAATTGCTTACATATCTTGGACGTATAATAATAGCAATGGCAGATACGAAAATCAATTCCAAATGCAAATAGATGATGATCCTGATTTCAGTTCTCCTGAAGTCAATAGAACATTTTCTAATCTTTCCAATCCTCCGGGGAGCGTAAACCAGCAATCGGTTTTTATTGTTACGGGGTTTGAACCAGATTCCTTAGTTTATGGTTACACCTATTACGGGCGCGCAAAGGTATGGGAAACTGATCCTGATACCGGAGGCCCCGGCGCCGATTCTGGTTGGGTATATAATACCGGATCTGCTCCGGGCTCGCCCTATGCTACGCCGCCGCATCCTGGCCCATATGCTTCATTTACTTTCTCTCCAAGCAATCCGGCTCCGGGCAATGCCGTATCATTTGATAATAATTCCACGTGCTATGATTTTAGCGATCCTGTTGATTGCCAATCATATCTTTGGGATTTTGGTGATGGCGGTTCAAGTACTCAAGAAAATCCTACTCACGTCTATAATACCAATGGATCGTTTAATGTGGATTTAACCGCTTCTGATGAATTGGGGAGCTGCCAAACCAATAAAACGGTTCCGGTAAGCGCTTCAAGCAATAAGAAATTGCCTCAATTCAAAGAAGTGTCTCCATTGGAATAGTTAAATAAAAAATCACCGATAAATCTCTGGAAGCGGTGATTTTTTGTGCTTTGCTTGTCAAATATGTATTTATCTGTTAAGCTTAAAAAGTATATTTGATACACTATGCGCAACAATTGACCGTTGACTATTGACAATGGATTTTTAAGTCAAATGTCAAATGTCGCATGTCAAATGTCAGATAATGGCAGTTCCAAGACATAAACACACAAGGTCAAGCGTAGGACAGCGCAGGATGCATATTTTTATCAAGCCGGCTTCTTTAACCGTCTGCAAAAAATGCAATAGGGCAGTCAGGCCTCACACGGTATGCCGCAACTGCGGATATTATAAAGGCCAGGAATTTATCAATGTGCTAGGCAAGCTTACAAAAAAGGAGAAAAAGCTAAGGGAAAAAGAGATGCAAAAGGCGGAAAAAGAGCAGAAAAAAACTGCGCCAGCAACCATGGAAGAACTCTCTAAAAAATAACAATTGACAATTAACCATTGACAATTGACAACGATATCGTTTTTTGTCAAATGTCAAATGTCAATGGTCAAATGTTGAAGCATGGCTTCACGGCACTTATCACGTTCAATCGTCATGCAATCGCTTTATGAGTGGGACTTTTACGGCAAGAAAGAAAACTCTTTACAGGCAATTACTGAAAGGAATATTAGGGATTTCGGCCCTGGACTAGAGGATGTAAAATTTGTCTATGAACTAATTGAGGGCATTGTAAAGCATTTAAAAGAGATTGATAATATCATTGAAAAGGCGGCTCCCGAATGGCCAATTTCCCAGATTCCCTTGATTGATAGAAATGTGTTGCGGATAGGCCTGTACGAACTTTTATATAGCAACAAAGAAGAAGTTCCGCCCAAGGTTGCCATCAATGAAGCAATTGAGTTGGCAAAAAATTTTTCAGGGCAAACTTCTGGAAAATTTGTGAATGGAGTGCTGGGAACCGTGTTTAAACAACTAGAAAACAAATAGCGACACTAATTACTAATCGCATACTAATGTACGAATATTCGTAAATTCGTGTGCCATTCGTAGATTGGAGTCGCATTATAATGAAGGATTTTGATCTATTTGAAAAAAAATTAGGCTTGCAATTTAAGAATAAAGATCTTTTAATCCAGGCATTTGTCCATCGGTCTTACTTAAATGAAAACCCGGAATTTGGCTTAGAGCAAAACGAGCGGTTGGAGTTTTTAGGAGATGCCGTATTAGAATTAATAATTACCGAGTATCTTTACAAAGAACATCCCCAAAAAGCAGAAGGTGAATTAACTAATTGGAGGGCGGCATTAGTAAATGCCAAAATGTTGACTTCGGTTGCGGAAGAATTAGGCTTTAACGACTTTTTGCTATTGTCCCGCGGAGAAACAAAAGAACTAGGGAAGGCGCGCCAATATATTCTGGCAAATACTTTTGAAGCGTTCGTAGGTTCGCTGTATCTTGATTCAGGATACCAGGCGGCAGATCAGTTTATTAAAAAATACGTACTGGTAAAACTTTCCGATATCATCCAGAATAAGCTGTATAAAGATGCTAAATCCCATTTTCAAGAACAAGCCCAAGATAAAATGGGAATTACTCCGGCATATAACGTGATGAAAGAGTGGGGGCCGGACCATAAAAAAAAATTTACGGTAGGAGTGTTTTTGGATGAAGACCTTATTGCAGAAGGAGAAGGATATTCAAAGCAGGAAGCAGAGGAGGAGGCAGCAAAAAAAGCTCTTAGTGTAAAAGGATGGAATTAACCTAATTATACTAATTAACCTAATCAAATCCCAATGCTAAAATACCTAAATTTCAAAACGTTGCTTGAGGTTTGGACATTAGGTATTATTTAGAGTAATTAGAATAATTAGAATAATTTTTAAAAAATGTTAACTATTAGGCTTACTCGCAAGGGCAAAAAAAACCAGCCATTTTTCAAAGTGGTGGTTATTGATAAAAAGAGATCTGCAAAAGGGGGAAGGGCAGTGGAAGTTTTAGGATATGTTGACCCTTTAACAAAAAGGAAATCTTTGAAAAAAGAACGGATTTTGCATTGGATAAAAAATGGAGCACAGCCATCAGCCACGATTCATAATTTATTAATCAATGAAAAGATTATTGAGGGCAAAAAAATCCATGTAGCTAAGGCAAAGAAAAGCAAAGAAGTCCAACCTACATCCGCTGCATCAGCGCCCGCAGCTCAACCTGCTGAAAAACCAGCAGAAAAGGCAGTTGAGCCGCCGATTCTTCCTTAACAAGAACTGCTTAGAGGTAAATTTTTGCATATTGACAAAGGCTATGCTTTTTTGATAAGATACGGTTAGATAGCTCATTTAATTAAGAGACAGAAAAAAGTAGCTCTGTTAATTGATCTCCAGAAAATTGTTCATCTCTAAGGTGGACAGTTTTCTGGAGACAGTTAATAGAGTACCTTGGCGCGGCATATGACCTCGTGCCAGGGTGCGCAAGATACTCTCTTGTGCTGTATAGGGGACGTTCCTCCTCTTTGACGGAAGGATCGTCTTAAAGAGAAGCGCGCGCTTAAGGTGTCCTCTCCTGTGAGGAGCTTTAGAGGCAAGCTAGCTTCTAAGGATTCGGATATCCTTCAAAGCCGCCTTGGCGACTCTTGTCGCATCCCCCTAAAATCTCTATTACTGTCTCCTTTGTTCTTCTTCATTTCTCCGCTCCGGCGGGCTTTATTCATAGGCTGCAACTACTCTGTTGTGGCCTATATTTTTATATTAAGGACATGCAAACAGATCTATTGATTATGCATAATTTGTGTTATATAATATCTTTGAATTACGAAATGCCCATTTAAAACGTTTTTTCGGGTCTTTTCCCAGAATTTGGGCTATAAATTCGCTATAATTTTCAGGCGGACGCGTTGCGTAAGCCTGAAAATTCTATCAAATTTCTATCTCCAAATTCTGGAAAAATACCGCGAAAGCATTTCGTAAATCAAAGATATTTATTTGATTTTAAGAACAAGTGAATTGGGCCCCCACACCATAAATTCAAAAAATTTTGGTGTAGGGGTGAAGTAGAACGCTGGAGTGTACATAACTTTGGTGGGCTCATAGTTCAGTGGTAGAACGCTGTCTTGCACAGCTTTTATGGGGGGCCCGTAGTTCAGTGGTAGAACGCTGTCCTGATAAGACAGAGGTCAAAGGTCCGATTCCTTTCGGGCCCACCATAAAAGCTGGAAAATTAACATTTAGAAAAATAAACAGAAAATTTTCCTAAGACAGAGGTCGAAGGTCCGATTCCTTCTGAGCCCACCAAAGTTATGAGCTTTATATAAAAGTAAATTTTAAAAAATATGTTTGCAAAAATTAATAAAAGAGTATTAATTATTGGCGCAATATCCTTAGTCGCGTTCTTAGCTATTGGATTAGCTTTTTATCTGTATTTATTTTCAGCAAAACCAGAAGCGGAAGATACTAATATCGGTCACGTAGAAATCCCATCAGAAGATGAAGATTCAAATGCATCGCCTTCAGAAAGCGGGATAGAAATTATTGAAAAAGAGGGTTCTCCCAAGGGAGGTTTAACTATTTGCGCTGATAAGTGCGGAAATGGAATCTGTGAAAATAAAGAAGAGGATTTAAAATGCAAGGACGGCAGCCCAAATTGCGTATGTCCTGAAAGCCTTCAAGTGTGTCCGCAAGACTGTAAATAGGATCTTTGGATGTCTTAATACAAAACCACTAATAATTATTAATGGTTTTTTTTGCATAAATTTTGATGTATAATGATTAAATGGCAGAGAATTTTTTTAAACATTACATTTATCCTATTGCTACATTGTCGGGCAATATTATTGGAGTTGGATTTTTAGCGTTACCCTATATTGCATTGCAGGTTGGTATTTGGCCAATGCTTTTTTATTTTATTGCATTGACTTCTTTGGTGATATTTGTGCATGTCATTTTTGGAAGAATTTGCTTGAAAACTCCGGATTTTAAGCGTTGGCCGGGCTTTGTCGGCTTTTATTTAGGCAGATGGACTAAGATGCTCGTGTTGCCCTTAATGATTTCAGGATCTGTAGGCATTTTATTGGTTTACTTGATTATCGGAGGCCAATTTTTATCGGAACTGCTGCTCCCCATTTTTGGAGGAGTTCAAATTAATTATGTGCTGCTTTATTTTGCGGCGGCAAGTATCTTTGTCTATTTTGGAGTAACGCTAATTTCTAAAATTGATGTACTTGCCTTGCTCGTCCTTTGCGCTATTTTGCTGATTATATTTTTCAAAGGTTCTCCTTATATACATTTAGACAATATTTTTACTTCAAGTTCCAACTTTCAGTTTTCACGTTTTTTCCTGCCGTATGGAGCTATTCTATTTTCACTATGGGGAACCGGCTTAATCCCGGAAGTGGAAGAAATGCTTAGGGGTAATAAAAAATCATTGAGCAAAGTTATTATTGCCTCCATTTTAATTCCGGCATTGATATATTTTGTATTTATCTTTTTAATACTGGGAATTACAGGGCCTGCGACAACCAGTTCGGCATTATTGGGTCTTAAGAATGTATTAGGCGATGGCATAGTATCAGTAGCTCTTTTCATGGGCGTTATTACCACCTTCATCGCTTTTATCGCCCAAGGATTGCTTTTAAAAAAGGTATTTATGTATGATGTTGGAGTAAAAGAATTTCCTGCATGGATTTTTGCCTGCTTTACTCCCCTCATATTATTTTTATTAGGGCTTAATTCATTTATTAACCTGATTTCTTTTGTGGGCGGCTTCTTGCTTGGCATTGAAGGCATATTAATCATGTTGATTTACAAAAAAATCGGCGGCAAACCAATTGTTGTATATCCCCTGATGCTGGTATTTATTCTAGGAATTGTATATTCGTTAGTATATTTTATAAGTTAGGTCATAAATTTCTAATGTATCAATTTCTAAACCCGACGGATTTGAAAATTAACTTATTTGATAATTTATTGAAAATTGATAATTGATAATTGAAAATTCGCAATATGTCCTGGTATAGTATTGCATTCTTATTTATATTTTTCTGTTTTCTCTTATCTTGGTTAAGCTCTCATCTTATTAAGTCATTGGTTCAAATAACCAAGTATTTGCGCTGGAGAGAATTTATCATTGCTTTTTTCGTCATTGCGTTTGCCGGGTCTCTGCCAAACTTATTTGTTGATCTGAATGCTGCTTTGCAGAATAAGCCCCAGCTCGCCTTGGGGGATATTATCGGGGGAAACTTAGTTGATTTAACGTTTGTTTTGGCAATAGCGGTATTTTTCAGCAAAAAGGGCCTTTCTGCTGAAAGTGAAATGGTGCAAAAAAGTGCCCTCTTTACTGCAATTATTGCAATAGTACCCCTCTTTTTATTATTAGATGGCAGGCTAGACAGGTTGGACGGACTTGTTTTAATTTCAGGGTTTATTTTTTATTCCAGCTGGCTTTTTTTAAAGAAAGAAAGGTTTAAAAAAATATATAAGAGCAATGGGGAAAATCCCATCGGAGATTTCAAAAGTTTCTTAATGAATTTAGCAAAAGTAGTTATCCTTTTGCTGCTGCTCCTGGCAGTTTCCCAAGCAGTTATTTTTTCTGCCCAATTCTTTTCTCAAAAACTTTCTATTTCTCTTTCGTTGGTGGGAATACTGATTATTGGATTAGGCAACTCATTCCCTGAAATTTATTTTTCTATCATTTCTGCAAGAAAAGAAGAGAATTGGATGGTCTTAGGGAACCTCATGGGGTCGGTGATTATTTGCTCTACGCTGGTGTTGGGTGCAATAGCCCTTATTGCGCCATTTGAAGTTAAGGATTTTTCACCCTTTTTAATTGCCAGGATATTCTTAATAGTGGCAGCGTTGCTCTCAATCATATTTATTAGGACTGGCAGAAAAATTACTAAAAAAGAAGGGTTTATCATGCTTTTTGTGTATATTCTTTTCCTTTTAGTTGAAATTTTTACCCAACAGTTATTATGAAGGTAGCAAAGCCAACGCCATTTCCCCGCAAAAGAGCAAGGGGTTCGCTAGGGAAATGCACTTTTGGAGGAAACGGCGTTGGCTTTGCGAACAGTGTCAATGATTGTTTACATAACGTAAGAATAACGATAGAATGAGGTATAAAAATTAACGGATTGTTGATATACCACAGGATATTAGCGGGCATTAAGATGAATATTTATACAAAAAAACAAAATTTTTTGCTGCTCAAAACCATAATAGTAATTATTGTTTTTTTGACTCTTGCGGGATCCTTCCATCTATTTGAAGACCAAATTAAAAATTACTCGTATCGTGCAACTTCTCCGATCGCTAAAGTATTTTGGAGGGCCGGTGATAGTCTTTCAATGCTTTCAAAATCTTTTGCCGGGGGAAGGTGGATAACGGAAGAAAATAATAACCTAAAAGAGGAAAATCAGAAGCTGTTGTCAGAAATTTCTTCTTTGAAGGAAAAATTACAAGAAAACCAAGCCATAGGGGAATTTTTGCAAAATACCCAAAACGATCATTTTGAGACTCTGTTGGCAAGCGTAGTGGGTGTAGATTATGCCAATGATGTAATCTTGATTGACAAGGGTTCAGATGATGGCATTGAAGAGAATATGCCAGTTATTTCCAGCCAAAAAGTAATCTACGGAAAAGTTCTTAAGGTATATAAGAATTTTTCTAATGTCATGATGGTTTCAAATAAAAATAGCGTGCTTGATGTGAAAATCCAAGACGGCGACGTTACCAAGCCCCCAATCTACGGGGCAATAAAGGGCAATGGAAATTTATCTTTTTACTTGGATCTGGTTTCCTTGGATGCCCAAATAAAAGAAGGGGATACCTTGGTAAGCTCGGCGCTTGAAGGCATTTTCCCAAAAGACTTATTAGTAGGAAAGGTGCTTTCCATTAATAAGGATGATTTAAAACCCTTTCAAACAGCCCGCGTCCAGCCATTTTTTGACATCAAAAATATAGATAGTCTGTTTGTGATAACCGACTATAAAAAAGAGAAGTGACATTTTACAATTAACAATTGACAATTAACCGTACGTCAAATAGGTCAAATGTTAAAGGTCAAATGTCAAATGTTGCATAGTTATGTGGTTAAGGTATATTATTATAACTTTACTTTTTTTTATTGCGGCGCTTATGCAAGCAAGCTTCGTGCCTTACTTTGGCATTAAGGGGATAATGCCAAATGTTGTCTTTGCCCTCTTTTTTCTTTTGATTTTTTTGAAGAAACCATATGCATATTATTATCAGCAGAGTAATTATTTGCTCTATAATAGCCTGCTAAGCTATGAGGGGCTTTTCATAGTCATAGTAGCCGGATTTTTTTTAGATATTTTCTCCTCTTCTTACTTTGGGTTATCGTTGCTTTCATTATTAATGGTATATTTTATCGTCAAAACACTAGTATATTTTCTAAGAGAGCAGCAAAACCGGTATATGGTTTTCTATTTTCTACTGATATTTCCATGCGCTTTTTTTGTCCATACTATTTTTTTGCAATCGTTTTCCGGTCCGATTACCTTCAACAGTATTCTTTTGTTTGAATTTTTGTACACCCTCGTAGTTGCCTGCACAGTTTTTTATGGGTATAAAGGGTACATTGAGTTAATCAAACAAGATAGGCAGCTTAGACTATTTGATTAATATTCACTATATGGTATTTCGTAAAAAATATAATATTAAGGAATCATTGGGTAATATTGAGACCCACGAGGTTTTTTTGGATACTTTAGCCCGGGCCAAAGAAGAGGAATTAGGCATTTCAGAAAAAAAGTTTGAAGTTGAAATTAAAGAAAAAATAATTTATTTCATTTTTGGATTATTTTTTCTGTTGGCTCTTACTCTTTTTTTTAAAACTTTTTACTGGCAGGTTATTGAAGGTAAAAGACTCTATACGCTTAGCCAGAACAATAAAGGAAAAATTAATCTGATAACCCCTGAACGGGGAATCATCTATGATAAAAATCTAAAAAAACTAGTATTGAATTCTGCGGCCTATGACCTCGTATGCGATAAGCGCAATTTTTCTGAATCAAACCCTGAATCGGTTAAGGAAATTACCCAAATTGCCCAAGTCTTAGGAAAAAATGTATTTGAGCTGGAAGATATTATAGGAAAGTCAGAAGAATCAGAAGTATTAATTGCTGAAAACGTCAATCAGGAAACGTTATTGGTATTGGAAGCCAGGATGAATGAATTTCCTGATTGCCAGATAGAAAAAAGCACGTTAAGGAATTATGTATTAGGGCCGATTTTTTCGCATGTCTTGGGGTATACCAGTAAAATAGGCAGAGAAGAGCTGAAAAATACTGGAAACTATACTGCCAGTGATTATATTGGAAAAGTTGGCTTGGAAAAATCTTACGAAAGCTTTCTGCGGGGTATTCCTGGAAGGGTTGAAATTATAAAAAATGCGGTTGGTGTGGCAAAGGGCGATAAAATCTTGTCTTCGCCGACCTCAGGCTATAACTTGGTTTTAAATATTGACGCTGGTTTGCAAAAAAAGGTATATGACGCATTAGAAAAAAGCATTAAAAATATCGGGTCTAAAAAAGGAGCGGCCGTGGCATTAGATCCAAGAACGGGAGCCGTACTGGCGCTGGTATCATATCCTGCCTATGATGATAATATCTTTGCTAAAGGAATTTCCCAGCAGGATTTTGACAAGCTGCAAAATGATCCTTCGCAGCCATTTTTCAACCGGGCTATTGCGGCTCAGTATCCGACGGGTTCTACGATAAAACCCTTTCTGGCATCTGCGGCGTTACAGGAACATCTTATTTCTCCTGATAAAATTATCAATGACCCAGGATATATTGTAGTCCATAGCCAGTATGACCCCAGTGTAACTTATAAGTTTGCCGGCGTGGTTCCTCATGGGCTGGTTGATATGCGGGAAGCCATTGCCGTTTCTTCAAACATTTATTTTTATACGGTGGGCGGGGGATACGGAGACCAGAAAGGATTAGGGCCCTCAAGAATCAAGCAGTACCTTGGCCTTTTCGGCTGGGATCAAAAAACCGGCATTGATATTCCTGGAGAATATAAAGGGTTTGTGCCAAGCCCGGAATGGAAAAAACAGGTAAAAAAAGAAGACTGGTGGGATGGCGATACCTACAACCTTTCCATTGGTCAATCTGATTTGCAGGTTACCCCTTTGCAGGTGGCGGTGGCCTATTCAGCTATTGCCAATGGGGGAACATTATATAAACCGCAGATTGTGCAGAAAATAACCGATTCTTCCGGCGGGTCGTCAAGAATTATCCAGGAGTTCAAACCAGAAATGGTAAGCCAAAACTTCATCAATCCAGAATATCTGCAAATTGTGCGCGAGGGCATGCGCGATGGCGTTAGAAAACCCTACGGCTCTTCATTTATGTTGAATAATTTGCCGGTGGCGGTGGCAGGAAAAACGGGAACGGCTGAAATCGGCAGGGCGGGGGTATATAACACATGGTCATCAAATTTTGCGCCTTATGAAAATCCTGAAATCGTATTTGTGGCAACTATTGAAGGTGTAGAAGGTTTGCGATCTGCCACGCTGCCGGTGGCGCATGAAGTACTCCAATACTACTTCTCTAAGAAGTAGTATTAAATTTTCAATTTTCAATTTACAATTTTCAATCAATTTCTAAATATCTAAATTTTCAAATAAAAAAAGAGAGCGGATGGGTCTCCGCTCTTATTGGGATTTTACGCTCGGTTAGTCCTGCATTTGCAGGTAGTTGTTAAAGAACTTGTTTTTCTTCAAGGAATTCCTTCTGCATCGCTTGAACCTCTTGAGGTGCAAGTTTTCGGTAGGCAGACCGTAATACTCTAGAAACCATTTGGCTTTCATGCGTGCTTGCCGGACATCTCTGCCCTGCGAAAGAAAAGGCACTCCGCTTCCTTCAATGTAGCATTCAAACAGCATGGTAGTCCTCCTTTTGAAAATGTCGTGAAACACTAAGTAGAGGATATCACTTATTTTAGGTTATGTCAATGATTGTGAGATTAGGCTAATTTTGATATTATTACGCAATACTCGTATGAGCAGTATTGAAGAAATAAAAAAAGTAAGAATGGAGAAATTAAAATCCCTGCAGGATGCAGGGCTTTTGGCGTACCCAGCGAAAACAAAAAGGACACATTCTATTATAGAGGCGTTGAAGAGTTTCAATAAATTGGCGAAGTCAGGCGCAGAATTGTGTCTGGCTGGCAGGATTATGGCACTACGCGGGCATGGAGGCGCTACGTTTTTAGATGTTGATGATGGTTCAGGAAAAATACAAGGCCTTATCAAAGAGGACAAAGTGGGGGAAAAGGGCTACCAGTTTTTTATAAATCATTTTGATATCGGTGATTTTATTGAAATTAAAGGAGTGTTGCTAAAAACCAAACGGGGAGAGCAGACGGTTGAAGCAACCGATTATGCTATGCTTGCAAAATCATTACTACCGTTGCCAGAAAAATGGCACGGCCTTCAAGATGAAGAAGAAAAGTTACGCAAGCGCTACTTGGATATTTTGTTTAACCCGGAAGTAAAAGAAACCATAAAAAAGAGGGCGGTTTTTTGGAACAGCATGCGCGAGTTTTTAATAGAAAGGGGATTCTTGGAGGTGGAAACTCCGGTATTGGAAGTGACTACCGGCGGGGCTGATGCCAGGCCGTTCATTACCCATCACAATGCTCTGGATTTGGATGTGTACTTGAGAATTTCTATTGGAGAGTTGTGGCAGAAAAGGCTCATGGTTGCCGGCTTTGAAAAAACGTTTGAAATAGGCCGGGTTTTTAGGAATGAAGGCATGGATGCCGAACACCTGCAAGATTACACTGCCATGGAATTTTACTGGGCTTATGCTGATTATGAAAAGGGTATGGAATTTGTGGAAGAAATGTATAAATATGTCATTAAGAAAACCTTTGGAACCTTAAAATTCAAAATAAAAGGCTTTGATGTTGATTTTGGCAAAAAATGGGAAAAGTATGATTATTGCTCAACGATCAGCAAATATACTAAAGTAAATATTCTTGAAGCCAGCCTGCCTGAAATGGAAAAAGTGCTAAATAAACTGGGTGTTATCTATGACAAAAAGGGGTTTAATATCACCCGCGCCATTGATAATCTCTGGAAGTATTGCAGGAAAAATATTGGAGGCCCCGGATTTTTAATTAATGTACCCGTATTTATGGAACCATTGGCAAAACGCATGGAAAAGAATCCAAAACTGGTGCAGCGTTTTCAGGTGATTATCGGCGGATCTGAAAATGGCAAAGGATTTAGCGAACTTAATGATCCCATTGACCAGGCTGAACGGTTTGCCGAACAGCAGAAACTGCGGGAAACAGGGGACCAGGAAGCCCAGATGTTTGACCACGATTTTGTGGAAGCTTTAGAATACGGCATGCCGCCAACCTGCGGTTTTGGCGTTTCAGAAAGGTTATTCAGCTTTCTCATGGATAAACCGGCTCGGGAGACCCAGATTTTTCCACTGATGAAACCGAAGTAATCCACGAATGTCAACAAATTTTAAAACGAATGGCAACGAATCCGTCGAAAGGCGGATTTTTACTTTAATAAAAATGTAGTATCATTTTAAAAGCTTTTAAAAAGACGCTATATAATATTTTAGTAAATTTTATCACTGACGGATTTTTTGATTGCTCTGAGTTTGCTGAAGAGTAAAAGAAAAGCCCCTTGATATAATCTCAGGGCGACCCATCGAGAACTAACTCTCAATGGCCATGGTTTAGCGGCAGGGTGAATTCAACGCTAACGAGCGCTTGAGCAATCTCCTCGATTTTCTCGGGAGAAGTCCAATACATCCTGGAGTTTTTTCTCCCAAACTCCACCACCTGGGAGATGCCGAAGCTCCTTCGCACACACTCACGAACGAAGTCTAGGGATCGAACTCCCTTGTTGAGACATGTCTGTTCTCGCTCAAAGAGTTCACAGAACTTTTGAGCGGTACAAAGACGCTCATCGGCCATCTCCGATTCTTGCATGGCCCAGTTGAAAATGGAAACTGCAGCAAACCTTCGATGGTCGTTTGCAGCCCACCCTCTTACCGATGCCTTTGCCTGAAGTTGGCTAAGATAATCTCCGTAGTCATCCCGAAACTCTTCGGGAATAACCGACGGATCAAAGAATTGGCTGATTTGGTTCTCATTCATGGGAACCTCCTTTTATCGGAATTACGGCTTCCGAGTGGCCGCTAGGGAAATCCTTAAGTGAAAAGTGCTGTTTGGGGTAAGACCCGTTGTTTTACCCCTATTTCTTAATTATACACCTATCATGACTTCTTGTCAATAGTTGTTGAATTTTGTCAAGTTTGGTACAATTATTAAATTATGCAAAAGAATCCCACTTCGCCAAGGCTTCGCGGGACAAGAGTATTAGTTTTCGGTACATTTGACGGCTTGCATGAAGGGCATTTGAACTTCTTTAAGCAAGCTAAAGAACACGGAGATTATTTGATTGTCGTAGTGGGAAGGGATTCTACGGTAGAAAAACTAAAGGGCAACCCCCCAAAATTTTATGAACAAGAGCGCTTGAAGGCTGTACAAGACTCTGGATTAGTGGATGAGGCAAGATTAGGAAATCAAGCTCCAGCAGGCCAAAAATTAGACCCTTATAAGGTGGTAGAAGAAGTTCATCCTGATGTTATTTGTTTAGGATATGACCAAACTTTTTTTGCCGATAAATTAGCAGAGGAATTACCAAAAAGGGGATTAAGCCATATCAAAATTGAAAGATTAAACGCTTTTGAGCCGGAAAAATATCATTCTTCAATCATTAACAATAAATAGGTATATTAATTGGCTAATTCGCGCGAATAGGTAAATAAAAATAACTATGAGTATAGAAAGAGAGAAGCTGGTTAAAATTTTTAAGGCGCTAGGAAACGAAAGGAGATTTTTAATTATCAAGCATCTTTCCGGTAAAAAAGAATTAACCGTTAATCAAATCAGTGAATTGATCCACCTGTCATTTAAAAGTGTTTCAAAGCATCTGCTTATCTTGAAAAATGCAGGACTGGTAGACTACAAGGCATCAAACTTAAATAAAATTTACTTCCTTAGGAAAAAAGATGCGGCAAAAGAATTTGTAAGATTTTTTTAAAATTAATAAGATATCTATTTACCTATTCGCGCGAATAGGTAAATATAAATAAAATTATGTTGGATATCAATCAGATTCGGAATCATAAAGAAGAAGTTAAAAAATCTCTCTTGAAAAGGTTAAAAGAGGATGATTTTAATTTGGATGAAATTATTGCTTTAGACGATAAAAGAAAAAATCTTTTAACACAGGTTGAACAATTAAAGGCAGAAAGAAATAAAAATTCTAAGACAAAGCCAACGCCGGAAATTATTGAGCAAATGAAGAAGGTAGGGGAGAAAATAAAGGAACTTGATTTTATTGTGCGACAGACTGAAGAGCAGTTGAAAGAAAAACTGTCAGAATTACCCAACATAGTAGCTGACGATGTGGTAGCAGGCGGAAAAGAAAATAATAAGATACTGCGGCAATTTGGCAAAAAACCGAGTTTTAAGTTCCAGCCAAAAGACCATGTCCAGCTGGCGACTGAATTAGAATTAATTGATTATGAGCGGGGGGCAAAAATGTCGGGATCCGGTTTTTGGGTGTATAAGGGCGATGGAGCAGTATTAGAATGGGCTCTGCTGAATTATTTTATTGATTTTCATAGAAAAAATAAATATACATTTTTACTGCCTCCATTTTTGCTTACCGAAGCGTCAGCCTATACTTCAGGCCATTTGCCTAAATTCAGAGATGACCTGTATTGGACACAAGACAAATTATGCCTGAATGCAACTTCCGAAATGATGGTGGGAAATTACCACCGGGACGAAGTATTAAACGAAAAAGACCTGCCACTAAAATATTTTTCTTATTCAGCCTGTTTCAGACGCGAGGCGGGAAGCTATAGAACCGAAGAGCGGGGAATGGTGCGCGGGCATCAATTCAATAAAGTTGAGATGTTCCAGTTTACCTTGCCCTCAAAGTCCTGGGATGCGTTTGAGGAAATGCTGGGAAACGCCGAAAAATTAACCAAGGGACTGGGTTTGCATTTCCAATCATCATTATTGGCAGCGGGAGACGCAAGCGCGGCGATGGCAAAAACAGTTGATATTGAGGTTTGGATTCCCAGTATGAATATTTACAAAGAAGTGAGCAGCGCCTCAAATGGGTTAGATTATCAGGCCAGGCGCGGGAGTATAAAATACCGCGATGGTAAAAATAAGAAAAATGAATTTGTTCACATGTTGAATGCTTCGGGATTGGCAACGAGCCGGTTAATTCCGGCAATACTGGAACAATTCCAGCAGAAAGATGGCAGTGTAAAAATTCCAAAAGTTTTGCAGAAATATGCAGGATTTAAAGTCATTAAGGCAAAAAGATAATGGAAGAAAAGAAAGTCCTTATAAAAAATCTTCAAGCAAATTATAAAGTATTTGGCGAAGGCAGGCCAGTTTTAATTTTGCATGGCTGGCCTTCAAGTTCCGAACCGTGGATTAACACATCAGAATTGCTGGCAGAGAAGGGAATGCAGGTGATTATCCCTGACCTGCCGGGATTTGGTAAAAGCCAAGAACCCCAAAAGTCATGGAGTTTAGATGATTATGTGGAATGGGTAAAAGAATTTTCAGAAAAAATACCGGGGCTTGATGTGCCATTTTGCGTTGTGGGGCATTCTTTCGGCGGGGCATTAGCGGCAAAATTTTCTATAAAATATGTCCAGAACGTGAAAAAGTTATTTTTAGTCGCTGCTGCCTGTGTAAGGAAAAGGACATGGTATAAAAAAATGTTATACCGGCTTTCACAAATTATTAAAGTATTCAGTTTTTTGCCCTACTATGCGGTATTCAGGAAAGCCTTTTATAAATTTGTCATTAGGAAAAGCGACTACCCTTATGCTTCGGGCGTCATGAAAGAAACCCTTTTGAAAATAATTTCTGATGACCTTTCCCATAAAGTGGGATTCTTAAAGATTCCCACGGTTCTTATTTGGGGGGATAAAGATACCTCAACTCCTATGGAACAAGGTGAATTTATACATAAAAAAATTCCCTATTCAAAATTAATAACAATATCCGGGGCAAATCATGCGTTAGAAATAGAGGTGCCGGCAATACTAGCTCAAAAAATATTAGAGAATATTTAGAAAATATATAGACCATGCTTTCTATCATAAGCTTTATCAGTTTTTTTTGGTTCATACGAACCGTAAAAGCAGTATTCTTCTGGATTTATCTTTGGCAACTTAAGGAATATCATGTAGGCCGGTTTTTGGATCATTTTAGGACTTACAAGGGCAAAAAGCTGATTTTCAACGCATTATTGGCAGCTAAACTAGTTTTACTGGGTCTTCTATTGTTAAGCAACGGGCTACTATTGTTAGTTTCAGATATATTATTATTGCTGTATGGCGCAGAAGCCTTTATTTTTATTGCAGCATTTTTAAGAGGAAAGTTTAAAAAACCGGTAGCAACATTTAAAACTATTTTTTTAACCATAGTATCTTTTTTGGGGGTAATGGGATATTTGTCTTTGGCGGACAAGCATAGGCCATCAGATGCTTGGTTTATTTTTGCCATATTACTTTTTGATATTGGCGCTCCCATATTGATTTCTTTAGCAGTATTATTATTCCAACCGTTGTTTGTCATCGGCCGCAACGGTATTTTAAAAAAAGCCAAAAGTAAAATAGCAAAATATCCCAACTTAATTATCATTGGCATTACAGGTTCTTATGGCAAGACTTCCACCAAGGAATTTTTAGCTACGATACTTTCTAAAAAATACCAGGTGCTGAAAACTCCAGCCCACCAAAATTCAGAAATAGGCATAGCCACCTGTATTTTAAAAGAATTGAATGAAAAACATCAGGTGTTTATTGTGGAAATGGGCTCGTACAAAAAGGGCGGCATTAGTTTATTATGCGACATGGTAAAACCTAAGATTGGGTTGGTAGCCGGCGTCAATGACCAGCACTTGGCGCTTTTCGGCTCTTTAGATAACTTGCTTTCAGCTGAAGGCGGAAGGGAATTGCTAAACCATTTGCCAGCAGATGGGACGTTAGTGGTAAACGGAGATAATAAATACTGTGTGGATTTGTATAAAAAGACCCAGATCAAGAAAAAAATTTATACCATTACCAATGACAAAATAGATTCTGATATTTGGACAGAAGATATTACCCTACAAGAAGATTCCATATCTTTTATTGTAAAATCCAGAGAGAAAGAAATGGTGCCGTTTACGGTAAATGTATTGGGCAAGCAAAATGTGCAGAATCTATTAGGTGCCAGCCTGGTAGCGCGAGAGCTAGGCATGAGTCTGGAAGAAATATCATTAGTTTGCAAGGATATTGTACAAGCGCAAGCAAGCATTACGTTGCATAAAAATAAATATGGCATTACGGTGATAGATTCTTCCTATTCTTCTAACCCAAACGGCGTGATAGCGGACCTAGATTACCTAAATATATTTTCTGGAAAAAAAGTTATTATCATGCCTTGCTTGATTGAGTTGGGGGACCGGTCAGGGGAAATTCACCGCCAGATAGGGAAAAAGATAGCCCAGGTCTGCGATACGGCTATTATTACCACTAAAGACCAATTTGACCAGATAAAAGCGGGAGCCATGGAAAATGGCATGCCTTCTGCCAATATTATGTTTTCTGAAAATCCAGAGAGTATTTTTAATACTATAACCACGTTATGCAAGTCAGGAGACGCGGTGTTTCTAGAAGGAAGGGTTCCAGAAGCTCTTATAAGGGCATTAATGCAATGAATACATTTAAGCCAATTTCTATTTCTTTGTCTCCTAATGTCCAGAAAGATGATGTATTTTTAGCATTAAGACTGCTGTTTCAACCTTGGAAATGGAAGCGCGGCTTGGCGGTTAAAAACTTAGAGGATGAATTTAAGCAATACCTAGGCGTGAAATACGCCTTCTCTTTTAATAGCGGGAGATCAAGTCTTTTTGCCATTTTGAAATCGCTGAATTTACCTGAACAGAGCAAGGTTTTACTGCAGGCGTTTACTTGCAATGCGGTGCCAAATCCTATTTTGTGGGCAAACATGAATCCGACCTATGTTGATTGTAGCAATGATTTCAATATTAATGTTGGGGATTTGCAAAAAAAGATTGCTGCCGATACAAAAATTTTAGTGCTTCAGCATACGTTCGGCTTGCCGGCAAATATAGACGAGGTAAATCTTATTATGCGACAGAATGGCGGGATAGTAGTTGAAGATTGCGCCCATGCATTGGGGGCAGAGTACAAAGGCCATAAGCTAGGGACCTATGGCGCAGCCGGATTTTTCAGCTTTTCAAGAGATAAGGTTATATCTTCGGTATATGGCGGAATGGCAGTTACCAATGATGATCTGCTGGGCAAAAAACTGGAAAAACTGCAGAAAGAATTTGGCTGCCCATCATATTTTTGGATATTCCAGCAGATATTACACCCAGTATTTTTGCATTTTTTTATTTTACCGCTTTATAATTTTCTTGATTTGGGAAAATTATTTTTAATCCTTTCTCAATGGGCGCATCTTCTATCTAAAGCAGTAAGCTGGAAAGAAAAAAGGGGATTAAAGCCAGATTATTTTCCAAAAGTTTTTCCAAACGCTTTGGCTATGATGGCTCAGAACCAATTTAAGAAGTTAGAGAAGTTTAATGAGCACCGCAAAGAAATAGCAGAATTTTATTATCAAGAATTAAAAGATACGCAATTTATTTTGCCGAAGAGAGAAAATAACATTTTTTTGCGGTTTGCCATACGGCATCCAAAAGCCCATGACATTATCTATGATGCCTGGCATAAGGAAAATATATTGCTAGGGGACTGGTACACAACGCCCATTGCGCCCGACGACACCAAGTTACCAGAAATGAAATATACGCCAGGGAGCTGCAAAAACGCGGAATTGTTAACAAAAGAAACATTAAATCTGCCAACGCATATTAATATTTCATTAGAAGACGCAAAAAGAATTGTTGATTTTTTAAAAAGATGGAAGTAAGAGAAATTGGCGATAAAAAAATATGGGAGGATTTTCTTTTGCCGTGCACGCAGAAAACATTTCTCCAATCCTGGAATTGGGGCAATTTTCATATTTCACTGGGAAACAAGATATGGAGGTTGGGAATTTATGAAAATAACTCTTTGATTGCGGTGGCGCTGGTGATCAAAATTTTTGCCAAAAGGGGATCTTTTTTGCTGGTTCCGCATGGCCCGGTTGTCATGGAACATGGAATATGGAACATGGAACAAATCCTAAAGACCTTGCTAAATTCATTACAAGAATTAGCGAAACAAGAAAAAGTGGATTTTATAAGGATAAGCCCTATTTGGGAAAGAACTCCAGAAAACATCGTTTGTTTTAAACGACTGGGGTTTAGGACAGCTCCCTTGCACTACCATCCCGAGTCCAGCTGGAAGCTGAATATTGGAGCTGAAGAAAATGTGCTGTTTGACCAAATGAGAAAAACTACCAGATATTTGCTGCGGCAAGCCCAAAAAGATGCAAATGTTGAGATAGTTAAAAGCACGAGCATAGAAGACATGAAAATTTTCTATGATATACACCAAGAGGTGGTAAAGGTGCAAAAGTTTGTGCCATTTTCATTAGACTACCTAACTAAAGAATTATTAGCTTTTTTGCCTGATGCCCAAATTGCTATTTTCTTTGCCAAATATAATGGAGAAATTATTGCGGGAGCCTACGAAATTTTTTGGTCAGGTATCGGATTTTACCACCATGCCGCTCTTTTGCCCAAGTATAAAAAAATTCCCGTGTCGTATTTGTTGCAGTGGGAGGCTATAAAAGAAGCTAAAAAAAGAGGGTGCATCCTGTATGACTTTTGGGGGTACGCCGATCCGGTTAAAAACCCAACGCATCCATACGCCGGGCCGACGTTATTTAAAATGGGGTTTGGGGGCTATAAGGCAGAATACGTGAAAACCCAGGATTTGGTGATTTCTCAAAAATATTGGATAAATTATACTATAGAAACAATCAGGAAAATTAAAAGGGGCTTGTAAACTTTGAATTACAAAATGCTTTCATGGTATTTTTATTGGGCATTTCGTAATTCAAAGTTGTAAGATCTTATTGCAAGCCTTGTCATATACTATGTCATATCGGAGCCGGCATATAAAGCCAAAAATTAAAGGCTTATTCCGAAAAAAGTTTTTTCAAAGAAAGCTATTTTGGGTGTTTCTGCTAGCTTTCATGCTTATTGCCGCGACTGCTTATTTTATATTATTTTTTTCAAAAATCCAGGTGGAAAATATTGAAGTTTCAGGCAGTGAAAAAATTGCAAGCAGTGAAATTGAAAGCATCGCATGGCATAGGGTAAATAGAAGACTATTTAATACGGGAATAGTCAATATTTTATCTAAGAGTATCTTTTTAGTTAACAAAGAAGATGTCATGCAGGATATTTTAAAGAGGTTTCCAGCAATAAAAGCTGTTGCCGTGGAGAAAAAGTTTCCAAATGGCATGGTGGTTAAAGTAACCGAAAGGAAGCCATTTGCCGTTTTTTGCCGGGGGACTGAATTTGGTGAGTGTTACGTTATAGATGATAGCGGGGTTATTTTTGAAGCCATGAAAGGTCCTATAGAAGATGCGATGATAATAAGGGAATTAGCGCATGATAAGGAAATTTTTGTGGGGGAAGATATTATTGATGCAAATATTATGGACATGATTGCCAAGGTTGAAAAGAGTTTAAAAAATAATTTTCAAATAGAAGTGAAGGAGGCATTTGTTTCTAATCCATTAATATTTAGAACTTCAGAACAGTGGAAAATTTACTTTGATTTAGAGTCCGACATTGATATGCAAATTATAAAAATGAATGCCATCTTACGAGATGAAATTCCTGCAAGCACCAGAAAGAACCTCCAATATATTTACTTGCAGTATAAAGACCGGGCGTATTATAAGTAAGGGTAAACTTCTGACAAGGGTTATGAGTGCTTGACAAATTATGTAATTAATGTATAATGAACCCTATGAATAAAAAGCAGAAAGAATTTACCCAAATATTCACATTTCTCTTTCTGGCAAGTTTTGTGATTATCAACTGGAATGATGTTTCCTGGCTTTTTAATTATAGGGCAATTTCAGGATTAACGTACGATTTTTTTAACCCTTACCAAAATAAGGGTATCTTAGCAAATGCAAGCAATGAACCAACGCTACCTTCGGTAAATCCCAAGACAGAAATTAAAAATTTTTATGCTTATTCTGATAAGCAAAATTCGTTGGAAATACCGAGCATTGGCATTGCGACTCCTTTAGTTATCGGAACGAGCACTGACCAAGGAATTCTAGGAAAAGATTTAAATAATGGGGCAGTATATTATCCGGGTTCGGTAACGCCAGGCGAGAAAGGACAAGGGGTGATTTTAGGGCATTCGGCTCCTCCAAATTGGCCTCGCATAAAGTATGATTGGATTTTCACGAATATTAATAATTTAAACTATAACGATAAAGTAATACTTTACTTCAATAATAGGGAATATATTTATAGGGTTAGGGGAAAAGATATTATTGAGGCAGGACAAGAGGTTGGTGCGAATGATTTAGTGGCAAAGAATAATGTATTGACGCTTATCAGTTGCTGGCCGCCAGGGAAAGATTATAAAAGAATTGCAATTCATGCGGAATTAGTAAATGAGTGAAATATGTTGACAAATCCTTGTTATTGTGTAATATAAAGCGATTATATTGTTATAGAGCACTTATGGAGTTAGGCTAAGCCTAACTCAATGAATGCCTAGGTCGATATTTGTAAAACTGAGGTTAATTTGTGCGTCATTGTATTATAAAACTATACGGTGAGCCCCGGTCATAATATTAAAAAGTAACCATATCTTTTATGAAAAAAAATAGTAAGATAACCATTGCGAATACCTCTTTGGTTTTTGTATTTTTGCTAGCGTTTTTTGTTTTAGCCCCCTCAATGGCAGATGCCGCATATACCTATGGAAATAGCGGCACGGGAATGTTGCAATCCAATTACTTCCAAGGCCTTACCATAGGTCCCTTGGAGCAATACGTCTATGGAGCAACCAACTATTTGAATGTCTGGGTGCGCAATAACGAGAATTACTCAAAAGTCCTTTCCATAAGGAAGGGAGTTTGCCGTTGCCAAGAAGCTCAAGGCTATCCCTACAGATCAGGCATAGGCCAATGCCAGTACTACTGGAGTCCTGATGCAGCTAATAAAAGGCCAGGTTGTCAAACGGTATCACAGAATATTACCGTTAGGGCTCAATCAAGCGTGATGTTGCAGGGGGTGGTAAGCCAATACAAAAACCAATCCTGCGGTTCATTTCAGCTTGATTTTTTCATAGATAAAATTAATGGAGCGGCTCCTCGAGTTGCTTATCCTTACGCTGGCCCGTGGGCAGCCTCTTTTGCGAATCTCGTAAGAAATTGTTCTGCCCCGGCAACCTGTACTTCTCACGCCTCCCAACGATGCGTAGGAAATGCTGTCTATTGGTTTGACTCTTGCGGCAAACAGCAAGAGCTATCCAAAACCTGCGCCGCAGGCCAAACATGCCAAAATGCGCAATGTATAAATATAACTTGTAGCACCAATTCACAATGCGGTACTAACGGGTTTACCGGAGGCCCTTATTGCCAAGGCAATGGAGTATATAGAAATTATACCAGTTACACCTGCAACAACCCGGGAACAACCAGCTCCAGCTGCACGAGCCAGACGACCGCCCAGTTGCAGAACACCTGCCAGAGCAACCAGACCTGCAGCAATGGAACCTGCGGAAAC